>TARA_R100001143_G_scaffold37173_1_pt1 | contig 64242 bp, 58 predicted proteins | sample TARA_R100001143 | Tara Oceans TARA_R100001143 (sample SAMEA2621300) | marine metagenome | biome: marine biome (ENVO:00000447); feature: mesopelagic zone (ENVO:00000213); material: "saline water (ENVO:00002010), including plankton (ENVO:xxxxxxxx)" | depth 800 m | reverse complement strand
TACAATCCGTTTGGTATGTCATTCTAAACCCGGGAACTGAAAATCAAAGAAGAATCTTTACTTTTCCACTACGGAACAGCCTTACTCATTCCTTTGGTTTTAGAGGAAGTTATACTACTCGAGTATATTGGGAGAGAGAGTTGGCGCAGATTGAACAAGTTGTTGGGGTGGGTACAACGATATCAGTAGTCAACAGACAAATATTTGTAGCTGCCGGAGGGCCGGAGTGGAATGATAACATATCCTCTATTGCTGATTTGGAATATTTTCTTGCCGGCAACGCCTCCAATGTGGAAAATGGACTGGGATATGTAGTTGGGGTCAGTACCCAATGGTTTCGACAAGATACATGCTTTGGACCCGATGGGTCGAATTCTGCCCCTTGTGTACCGGAAGAGCGTTATTGGTACAAGGAATAAATAGTACGAGAATATGGAAAAATTCGAATCAATATATAATAATCCCTACAAATTTAAATTCAGAAAACTACTCTGTTTAGGAATTCTTCTCACTTTTCACTTCTCACTTTTCACTCTCCTATCCTCCTGCAACCAAACCTTCGAACCCATTAAAAAAGATGAAGCTGCATTTTCAATCCAGGGTTTTCTGGATGCCGCAGTTGATACGCAATGGATACGTTTAACGCCATTGAGAGAACAGGTGAACCAGCCTGAGTTTAAACCGGAAATAAACGTGACCTTGCAAGACTTGGAAAACGGTGAAACAGCTGTTTTTAATGATTCATTGATTCTAAATCCAAATGGTTTTCATTATCTCACTGTCTGGACGACGATGAGTGTTAAACCAAATCACTCCTACCGACTGAGAGCGGAACGCCCGGATGGATCAGTCAGCCATGTTACGGTATCTATTCCAGAAGAATTTCCAACACCGACTCTTCATTTTCAGGAAGGAGTGCGTTTTGGAAATTTAAAGATCAGCGGAGTAGAGCGTCTGGCCGATGTACATACTCGGTGGAAGGTTAGGATACTTGCCCCGGAAGCAGCTGGAATTATGTGAGAATTTTTTGGGTCCCCTATAGGAGGTTTACCAGAGAAATTGCTCCGGGAGAATACCAGGTTCGCGTTAATCCGAATAGAGATCTTATACTAATCCGAGGTCAAATACCCTTGCCACCTCGCAGAGATTTTGATATCGAAATAATACAGAGTCAGATTTATGTTGCATCCGGCGGACCCGAATGGAACCCAGAGATTACATCTTTGGAAGATCTTGTCTATGCACTGCCGGATATTTATTCAAACATAGAGAACGGTGTTGGTTATTTTATTGGAGTGAATGGTAAAGCCATTCCATATGAAAGTTGTTATTCTGATGATGATAGGACAGAACTCATTGCTTGTCCTGAAGTAAAACCGATTTATTAAGTAAACGGGTTATAGAACAATCAGTTTTTATTACTATTAAATGATCATAGATATTTGTTTTTATTGAATTTTATGCATAATGAATCGCTCTTTTTTAATTCTATGCAAAAAAAATTTGTAACATTTGTTATAGAATCCCATCAGTAATGTAAAGAGATAAATTTTATTGGCTCTATTTCGGCCGACAAATCATTTTAGGATGGATGTTCGAATTGCTGAGCTTATCGAACTGTAATATCAAGAGTTTCCGGATTAGCTGTTCTCCGGAAAATATCAACAAAACATAAACATAACATCAAAGAGGTATCACAATGAAAAATAAACTCATATCTTTAGTATGCGCAAGTACAGCTGTAATCATCCTTTCAGGATTTTACTTATTTGCAGGCTGGTCAGTTGATCCTACACATTACTATTTCCATAATGTTCCGCCTGGGGAGTTTAGGGATGCACAATATACTGTGTATAACGGTGGCCCTGGATGGTCAGGTGGTGGAACGGTATCGATTACGAATAGTCCTCATCCAGAATTTTATTCATGTGTATCTGGATGTTCATATTGGATAGGGCCAGGTGAAGACCATACAGTGACTATAAGATATACTGCACCTTGTTCTGCCAGTAACTCTGGGGCAACCATTAATTTCCCTACAGATAGTGGAACCATTTTAGGATGGATTGGCGCTTCTTCAACAGGATCGGGATGTTGACAGAACTGTTGAAAGATAGCTCTTTCTCAACAAGTCATCATAATGATTGCAATTGTGGGAATGTTATTATATATAATTCAAGAGTCTAAAGGACTCGTTTTATTAATGATTACATGTGTGGCAAACAGTTCGGAATTTTCGACCTGTTTGCTGCTCTATTTATAAACGAATCCCTCAATGAAATACAATCACAAACAACATTATTCTTGGTTGTCCAACAAGATATATAGATACCGTTTTACATACTGTCTGTTGCTTGCAACCGGTTATTTGCTGACTCTGTCCAGTTGCGACGAATCGTTTCAGCCATTGCAGGAAAATGACACCTTTTTCTTTTCCATCCACGGCTATCTGGATGTTACTGCAGACACTCAATGGGTCCGTGTAGGAACTATCCGGCAGACGGTAGATGAACCTCCTCCAGATCCGGAAAAAATACAGGTCACATTGAAAGATCTGGGAAGCGGCGAAATCGTGGTTATGAACGACTCATTGTTTACCTCTCAAAATGTTCTTAATTACTGGACTACGATGGAGATCAAACATGAACAAACATACGAAATAACCGCCCAACATGCCGATGGATATGCAAGCTGGGTAACGATGACCACACCTGCCGAATTACCTGAAATATATATCATTCCTCAATGTGGGGTTGGGGTTCCGCCGGGAAGCAGAATATTTATTGATGATGCTGTGGAACGCATTGCCGATTTACAATCCGTTTGGTATGTCATTCTAAACCCGGGAACTGAAAATCGAAGGAGAATCTTTAAGTTTCCGTTAAGGAACACCCTTACTCATACCCCTAGTTATAGAGGTAGTTATACTGCAAGAGTTTATTGGGAGAATGAATATGCACAAATTGAACACGGGGTTGGTGTAGGAACAGAGTTATTTGTCGTCGCCAGACAATTATTTGTAGCGGCTGGGGGGCCGGAATGGGATGATAACATATCCTCAATTGTAGATTTGGAATATTTTCTTGCAGGAAACGCATCCAATGTGGAGAATGGCCTGGGATATGTTGTGGGAGTCAGCTCCAATTGGTGTCGTCAATTTACGTGCACTGAATTTGATGGATCAATCTCTAGCCTCTGTGAACCGGAAGAGCCATTTTGGTCGCATTAGTAAAAAGTACACAAATGAGGCTGAGCCGGATTCACTTTGGAACCTGTATCGCAATGAACTCAACCTAAGGCTTAGGATCAATCAAATAAGCCACAAAACAAACCAAATTAGTCACTTAATTTGCTTCTAAAGAGTTTTTCAAATATTGTACTACAGAAGACAAACCATCAGGAAGGTTTAGATGCATATTTTTTGAAGTTCTATTTTAAACTGATCCATCCATGGAATTCATCAACCATTTTATTTTTCACAGATGACCGACCTTGAAACCGGAAGCCATTTCACATACTGTCTGTTAATTGCAACCTGTTATTTATTGACACTGTCCGGTTGTAACGATTCCTTTCAGCCTTTGCAGGAAAATGATACCTTTTTCTTTTCCATTCAGGGCTACCTGGATGCCACCGCAGACACACAGTGGGTTCGTTTAGGAACTATTCGGCATACGATTGATGAGCCTCCGAATCCGGAAGGAATTCGGGTTACGCTGAAGGATCTGGAAAGCGGCAAAACCGTGGTTATGAATGATTCGGTATTTACCACTCGTAATGTTCTCAACTACTGGACTACGATGGAGATCAAACATGAACAAACCTACGAGATAACGGCTCAACATGCCGATGGTAACACAAGCCGGGTTACGATGACGACTCCTGCTGAATTGCCTTCATTTTATATCGTTCCTTTAGGTGGGCTTTCTGGAGTCAGAATATTGATAAATGATTCAGTGGAAAAAATTGCCGATTTACAGTCCGTTTGGTATGTAATTCTCAACCCGGGGACCGATAATCAAAGGAGAATCTATACTTTCCCATTTCGGAATACCCTTACCCTTACCCGTGGCTTTGGAGGTAATTATACTGCATTTGTAAATTGGGAGAGAGAATTGGAACAGATTGAACAAAACGTTGGGGTGGGCACAACGATATCAGTAGTCTACAGACAAATTTTTGTAGCTGCCGGAGGACCGGAGTGGGACGAAAACATATCCTCTATTACTGATTTGGAATATTTTCTTGCAGGAAACGCCTCCAATGTGGAAAATGGATTGGGATTTGTAGTGGGGGTCAGTACCAATTGGTTTCGGCAAAATACATGTTATGGACCTGACGGGTCAAATTCTGCTCCGTGTGAATCGGAAGAGCGTTATTGGTACAAAGAGTAAATTGACTGAAAAAATGGAGCAGAGCCGTTTAATATTACAAAATTGAAAAATTATGACACAAAATAAGCTTTACTTATTCTGCGCTCTATTCATCCTTAATGTACTTGCTTTAGGATCCGTAAATGCCCAGCAGGCCTCTATTCAGGGGCTTATTTCTGATCATTCCACCGGGGAGGCCCTGTATGGGGCAAATTTGGTTCTTCAATCACCCGATGATGAATCGATACTGCTGGGTACTTCTGCAGGCAATAACGGGTTTTACCGCCTCGGCTCCATAGACCCCGGTACATGGCACCTGCGAATCAGTTTTATCGGCTATGCGACGTATACCGATACGCTGACTTTTAGCGCCGGTGAAAGCAGAACGCTGAATGTAACCCTCGTTGAAGGTGCCGAAATGGATGCCATTGTGGTTTCCCAAATGATTCCCGCTACTCGAAGGATTGAAGGTGCACAGCGAATAACCCCGACTCAAATAAGCCGGGTGCCCGGTCCGGCATCGGGTGATATCGCCGCATACCTTCAAACCCTGCCCGGTGTGGTATCGATGGGAGACAGGGGTGGACAGGTATTTATCAGGGGTGGTTCACCATCAGAAAACATGGTACTGCTCGACGGGGCACTGATCTACCAGCCTTCTCATATTGTAGGTTTCTTTTCTCCACTACCGGGGAACCTTGTATCGGGGGCAGATTTTTATGCAGGCGGATTCGCACCGAAATATTCAGGACGACTGGCATCGGTTTTGGATGTTCAGTTGCGCCATGGTGACCTGTATAACACCTCGGGCTCGGCATCTGTAAGCCCGTTTGCAGCAGATGTTTTTGTAGAGGGGCCACTCTCTGAAGGAAGTTCATCGTGGGCATTTTCAGCACGCAATTCCCTGATTGAGCAAACAAGCGCCTGGTATCCCATCGAAGAGCAACCGCTTAAATTTCAGAGCCAGTTTCTAAAAACCAGCTTTATCCAGAACGATAATCGCTGCTCATTAATGGCACTACACACCTACGACAGGGGTAGAATGGATTTTGAAGACCCGGAAAGCATCCAGTGGAGAAATTTAGTACTTGGCGGGCGTTGTGTTGCTCTGCCCGAAGGGACCGGCACATTAATGACAACCAATGTGAATATTAGCCGATTTTCAAACACTGTGGGAAATATTGAACCGTTCGGTTTTAAATCAAGTATCATGCGTTTAAACCTCGATTTAGACCTCCGGCAGTTCTCGGGTGATGTCCGTTTTGATTATGGCATGTACACCCGACTCAAGTTTTTGAGCCATGACTTGGGCGAAAAATTTACGGGTTTCGATGTTGCTTCTTCCACCCAGTTTATTCTCGGCGGACATGCACAGGCAACCGTTCCTGTTGGGAAGAAGCTGAATCTACAGCCCGGTTTGGGTTTTTCATACAACGGGCTGCTTGGATATGGCTTAGAACCCAGGTTCCGTTTTGCATGGCAGCCTTTTGGGCGTGACAGTGAGGAATTCAGCGGCTCGGCAGGTTTGTACCTTCAGCCTATTACCGGGATCAGTGATATTCGCGATGTAAGTTCCGTTTTTGTGGCCTGGATGAGCTCTCCACTTGGCAGCTCTCAAAAAGAGGCCATTCATACCACAATTGGGTGGCAGCAATCCTTTTCAAGCGGATTTACCTGGTCTGTTGAGGCCTATTATAAGAAAATGGAAAACATGGCTGTACCGGTCTGGAGTACCATAGCCGAATTTACTACCGATCTGGCGTTGGCCAATGGTCAGGTTTACGGCAGTGACCTTCGTCTGGAATTCAACAGTGGCAGGTTTTACACCCTTTTGGGATATGGTTATAACTGGACGCTTTATGAATCAGCTCAGGATCATTTCAGCGTCTGGTTTGGAGAACCGGTGCAAGATTTTCATCCCCCCCACGACCGCAGGCACCAGGTCAATGCATTGGTCAGCATGGATTTTGGCCCCTATACCACTGGTGTGCGGTGGCAGCTTGGTTCAGGCATGCCATTTACCCGGCCCATGGGTTTTGATGATCTCCTGGATTTCAGGCAGCGCCTACCCGATGTACGAGATGACAGGGGTACCCGACGCGTGGTTGTCGACAAACCCTACCTGGGCAGAATGCCAACCGTTCATCGGGTTGATGTTTCCGTGGAACGCTCATTCCGTTTAGCAGATAACGGATCAAATCTGAACGTGCAGGTAGGTGCAATCAACGCATATGATCAAATAAATATCTTCTACTACGACGTATTCACCAGCCGTCGGATAGATCAGCTTGCCATTTCACCTTATGTGACTCTGAAAATGGAATTGAAGTGATAATCGTCATTACGACGGAGGTCAGGCGAGCTGGCAAACAACCCCTAATCAACCGTCAGCCATTCGGAGGGCAGGCGAGTTTGCAACCCACCCTAATTAACCGTCATCCTGATGCAGATCAGGATCTCCAGGTTTATGGGTTCAGTATGATCAATAGATTTTGCATGACTCATCGCCTTGAGATCCTGAAATAAATTCAGGATGACGGTATTTTTAGGATGGTATGTCGCTTTTAGACTTCTGCCTTCTGCCCTCTACCTCACCTAAACTTCTGCGACGCCTCAACTGCCAACTGATCCACGCGGTTGTTCAACTCATTATCTGAATGCCCCTTCACCTTGATCCAACTCACCTGATGTTGATTCACATATCGAATCATCTCCTCCCATAACTCCCTGTTCTCCACCGGTTTTTTATCGGCTTTTTTCCACCCCTTTTTTTGCCAGTTTTGAATCCACCCCTTTGTGAAAGCATTGATGATCAGCGCACTGTCGCTGTGCACTTTCACATGACATTTTCTTTTCAATACTTTCAAACCCTCAATAACCGCCTGCATCTCCATACGGTTATTGGTACTGTCGGGGTGTCCGCCACTGAGCACTTTCTCTTTTCCGTTCCAGATCAACAGAGCCCCCCATCCCCCCGGACCCGGATTGCCACTGCAAGCACCATCTGTATAGAGAATTACTTCAGGAAGTGATTCAGACATAATTTCCAGCAATTTTCAATTTGAATTCATTCATCTCCTCAGGGTACTCCATCCAACCGGATCCCCATTCACCCGGACCCGGATTGCCACTACAAGCGCCATCTGTATTGAGAATTACCTCAGGAAGTGATTCAGACATAATTTCCAGCAATTTTCAATTTGAATTCTTTCATCTCAACAGGGCAGCCCATCCAACCGGATCCCCACCCAAACCAACCGCCCATGCCCGGATTCACACAGCATACACCAACTGTATATTGTATTACATCAGGAAGAGAATTAGACATAATTTTCAGTAATTTTTGAAATGGATTCTTTCATCTCAACGGCCTTTTGTGATACACGATCCACCCAATCCGACTCATTGCCACCGGCATATATAATGGCTCTGGATGAGTTGATGATTGGAATTCCTTTGTGGCCTTTCAGTACTTTTTCGATTTCATCAACAGACCCCCCCTGAGACCCGATCCCAGGTATCAGCAGATGGGCATTAGGACACGCTTTCAATAACGGTTGAATAAATTCAGCCTGAGTGGCCCCTACAACCATCCCCAAATGTGTCTGACTTTCGGATTCTTTTTTAGACAACTTCTCAGCAATATATTCTCCCATTGATACCCTCCCTTCAAATCGTCTTTGAAAAAAATCTGCAGCTCCTTTGTTGGAAGTCATGGTAAGAACAAAAATCCCTTTACTCTCATCGCCCAAAAATGGGTTGAGTGTATCCATTCCCATCAACGGATTCAGTGTAATTGCATCGGCACCCATCTGATCAAAAAAAGCCTCTTTATACTTCAGCGCTGTATTCCCAATATCCCCGCGCTTTGCATCTGCAATAAATACCCGGTTTGAGGGGATCATATCCGCAACCTCTTCCAGTATACCCCAACTTTTAGGGCCTAAAGCCTCAAAAAAAGCGATATTTGGCTTAAAAGCACAGACATGGACTTTGGTAGATTCAATAATTCGTCTGCAAAATTCCGGTACCAAGCGCTCAACGTCAGGATACTGCTCTTTTAGTGGAGCCGGTATCTTGTTGAGATCAGGATCCAACCCGACACATAAAGTCGAATTTGACGAAGCGATGGCTTGTTTCAGCTTTTGAGTAAAGTTCATTCTATAAAAATGGCGAATTTCATTGCAAGGTAATGATTAAAAGGCTAAGATAAGGTGTTCAGCAATGCCTTACATGAATAAATTATTAATTAAGAATTTCCTATGAGCTGGTTTGAAGAGTGGTTTGACAGCCCACTATATGAAAAAATCTATGCAAATCGAAACCGTGAAGAAGCCGCCCAACTTGCCACCCTTATCGAAAATCAGATTCCGGTATCCGATTTTTCAAATCTTTTAGACCTTGGTTGCGGACGTGGAAGACACTCTATTACACTTGCAAAACGCGGGTATCATGTGACCGGAGTTGATCTTTCTGAAGAAGCAATCAAAAAAGCGCGTCGACTCGCTTCTGACGATAATCTGAAAAACATTGAATTTTCTGTTGGGGATATGAGGGATCCCATCGATCGAACGTTTGATGCTGTCCTTAACCTGTTTACAACTTTTGGCTATTTTCTGGATGATTCTGAAAATGTTGATGTAATAAAAAATGTACATCGAATGCTGAAACCCGGTGGACTCTTCATGCAGGACTATTTGAACAGTGAACTCGTTCAGATGAATCTGATCCCATCTGAAGAGGGTGAATATGAAAAGATTCACTACCAAATTGAGAGAAAAATTGAAAATAACATGGTCTACAAAACCATTCGATTCACCGGGCAAGATCTGGATGAACCGTTAGAGTTTACAGAAAGAGTCAAGCTGTATGATCTTGACTGGTTTGAAAACAATCTCGAACAGAATGGATTTGAACTGCTGACCATCTACGGGAACTACAGAGGTGGCTCATTTGTCAAAAATGAAAGCTCTCGGCTGATTATGTTAAGTCAGAAAATGTAAGAACTTATCATTCAGAAAAAGTAATCACTTAATGGGGACTTTGCTAAACCTTCGTTTTTTATCATTCTGAACTTGTTTCAGATTCTTCTAACCCAGATTATGCTAATAAATGGAGATTCTGAAATGAATTCAGAATGACAATGTTGGTTTTTCAAAGCCCCCTTAAAATTCATAAGAGAGGTTGCCGTTATAAAACAGTACTGCTAAACACCTCTTCAGCGCCATGCGGGGGCCTATCCAGAGTCCAGGTCTCAAAATAGAATTTTCTCTCCGAAGTGATCTTTTTCCCATTTATACTGAAAAACCGGAAGTCAAAACTGACCAGGTTTTTCAGCGGATAAAATAGATCCGTATAGATATTCTTCTTCGAAAAAAGGTGCAGATCGAACCCTTGTTGAGCCTGTTCTTTGTAGAGCACCAGATCTCCGGATTCCAGAATTTCCGCAAGCTCGCTTTTTTTATGCCCGATATTGCTATCTGAATCGATGGTCAGAGATTCTGAATCCCACTCCTTTTGTCCACTATTCGTCAGGAATGCCGGAGTTCCAATTTCCGCATCCTTTACAAAACTCTTTAAGTCTGTTAGTACCCCATTGGAAAAGATTTGATAATCACTTAACCCTTCCGCAAGTGCATCAAGAACTTCATCATATTTTTGCAATCGGTTCAGGCCGAATGTCGGTTCTGAAAGTGCAGTTCCGGTGATATAAAATTTGGAATAGGTAGGATCGGGTTTCAAAAAATCCTCAATCGATGAGCCCACTTGTTGCGTATCTCTGTCGAGGTGACGCACCCTCAGATTATCCAACCTGAGATCATGTTCATATATAAGCTTAAAAATATCCATTGGTTTCTATAAAATTAGATTCAAAAAATTCGTGCCCTCAAATCGTGATCCGAAAAAGGATCACTGACAAAATGTTGGAGATCGTTTCTGTAAATGTGGTTACGTGGTGACATTGATTACCCGGTGATATTTAACAGGCAAATTGAGAAGTATCGTTTCTTTGAATGTATTTACGTGATGACATTGATCGTCCGGTGATATTGGTTGCCCTGTGATATTTAACAGGCAAAGAATAGGGTTTCGTTTCTTTAAATGTGGCAATCTCATATTGTGACACTCCTACCTTTGTGAGTACAAAAATCACATCCCGTTCAGAATAATTTTTCCGGCATTCAGATTGTTTTTCATTCGGTCATGAGCCGCTTCAACATCTTTCCAGTCGAAAACAGAGTCGATGATCGGTTTCAACTTCTCCTTCTCAAACAGAGTCTCGGTATCCTTTTTAAAAGCTGCGACCAACTCAGACTTATATTCATCTGATCGATTGCGTAGTGTGGATCCCATAATCGTTAGCCGTTTTCTTAGAATGGGACTGAGATTCATCTCTTTAACTTTTGTCCCGCCCAGGAATGACAGATAAACGACCCGCCCATCCATTGCCAATACATTCATATTTTTCTCCCAATAAGGCGAACCCACAAAATCGATGATCACATTTACACAATTCTCACCAAATGTATCCTGAATCGATAATCCAAAATTTTCATCGTTATAGTTGATACAGAGATCGGAGCCCAACGATGCCGTTAGTTCGCATTTTAAACCGCTTCCGGTTGTTGTGATAATTCTTGCTTTTCGAAGCTCCCTGACCAGCTGAATGGCAGCTGTGCCCACTCCACTTGCGCCGGCATGAATCAATATCGTCTCGCTTTTAGCCAATTTCCCAAGCCATATTGCAGCCTGATAAGCCGTCAGATAGACTTCCGGTACAGCCGCTGCCTCTTCAAATGAAAACGTCTCAGGTATCTTCAACACATGATCCGCTCTGATGGTAGAATATTCCGCATATCCACCGCCGGGCAAAAGTCCACATACCCGGTCACCGACCGAAACTCCTTTCACTTTTGAACCCAATTTCTCGACCGTACCTGCCATCTCCAGTCCCAAAATCGGGGTCACCCCTTTTGGTGGAGGATATTTTCCCTCTTTTTGCATCAGATCGGCCCGATTCAGAGCCGTGGCCTCTATTTTGACCAATACTTCACCCTCTTTTGCTTTCGGATCAGGATACTCACCCGGTTTCATTTCATTCCGGCCTGCTACCTGCTCTACAATTAGTGCTTTCATGATCTTTGATTGGTAATCACTTTTTGGATTAACTCATTTAAATCAGGCGATATCTTAAAATAGAGGATTGGCATCAGATATAATAACAGAAAGAGAGCCGTGTTAAACAGGATGTTCAACCAAAGAACGTCGAATAGATTCAATCCGGCAGTCAAATAGATTGAAAAACCACCCAAAAAAGCCACCATTATTGTTTTCAAACTGAATGGCTGCAGCCCAAATTTTAATTGTATAAAGAGACATTTCACCCCGTTAAATGCAAAAAATGCAAATGCAGAGGCAATCGCAGCTCCCTCTATTCCGTAGCGACGGATGAATAGGTAGTTCAACCCTATAGCTATGACAACAAGTACTATATTTGTATAAAAACTGACTCTGTAGTGTTTTGAGTTGATGAGGATGATGCCATTTGATCCGGTCCCCATCTCAATCAGTTTTCCGATCCCAATGATCAAAACGACCCACTTCCCGGCAGCATATATATCCGGCATGAGAAGAAACAGGCTATCGATATGAAGCCATATCAAGCCGAAAATGAGAAGTCCCGGTATCAACTGATTCAGAGAGGTCTTTTTATAGATCGATTCCACCTCCATCCACTGCTTGTTTTTGATAAATTCTGACAACAGAGGAGCAGCAATCTTTTCAATCGATCGCTGCGGAACTGTTATGACCGATCCGATATAGAATGCAATGGCATAGATGGCGGTCTGATCCAATCCGGCCAGGGAACCGAGCATCAGGATGTCTATATTCCACACCAGCACCGTTGTAAGCCCGCCAAAGAGTGAATAGAACCCGTAGTTCAACATTCCTTTGTAAAGGGGACGTCGCAGAAGTTTGAAATTTGGGTTAAGACGGAATGCCCCCTTTTTCCATATTTGAGTCAGGATGGCCAAAGGCTGAGTGAGATAACTCAACACAAAAAGCGTGATGAATTGGCTAAATGTGATCCACTCAAAGAAATAGAGGCCCAAAATTGCAATAACGATGATTCGCAACAACACCTCATTCGACAGTGAACCTGTTACTGAATCACGCAACGACCGTAGGTAACTGTTTAATACCTCATAGTATAGGATGAACAGTGTGAGTGGCAATACCCAGAGATAATACTCTACAAACAGTGCCGATCGGTCTTCATAAAATTGAATCAGCAGGTCATCAGCCAGAAAAAAGAGGATCGTAAAGAGCAAAAACCCCAGTATCGGAATGGTTATGGCCCAAAAAAGAAATCCGTGCCGAACCGGATCGGCTTTTTTAAAAAACGGATAGTACCGCATCACTACATTATGCATCCCCAGATGGGCGAATTGAGAGCTGATGTAGGATGCTGAGATCAATACCCGGGTCAGGCCATACTGATCCGGGTTCAGAATATGTGGATAGAGGAAAATCGTCAGTATAAAACCCAGCCCAATACCTGTATAGGTAATCAGTGTGTTTGATATGCTCTGTCGTACGATAACTCCCAAAGGCTGAATCTTCTTAATGGTTCGATTTCAATGAATAATGTAGCATCTTTCTTTCCATTATCCTCGCAAAAAACCTTTCATCACCCAATATCGAAATCGCTGCAAAAACCATGCAGCGTGTGCCCGACCCCGGATCAAATACAAAACTGAAAGAAATAGACTCCCTGCTATTTTGAACAATTCACTAAAGAGTTTCTTCACAAATTTCAGAGGTTTTCCTTTCACCCGCAATCGCTCACTTTTCCCGATACCGATCGACTGATTTTCAAGGTATGACTTGGTTAAACGCTGACTCCCTATTCGATGTGTCAAAGCCAACTCAGCCCAGTATCTCATTTGAACCCCATTTTTTCGTAACCGCTCAAAAAATGCTTTTTCTTCACTGCCCAGGAGTGTATTACCCGTTCTACCGAGGGTTGTATCAAACATTCCAAAGGCATTAAAAACCGACTTTCGAATCATCATATTCCCGCCACGGGGAAAATTAGATGCCGGATACATTTGATCTTCATCTCCCAGATCGTGCAAGCCAAACATCGGCATTAACTCTGAGGGAATCCAATTCGGTTCTTTCTCCTCTTCATCAAACGACACGTGAATGCGTCCGCCGGCGCAGAGTGTATTGGGGCGTGAATTGGAGTATGTAAGCGCTGTTTGCAAATAGTTTGCCGGGATCTTAACATCGTCATCAATAAAAAGAAGCGTCGGGGTAGATGATTCCGAGATAGCACGATTTCTTGCATAAGAGAGCCCTTGTCTGGACTCAAAAATGGATTTGAATTCTATATTTGGATTTGACTGTCTGAATCGATCACAAATTTCTTCGGTGTGATCATCACTGTTATTGTTGACTACAATCAGTTCAAAATGTCTTGAATCTGCTGTTTGTGCAGCAATATCTCTCAAGGTATCATTCAGATATCCGGCTCTGTTATACGTACAGATTACAATTGTTATGTGTTGTCCACTTTCCATAAATTTTAAGATAACCTGAGTTCGACATAAAAACCTAAAACCGTCAGTTTGAGCGTACATCGAGCCTTTAGTTATGCTCAAGATAAAATGTGCCGAGATGTCAGTCGAAAACTTTTTATCTAAAGAGTTATCAATCTGCTTCACTCCACTTCACTCCGCTTCGCTGCGTGGGATAAATTAGGAGCATGGGATAAAAAAGGAGCAACTTCGCCTGACGAAAGGCTATATTATTATTAAATCTGCACTCAATTATTCAATAGTAAATGCAGAAATATACAAATGATGAGTGAAGAATTTTGAGTAAACCTGTACAACCACTTGTTACCGCTTATATTCCCACCCGAAACCGTGTTGATTCACTCGATCGTGCTATTCAATCCGTTTTTGAGCAGACCTGGAGTCCGATCGAAATCATCGTTGTGGATGATGCATCGGAAGATAGTACTCCGGCTCTGCTGGATAAATATTCATCCTCACATTCAATTAAAATCATTCGGAATAAAAATTCCATCGGAGCTGCAGCTTGTCGCAATTTAGCTATTCAACAGGCATCCGGAGAATTTGTTGCAGGATTGGATGATGACGATATCTGGAGGCCAAAAAGAGTTGAGCTTTTGTTGGAGGCTTTTGAAAATGGATATGCAGGAGTTTGCTCCCATGACAGGCTTGATTTTGGAAATCGTGAACTTGTCTGGAAAAAGAAACCTTTTATTACCCTTCAGGATCTGCTTTTTTACAATCAGGTGGGTAATCAAATATTGACGAAACGGGAACATATCATTGAAGCGGGAGGGTATGATGAATCCTTAACTGCTGCTCAGGATTATGATCTGTGGATTCGCCTTGCTCACGATTTTGGGGCATTTAAAACAGTTCCGCATACACTTCAAGTCGTAAATATGAAATCCGGGAGAGAGAGTATCACTACAGCTGAAACAAAACTGGAGGGATATATTGCCTGTTTTGAAAAACACGTTTCCAAAATGAATGATGTCCAAAAAAAGTATCAACACTATCGGCTTAAAATTGCAGCCGGTAAAAAAGTGTCCTGGGCTGAGATGTTTAGAAGTGTTCCGGCCTCATTATGGATCAAAGAGATCACCAGAAAAATCTTTTTATAGTCAGGTTTGAGGTGACCGCCCATCTCAAATTCAAAGATTTGGCATTGGTAATCAGGGTCCCCTAGTTCAATTTGAGATGAATGCACATCCTATTTTTAAAACTTCCGCATTGGCAATCCGGTGTCCCTTAGTCCAGTTTGAGATGACTGCCCATCTCAATCTCAAAACTCTCCGGTTTAAAGACCTGAAATCCGTTGCCGGGATAATTTGTCATTTCCCCAAAATAGATCTTTCCATCCAGCAAATAGAGATCTACCCGGATAAAAGTAAACTCTTTTGAGAGTTTCTCAGCTACTCGAATTGCGTCATCCAATTCCGCCGGTTTATCGGGTAACTCCTCCCCGGCCGGGTATAAAATTGTTGCATCGACCGGCTTATATGAACGGGTAAAAAGAAATCGTTTTTGTTCTCTGAATCGATTGATGTCCACTTGAATCAACTTCACAACCCCATTAAAACAGTGAAATTTATAGTCTGCAGGAACATTACCCGATTCGTCCAGAAGCAGTTTTTCAACGATGATCACTCTCTCTAAATCCTTATAGACCCATTCACGGCCAAACTTATAGTAGTCCGTAGAGAGCCATTTGTTGGTTTCAGCCAAGATCTCTTCAAAATTTTCTTCGGTTTTATCTTTGACAATTCGGATAAAACCGGAACCATGACTCGCTTTCAGCACAAATTTATTGGGCAGAGAGTCCCAGTTTGATCGATTTAGTTCTTTGAAAACAGCAATCTGTGGAATCAGATGTTCTTCACCCACTCTGTTTTTTACAAAATTCCGGACTTTGATTCGATCCGCAACTGCTTTTCTCAGGCTATTTCTTTCATAGAGCTTGATATATTGAATTTTTTCAGAAAGGCGAACCGGGTTTTCAATATTCGGAAAATGTCCATGTATCAACCAATAACGTACGCTTGCATATTGCCGGTCCGACAATAGGTGGCGAAATCCGCCCCAAAAAATCTTATTGAGAACCCACTTGATCATTTGGCGTCACCATCACCCGACTCACTACTCTCTTTTCGTTTATAGGTGATGAACAATCCAAATAATCCTGATCCAAAAAGCAGCAATGTGCCGGTTCGGGCCAGCCATTTCCCGGATTCATACCACACCGGTTCCAGAGTCAACTCCAGTGTATGTTCGCCCGCTGGGATTTCGAAACCACGCAATACATAGTTACTTCTGATAATATCAATCTCTTCATCGTTTAATGTTGCAACCCATCCCGGCGGGTACCATATTTCGCTCAGAACAAGAAAACCGGGTTCACTTCGGAATATATCCATTGAAATATGGTTCGCATTGTACTCGGTAACCTGAACGGTTGCCGATGTATCCGGCGACACTGTAGCTTTTAGATCATCTGATACATAAACAATTTCATCGGCACCAAAATCTTCGGATATTCTGCTCAGAACCTGCCGTTGATCTGACAATACAGCCACTGAATCCACAAAAAAGGCTTTGGGCAATACATTTTGATTCTCCATCACCACTCCTTCTTCACTTTCAAAGACAACATCAAAGCCGGGAAGCATCGTTTGTCCGCCCAGTGTGAGGTAACGAATATTCAGCATATTCAATACAGACATATTTAATCCACCCGACTCTATAAACAATGCCTCATCGATCAGATCCTGATAATAGCTCAGCTTAGCTCCGGAATAGCCCCCTCCGGAAGGGTAAAAATAGGATGGCAATGCGTTATTAAATGGATTATCTAAAAATGGCAACGCACGATACGACCATCCCTCATCGGTACGGACTTCATCCTTTATATAGCGATCCAGTTCCCGTTCGCTCCTTTCAATCACACCTTCTTTTGTTTCCGAGCCATCAACCAATGCCCAATCGCTCAGATAGCGTTGATCTATATTTATAATATCGTATGCAAGGATTGCACTCAAAGCCATCATACCTGCATAGACAGGGACTTTACGAACTGCCATAGCCCATATCAGAGCCAAACCAAAGAGAATCAGTATTGCAAATCGTATAGTATCATTTGTAGCTAATGCTTCTCGTTGGGGAAGAAGTTGAGTCTGCATCACTCTCGACACAGCCTGGGATATGCGCGGATCATCGATCGGCACACTGTTTTGTGAAGCCAACTGATCAGCAATGGCCGTTCTTTCGCCTTCTTTTTCAAAAGAAAGTTGGGTAAAACCTATAAATATTGCCACCAAAGCGATTAATGCTGCGATTCCAACCGGTTTATAAAACGTTTTTAATTTTTTCCCGTCTGTAATTTGATCAGTCAGCCATTCCAGACCCAATACAGCGGGAACCGAAAAACAGAACAGGCTAATCATCAACCACATTTCAGGCACCCTGAATTTATCGAAGTAGGGAAAGTAGTCGAACATCAAATTATTCAGAAAAGAAAAATGCTCCCCCAATGAGAAGAACAGCGTGGCGATACCGGGTCCCAGAAAAACCCACTTCAATTCGTGTTTGGACTTCAGTACCCCAATCACAAAAAAGAGAAAAGCGAAAGCGCCGGCGTAATGGGGCCCGCTGGTAAATGATTTGGGTCCCCAGTAAAGTTCTGAGCCCCCATATGCGCCCGGGATCAATAGGGTTAGCAGTTCACCCCAGCCCTGTGACCAGGCGAATGCGTAATTCCGATCCAACCCACCCGTCCCCGTCAGTTCCGAACCGCCTCTCATACTGAATGAAGAGTACTCAAAGGTACTCCAATAGAGCTGAGCTGTGATTAGGATTGCCACAACAGCTGCGCCCATCAGCCACTTGAAATGATTAAAAAATTGTGGCAGGGAATCCGTTTTGAATGCTTTTGTCAGGTCGTAAAAAAACAGGGTCAACAGTGGAAAAAGAAAAAAATAGGTGACTTGTGGATGATAGGCTCTCAGGTGCAGAGTGAGTGCAAGGGCAAATATAAAAAAGACCAGCCAGCGATTCCTTTGCGATCGGGTGATCAAAAAATACCCGTTATAGATCCAGGGGATGTAGATGTAGGCCAGAAATTTGGCATTGTGTCCGGCACCGATGATAATTGGGATGTACGTTGAAAAACCGATGATAATAGCCCCAAAAACAGCGGAAAGTGGCTTCATTCCCATCAAAACAAACATCAGATAGGCGCCGGCCAATAAGATCCACATCTCAGCAGCCGGATAAATAAATCGCAATGCCTTTAGGAGTGTATTGTCTACGTTGGCAATTTGGGGCGGGTGAGAAATGGTTGTGGCCGGCATTCCTGAAAACATATTGGATGCCCAGTGAGCCGTTTCGTTAAACTCTTCCTGATGCTGGATCAGCGATTCCGCTCCGGCACGCCACTGGATCGCATCGTTACCCATATATTGCAGTCCGCCCAATATAGATGTGTGAAAAAGGAAAAGGGGCAGTATAAAAAGAAAAAGCAGGAGTATAGCGTGCTGTTTTTTCCGATTTAATGAACTCCAAAAATTCGGATTTATATTTCCTTGTTGCTTCTTTTTTTTATTGGAGGCCATTTATCGACATCTTCTAATCGTTAACAAAAAGTACCTATTCAATAACACGGGGGACACGAAAATAGTCTGAATCAGCATCCGGTGCATTTTTGAGGGCGTCATCATGACTCAAAGGCTCTTTTGCGACATCTTTTCTAAATGTTGACGCAGTAATCTCCATCACATGCTCAAGTGGTTCCACATTTGAAGTATCCAGCTCGTTGAGTGTATCGATATATCCCAAAATCTTGTTCATATCACCTTTTAGTGATTCAGCTTCTTCCTCGCTCAGTTGAAGTCTGGCAAGATTGGCGACATAATGAACATCTTTATTTGTTACGGACATGGATTCTGATATTTATACGGATAGTATCACCGTCCTTTTAGGGTCGGAAATATTTTGGTTCGATTCGAAATTATCTACATTTGTATGGTTGTAAAGGTAAGAAAGTTTATGGAATAATCAGTAAATGACTCTACTGTTTTAAGTCATTACACATTAACGTGAAATACCATTCAGGCCATACTTGTTTCAATTTACCGGTAAATCCTCTAATATGAAGTTCAAATTAACATCTATACTTATCGAAAAATTGTATGCAGGTATATCTTAACGGGACATTTGTAGATCAAGATAAAGCAGCCGTATCAGTTTCTGATCGGGGTTTTGTTTTTGGTGATGGCGTTTATGAAGTAACAAGAGTTATCGAAGGAAAATTTTTCATGGAAAAAGAGCATCTTGTCAGATTGGGCGAGGGTTTGAGTGGATTGAAAATTGATTTGGATCCTAGTACCAAGCAGCAAATCCCTGAAATCAGCCGTGAGTTAATCAAGAGAAACGGTCACGCCGCCGGCGAGGCTTCAGTCTATCTGCAGATCACCAGAGGCGCTGTTTGGCCCCGGACTCATACGTTTCCCGACCCTCCGGTAAAGCCGACACTTTATTTGTCATCCGGTAAATTCTCGCCACATACCGATCTTCATAAATCGGGTGTTGATACCATAAAATTGCCCGATGTTCGCTGGACGAGATGCAATTTGAAAACAATTAATCTGTTACCGAATACCCTTGCCAAGCAACAGGCGATTGAGGCCGGAGTGAACAGTGCTGTAATGGTTCGGGATGGAGTGGTTACTGAAAGTCCGAATGCCAATATATTTGGCGTCAGAGATGGAGAACTGTATACATATCCTGCCTCAAATTATATCCTCAGTGGCATCACCCGATCCGCTGTAATTGCGATTGCTAAAAATCTTGGAATCCCTATTCATTACAATCCCATTCGTGAAGATGAGCTTTATTCTTTCGATGAGCTATTTTTCTCCGGCACAACGACTGATATCCAACCGATCAACAGAGTAGATGGGAAAAATATTGGTTCAGGCAAGCCGGGAGCAATCGTCAGATCTATTCAAAAGGCCTATTCTGAAATGCTGTATTCGCATTGATAATCATAGCTCTTGATTACTGATAGTAAGCACTTGCCCACAAGAGTTGGTTTGCCTCATAGTGAGTGCACCAGATATCCCGCTTCAAATCTTTGTATCGAATTAAGGTTTCCCATTACCTTCACTCTTCTTGATAAGATTATAACTCAACATCTTTTAAGGGTTTCCCTGATGGTTGACGAATCCATGTTTGATTATTGTTAATCAAAACGAAACAATAACATGAACATCATGAATCATGGAAACATTAGAGAAAAAATCGATCGGCCCGGAAAAGTATAAGAGTAACCTAAATGATGCTGAATTGGCATACTACGAAGGACTCATTCTTGGTAAAAAAAGAGAAACCCAGGAAGAATTGGATTATTTACTGCAGACACTGGAAGAAATTCGCTCGGCAGATGATGACGACAGTTCATCTATTGATCATCATATGGGTGATATGGGTAGTATTGAGGAGAGTATGGACTTGACAAACCGACTCATTGAAAGAAATATTAAATTTATCAATGAACTGAATCGTGCATTGGATCGAATCAATAACGGTACATATGGAATTTGCAGAGCTACGGGGAAACCCATTGAAAAGGGACGTCTTGAGTTTGCACCTCATACACGATACAGTATAGAAGCAAAAAACAGTGGCCTTGATAAGAAAATATTACCGCTATAAAGAGGATATGCCATTTATAGAAGTGTAAATAAAAAAGTCGAGAGAACAGGAGCTGTTCGATTAAGGGTAAAGAGAGAATTTCCGGTTGGGGTTCCGGAAATAAAAAAAGCCCGTCCAAAATAAATGGACGGGCTTTTCGCTTTGATAATCAGGGAATCCTTATTCGTAAGTGAGGCTTCTAACATCCACTGCACTTAGTCCTTTTGGAGTCTCTTCTACACTGAATTCAACTTCTTCTCCCTCTTCAAGACCTTGGTTTGGACCCAAGTTCTCTACATTGTTTCTGTGTACAAAAATATCTTTGCTGCCATCGGCTGGTTTGATAAATCCAAATCCTTTTTCAGTATCGAACCATTTAACGTTTCCTTGTTTTGTCATTGTATTACTAGTATTGGTATTGTTTTAATCACCCAGAAAGGTTCACCAGAGTAGAGTTGGGTTAACGCGTCATTCCTAAGAAGGGCTTACCGGGGTCTTGTTCTATTTAACACTCCTATAATACAGGTTATATCAACCAAATGCTATTTTTAGCCTGAAAATATTTTTTTAAAGCTTATATGAGGCAATTTTCCATTATTTTTTATACAATCTGTCAATCTATTGCCCAATAAAATCCATACTGAACCATGAATAGTAAACCTCCCTCTCTATCTGACACCATTAAACTGTTTCAGTATTATAAAAACCTGACAGAAAGATCCATTTCACAACTGGCTACAACCCAAATACACTCCCCTATTCGAACCGGAATGAGTTCTATTGCTGTTTTGATGAAGCATATCGCGGGTAATCAAATTTCCAGGTGGACAAATTTCAGAAGTGAGGATGGAGAAAAAGAGTGGAGAAATCGTGATAATGAATTTGTCGATGACTTTAAGAATGATGATGAACTCTTCGCCTACTGGGAAAAAGGATGGGCTACTCTCTTCGACGCCCTGCATTCCATACAAAAGGATGAGTTGAATAATATTATAAAGATCCGATTTGAACCCTACACCATATCAAGTGCGATAGAAAAACATCTGACTCATGTCTCATATCATACCGGTCAAATTGTGCAGATAGCAAAATTCCATACCGGTGATAATTGGAATACTCTATCCATCCCTCTCGGTAAAACAGACGAATACAATCGGAAGAAGTACAATGAGAATCATCCTGAAAAATAGATCCTGAACTCTAAACGGTGGAATGATTAATAAGACTTCGGCTGCGATCAGAGTTTGAATTTTAAGTTCTTTCAGTATTTTAGATTCTGAATCTAATTTTAATTGTAAATAAATTGAAATTGTGTTTGCATTGTACCCTTTAAAACATGCATTTTGGCATCAGTCGACTGATTAACATTGATCGGGGTATGATTTTTCTGTTCTTAATCATCAGGTTTCATTTTGTAACTGTTGATTATTACATTTGCTTTGATAAACCATAACAGGAAGGATAAGTATAGAATGAAAGAGTATGTAATTGGTATTGACATAGGGGGCACATTTACCAAAACCGGATTTGTTGACCGGGACGGAAAAATACATCTCGAAAATTCTTCGCCTACAGATCCATACGAAACAGTTGAAGAGTATCTGGAAAACCTCGTTTCAATACTCAAAGAAGCGGAAAAAAAATTAGAGAAACCATACCAGATTGTAGGAATCGGTATCGGTGCACCCAATGGGAATTACCATAAAGGAACCATTGAAATGGCGTCTAATTTGAAGTGGAAAGGGATTATCCCGTTCACAGATTTAATGAAAGAGTACTACGAGCTGCCTATCATTCTTACCAACGACGCCAATGCTGCAGCTCTCGGAGAGAAAGTTTATGGAGGAGCAAAAAATATAAATAACTACGTGATGATCACTTTAGGTACCGGATTGGGCAGCGGGATTGTAGTAAACGGCAATCTGGTCTATGGCCATGATGGGTTTGCAGGGGAATTGGGTCATGTGAATGTTGAAGAAAATGGACGTCAGTGTGGCTGTGGAAATCATGGCTGTTTGGAAACGTATGTATCCGCTCCGGGGATTAAGAGAACACTCTTTGAGTTGATGTCTAATGATACCATGGGATCGGAATTGGTGAATTACACTTTTGAGGAAATGGATGCAGAAGTTATTTATGAAGCAGCAAAAAATGGGGACCCGCTGGCACTCAGTTCTTTTGAGTTCACCGCTAAAATATTGGGGCGGATATTGGCGGATGCTATCGTTACCCTGAGTCCTAAAGCATTTTTCTTTTTCGGCGGGTTATCTAAATCAGGTGATCTTCTGTTAAAACCGACAAAAAAATGGATGGAGCATTATTTGATGCCGCTTTTTAAAAATAAAGTAGAATTGATACCCTCTGAATTGAAGGATAGAAATGCTGCGGTATTGGGTGCCAGTGCTCTTATTTGGAATGAAATTGATACACTCAAATAGGTCAATGTTTACATCTGTAGGGGTGTGACTTTGCGATGGATCTACCACTTTTACCTTACTTAACCTAAAACTAACATGATGAAATGAATACTAATAATCCTTCAAATCCGGATGAAAATGTCAATATGGGAAGAGTCATATTCCTCTCAATTATTGCAGCGATCGGAGGCTTTCTATTTGGCTTTGATAGTGGCGTTATAAACGGTACTGTAGATGCTCTTCAGGGTGCTTTTGATTCTGATGCAGTGGGTACCGGTTTTAACGTGGCTTCAATGCTTCTTGGTTGTGCTGCCGGTGCATTTTTTGCAGGAACTCTTGCTGATAAATTCGGACGAAAACCTGTCTTGATCATCACTTCCATTGCCTTTATAATCAGTGCTTACGGCTCAGGTGCTGCCGCAACCTCAGGAGCCTTTGTAGCTGCTCGTATTTTAGGTGGATTGGCTGTTGGTGCCGCAAGTATACTCGCACCTGCATACATATCTGAAATCGCCCCTGCAAAAGTTCGGGGAGCCTTAACGACACTACAGCAGTTGATGATCGTGATTGGCCTGTTTGTCGCTTTTCTAAGTAACTATATGATCGCCGGAGCAGCCGGCGGAGCTTCAGAAGCTCTTTGGGCCGGTGCTGATGCATGGCAGTGGATGTTTTGGGTAGAAATTATCCCGGCATCAATCTTTTTCCTTGGGCTGATCTTTATACCGGAATCTCCACGATACCTCGTGGCGGCCGGACTGATAGATAAAGCAAAAGCAGTACTGAGCAGTATCAGTAATGATGCAGAAGCAGATGCTAAGATCATTGATATTCAGTCTACACTTGAGAAAGATCGTAAACCCAGACTGTCTGATATCATAAGCAAGCACACCGGCAAACTGCAGCCCATTATTTGGGTTGGGCTTGGTCTTACTACACTGCAGCAGTTCACCGGTATCAATGTGGTATTCTACTATGGTGCTACCCTTTGGCAAGCTGCCGGCTTTACAGAGGCGGATGCGTTGATGCAGAATGTTATTAGTGGTTCTGTAAATGTGCTATTTACATTTGTAGCAATTGCACTCATCGACAAAGTGGGTCGAAAACCACTGTTGATGATCGGTGCGCTGGGTCAGGCTGTCATGTTGGGAATCCTGGCAATTCTGTTCAGTATGGGCACTGCAAATATTGCAACCGGTGATCTTGAACTGGGCGGACTGGGTATTTATGCGCTATTAGCTGCGAATGGTTATATCGCATTCTTTGCCGTTACATGGGGACCGATTATGTGGGTAATGCTGGGCGAGATGTTCCCGAATCAATTCCGTGGAGCCGCACTTGCTGTTTGTGGATTGGTACATTGGAGTTCCAACTTCGCGGTAACGATGACATTCCCGATTTTCCTCGCAAATATTGGACTCGGCTTGTCATATGGAATCTATGCCGCATTTGGACTGATCGCTTATTTCTTTGTGAAGAAATATGTAGTTGAAACGAAAGGACGTACACTCGAAGACATGTCAAGAGACGTACAGAGTTAGCAGCCTGCTCTACGTAGCCTTCTTGGTCTGCGTAGCCTCGGCGAAGTTGACGGCGAAGTTGAGCTATCAGAAGAAAAAATAAAAAGCCTCCGTTTGCAATTGATTTGCAAACGGAGGCTTAATTTTTTGCATTCCCTTTTTGATATCTACCCGGTACTTTGCATCGCAGCTGATACACCGTTGATACTCAAGAAGAGTGCCAGCTTTAACTCCCTGATCTCCTCTTCCGATTCTGCATTTTCCCATCTGTTTAACAGTTCTACCTGCATCACATTTAATGGATAGGTAAACACATTCCGAAACTCAATCGAATTCTGAATCACTTTCCGCATATCCAGGATTTCATTTTGATCTGTAATTTCCAGAATTAATTTTCTCGTCTTTTCATAATCCATCAGGATTGTGTCGTGCAGTTTACTCGACTCTCGATGATTATAGATCCGGGTGGTCAATAAATGCGTTCTGGCAAGCTCTCGCTGTGCATTGTCCACGATTGTACCGAAGAAACTCCACTCATTGTACCACTTTTTCAATGCATCTAATACGGAAGGATCGTTTTTGATCATTTCTTCCATTGCAGTTCCTAAACCATACCAACCGGGTACATTATAACGCACTTGAGTCCAGCCAAATACCCAGGGAATAGCTCTTAGGTTTTCAAATTGAAGGCCTTTGTCGCCGCCCCGCGAAACCGGCCGTGAAGCAATCGGCAAGTTCCCGATGTGTTCCACCGGTGTAATTTTCTTAAACCAGGGCCAAAAACTCTCATCGTCTATCAGTTCTCTGTATGCTTTCATTGAGCCTTCTGCAATCTGATTCATAATCTCTTCCGCCCGATCCCCATCTTGAATCGGCTTCTGCCCTTCACCGGCCGTTACTCTCACAACTGCATTTACAACCTGCTCAAGATGTCTACGGGTAATTTCCGGCAGGGAATAGCGAAATGAGATGATCTCACCCTGTTCAGTAAATCGTATACGGCCATTATTGCTGATCGACGGCAGCGCCAAAATCGCTCTGTTAGAACGTCCGCCGCCCCTGCCAACCGTACCTCCACGGCCATGAAAGAGTCTAAAGTCAATATCATGCTTCCTCAGTAGTTGCCCCAGTTCAAGCTGCCCTTTCTGAAGAGCCCAGTTGGCCATCCAATAACCCCCATCTTTATTGCTATCCGAATATCCGAGCATAATCTCCTGAAAATTATTCCTGGCCTTCAATTGCAGACTATATACCGGATTTTTAATGATATCATCCATCAGTTTTGCACTGATTTCAAGATCTTCAATGGTTTCAAAAAGAGGTACAACATCAATTTTACTCTCTACTGCATCATTCTTGATCCACCATAAACCGGTCTCTTTTGCGAGCATGACAACTTCCAGCATATCACTAACGCCATGAGTCATGCTAATGATATAACTGCCGAAAGCATTTTCATCCAGTTCTAAAATGTTATTTACCAGCTTGAATACATTCAGTATTTCAACCGTTGGTTTACTTAACTTCGCATGAATAGGAGCTAATGGCCGCGGATTTCGAAGTTCCTGAACCAGAAGCTTTACTTTCTCCTCCTCATCTAACTTTGAGTATCCATCATATACATTGGCTTCAGATAGAAGTTCATCCACAGCTTTTTCATGAACACCACTGTGTTGACGGATATCCAATGCCGCCATATGAAAACCAAACGTATTGGCACGTATTTTTAAATCATTAAATTCGCCATAACGCGCTACATCTTCCAACCCATTCTCTTTCAGTGAGTCTGAAATCAGCTCTAAATCATGGATAAAATCGGCGGCTCTATACTCTTGCGATGATTCCAAAATGTCCTGTTCACTCCCTTTGAGATCATTTAACATATTGCGCATCCGATGCATAATATGCGTCAACTTACGTCGATACGGCTCATTTTTATAGTGTCGTTTATACTGAGTGCTGAGTGGGACTTCCTGCTCATCCTTCTTCAAAGATTTTAGCAGATCATCGGATATATTTACCAGATTTTGAGAAATGGATAGATACCTTCTGGTTTTTTCAAGCTCTGTCAGATAGAGTTTCAGTACGGCGCTTCGATGTTCTATAAGAGTCTTCCAGGTCACATCTCTTGTTACATTCGGATTGCCATCGCGATCACTCCCAATCCATGATCTGTATTTCATAATGATGGGCAGATCCGGAACACGGTTATATTGCTGTTCAAAACCGGCCCGGACTTCATCATATAGCCGGGGTATCGTCTTCCAGATTGACGAAGTGAAGTAGAAAAGTCCATTTTCTACTTCATCTTCAACGGTAAGTCGCTCAGACCTCACTTCATCCGTTGAAATCAACAAGGCAATTTCATTGACAATCTGTTTGAGTTTGGCTTCTCTTTCATTGGGGGTAAGATCTTCACTATCCACATCCCCGATCATAGAAGTCACATTCTCTTGTTTATGCAGAATGCTTCTGCGTCGTGCCTCGGTTGGGTGAGCCGTGATTGTTGGTTGAATATCCAGTTTCAAAAAGACAGCAAGAGCGTCATCATAACTATATCCTTCTTTTTTAAAAAACTTCAGCGCATCCGCAATACTTTCGGGACGTGGATGATCTATATCAATGGTTTTAGCCCGTTCTCTATTTATTCGGATAATTTCGTGCTGTTCCAGAGAGTTTACCAGGTGAAAAAAGATGGTGGTGAGTCTTAACAGATCCCGGATCTCATCCAGACTCATTTCACGAATTCTCTCCTGTAGTATTTCATTCTCTTTATCCGTTTTGTCTTTAAATACAGCTGCGGTTTGCGCAGGTAACTCAGCCGACAATTCATCAAGAGAAGTCTGCCCCCTCTTTATCAAATACTCTTCTAATAAACCCGTTAATGAGATTAAATTTTTAGTAAGAGGCTCACTTATTTGAGCCTTTTTCGCGTAAAATTCTATTGTTTCTTTCCAATTCATAGTTCGATTTTAAAGCTTAATTAGCCTATAGATAGCCATTCCATCCATTAAAATCATTTTTCTTTGACTGCTTATCATATCGGAAGCGCTTTTTTAAACCATTTTTGGAAAAATGATTCAAAAAATATCAAACCCATACTCATTTTCGACGTCAAAACCATAGAATTAGTAGTCATAAAAACATAACCTATGGTGAATAAAATGAAAACGTTTTTAACAATCCTCCTCCTTTTTTCTTTGGGAGCTTACTCTTCAATGAACGCACAACCGAACCGTGTAAATGCACAACCCGGGGTTCAAAATTTTATCGTTCAGTATGGTGATGTCTTGGAATTAACTGATCAGCAAAAATCGGAACTTTTGACTCTTCAGGCGGATCGGCGTTCTGCAATGCAGAGTGGCCGTCAAAGTGGCCGAATGGGACAGCAGCAAAGAGCTGTACGCGGACAACAAAAAGGTGTGATGCGGCCCAATTCGAATATTAACCGCCTTGACCGTTCCAATTTTGCAGCCCTTCGAAGTGAACATAGAAACGCTATGATGGACATCTTAACAGATGAACAAAAAGCCAAATTACTTGATATTCAGAGAGAAAGAGTTGAAAACCGATCTGAAGTTCGCATGCTGCAAAACAGAACCCTGGTTGAACGTACCATCTCTGATAGTGATAAAGCTGAAGAAGTTATTGATTTATTAAATCGTATCACTGAAATTCAAAAAGAGAATCAATTACACCGTATTGAAAACAGTGGCGAACCAGATCGTGAAATGATGGTTGAAAATGTCACTGAAATTCGTTCAATTCAGGATGAATTGATGAGCAAGATTACTGTTACCGAGTATCGCACACTCAGACCGGCTTTTGCAAACGGGCGACAGCGATCCGCAGGCAGGGGCATGGGAATTCAAAGAAATCGGTAGTCTATGATCAAATAACGATGGAAAAACTATGGATAATCATATGGACAGAGAGTTCACAAGAAGTGTTGAAGAACTCTATCCTAGACTCCATCGTGCTATGAGAGCCTACCTTGCAGGAAGTTCTGTTGACGCTGAAGATCTTCTTCAGGAAACTTTTTTAAAAGCGTATCTCAATTTGGACACGTTTCGTGAAGATGCATCAATGTATACATGGCTCTATTCAATCGCACGAAACCTGGCAATTGATGAGTTTAGAAAAAGGAAAAAGGAAAAGTTAATGAGCAATACACCTGTTGAAGATCTGGAGATTTCAATTGATGACAATAATGATGGGTTAGAGAATCTTGATCATCAGGTATTAATGATGAGAAAGGCCATTGCTCAACTTCCGGAATTATTGCGATCAATAGTAGTCATGAAAACAATCGATGGGTTAAGCTATCCGGAAATAGCTGAAATAACCGACCTGAATGAAGAAACAATTAAAAACAGAATGTTCAGAGCACGAAAAGAATTGGCAATCATGCTGAAACAGATGGGAATAGAACGATCATGAAAAGTATTAAAAATGAACAAACCGAACGTTTGGAAATCCGTATTAACGATGCGGCAGATGGATTTCTGAATCAAAAAGAGATCGCTGATCTGGAAAAAGATCTTCAAGCTCATCCTGAATTGCTGAAAGATTACTACAGCATCATGGATTTGCCCGATTTTTCAAATATCTACGGTGAGCTTAACGAACATCAAAACAGAAATCAGATCTCTGTAATTCTGAATAAAATCGGACTCACGAAAAGTCAAAATCCTGGTTTGAATTTTGAAAATATCACCGTTCTTTGGTTCAAAAAGTACGCCCTGGCAGCTTCCTTTTTGATACTTGCAATAACCTCTGTTTTTAATCTGAGTCAGCCCGGTGTTGCAGATACTGAGATAGCTTTAGAAGAATTAATTTATCCGGAATCAGATGTCGTTTCCGACGACTATGTGACCTATTTGGATGAATGGATTGAACAATAAAACCAACCAAAATGAATACAAAAACCAAAGTAGTACTCTCTTTTATTTTAATTTTTCTTGTAGGTTTTGCGTCAGGATATCTGGTCAAAAGCACTTTTTCGCTGAGAACCCATCCCGCATTTGAACAGGAAAGAGGGGGTGAAGGAAGATGGCAAGGGCCCGGTGACATGAGTCAGGCCGAAAGAATGGAACGCGGCCGGAATCGCCTGGCAAGAAGGCTGGATCTATCCGATGAACAGCAGAGGCTGTTTTTCCCCGCCATGAAAACATACACTGATGAACTTCGTGAAACCATACGGCAAAATAGAATGAGCGAACACGAATATGTATTACAACGGTATCGTGAATTTCGGGATGAGATATCGGAGACTCTGAACAGTGAACAATTACAAAGAATGGATAGTGTTTTACATCCGGACAGTGTACGATCGAACCGGCCGGATTTTCAAAGAGGGCGAAATTAAACTCGTTACTGTTGGTCCAAAAAATTCAGATAATCTCCGGATTTAATGAGTTTCTCATCTGCAACATCCCATTGATAGGTGTAGAGCCATGAGAGCACTTTAGAACCATCCGCCGTTGATACCTCTGCGAGTACGCGTTGATATTCCCACGGTTTTGGAAACGGTTCAACAGATCCTTCATACTGATCAAACGTGTTCAGGACAACTCTCTTATTTTTGATCTTATAGAGTTCACCGGTCACGGTCTCATCCAAATTTTCAGATAAAATCAATCCGGGATAACTCCCGATATCATATAATCTTCCCGGTACGGTAGCTACTCCCTGAAATTCAGCTTCATGCCGGAGTAAATGCCGAATATCTTTCGATGGGGCAATAGACTTACGCAGGGTTCCATATACGAAAAGGTGATCGCTCTCTATGAAGGGGATTTCTTTAGACACGTTCTAATCCGGATCGTATGCCAGATTCGGCCCCAGCCATCTCTCAAGATCTTTCACACTCATCCCCTTTCGATTTGCATAATCTGCAATCTGATCTCTGCTGATATTTCCAAGATTAAAGTACTGAGCCTCCGGATGGGCGAAGTAAAGTCCACAGACCGATGAAGCCGGCGACATCGCCAACTGCTCAGTAAGGGTGATACCTGTCCGATCTGAAACATTCAGCAGTTCAAACAGGTCCGGTTTTTCAGTATGATCCGGTTGTGCCGGATATCCGGGTGCCGGACGAATTCCAACATAGTTTTCCCGAATAAGCTCTTTATTATCCAGGTCTTCATCTTTTGCATATCCCCAAAGCTTGGTTCGGACTTCGAAGTGAAGATATTCTGCAAAAGCCTCAGCTAGTCGATCAGCCAGAGCCTTTACCATAATGGCATTATAATCGTCATTATCTTTCTCATATTTCGAGACCAGATCTAACACACCATGACCCGTAGTAACAGCAAAAGCACCCATATAATCTTTGATTCCGGTCTCTTTAGGCGCTACATAGTCGGAAATTGCTTTATTGGGCTGTCCACTTCTCTTCTTCGACTGCTGACGCAATGCATGAAAACGATTGATAACTTTTTTACGGCTCTCATCACTGTAAACTTCAATATCATCCCCTACGGAGTTGGCAGGGAAAAGTCCGGCCACACCGTGTGCAGTGAAGAGCTTTTCATTGATAATCTTATCAAGAAGTACGTTCGCTTCATCAAATAGCTTGCGAGCCTCTTTACCCGCTTTTTTATCATTCAAAATATCAGGGAATTTTCCTTTCATCTCCCAGGCGATAAAAAACGGACCCCAATCAATATATCTACGGAGAACTTCCAGCGACATATTTTTATACTCTGTAACACCCGGCTGATCAGGTGCATGAATGACCGCTTTCTCCCAATCAATTTTTGTGCGGTTTAATCTCGCTTTCTCCAGTGAAAGATAGCTCTTCTTTTTATTCCGTGAGCTGTACTGTGTCCTGAGATCTTCATATTCTGTAGCGATTTCATTTACAAAATCTGTTTTCAACGTTTTGGAAACCAATCGGTTCACCACAGTCACACTTCTGGAAGCATCCAGCACGTGTATCACAGGATGTTGATAGGCCGGTGCAATTTTAACTGCTGTATGCATTCTGGATGTAGTTGCCCCCCCAATGAGCAGTGGCACTGAAAAATCCTCCCGTTTCATCTCTGAGGCAACATGAACCATCTCATCCAGTGACGGTGTGATTAATCCGCTCAGGCCAATAACATCCACTTTATGTTCTTTAGCTGCAGAAAGGATTTTGTCGGACGAATTCATCACTCCGATATCGATCACTTCATAATTGTTGCATCGAAGTACCACAGCAACAATATTTTTCCCAATATCGTGTACATCTCCCTTTACCGTAGCCATCAAAACTTTTGCCTTTGGCTCACTGCTTTTGTTTTTCGCTTTTTCCGCCTCAATAAAAGGAATCAAAATTGCGACCCCTTTTTTCATGACCCGCGCACTCTTCACCACCTGAGGCAAAAACATCTTACCTGCACCAAAAAGATCCCCAACTACATTCATACCGGCCATCATCGGCCCTTCAATCACTTCAATCGGCTGCGGATATTTTTGACGCGCTTCCTCAACATCTTCTTCAATATAATCTACAATTCCCTTCACCAGTGCGTGTTTAATACGCTCCTCTACACTCTCTTCTCTCCAGGCATCTTTTTTTACATCTGCAACTCCAGCATCCTGGTCTTTCACGCGATCTGCATAATCAACCAATCGTTCTGTTGCATCATCACGACGATTCAAGAGTACATCTTCCACCAGCTCTTTTAACTCCGGTTCAATCTCTTCATACACTTCCAGCTGACTCGCATTTACAATCGCCATATCCAGTCCGGCCTGAATCGCATGATATAGAAATGCAGAGTGCATCGCTTCGCGAACGATGTTATTTCCTCGAAATGAGAATGAAATGTTACTGAGTCCGCCACTCACTTTAGCCAGTGGCAGATTCTCCTTAATCCATCGAACCGTGTCGATAAAATCGACCGCATAGTTATTATGTTCATCAATTCCGGTTGCAACCGTCAGAATATTTGGATCCATGATGATATCCTGAGGGGCAAACCCTACATCTTTTGTGAGAATATCATAAGCTCGTTTACAAATTTCCCGTCGTCTTTGAAGGGTGTCGGCCTGACCTTTTTCATCAAAAGCCATTACCACTACAGAAGCCCCAAAGTCCAGAATATGACGGGCTTGTTCTTTAAAAGCCTCCTCACCCTCTTTCAGACTGATGGAATTGACAACACTTTTGCCCTGAGTCGTTTTTAAGCCTTCGAGGATGACACTCCATTTTGAGCTGTCGATCATAAAAGGCACCCGCGCAATATCAGGCTCGGCAGCCATCAGGTTGATGAAATTCTTCATCACTTTTTCAGAGTCGAGGAGTGCTTCATCCATATTGATATCCACGATCTGAGCACCCCCTTCCACTTGCTCGCGTGCTACGGAGAGAGCTTCTTCATACTCTTCACCCTTGATCAGGCGTTTAAATTTAGCGGAACCGGTGACATTGGTTCGCTCGCCTATGTTTACAAAATTTGTTTCCGGCCGTATCACCAGTGGTTCCAATCCACTTAATCTCAGATAGGGTTTTGGTTCCGGTACGGTTCTGGGTTTATGCTGTTTCGCCTCCTCAGCAATCGCTTGAATATGATCCGGTGTGGTTCCACAACAACCTCCCACGATATTCACAAATCCTTCCGTAGCATACTCCCTCATTTGAGTCGCCATATAATCCGGCGTTTCATTGTACTCACCCATTTCATCCGGCAATCCTGCATTTGGATATAAACTGGTAAAACAGGGTGCATTTTTTGAGAGATCCTGAATGTAGGGCCGCATCTGTTTGGATCCGAGGGCACAGTTCAGTCCAATGCTTAAAAGTGGACTCGCATGCATTACTGACGTCAAGAACGCTTCTGTGGTTTGACCGGAAAGAGTACGTCCGCTCTGATCTACGATCGTTCCGGAAATCATGATCGGTAACTGCTTTCCGGTTTTTCGTCCATATTGATGAATGGCATAGATGGCTGCCTTACAATTGAGGGTGTCGAAAACAGTTTCAACCAGCAGAGTGTCCACACCTCCATCCACGAGGCCTCTGATCTGCTCCGTGTACGCTTCTGCGAGCTGATCAAATGTAGTTGCACGATAACCCGGATCTTCAACATCAGGCGAAAGGGATAATGTCCTGTTGGTGGGCCCGATTGCACCGGCCACAAATCGGGGTTTGTCCGGATTTTTTGCGGTAAATTCATCGGCAGCCTCACGGGCCACTTTTGCTGCGGCGACATTCAGTTCGTAGGTATGCTCTTGAAGTTTATAATCCTCTTGTGAGATTGGGTTGGCACTAAATGTATTCGTTTCCAGTATATCTGCGCCGGCTTTAAGAAATTCTGAATGAATTTCACGGATGATATCCGGCTGTGTCATGCATAGAATGTCATTATTCCCCTTCAGATCATCAGTATGATCTTTAAAGACAGAGCCTCTGAAATCATCTTCATTCAGGTTATAACCCTGAATCATTGTGCCCATTGCACCATCAAGAACCATTATTCTCTCTTTTAGCAGTTTATATAGAATGTGGTTAGATCCGGACATGAGTAAAAAATTTTTCAATAATATGTTTAAATTGATCTACAAATTTACCTTTTTAAGGTGAAGTTGGTATCAAAGTTAAGCATGATTCAATTTATATAACATGCATAAATAATGCATAGTCAGGTAAAATCGGCATTTTTCGCATTAAAAACATTCATTATTTCATGAAAGTCATAGACCATTACGATAAAGCTACTGAGCCTCTTATATCGTTCGAAATTATACCTCCAAAAAGAGGAGGTGCTGTAAAAGCAGTCTTCGATTCACTGGATTTGGTAATAGAAAAAGTCAAACCTCCTTTTATTGATGTTACTTATCATGCAGCTGAAGCCCACATCGAAGAACAGAAAGATGGAACTCTGAAACGTGTGGTTCGAAGAAAGAGGCCCGGGACAATTGGACTCTGTGCGGCCATACTTCATCGGTATGGAATTGACCCTGTTCCGCATCTCATCTGTGAGGGGTTTACACGAGAAGAGAGTGAAGACGCATTAATTGAGCTCAACTATCTGGGAATTCACAATGTTCTCGCCATTCGGGGAGACAATACCGGCTCACAGGTCTCTTTGAATTTAAATGGTACGATTAACAAATTTGCCATCGATTTAGTAAAACAGATTCAAGAGATGAATCAAGGGGATTATCTTGAAGATATTGTGAATGCGGTGCCTACCGATTTTTGTGTGGGTGTAGCCGGTTATCCAGAAAAACATTTTGAAGCACCGAATCTGGATTGGGATATTAAAAAACTAAAAGAGAAAGTAGATGCCGGGGGTGATTACATCGTTACCCAGATGTTCTTTGATAATGATGTCTATTTTAAATTCGTTGAAAAGTGCAGAAAACACGATATCCATGTACCAATCATCCCGGGATTAAAGATTTTAACAACTCATAAACATCTTAAGTCCCTGCCCAAAATTTTTCATTTGAACTTTCCGGACTCATTGGCGTCTGAATTGGATGCACAACCTGACAATGCAAAGCAGATTGGTATTGAATGGGCAAAACAGCAGAGCCTAGAGTTGATGGAGCGGGGTGTTCCGGGCATTCACTACTATATTATGGGTGACCCGCAACCTGCTTTGGATGTGATTGAATACATTCAAAAGAAATAGCTATTATTGTACTTGAAATGATGAAGTGAGAGTTTATGATCATGGAATAAGGATTTCTGATAATTGAGCAGTCCTACTATCGGGGAATTTGGAATGTTTCTTTCATTCAAAATAAAATCAATCAATACCATAACATATGACATACCTCATAGCGGATAGTGGTGCCACAAAAACCGATTGGCTCTACGTTGAAGGCAGGGATACAACACATATCAAAACACAGGGATTACATCCATCAAATATCAGTGAGATGGAAGATTTTGAAGAGATCAGCGGGCAACTGAATATCTTGAACCCGGACCATGTCCATTTTTTTGGTGCTGGTTGTGGCAATCCGGTCTCGGATGAAATTGTGCAGAGATTTTTGAGGCCTATTTTCCCAAAAGCTAAATTTACGATTAAAAGTGACCTCGAGGGCTCCGGCAGAGCTTTCTTTGGAAAAGGGGATGGTATCGTTGCCGTTTTAGGTACAGGCGCTATTTCTGCCAGGATTAAGGGAGGAAAAGTGTTTAAAAAATCGGCATCTCTCGGTTTTGCTATTGGTGATGAGGGAAGTGCAGCCGACCTGGGCAGGCGCATTTTAAAAATGTATTTCCGAAAAACCTGCAGTGATGACACCTTGCAAGTATTGAAAGAAAAATTAGATCATGTCGAATACCCGGAGATGATGAACCGCATCTACCGGGCCGGCAAACCGAATCGTGAGCTGGCATCCATTGCCGGTATTGTCCTGAAAAAACCTCTTCCCAACGAACTATTGCAGCTGATTCATGAAGCATTTCAAGATTTTATAAAACATCAGCTCTCTGCACTGACTCCAAAAGGGGATGAAGAGATTATTTTCACCGGGAAAGTAGCTGACGTTCACAAAGACATTCTGCTTCCACTGCTTAAAGAGCACGGGTATACCAATACTCATGTCTATTACCCTGTGATCTCTACTTTTCGGGATCGAATTAAAAATGGCGAAATACTATTCTGAACCTGATCAGAGTTCATAATTCCATTACATTATCAAACCATAATAAACTGAATGATTGAATGATCTTAACCGATACCCATTGTCATCTCTATCTCGATCAATTCGAACCGGATATCCGTGAGGTCCTGGATCGGGCCTACAATGCCGGTATTGAACATATATTTCTGCCTGCGATAGAATGGGAATCATTGGATCAAATGCAACGACTGACCCACCCTCAGGTTTCATTCTATAAAATGGCGGGTATTCATCCTTGCAGTGTTGAAGATCATTATCCGATTGATGAGGAGAGATTATTTGAATTGTGCCGCAGTGAAGAGTTTGTTGCAGTGGGTGAAACGGGACTTGATTACTACTGGAGCAAGGAATTTATAAAAGAGCAAAAAAAAAGCCTCAGGATTCACTGTCGCATTGCTAAAGAGTCCGGCAAGCCGATTGTTTTACACAACCGGGAGAGCACTACTGATCTTTTAGATCTGATTGAACAGGAGCAGGATGGTTCATTAAGAGGGGTTTGGCACTGTTTTACAGGGAGTGTCGAAGAGGGTAAGCGTGCACTGGACATGGGTCTGTACCTTGGAGTTGGGGGTGTTTCAACTTTTAAAAATGCGGGTGTTGATGTTGTCATTCAACAGATGCCTATAGAACGACTATTATTGGAAACAGATGCGCCCTATCTCGCCCCATCTCCACATCGCGGTAAGCGAAATGAGCCTTCTTACATCGCGATCATTGCAAAAAAGCTGGCTGCGATTAAAGGAATTTCCGTTGATGAGGTTGCCTCCATTACGACTCAAAATGCATTTGAGTTGTTTGGCATTCACTGAAAAGTGCTGGGGCACGGTTCAGGGTTCACTCCCTCAGCCACTCATTCCTCAACTCCGTCTCAGATCTTAAATCCGCAAACTTTCGGGCTTTCTCAACATTCCCTAAACCAATCAACGTCCGTAAATTTCTGTCATATTCGGATATATTCGACTCTTTCCAGAGTTGATCAGCTAAATCCAACCAATTCGATTTTCCCCGTATTGAGTCTTGCCCTCTTCCAGCCACCTCTCCAATATTTTCATCAATCCTCTCTTCAGCCTTTCTTTCAACTTCATCCCCGGCCTTTTTCTCGGCACTTCCACTCACCTCATCTCTAACCTTTTCGCCAATCTTTCCATCTGCTTCTTTCCCGGCCTTATCGTCCGCTGACCGGAATTCAGTCTCAAAAAATGGCCTCATTTGTTCCACTGCCATCCGGCTGGCTCGTATTTTTGATTCTTTTGAGTAACCGGCTATATGTGGAGTCGCAATAAATGCTTGCTCTGCAACATCATCCCGGAATAGCGGCTCATTTTCCCATACATCCAAGACCATATCACCCAAAGAACCCTCCTCTAATCCCATCAAGAGAGCATTTTCATCCACTACACCTCCCCTGGCTGCATTAATTACCAAGTCGAATGGATTCACCAGCCAATCTTTATTAAAAAGATGGTGAGTCGGGTCGCTCCCGATCTTAGTGAATGGCACATGAAACGTCAGGATATCACAAGAGAGGAGTTTGTCAGCACTAACAGATACAAACCCATCATCTCTATCCTGTTTCGGCGGGTCGTAGCCAAAATTTGGTAACCCAAACTGATTGAGCAGAGATATCACTTCCCCGCCTGTATGGCCGCAACCGATTACTCCGATGCTTTTTTCCCGCAGATCAATTTTTCTATCCAGAGCCCATTTCATCAACACTGTGATCACATACTCCCCAACAGCCACTGCGTTAGATCCGGCGGCATGACCAAACCCGACTCCCAAATTTTTCAGCCACTCTGTATCAATGTGATCAATACCTGCTGTGGCCGTTCCAATAAACTTCAGATTTCCAGATTTTGGCAAGGATTCTGAATTGATCCTGGTAACGGTTCGAATTAAAAGCGCATCATATTCCATTGCATTCGCCGGAAAACCGTCAGCCGGGTTAAATCGATGAATTTCTGCTTCTGAAGGTAAAAAATGCTCTAATTTATAGAGATACTGATCAGCTAAAACTTTCATACCTTCATAATAATTAATTGATTAATCAGTTGATAAAAAGATCCGTCAATCGAAACCGAATTTTTTAATAATCTGTTTGAGAATCCCTTACATTTTAGCAGATTGTCAATACATTACATCATTTTTTTGCTCTGATATTTTCCAATTAAACAGAACAATTTGGAAACTATAGCACTGATATAAGAAGCGAATCGGAACAAACCATTGAAAACAACGAACTTTATATGTTAAAAAAATCAGCTCTATATTTGTTTATATCCATTCTCTTATCATTGAGTTTCACTACAGTTTCACAGGCTCAAGACAATGTTGGGGAAACGGTACGGATTACCACGTCGGATGGGAATGTGTTAATGGGAGTTATTGAGCAAGAGAATGATGATCAAGTCATCATACGGGTCGATGGGATCGGGGAAGTAACCGTTCAAAAATCCAATATCAAAAAATTTGAAATCATTAACCCGGATCGAATTCGAAATGGGGATTACTGGTTCGATAATCCGCATGGAACCCGCTACTTTTTTGCTCCTAACGCCATTGGATTACAAAAGGGCACCGGTTACTATCAGAATGCCTGGATCTTTTTTAACAACGTGAATTATGGAATTTCAAATAATTTTTCGATTGGAGCGGGACTGATTCCGGGATTTTTATTTGGCGGCGGCCTTGATGCCACACCCCTATGGATTCTCCCAAAATTTTCTATACCGGTTTCCGGAGACAATTTTCATCTGGGAGTGGGTGCAATGATCGGGGGCATTATAGGTTCCGGCAGCGGTGCACTGTTCTATGGAAGTGGTACCGTTGGATCTACAGATAAAAATCTGACGGTTGGATTGGGTTACGGAGCGAGTGGCGGAGAGTTATCCAGCACACCTCTTGTAAATATTAGTGGGATGTACCGTGCTAAAAGAACCATTTATATGCTTGGAGAACTCTATGTACTGCCCGGTATTGACGGGAGTGGGGTCGCACTGATGGGGGCCAGATGGGCACCTGAAAACTTTGCCGTTGATTTTGGTTTGATATTACCACTTGAAGATACTGGAGATTTTATCGCCATCCCCTGGCTCGGAGTATCTATTCCTTTCGGCAACAGATAATTTAAAGGTCAATCTAAATGTGATTTTATTGCAATGGCAGACAGGAAGTACAACATGGTCTCCATCATTCGGAAAAAGCGGGAGGGAAATTCTCTCACGAAAGAGGAGATACAGTATTTGATTCAATCATACACATCTGATCAGATACCTGATTATCAGATGAGTGCTTTTTTAATGGCCTCTTTTCTGAATGGATTAAACAGCGATGAAGCGGCTTCTCTTACCCATTCCATGTTACATAGCGGTATTATTGTGGACCTGAGTCATGTAAGTGGGAAAAAGGTGGATAAACATTCAACCGGCGGAGTTGGTGATAAGCTTTCGCTCATTCTTGCTCCCATTGTTGCTTCATGCGGAGTTCCGGTTCCTATGATATCGGGAAGGGGTTTGGGTCATTCCGGGGGTACATTGGATAAACTGGAATCCATTCCCGGTTTTACCGTTGATATAACCCTGGATCGGTATAAAGAGATTATCAAAAAACATAATCTGGTATTGGCCGGCCAGACCGAAGAGATTGCTCCTGCCGATAAGAGGCTATATGCGCTGCGTGATGTAACAGCAACGGTAGAATCTATCCCATTGATTGCAGGCAGTATTATGAGTAAAAAACTTGCTGAAGGAATTGATGCATTAGTACTGGATGTAAAATTTGGATCCGGGGCTTTTATGAAAAATATAGAGGATGCAAAAGAGCTGGCACAAACGCTGGTTTCGATCGGAGAGCAGTTTGGCAAGGAGACCATTGCTTATCTAACGAATATGAATCAGCCTTTGGGTCATGCCATTGGAAATTGGCTGGAAGTAAAAGAGAGTATTGACTGCCTAAAAGGGAACGGCCCTGATGATGTGATGGAAATTACGCATCTACTGGCCGGAACCATGATTTACCTTGGGGCCAAGGCCGGCAGCATAGCTGAAGGGATTGAAATGAGCCGGGAAGCCATTGAAAATGGATCCGCCTTTCAAAAATGGATAGATATTGTAGAGGAGCATGGAGGAGATATCCGTGTCATCAAAAATCCGGATCAATATCCCAAAGTAAAATTCAGAGTGGATGTGCCTTCACCCGGAAGTGGTATGATCACAAAGATGGATACGTATGCAATGGGCATGATTTCTCTGGAGCTTGGAGCCGGACGGAGATCCAAGGAAGATGATATAGATCCTCAGGCAGGCATTATGCTTCACAAAAAAATCGGAGAGTTGGTAGAAAGAGATGAAACATTTGCCACACTTTACACGAACAAGGAAGAGTCTATTGATGATGCTGTACAGAATTTGCAAGCTGCAATTGAACTTGCAGATAAGATGCAAAACCCTCTAAAATCAATCACACATCGTGTTGATAAAGAAGGAATTCATGAATATCAGTGATAAACATTGCGAAATTTGCTAAAACCATTAACTTTATAGAATATCGCGGAAAAGCGATGAGTCAACCTCAATAACCCAAACGATTATGTTTAATAGATTTATCAGAGCCATAAAGTCACTATTTGGTGGATTAGTTTCATCCATCGAGGATCCAAAACTTATACTTGAACAAAATATTCGTGAGCTGAACGATCAGATTCCTCAGATGAACGAGAATATTGCCACTGTTAAAGCAAACTCTGTCATGCTCAGAAAAGAGGTAGATCGGTATGAGAGAAATATCTCAGAAATTACTTCAAAAATAAAAGCTGCAATTAATGCCGATAGAGATGATTTAGCTCAAGGTTATGCTCTTCAGCTTGAGAAATTCCGGGAAAATTTGCAGCAATCACAGCAACAGTTGGAATATGCCGATAAGGCTTATGAAAAAGCGATCAAGGTAAAACAAGCCTTTATGAGGGAAAAAGATCGTAAGATTAAAGAAGCCAGAGAAGCACTTCGGGCGAGTGAACGTGCCGAGTGGCAAGCCAAAGTAGCCGACGCACTCGAGTCATTTGAAATGGGCGGATTGGATCAGACTCATCAAGAGATGGTGAACAGATTGAATGAGAGAACTGCCAAAAATGAAGCCCGAATGGAAATTGCATTGGAAAGTGTGGATACTGAATCCATGGAAATTGAGGCAAATGCAGAAAAATTACGCGCTCAGGAGTTGGTAAATCAGTTCAAACAAGAGATGGGTAAAGAAACTGCACCGGCTAAAAAAGAGAAGACGATTGAAATCGAAGATGAAACCGCATCTAAAGAAGAACCTCAAAAAACCATCGGTAAAGAAAAAACAAAATCTTAATAGATTTCAATGAGCAACAAAAGCGAACAGGAACGAGAACGGCTGAAGGAGGAGTATAAGGATCATTACCGAAAAATCCGGGATACCAAGGAGAAACTGCGCCGTTCAAAATATGTTCAAAATGTCAATGAAGCTTTGAATCAGATGAATACAGATGAACTCCTTTCATCCGTAGATCACTTTTTAGGCAATGTTCGGGATAAAATGAGTCATATCGAAGCCCGGCTTGATGTTGCTATGGAAGGATTTTTGGAAAGTGATGAAGAACAAGAGATAATGGATGAGGAGTTGAGAAAAGAACACGCCCGGGAGTCTTTGAAACAGATTAAGCTGGAGATGGGACTGCTCTACAGTGAAATCGAAGAGCAGGCCAGGGAGATGAAAATTGATAAGACAGTGGGAAGAGGTAAAGAACCCGATCCCAAGCCTTCAAATAGTGAAGCCGATCAGGAGTAGATATGGTAAAAGAAAAAAAACAGAGTTATAACTATACAAAAGAGGCCTTTTTACATCCGGTAAATTTGGTTTGTCTATTAGCCGGAACAGTGGCTGCCCTGGTGATGAGTGATGTCTCTCTTGTATCCAATACAATTCTCACGTTCACTTTTGGAATGGAGCTCATCTATTTGGGTGTGGTTCCCCGTTTACCTGCTTATCAAAAGAATGTGCATCTGAAAAAACGAAGAGAAGAGACGGATGAAAATACGGATAAACAGCTCTTTTACCAGCTCGATACCAGATCTCAAAAAAGATTTTTGGTATTAAAACACATTACAAAAGAAGTCAAAGGTAATTTTGATACGCTTCCATATACATCAAAAGGAATGCTGGAACATATTGAGAAGAAGATGGAAGATCTACTGAGTACTTATCTGACTCTTCTTGATATGAATCGCCGGTTTCAGATCTATATGAACTCCGAAGTTGAAGAAGAAATTCGAAATGAAGTTGAAGAACAAGAGACCAAAATGGAGTCTATAGATTCTGAAACACTCAAAAAAACAAGGGAGCGAAGGCTGAAGATATTGAATAAAAGGTTAAACAAATTTGATGTTGCCAAAGAGAAATATCTGATCTGTGAAACACACCTGGAAACCATAGAGGATGCCATCCGATTTATCTACGAACAATCTATGACCATGCCCAATGCTGAAGATGTCGGAAATCAGCTCGATCATCTGCTATCGGAGATGGAAGAGACAACTCATATTATTGAAGAGTTGGATCAGAGTTTATTGCCCGGATTCGAAGAGATGGATCGTGAACTCGAGTTAGCTCAACTCCGAAAAGAAGCGGAAGTTTTAAAAAAAGAGACTGAGCAGAAAGTAAAAAAAACAAATTGATATGAAGAGTTCTGATTTTGAATTTTTGAAACTCGAACAAAATCAAAATAGGGTATCGGTCCTGACGATAAATCGCCCTGATAAGTTAAATGCTCTAAACAGATCCGTTCTACATGAGCTGGATCAACTGTTCCAAATGCTTCGCAGTGACCCCAAAACCGGTGTATTAATTATAACCGGAGCCGGTGAAAAGGCATTTGTAGCCGGTGCTGACATCAAAGAATTGAGTTCCTTGACGAAACAGCAAGGGGAATCTCTTTCAGCTTCCGGACAGGCTATTTTTGATCAAATTGAATCCTTTAATAAACCGGTTATCGCATTGATTAACGGGTATGCCCTTGGTGGCGGTGCTGAATTGGCTATGGCTTGTCATATTCGCATTGCAACGGAAAATGCCCTTATTGGCCTGCCGGAAGTCTCTCTGGGCCTGATACCCGGCTATGGGGGGACTCAGAGACTTCCAAACCTTATCGGCAAGTCAAAAGCAATGGAAATGATTTTAACAGGACAGCCCATCAAAGCCGAAGAGGCGCTCAACATAGGGTTGGTCAATCATGTTGCATCGACTGCTGATGCAATGGGATACACTGTCAATCTTGCGGAAAAAATGCTCAAAAATGGCCCACTTGCACTTGAAAAAGCTATTGAAGCTATTAATTCTGTATATTCAACCAATAGTTACACAAAAGAAGCCACTCTGTTTGGGCAGTTGTGTAACACAAACGATTTTCGGGAAGGCACAAATGCATTTCTTGAAAAACGTAATGCCGACTTCAAAGGAAATTAACAGATGCCCGAACTTTTATACATTGTGATTGTTGTTTTATTAAGTGCTTTTTTCTCAGGATCTGAGATGGCATTTGTTACAGCAAATAAGCTTAAACTGGAGATTGAGTCACGGAAAAATTCGATTCGGGGTCGTTCACTTCACTTTTTCAATAAAAATCCAGAAAGTTTTTTGACCACGACATTGGTAGGCAACAACATTGTAAATGTTTTATATGCTACCCTTATGGCAATATTTCTGGCTGAACCTATTGCCATCATTTGGAGTAAATTATTTAGTGCAGAACCACTCTCATCAACGGTTTTGATCATTCAAACAATTATTGCCTCTGTGGTTATTCTCATATTTGGAGAGATTCTTGCGAAAGCGATCTTCAGATCACAAGCTGATTTTTTTGTGAAAATGATCGCATTTCCGCTTCGAATTACCAACTGGATATTATGGCCATTGATCCTGATTGCCGATTGGATGTCTGCCCTGTTGGTGAAATTTTTAAAGATTGAAAATGAAAAAAGTTCAAAAGCCTATCGTATTCATGACATGGCGATTATTTTTCGGGAGTTATCAGAGAGTGGCGGAAGCCATGAAATTGATCAGGACGATACTGAACTGCTTCAAAATGTCCTGGAGCTTTCCAATAAGAGAGTCCGGGAAACAATGGTACCCAGAACTGAAATCGTAGCCGTAGAAAAAAATGCTTCAGTTGAAGAATTGAACAGAGCTTTTATTGAATCCGGGTACTCAAAAATACCGGTCTATCAAGACACTATCGATGATATTATCGGGGTTGTTTTTGCGTATGATATGTTTGGTTATCCAAAGAACATCGCCGATATCATCCGTCCGGTCAAATTAATTCCATCCAGTAAAAAATCGAAAGATCTGCTCACTGAATTTCGTCAAAGTAATATTTCAGTCGCCATTGTTATCGACGAATATGGGGGGACTGCGGGGATGGTTACAATTGAAGATTTAATTGAAGAGGTGGTTGGCGACATTCAAGATGAGTATGATAAAGATGATGAAATCATCAAGAAGATCTCTAACAATACCTACTTAATTTCAGGGACTGTAGAATTGGATGAATTAACAGATGAGTATCCTGAAGTTGTTTTGGATGAGACACTGGGTGATTTTGAAACCGTAGCCGGATATATCATTCATCACATAGGCCGCATACCCAAGATTAATGAAGAATTACAGATTTTCGGAAATTCCTTTATCATTTTAAAAGCGACTCAAAGTAAACTTGAAACCATCAAACTGATTATCAATTCAGGTGAATAAGAACCGATGGTCAATAACTGTTAAAATTTCGACATAGGAAGCTGATGATTGAGAATTATCCGGTTTGGGCACAACATTTTGCCAAGAAATATTTAGGGAGAACCCTGAATCAGTTCATTATACATGGCAATGTCCATGATCTGGTTCAGGTTGAAAGAGAAGAAGGAAGTACGTTCCATCGCCTAAAAACTTTTATGGCTGAAGAGTTTTTTGGAGCTCGGGAGATTGTCATTTTTTATGATCGTGCCTCCGGTATCTATTTCAGGGATCATAAATCACAGCAGGATTTTAATCAGGCATTAACCGGCAGGGATACTATTGCCGGTACTGAACACGCTAAAAAACTACCCAAAGATCCGGTTTCTGCATTTAATATTTTGGAGCAGTATTTCCGTTCACGCCTGGATCAAAAAAAGAGTGTCGCGCTTATTATCGATTTTGCTGAAACGATTGTGCCTGCAAATGAAGCGGGCAGTACCGGATCAGAAGATCGAAACTCACTGGTCTATCTATTAAAATGGGCTCATGATCCTCTGTTTTTGGCGGCTGATTTCACAACCGTTCTGTTGACAGAGAATCTCTCTGACCTGAATCGTACAATGATTCAAAACCCATACTCTTCTGAAATCCGAATACCCCTTCCGGATGAGAAGAGCAGACTCAGCTACATTCAACAGGAGTGTGATTCTGAAGTTTACAGTACAATTTCGAAAGTACCCATCCCGGTTATGGCACAAATGACTGCCGGTTTAGGTTATTTGAAGATAAAAAGCATTCTTTCCAATGCCAGTCAGAATAATGAGTTGATCACATTTGAGTCGTTAACTGAAATTAAAAAAGAACTTATTGAGGCTGAAGCATATGGGTTGCTCGAATTTGTTCAGAGTGAAGGCAATCTGGACAGAGTTGCGGGTCATACCAAAGTAAAAACTCACTTGCGACAGACGATTCAGGCACTGAAAATGGGACGTCGGGATGTGATCCCGATGGGGTATTTAGTTTGTGGGCCTGTCGGCACCGGCAAAACGTATTTAGTGACACAATTTTCCGGAGAAGTTGGAATCCCGATGGTAAAACTTAAAAACTTCAGGAGTCAATGGCAGGGTGTTACGGAAGGTAACCTTGAAAAAATACTCAATCTGTTAAAAGCGATGGCCCCGGTTGCTGTCATGATTGATGAGGCTGATGCCTATCTGGGCAATCGATCATCATCCGGGGATAGTGGCGTATCCAGTCGTGTCTTTTCACAGATTGCGACATTTATGAGTGATACATCCAATCGAGGCAGAATAATTTGGTTTCTGATGACTGCACGTCCCGATCTGATGCCGATTGACTTAAAGAGACAGGGACGCGCTGAAGAGCATATCGCTCTATTCCCTCCTGATAACGAAACAGAAAGGATAGAGCTTTTTAATGCAATGAAAAAGAAAACGGGACTAGAATTGGCGGAAGAATATATTCCAAAATCTATTCTTAAGGGAGAGCTAACCCTTTCCGGTGCAGATATGGAAGCTGCCTTGACACGTGCTAAATTTAAAACAGCCTCTGAAGGCCTTGCAAAAACTACTCCGGATATTCTGGATTTCGTTTTTGCCGATTTTCTGCCTCCTACCTATCCTGAAGAAGTTCAGTTACAGACACTCGCTGCGGTATCTGAGTGCACATCAAAATCGCTTCTGCCGGAAAGGTATCGTAAATTAGACCGAAATAAAGTTTTAAGTCAGATTCAAAAATTAAAAGAAACGGTACGATAGAAATGTCTGCAGAGTCACTGGACGAAATCCGAAAGATGATTGATCAGCTGGATGATAAAATAGTGAAAGCACTGGGAGAGCGGCAAAAAATTGTCCAGCAAGTAATCTCCGGGAAGCTGGAAAGAGCTGATGAGATTCGTGATCCGGAGAGAGAAGATAAGCTGCTTGCCAAAATTCGCCGAAAAGCTCATGAAGCAGGGATGGATCCCTATTTTTTGGAACAACTTTTCCGGGAAATTATTCAGCATTCTGTCAGATATCAGACCCATGCATTGGTGGATCATCAAAATGAGAAATCTAAAGCGAAGTCCATTCGGGTCTCCTATCAGGGAACAGATGGGGCATTTAGTCACCAAGCGGCGATCAGGCATTTTGAACAGCGCTATCAGCATGTAGAGTGTATTGGATATACTCGATTTGAAGAAGCTGCCGACGCGGTTGAACGCGGTGAAGTGGATGTATCTATATTGCCGATTGAGAACACGACTGCGGGTTCTATCAATGATACCTATGACCTTCTTAATGAAAAAGAACTTTATATTTCAGGAGAAGAAGTTTTACACATCAATCACTGTTTAATGGCTCCTGCTGAGGTAAAAATTGGAAATGTAAGGCGTATTTTATCACATCCACAGGCCATCGCACAGTGCAGTAAATTTTTATCATCCCTTCCCAGATGTCATGTTGAGACCTATTTTGACACAGCGATGGCAGCGAGAAAAGTACGCGATGATGCGGATCTCTCTCAAGCCGCTATTGCCAGTTCCTATGCAGCTGAGATCTATGGACTGCAGATACTGAAAAGTCATCTGGCCAATCAGGATGAAAATTATACCCGTTTTGTTGTGGTAGGAAAAGAGAGTATCAAATGTGATCCACAGCTAAATTGTAAAACATCCCTGATCTTTGCGACTGTTGATGAAAAAGGCGCTCTTTTAAATTGTCTTAATTTATTGGGAGACAATGGAATCAATATGACAAAGCTGGAATCCAGGCCCCGGATGGGTCATCCATGGCAATCTCTTTTTTATCTTGATATAGAAGGCAACAGAGATGAGCCCAGAATTGCAGACACCCTGTTAAAATTGAAAAAAAAGTCTCAATACTTAAAAGTTCTGGGCAGTTATCCAATTCGTGAGGGAAAGTGGTGATTACACATTGTTAATTAAGAAATTCTAACGTGATTCGACTTTATTTAGACCTGTAATTATTGTTAAATTGTAATAGCAATCGATCCGAGGAAGAGATACCATTCTTATTCGAGTAAATTAACAAATCAAGCATAAATCATGCGCGTTTTAGTCATTGAAGATAATGCAGTTTTGTCGCTAACCCTTGAGGTTATGCTTAAGAAGATGGGTTTTTCTAAAATTCAAAAAGCTTACACTCCAAAAGAAGCGTTAGATTTGATTGATGAATTTAAGCCTGATCTTCTCTTGGTGGACATTAATTTAGATTCTGATCTATCAGGGATTGATATTGTTCGAATAGCGCAAGAAAAACGCCCCCATTCAGTCGTATACACAACAGCGAATTCAGATCAGTATCATCGAGAATTAGCCAATGAAACTCAACACGATGCCTACCTGATCAAACCGTTGAATTTCAGATCTCTTTCGTCTGCAATTGAATCGATCAGTTTAAGACTGGCAGTCTGATATTTCTCATCTCTTTTTTATAATTAATCTCTCTTTTCTTTCTAAATCGACCTATATTTATTACAGATTGCTGGGAGGAATATAACCATCAGAAAAATGTTCATGAAAGAATCCAATATTACAGAAGAAAAAAAGAGAGCTGTTTTTCAACAGATTGAACAATCTCTGAATGAAAATGGGATCAAGATAGAATCAAAAGATGATAGCAGGCCTTGGGGCGGATTTTTTGTGATAGATACAGATTATACCCGGTCGTTTATTGATCATTTTTTTTCTGGAACTTCAATCGGAAAGATAGATACCAGCTTGCACTTGAGTCCAAAAATATTGCTGGTACAACCTGAGCAAAGGCTATCATGGCAATACCATCATAGAAGATCAGAACTTTGGACAGTTGCTGAGGGTGAGGTCGGTGTTATATCGAGTGATACGGATGAACAAGGTGACCTTAAGGTGCTTAAAAAGGGAGATGTGATCCAATTGGATCAGGGTGAGAGACACCGATTGGTGGGTTTAAATGATTGGGCGGTTGTAGCTGAAATTTGGCAGCATTCAGATCCGGATCAACTGTCGGATGAGGAGGATATTGTCAGGTTACAGGATGATTATGGCAGATAGGGGCAAATCATTTTCAGACGATTTAACTGATTAATAGTTTTTTGTGTAAACAGTGATCGTCTTGAACTACTTGATAACTTAATTCCAGGACGACTATTGATAGGCAGTCCGAAGCTTTAGCATAGGACAGTGGCACATTATTTGGCGGAAAGATTCTGTTAAAGTGGATTTACCAATTGATTGAGAAGGGCGTATATAAACGAGTGTGCATCTGAGACGGTTGAAGAGTTGAGAGAGTAGATTGATTTAAGTCCATCCTTTTCCATGTTGATCACGTTGGAATCCCGAAGAATTTTAAGGTGTTGAGAAACGGTTGCTTGGGAAAGGGGTATCTGTTTGGTGATCATTCCGCATGTCATGGCATCCTCTTCGGACAACAGCTCCACAATCTTTACTCTTGCGGGATGTGCTAATGCCCGGGCAAAATTTGCTGTTTTATCGTATGGTTCACCTATTTTATCCGTTTTTTTAACAGCCATAAATTGTATATCGTATATATACGATATTATAGTAATTATTTTAAAGCAATCAAAGTGACTTCCATCTATATAAATAGTAAATTAGAAGTATCATAAACTCCATTTAGAAGCATTCAATCATGAAAAAAGGATACTCTTATCGTGAACTGACCGACCTTATCAACAGTTTAGTATCAAAAACGGAAAAATTTTCATCATTATCCGATGAACTAATTACTACAAAACCCGACCCCTCTTCCTGGTGTGTTGGTGAGATCTTTGAACATTTAGTCATGTTTAATGAAATCTATCTTGATATGATTCGAAGTGCCGTAAAACCGGACGACCTTCCAACTTTCCTGGATGAACATTTCTCTCCACGAATGTTAATCAGTCCGGTAATCCGTTTCATTAAACCGCCTTACAAAATTAAGATTAATACGATCGCTCCAATGTCTCCCCTCGATATAGATAGCGATAATTATCGTCAACAATATGGACAATTACTAATTACAAACCGTGAATTGCTGACTCTGATTGATGAACTTGAGTTCAGAAGATTAGACCTGAATAAAATTAAATTCAGACACCGAATATTCTTTATCAAAATGAGCTTGATTGAATACATTCTCCTGCTGGAAGCACATCAAAGCAGACATCTTTGGCAGGCAGAGCAAACTTTATTTAAAATTAGCAATTAAGTGATAGAAACTGTCATCCTGAATTTATTTCAGGAGGACGTAGTGGGATAGTATATCACTACCGCTTTAATATGAGGTATTCAATCTTATCTCAAACTCACATTATTAAGTTCTATTTACTAAGTCAATTTTAAACCCATGTCTATCCTACTGGTTGCACAACGGCGTGATATGAAACCCTTCAGAGATGCCATTCTGAATGCAGATTCAAATATCGATGTCGAGATTTGGCCAAACACCACCAACCCTGCACGCGTACAATTTGCCGTTGCCTGGCACCATCCTCAACAGATCTGGAAATCATACCCGAATTTAAAGGTCATCTCCTCACTGGGTGCCGGTGTTGATCATCTGCTGAGAGACAACACCATACCGGACAATGTACAGCTCACTCGTGTTGTCGTACCCTCACTCTCAGATCAGATGAGTGATTATGTCTTGACAGCAGTATTGAATATTATCAGAAACAGTGAACTCTATCGAAATCAGCAACTGGAATCTGTTTGGAAATCACATCCGGCCTATCTGAAAGATGAACTCACCGTGGGTGTTATGGGCCTGGGTGAATTGGGCAGCACAACTGCTGAAAGGCTTTATTTAAATGGATTTAAGGTAAATGGCTTGGCACAATCAAAAAAAGAGCTTAAAGGAATAACAACTTATACGGCCGGAACTTTAGGTGAATTTCTGAATCAGACCCATATCCTCGTCAATTTGTTGCCTCTCACACCGAAAACGGATGGCATTTTAGATCTGGATCTATTTAAAGAGCTGAAAAAACCGGCATTTCTGATCAATGTGGCCCGTGGAGAACATTTAATTGAGGAGGACTTGGTGTATGCTCTGGACAAAGGGATCATCACTCATGCTGTATTGGATGTGTTTAGCACAGAACCGCTTCCGGACTCTCACCCGTTTTGGGGACGAAAAAAAATTACAATTACACCGCACATTGCATCCGTTACCGATCCCGATGAAGTTGCCGTCCTGCTGATAGAAAATTATAAACGCATCCTCTCCGGAATGGACCTATTGAATACAGTAGACAAAAAACGAGGATATTAAATCTGGCGAAACCATGATGCGTACGCTTATTTTGTTAGCATTTCTTTTAATCTTTACAGGTTGTCTGAGCCCGATTCAGGATCTTTATCCGCCAAATGAAGAGGACCGGCCGGTTCCGGTTTATGTCGTGAGTCATGGCTGGCATGCCGGTATTGCAATAGAGTCCAAATATATTCAACACCTATTGCCTGATCATCCCAAAATGCCGGAAGGCAGAATCCTCAAGTTCGGATGGGGCGATCTGAGATACTACTCTGAGCCGGATGCCGGATTTGGACTGATGCTGAGAGCAGCCCTTCTACCCACTCGAAGTGTATTGCACGTAGTAGCGACTGATCTACCCATTGAGCGCTATTTTTATACCAGCCGGGTGATTCGAATACAGATAAGCCATGCAGGTGCAGAGCAGCTGGGCATATTTATATCCGATCGGTTTCGTAGAGATGAAGATGGAAATATTAAATTTGTGGCTGATGGACTCTACTCAAACAGTCAGTTTTTCGAAGCATCCGGCCATTATTATCTGCCAAAAACTTCCAACACCTGGACGGCCAGGGCACTTCGTCAGACCGGTTATCCCATCACCCCTATTTATGGTCTAACCTCAGGAAATGTCATCAAACAAGCCCTTAAGGAGGGGTATTCTATTCAGTAAAAGAATCTTCCATTGTAGGAATTCTGCGTTGTAGGATCATTAAGTTGTCAGATTCCTTCATTGTAGAAACCATCTATTGTTACCCCCCTTTTTTTTGGATCCCTTCATTGTTCATTGTAGGAACACCTTGTTGTAGTACTCCCCCCAATGCAGGAACCGTTTAAATCCCGGATTATGCTAAGCTCTTTCCTCTCTCCTGTCCTTCCCGAATGGCCAGCTGGCCACAGCCGGCATCGATATCATCCCCCCGGCTTCTTCGTACCGTTGCTGTTACTTTATGCCGAACCAACGTCTTCATGAAACGGTTTAGGCGATCCTCTCTTACCCTTTTCAGTTCCACTCCGGCGACATTATTATACATGATGATATTCACTTTGGATGGTACCCACTGCGCGATTTTAACCAAATTGCGTGCATCCTCTTCACTGTCATTGAATTCATCAAATAGTAGATACTCATATGTAACCGGGTTTTCGGTCTGAAAGAAGTACGATTTAACCGCTTCTTCCAGTTTTTCAAGGTTTAATGACTCATTGATCGGCATAATCTTATTGCGTTTCACATCATCCGCAGCATGAAGTGAGATTGCCAAATTCATGCCCAGATTTTCAGCAGCGAGCTGTTTAATCTGTTTGGTCAAACCAACCGTTGAGACTGTAATTCTGCGTGGGGATAGATCAATCCCAAGAGGGTCAGAAATAATTCGAATGGATTCAACGACCGACTTATAGTTATGCAGCGGTTCTCCCATCCCCATATAGACAATATTGGTGATTTTCTTGCCAAAACGTTCTTCCGACACCTCATTGATTGCCTGAACCTGATCTACAATTTCCCCATGTGTCAGATTCCTGAAATAGCCCATCTTGCCGGTTGCACAGAATGAACAGCCAAACATACAGCCTACCTGTGAGCTGACACATACTGTAATTCGTTTCGCTACGCCATCATCATAAAAGTCAGGAATCAGAACTGCTTCTACTTTATATTTTTCGGGTCCGTCGAGTTCAAAGAGGAATTTTATCGTTCCGTCTTTAGATTCTTGACGGCTAAACTCATTCGCTTTTTTGATCTCAGCAATTTCACTTAGTTTGGCCCTGAGATCCTTGGATAGATTGGTCATATCGTCAAAAGAGGACACCCCCTTCTGATAGAGCCACTGAAAAACCTGATCAGATCGATAATCCACTAATCCAAGTTCTTCAAGGTACTCGGACAGTTGTTCTTTTGAATAGGTTTTTAAATCCGGTTTCGCGATAATTTCGTTCTCGTTTTCAATCATCCTGAAAGATAACCATCTCATCACTCATAATACAGAAATCCAATAGGGTGAATGAACGGCGCTGAGACAGAACCGCCGGACTATCTATCCGTTTTTGTTTTTAATATTTCCCGGCTCAAAGGTTCTGTGAATTAAACTGCTTTAAGTATTAAAAACGAGGATTCACAACGTTGTTATAGATCGAACCGAATGTGTATGAAAGGCCGAAAGAGAAGCTATAATCATATGAAGTAGGCCTTTGTACCCCTTCAATGATACTGATTGGGTCATTCGGATCTCCGCTAAATTCCAATGACAACTGATCATTGATAACTCTGTAGCTGCCTGAGATGCTCACAGACAACCCTCTCATTACCCGTATGTCAAATGAAGGATTGAAGGTAATCCGGTTAATCGCGGTGTCATGAAAGTAGTGAGAACCGGAAACTCGTATATCGATTCGTCCCCAACGCTGATCATATCGCAGACGGCCACTTACCTCCTGTTCCATGATTAATTCAGAATCTTTCAAAAAGATCGTTGTATTAAAATATCGTCTGTATTGAGGTGAAATTTGATATTGTACCAAAAATCGCCTCTGTTGAAATTCAGAATAGGGGAAAAAATTATATTCAACAGCAGGCGCAATGTATGTTTGCAATGCAATATTATTGGTTCTGTTAAAGCTAGTTCCGGTAAAAACACCCAATGAGAGATGATCTGATACGGAGTAAGCAATCATTCCCCAATAATTACCCCAATCACGATTTACATTCAGTGTACGATCCGTAAGTTCGACATTTCTGCGTCTAATCTCCCCGTGAGCTCTGGTTCGAATCTTCCACGTTTCGGTAGTTCGCTCCGCTTCCAGTCCGCTGTAGAGGCCAAAGTTAAATTCTCTTGCCTGTCCCGACATATTCGATCGGAGGTTTACATCAAATACCCAGTTATTCCAGGGATCTTCAATTACAACATCCTGATCGCCGGAAATTGCCGGTTGTTCATAAAAAACATCCATCGATTCAATCGCTATGGTGTTGGACACAAATGGGATCAGCCCAATTTTAATATATCGATTTAAGCCAATCCGGCGCTCATCAGACGTATCTGTACTGGAGGAAACATATCGGAGAGTATCATTGCGGCCATTCTGGAATCCTATTTCTGAAAAAATCAGATTATATTCTCTGCCACCACCGGCCGTACGTTCATCATTGATTAATAGATAAATAGAGGCATCATCCTGATCTCTCACATAATTTACAAATGTGATGTTAGACCGGATGTAAGTAACATCACATGAATTACAATCCAGATATACATTGGGGATTGGTGAGAGACCGGTATTGCTTTGAGCGTTCAGGTTCTCAGTAATAGATAAAAGGAGGATAAAAACTGGTATCAAGTATCGATTCACGTCTATAATCAGATCCTTTAGGATTAAATTTTCAGAACAAAATGCAGGTTTGATCTACACTTTTACAATCATTTATCGACAATTAAGGAAAGGTACGTAAATTTCATTTAATGCGTGAATGAATCAAATGAATAATTCATTTCATTATTATGGTTAAATTATGCTGATTTTGTATATACTTCTTCAAATTGATGATTCAATAACGATCCTTATATTAACCGATGGACACTGGTGCAATAGATTGTGTCTTTGACTTTTTCAATATCAAATTTTCAATTTTTACACACATGGGCCGTTAAGTGAAATTTATCAGTTCACAGTTATCCTATTTCTTTGCAAACAGGCGGACACAAACCAACATCCGCAAGTTAATGAAGTTTTTGAGCTTGTTGATGGTGATGTACATTCTGTACAGCATATTGTTTCATTACGTCGCACTTTCTGAAGGACAAAGTTACTCCTGGCTAACCGGTTTTTACTGGACTCTGGTAACCATGTCTACTCTTGGCTTTGGTGATATTGTATTCACCAGCGATCTTGGAAAGGCCTTCTCTATGCTTGTCCTCTTTTCAGGAGTCCTATTTTTGCTGGTTATGTTGCCATTTACGTTTATTGAATTCTTTTATGCCCCCTGGATAAAAGCGATGAATCAGGCGAAAGCGCCAAAACAGCTCACTGATGATATAAATGACCATGTCATTATTACCGATCTGAACCCGGTAACCGATGCTTTAATCAAAAAACTGATCGCCTATAAGATCGACTACGTCATACTGGAACCAGATCTTCAGAAAGCTCTCGATTTATCGGAACAGGAATACAAAGTAGTGAATCTGGACCCTACTGATTTTGAGACATATAATAAAATACGGCTTCATAAAGCCAGGATGGTTGTAGCTTCAGGCCCGGATACCGTAAATACAAATGTTACTTTTACGGTTAAAGAATTTAATCCCGGAGTAAAAGTGGTGGCTACGGCAGCTCATTATGACTCAACAGATATCTTGCAGCTTGCGGGTGCAGATCATGTTGTTCAATTAGGAGAAATTCTGGGCAGGTCGCTGGCACGCCGGACTCTTGGCGGGAATGCCCGTGTTCATGTGATTGGCCATATTGATGAATTGGTGATAGGTGAAGCAACTGCACAGGAAACACCACTAATAGGGAAAACTCTGCAGGAGAGCAGGCTTCGTGAAACAACAGGAGCCACAGTAGTGGGGATCTGGGAACGGGGTAAATTTAAACAGCCCAACCCTGAATCGGTGATCACGGACCGATCCGTTCTGGTATTAGCCGGGTCTGTGGATCAACTCAGAAATTATGATGAGCTCGTTAGTATCTATCACGTTTCAGACAAACCGGTTATCATTATCGGTGCGGGCAGGGTTGGAAGAGCCGCCGCCAAAGCACTTCAGGAGAGACATATTGATTATCGAATAATTGATAAAGATCCTGAGAGGATCCTTGACAAGGATAAATTTATACTTGGTGATGCCGCTGATCATTCAATTTTGAAACAAGCCGGGCTGAATGAGGCTCATACAGTCCTCATAACAACCCACAGTGATGATGTTAATATATATCTGACGATTTACTGCAGGCAACTGATTCCAAACATGCAGATCATCAGCCGTACTACGTATGAAAAAAATATCAGTACGATGCACCGTGCAGGCGCCGATTTTGTAATGACCTATGCATCGATGGGGGCGAACTCCATATTCAATATTTTAGAGGGGCAGGATGTGCTGGTATTGGCTGAAGGACTGAACATATTCAACCACAAAGTCAATAAAAGGCTGGATGGAAAGAGTCTGATTGAATCTGATATTCGAAAAGAAACGGGATGTACCGTTGTTGCCATCAAATGCAAAGATGAAGGAATGGTTGTGAGCCCTGAACCACAAAGAATTCTCAAAATGGACCAGGAAATCATTATGATCGGTTCAACCGATGGAGAGAATGCTTTTACACGTATTTATGAAAATGGACGGCATTAATCTGACTGTTATTAATACTTCCAAAACCAGGGTGTAAAAAGTACCAAAACTGTAAACAGTTCAAGCCGGCCAATCATCATCAAGATCAACAACACCCACTTGCCGGCATAGGGAACATGTGCATACTCTTCCATCGGACCGAATGCTCCCCACCCCGGACCTATATTTCCAAGGCTGGCAATACTTGCACCCATTGCTGATTCAAAATCATATCCCATATAACTCATGATCAAGGCCCCAATAATAAAAATCAGAAAATAGGTCACAAAAAAACTGAGTATCGTTTTTAATATAGTCGCTTCAATGACTCGGTTTCCAATCCGTACCGGTATGATTGCCTGTGGATGAATGATTTGCTTAAACTCACGGGCCATGTTTTTTGCAATAATCATCAACCGAATCATTTTTATTCCACCGCCGGTAGATCCCGCACAGCCCCCGGTAAAAAAAAGAGCAAATAATAAAAACCCGCTGAAAGGCAGCCACAATGCATAATCATCTGTTCCAAATCCGGTCGTTGTTAAAATCGACACAACCTGAAATGAGCCGTATTGAAGTGCTTCACCAAATGAATACTCATCCATTATCCACAAGCTTCCGGTTACGGCAACAATAAAAAGTGCCGTCATCAGTGAGTAGAAACGAATCTCCCGATTTTCAAAAAAGCTTTGTGTTTGGCCGGTAAAGAGGCGAAAATGCATCGCAAAATTTATACCTGCCAAAAACATAAAAATAGTAATAATGGAGTCAATATAAACAGAGTTGAAAGCTCCAACAGATGCGTTTTTAGTTGAAAATCCGCCTGTCGCCATGGTCGAAAAAGCGTGATTAATCGCTTCAAACCAATCCATGGATGGATGAATCCACAACAGTAAAAACTGAACAGTGGTCATGCCCATATAAACTGTCCATAGCAGAAATGCCGTCTCTTGAATCCGGGGAGTCAGTTTATCGGATGTTGAACCGGAGTATTCTGCCTGAAACAACTGCATTCCCCCAATACCAAGCAACGGAAGCAGGGCAAGTGTCAAGACAATGATCCCCATACCCCCCAGCCAGTGTGATAGTGATCGCCAGAACAGGATGCTTTTATCGAGCTGTTCAATCGACGGGTTCTGTATTCCATCGCTGGTAATACCTCCAAAGATGGTTGCCCCGGTGGTGCTGAATCCACTCATAGATTCAAATACTGCATCTGTATATGATTCCAAAGTTCCTGACAGTATAAATGGAAAGGCTCCGATTAGGGAACCTACAAACCAGGTAAGGGTTACAATCAAAAATGCTTCCCTCATGCGAAGTTCATGAGCCGGCCAAAATACTTTTAATAATAAACCCCCGACAATCATAGACCCCAAAGCAGTTGTCAAAAAGGCACTCCAGGATGATTCCTGATAGATGAATGCGATGAGCATCGGTAGCAAAAGAAATATTCCCAAACAGAAAATAAGTCCACCCAGGATCCCGGTTACCAGGCGAAAATCAATTCTTGGTCGTTTTTTTGCCTGAAGAAATGAATCCATCATCAGAAGAGTTGTTCAACTTTTTCAATCGCGTTTGGTAAAGCTAAGATAATAACACGATCATCCTTTTGGATTGTTGTATCACCGGTTGCGATCATCGATTCACTCCCTCTGACGATAGCTCCGATCACAATACCCTCCGGCAGTTCAATTTTATGAATTGGGTTATTCAGCACTTTACAGTTTTTACCGGCAATCACTTCAATAATTTCAGCTTTAATTCCATGCAATGCCTTTACTGTTAACATCATCACTTGCCTTATTTGACGATGGATCTCATCAGAGGCCGACGATTTTATATTGACTATCGCATCGATTCCAATGGTCTGACTTAAAGGTACATATTGGCTTTTAGAGACCAATGCAACTGTTTTTTTCACTTCCAGATGTTTTGCCATCAAACACGAAATGATATTCGACTCTTCATCATTTGTCACTGATACAAAGGCATCCATTTCCTGGACCCCTTCCGTTACAAGTAGATTTGGATCTGTAGGATCCCCATTCAGAACCAGTAAATTTCGGTTTTCATTTGCCAGATTGATGGCGGAACCTAAATGTGGTTCAATTAATTTTATTTGCCAGTTAATCGAGTCTTTTGATAGTTTATCAGCGAGTAACCGTCCGACTTCATTTCCACCTGCGATCAGAATTTTCTTCAAGGGCTGGTCGGTATGTCCTGTAAGCTTGATAAATGTTTTCAGGTTTTCTGTTTTGGATATAATAAAGATATGATCCATTGCCATCAGCTGATTATACCCTCTTGGTATGATGGTGGTGCCTCTTCTCAATATCGCTACCACCCGAAAAGGAACATCTATGTAATTAAGAGCAAGTTCTTCAAGATTTTTACCGGCTACTTCAGATCCGGCTTCAATACGTAATCCGATGAGCTGCAATTGTCCGTCGGCCAAAGGAACCACATCACTGGCTGATGCCCGTTTTACCAATTGGAAAATATCTGTAGCTGCGGCTTCTTCAGGATGTATGATCAGATCAATTCCAAGTTCAGAAGGTGAGATCGGTGAATCGGATTGAGTTAATTCATCATTTCTGACTCTTGCGATGACTTTATTCACTCCAAGCCTTTTGGCCATCATTGAAGCAATGATGTTAACCTCGTCACTGCTTGTTACAGCAACCATCAGGTCGGCTTTTCCGGCTCCGGCTTTTACAAGTGTTTTTGGCGAAGTAGCATTTCCTTTGACAATGAGTACATCCAATCTCTCCGAAACTCTATCAAGGCATGACTGTCTTGCATCCAGAACCGTAACATCATGTTTCTCCTCTGATAGCACTTTGCCAAGTTCATATCCTACTTCTCCTGCACCTGCAATAAGTATTTTCAAAGTATCCTCAATTTGTGAATCTGATGAACTTAAATGTAATAACTTCGAGTATCAACAGAAACATTCATCCTGCCCAATTGAAATTTAATCCTGCCTAAAAAAACCGCCATCCTGACGCAGGTCAGGATCTCGCTTACGCGTACAAAAGATGAGCCGGGTTCGTTAGAAACAATGGATTTTACATAGCTCATTGTCTTGAGATCCTGAAATAAATTCAGGATGATGCAATAGGTTGGTTGCCACCCCGCATGTCTTCCCATCAGGAGGACGGTTGATTATGAGGTTACTCCATAACATCTACTGGGAAGGCCCAGTAGGGCCATATATCACTTTTTCAGGTGCCGGTTCAAGAAATTTGTATAGGCTTGATGTAACAAAATAGTACTCTGTTGATTATACGCCACTCCGTGTTCTCCCTTCGGATATATCCGCAAATCAACATCTTTTCCTGCATTGGTAAATGCGGTGATCATCTGCATTGTATTCTGAATATGAACATTTTCATCCATCGACGAGTGCGCCACCATTAGGTTTCCTTGCAACCGGCCGGCGTGTGCCATCACAGAACTATTGGTATAATTTTCTTCATTCTCTTTCAATAAGCCCATATATCGTTCAGTATAAATCGTATCATAGAGTCTCCAATCGGTGACCGGTGCCCCAACTATTCCCGCTTTAAACACTCCGGGATAGAGAACCATTGTCATTGCAGCCATATAACCCCCGTAACTATGGCCTCGGATGGCCATATTTTTACCATCTACCCAGTCATAATTCGCCAGATATCTGGCTGTTTCCACATAATCAGCTGCCTCTTTAATGCCCAGATTCAGATAAACAGACTGTTCAAAATCACGGCCATAACCGCCGCTGCCTCGATTATTGATATTGGCTATCACATACCCTTCCTGTGCAAGATATTGCACCCATGCATTGGTTTCGAATTGGTTATAGACCCCTTGTGCACTGGGCCCGCCATAAATCATCATTATCAGCGGATAACTCTTATCGGGATCAAAATCGATCGGTTTGATTAGATATCCATCCAAATCAACATCTTCGGATGTCGTGAATGAGAAGAGTTCTCTCGGTGCATACACATATCGATTGATGTAATCCGTAACCCCGGAATTATCAACCATCTTTTGTAACATCTCCCCGCCATTGTCTGTTGTCCATAGTTCCACCTGACGCGGAGTTTCAATGTTTGACCAGCGATCGATGAAATATCTACCATTGGGCCCCATCGAAAAGGAGTGCCGACCCGGTTCATTTGTATATTGAACCGAATCAGATCCATCAAATCGAATTGAGTAGAGATGACGTTCCAGCGGTCCGGCTTGAGTGGATTCATAGTAGATACGCTCTTCATCTGAGTTTACGGCAAATACATTGGTCACCTGCCAGTCCCCATCCGTGACTTGATTAATCAGGTTTCCGTCATAATCAAACCTATAGAGGTGTTTGAAACCATTTCTGGCTGAAATCCACAAAAACTCTTCCCGATCTTCTGGGAAGAAAAAGTAATCATCGATACCGGCAAAAAAATCGAATACATCAATCCATCCCTCCTCGGATTTCTCCTCCATTACTACTCTTCCGTTGCCGGTAGTAACATCAAAGAAGTGAAGTTTCAGATCGTTCTGCTGACGGTTCATTTCAACAACAGCTAATGTTGAAGGATCAGATGTCCAGTAAATTCTGGGAACCAGTCCATCGCCCAGGTCCAGATCCAGCCATTGGTTAGCGCCTGTTTCAATATCAACAACACCCATTTTGATGAATGGATTTTCGTGCCCTACTTTAGGATAGGGGATATCAGTGTACTCCGGATATTGTCCTTCATAATCGGTTGAAACAAACCGTTCGATATGGTCTTCATCACTCTGCCAATAGGCGATGTACTGGCTATCCGGAGACCACTTCCAAGCCTGAACAAGGCCAAATTCCTCTTCATAGACCCATCCAAAACGTCCGTTGTACAAGTTGTCTGAAGAGTCGAACGTAAGTTGAGTTTCCTCGCCGCTGTTGAGATCAAAAACAACCATTTCGCCCTGACGATGATAGGCTACTTTTTGTCCATCCGGAGAGAGTTGGGCTGTGAATGCATCATTGGCAATCAGGTCAAAAGTTTCATCTTCAAGTGAATAGTAGTAATAATCGGCAATCCCGGAGTATCGGTATATGGGGCGGAAATCGGTCTGGAAAACCAGATATCTGAAATCTTGTGACCATTGAAAAGATCTAAATTGAAACGGATCGTCGCTGTTCGGGTACGTGTGATCGCTATTTCTGAAGATCAACTCCTCTTCACCGGTTTCAGGATCCATCGCGATGATTTCATTGGTTTCACGTTCAAAAGAGTACTCCATATAAGAAAATCTATTCCCTCCATCGATCCAGGTGATGTTTTGAGGGCCTTGTTGGCCGCTTAGTTGTCCACCGGAGTAGAGAGCGTGTTGAAGCGATTGATAACGCTGACGTTCTTGAGCCTGAGATTGTGTTGTAATAATAGTCAGTAGTAAAACTGCACTCAGAAATATTCGGGCAGCTGAGGTGACTCTACGTTTAAGAATTTCGGAATTCAAGATTTTTTTAATTTTTAAGATTTTGATAAAATCGATCCAATAAAATTGCATATAAATATCTCTTCTTTTTAGTTTTAAAAAGTCTTTATGTGGTATTTGAATTCCGGATCCCTTCACGGGAAGGTAATTCTGAAAGTAAAATTATCAACTTTTTTAAGATTTGGACATTCTGAAATCCAATCACAATGATACTTAAAATTTTACTATTCACTGTAAAATCTCAGGATTATCCACCCAGCTGCAAGTATCTTCAACCAGTGCGATTGCCTTCTCTTTTTGATCGGCTTCAGCGTAGATTCGCAGAACCGGTTCCGTTCCTGATTGCCGAACCAAAAGCCATGATCCATCTTCCAGTATATGCTTTACTCCGTCTTTAAAATCCCAGGATACTACTTTGTTCCCTGCGATAGAGGTCAGTTTTTTTGCTTTACAGTAGGCAGACATCGCTAATTTCTTCCTCTCTTCGGTATGCAAATCAACACGATAATAATTGTGTGGTCCGTATTCATCAAATAATTCCTGTACCAGTTCACTGAGAGATTTTTCGGTCTCCACTATCATCTCCGTGATAAGAAGTCCAATATAGATACCGTCCCGCTCCGGAAGGTGTCCTTTTGCAGCCAGTCCGCCTGATTCTTCTCCGCCCACCAGAATGTCTTCCCGAATCATCTTCTCTGCAATATATTTGAAGCCAATTGGCGTCTCAATAAGCGAGAGCCCATAATCAGCCGCCTGTTTATTGAGCATATGGGTCGTTGAAAACGTTTTTACGATCGCGCCGGTCAGTCTTTTTTTCTTGTGAAGATATTTTGCGAGCAGGCTCAACATTTTGTGGGAGTCTACAAAATTACCCTTTTCATCGACCATCGCAATGCGATCGGCATCGCCATCATTGGCAATTCCAATAGCACACTGATGATCGAGAACAAATTTTGGAAACTGTTCTAAATTCCTTTCAATCGGTTCGGGTGCGGTGCCCCCAAATAGAGCATCCCGATGATTATTGCACTCAACGACCATATCCCCCATCAGATCCTTTATTGTACCTATTGCGGTACCATACATAGGGTTATGTGCAATTTTGATTCCACTCTCTTTTATCTTGTTGATATTGATACTTTTAGCGATGAGATCCAAATATCCTGATCGTAAATCCAGCTCCCGGATCACCCCGGTTTTTAACCCCTTATCAAACGACAATCCTTGAATCGGCCCCTTAATCGTGGTTAATTTTTCCTCTACACCAGCTATCTGTTCCGGGGATGCCGACCCCCCAAACGGTGCTTTGATCTTGAAACCATTATACTCAGGTGGGTTATGACTGGCTGTGATCACAATTCCAAGTGCTTCATAATGCTTGGCCGCCCAGCTGATTGCGGGTGTCGGGACAAATGAGTTCGAGATGCGAACCGGAATACCCAATACAGCAAATACTTCTGCCGAATGTTGGGCAAATTCACGGCTCAAAAAACGGGTATCATATCCAATCACTACGCCATTTGATGTGATTTTCTCATCCAGAATCCACCGGGCCGTGGCTTGTGTGACTCTATTTAGATTGTCAAAGGTATACCCTTCTGCGATAACCGCCCGCCAGCCGTCAGTCCCGAATTTTATTAAACTCATGAATTTTTACTCACTGATTGTTTTTATAAAATAGACATTAAAATTGATGCCAATATTAAATCATGTCTTCTACTTTTTTAAAAGTACGGTAACGTGAAGATTAAATCTAATACACTCTAAAATTGAATTTGAAACTCAAATATAAAATCTTCACTAAATTTTGTTCGTTTCTGAGTGGTGATATTTTTATCTTTGGAGTCTCTCGATTGGGAGATTGAAAATTTATCCTATCTATTAGAAGAAAGGGCCCGTAGCTCAGTTGGTCAGAGCAGTCGACTCATAATCGATTGGTCGCAGGTTCAAGTCCTGCCGGGCCCACAATTATTGAGAGGGTGTAAAAACCCTCTCAATTCCCTTCCAAGCCAAAAAAAAAGCCTAATTACTTACACTAAGTAAGCGAACACAAAGGAACGAAAGTGTACACTTTCATTCCCCTACATTCCCAACTACTATGTACACTACTATGTACAATTTTGGGATGGCCGTTCGCAAAGGCTGCTGAATTTAGAGTTCGCTTACCGAACTTTAATTCAGAAGGCTCCTACTATGGCATTTCTTATCAAGCGCGGTAAATACTACTATGTA
>TARA_R100001143_G_scaffold63306_2_pt1 | contig 64376 bp, 59 predicted proteins | sample TARA_R100001143 | Tara Oceans TARA_R100001143 (sample SAMEA2621300) | marine metagenome | biome: marine biome (ENVO:00000447); feature: mesopelagic zone (ENVO:00000213); material: "saline water (ENVO:00002010), including plankton (ENVO:xxxxxxxx)" | depth 800 m | reverse complement strand
GTAAACCCGCCAATAATGACAAAGAAGCCGGTCCGAAGAAGCCAGTTTTCATCGCTTTGCGCAATGTCTTGGACTGTGTCCAGCGGCATGAAGGGGCCAAGCAGAAGCGCGGCAACAAGACCGGCCAGCACACCACCTGGGATTTTAAAGATCATCGCTGCCAGCGAAATTGGCAATATCATCAAATAGGGCCAGGACAGTTGGGTCCCCCCGGTTTCATAGACAAGATAGGCAACAAGCGGAAGGCATAAGCAGACAACGGCCAGACTGATGATTTGCGTCACCAAACCACCAATAGGAGTAAAAAGGGATTTTATCATAATTATGACCCCTTTGAATTGCAGGGCATGCCCAAACAAAGTGGCAATTCTTAAAAGAACAGACGCAAAAAATGTTGGTGTGCCCAAGAATTTTGAAAAATGAGGGCGTGAGCCCGATTGCTTACAGGCTACTTAGGGGGATTAGCGGCCCTTTCAACCTGGAAGGGTGGAGAGTTTTTTGAAATTGTGAAGATCAATATAAAATTATTCAATATTTTCAAAATCTTATTAAAGACTCAATATATGTAATAAAATTTTTGTGACGTTCACCAGAACGCAATTTTATGGTCAGGCGAACATCTGAAACTGGATTTCACCAAATTTGTTAGATCAAGACGGATGCTGCAGGTCAGAGGGCATTCTTAGCGAATGTTTCCAGTTGCGCATCCAGGGTTTTCTTGAAGGCGGGGCGGGCCAGGCATCTGTTCAGATAGGCCACAAGGTTGGGATGGTCCTGCAGGATTGGCTCCGCCTGCACGCCACGCAAAACGGTCGCCATAATGATATCAGCCACGGTGAACCGGTCCACCAGCCAATCACGCCCTTTCATCCAACCGGATAAGGACTTAAGGCGTAATGACAGCAAGTGTTCGGCATGGGGGCGGAACCCGGAAATCCAGGCCTCCCCCGCGTGAAAGGCGGCGGGCAGGATAAGATTATCAACTTTGGGCTCTATTGAATTCAACGCGGCGATGACCCAGGCTTGAATGTGAGCGGCCTCCTGCTTCGACTGGGGGGCAAGTACCTCCGACAGGCTTGCAATATGCAACACGATCGCGCCGGATTCGAATAATTCAACGGTATCATCGCGATAGGCGGGGACCTGACCAAAGGGTTGCCAGGCACGATAGTCGGCATGATCCTGCGCGCCGTCTGACAATAGATGCAGGTCATAATCCAACCCGGCTTCGGCCAGGGCCCACCGGGGGCGAATATCTTTCACATAACCCTGGGCGAAGGGCGGAACCCAGGCAAAGGCGCTGATCGTGATGGTCATGGGAATTTCCTTGGCGTGAAAGGGTCAGTCAAACCGGACGAGTTCTTCAAACCCGCCCCACATCATGCGCATCCCGTCAAAGGGCATGTTTTTGGGCATATCCTTCATACGGGGGTCTTCCATCATCGCCGCGAATCCCCTTTCGCAGGTTTCCTGATCCGGCCATTCCATCCAGGAAAACACGACGGTTTCGTTTTCTTCCTTCTTAACCGCCATGGGGAAGGAGGTAACCGTGCCGTCTGGAACGCTATTGCCCCAGTTTTCGCGCATGGACAGACATCCATAGGATTTGAAGATCGGCCAGGCCTCCTCCGCCATTTTTTTATAGGCCGCCTTGTTTTCGGTCGGGACGGCCAACAAAAAGCCGCTGATATAGGTCATCTCCCTGGTCCTTTCTGTCTTTGGCGGCCAATCTACCGCCGCTGCAATGATCAGGACGAAAGGCTTTGCCCAGCCCTGGATGTGTGAAATCTCAATGGACTGCCCCTCCATCGACGGATAGAAACGGTCCTGACTGTGTGTCTGGTAAGTCCTATAACTTGACATATACGTTGATGTCAACGTATATATTGGAATGACAATGGATGATGATCTTCCCCTCTCAACAACACTTGAAGTACGGGACCGCTGCCTGTGCCTGTATGTCCAGCGGGCGGCCCGAATGCTGGCCCGCCGCTTTGACGAGGCCCTGCGCCCCCTGGATATTACCAATGGCCAGTTTTCCCTGCTGATGTCGCTGAACAGGCCAAATGGCCCCCGGATCAGCGACCTTGTGCCCCTGCTTGGCATGGACCGCACCACCCTGACCGCCGCCCTGAAACCGCTACAGCGGCGCGGATTGGTGACGGTTCAGCCGGATGAAAAGGATGCACGCGCCCGTCGCTTAACCCTGACCGATGCCGGGCGCGACACCCTGAAGGCCGCCCTGCCAATCTGGCGCCGCACCCATGACGCGGTCGATCAAATGCTGCACCAGCCCGACGGCACCACCTTGCGCCAAGACCTGATGGCCCTTGCCCAACCGATCCCGTCAGCGGAAATAAAGGAGTGATATTTAGAACCTAATAGTAACTATAAAATTGAAAAACTATGCAGATCGTTTTTGGGTATTTTGTTACATTGTCAAAATCAAGAATCAGCATAATAATAAATATCATCATTAAGGTTCAAGGAATCAATAATGGACGTTGATAGTGAATCGTCACCAATAATTGATGCATTTATTCGATTGCTAAGATTTATAGCAGTACTTAATGGCGGTGGAGTGGCAGTTACTATTAGTGCAATCGGAGCGACTGCGCAGAATGGAAAAATTGAAAATTGTTTGGCGTTACCTCTAGGGTTCTTTACTTTAGGACTTATTACAATATTATTATATTGCATAAGTAATTTCTTCCAAGCTGTGAGCAAAAGCAAGAAACTGGGTCCGATAGTTGGCCTCCCAACTTGGGTCACAAGCAATTGGTTTCAGGTTCTTACGGGGTGGTTAGCAGTGATATGCTTTGCTCTCGGATGTGCTTCGAGCGTGTTAGTAGTTGCTATCGCTTAACATTAAAGACCTTTAAACCAAAAACCTTGGTGCGGGCGGCCGGACTCGAACCGGCACGGGCTAAAGCCCGAGGGATTTTAAGTCCCTTGCGTCTACCATTTCGCCACGCCCGCAGCGGGTCTTCAGAGCATACCTCTTTCGACCGGGCGGGAGAGTACCCGCCTCGGTTTCCGGGCGCAAGTTAGACGATGGGGATTTACGCGTCTGGAACAGAAAAGAAGGTCTGAATCCGGTCCAGGATGTCATTGGCCGTGGGCAGGCCCAGATTGCGGACCAGGTCCGGCAGGGTCAGCCAGGCGACAAAGGCCCCGATCAGCAGAACGACGAAGAAGATCAGCCAGGCGCGCCATCCCGGACCCGACCGGCGATCCTTGTGCAGGAAACGCCCGCCGGTGCCATTGGCGGTGATGCTGTCGCGCAGCAACAAAGGCACGGTGCCGCCCAAAGTATCACCGCGATCCATCCGAATTTTACGTCGTCTCTGTTTCATATACAGTGAAGGTCCCGGTCGGGGTGAATGATAAGATGGTATGCTCACCCTTTTTTATGTCGGAAAAATACGGCGACATCATGACAGCGATAGGGTGATTTTCGCGTGTTGTGCCGTATCGGGCCGGATCAAACAACAGCTGGAGTCAAATTTATGGATCGCGGGTTGGTCTATTTCGGCATGATCGCCCTGGGGGCGGTGCTGCTGATCCTGATGTTCCGACGCCGCGCCAGCGGCACGCGACGTGGCGTGCTCAGCACGCTGATTGCCTGCGCCATCGCTGTCACCCTGACTTACATGATCCTGTTCAAACTGATGCAGTAGGGGCGGATGCTGTGATGCGCTCTGCACGGTCGCCTAAATCTTGTATCAATCCTTCCAAGGCCTGGGCGGCGTGCTCCACCCGGTCTGGATCGTCGCCGCGCACGACCAGGGATACCTGAAATGCGGTCTTCGTCCAGGCGGGATAAGACCCGAAATCGACATCGGGATAGGCTTTTGCCAGCGCACCCAGCCCTTCTGCAATGCGCCCCTCCGGCAGGCCACAGCGCAGGGTGATCGATATCATCGGGCGGCCCCCTTTCAGGGTTGGCAGGATGCCATCCAGCATTGCCTGCATAATCTTTGGAACGCCCGCCATGACATGGACATTGCCGATGCGAAACCCCGGCGCGGCGGAAATCGGATTGTCGATCAGGGTTGCCCCGGCGGGAATACGCGCCATGCGCAGCCGCGCTTCATTAATCTCAAGCCCGGAATTCTGATAGTGGATTTCCAGCCGTCGCAACGCTTCTGGATCAATATCGATGGAAACCCCCATCGCTTCGGCCACGCAATCGGCGGTGATGTCATCATGGGTCGGTCCAATTCCCCCGGTGGTGAAGACATAGGTGAAATTGGCGCTCAATTCCCGAACCGTGCGAATGATGATGTCTGGGATATCTGGAATGACCCGCGCTTCGGTTAGGCGCACGCCGACCCCGTTTAGTTTCTCTGCAATATAGGGCAGGTTCTTGTCATGGGTGCGGCCCGACAGGACCTCATTCCCGATGATGATCAGGGCGGCGGTGACAGATGCAGATGGGGCCATTTGGATATTCCTAAGACCGAAGGTTCATGATGGTGATGGGGGAGATATCGCCCGCCGGGGTAAAATCAAAGATTTGTCCATAAAAAGACAGTTCCGCCTGCAGGGCGGCCCGGACCGAGTCTGCCCCGCGAAAGCCATGCCCCTCTCCCTGGAACAACAGATAGGCGACGGGCAGGCCCTTTTCTTTCAGAACCTCTACCATGGCTTCGGCCTGATTGGGGGGGACGACCTTATCTTCCGCGCCTTGCAGGAACAGGATCGGACAATCCAATCCGTCTGTATGGTGCAGGGGGGATCGCGCGTGATACACCGCCTTTTCCTGTGGCCAGGGGCCGATCAGGCTGTCCAGATAGCGGCTTTCAAATTTATGCGTGTCCCGCGCCAGGGTTTCCAGATCCCCGATGCCATAGGACGACCGCCCCGCCTTGAAGACGGATCGGAAGGCCAGCGCGCTGAGCGTCGTATAGCCCCCCGCACTGCCACCAACGATGATCAGGCGATCGGGGTCCACCAACCCTTCCGCCACCAGATATTTCGCGGCGTTACAGCAGTCATCCACATCAACAATGCCCCATTGCCCCAGCAAGCGCCGGCGATAGGCCCGACCATAGCCGGTGCTGCCGCCGTAATTCACGTCGGCTACGGCAAATCCGCGCGTGGTCCAGAACTGCACCTTGGCGGAATATCCGGAATCGGCCTGCCCGGTCGGACCGCCATGCCCCATGACGATCAGGGGCGGGCGCTCCCCTTCCATCGGGCAATAGTCCGCATTGGCGGGGGCATAGAAAAAGGCATGCGCAACCTGACCATTTTCGGTTGGAAAGGTGATGGCGTGTGGTCTGGAAATACTGCCATCGGGGATATCGGTGCTGCTTGCCGCGCGCAGGATAGTTTCCGGCTGTGCCCCGCCAAAGGTCAATTGCACGATGGCGGCGGGCCCGTCCGGCCTGGCCCCGCAGAAGACGGCCCTGTTGCCCTGGGCCAGCAGACCATCGAAGCGGCACCAGGGCAGGTCAATCGGCGTTGCCTTGCCGGTGTCCAGATCAAACAGAGCCAGTCGCCATTCGCCCGCCACGGCAAAGGTCACAACGGCTGTATGCGAATCCAGAAAGGCATAGCTCCGCATACCAAATTGCCAATGCGGCAGGCCGAATTCCGCCTGCGCCTTAAAATGGGCAGGTGGGTCACCGTCCCGATACAGGTTCCAGAACCCGCTTTCATCGGAGATATAGTATAATCGACCATCCGGCGCATATTCCGGCTGAAACACGCTTGTATCACTCCCACCGGCGACGGTGCGAACGGTCGTTGGGGTCCCATTGGCATCCAGATGCGCTTCCCTGCACAGGCTGCCATCCCAGGGCATGTTGGGGTGATACCACTCAATCCAGGCCAGCTTTTGCCCATCGGGTGACAGGCGCGGGGCGGCATAGAAATCCGCCCCTTCGGCCAGGGGAGTGACGCGCCCGTCAAAACCGATGGCGACCAACAGGTTTTCTGCTTCCTGTCCGGGGCGGGATCGTTCCGCCACGGCGATCAGGCGGGACCGGGCCGGATCGGGCAGAAAGTCGGCAAACTGTGTCCCATCATCCTGTGTTATCGGTTCCGGCGTTCCTTCCTGTACCACACGGTAAATTCGCTTGTCCGTGTCATTCAGGTACCAGGCTGTATCCCCAGCGGCGGCGAAGGCGCGCCCGCCATATTCATGCACATGGCTGCGCACGGTATGGTCTGGCGCGCTGATATCTTTCGCCCCCGATTGCGCGGTATGGCGTACCAGAACGCTGCGCCCCTTGTCCCAGGGTCGCAATTCTGTCCAATAGACCGCGTCCGGGGTCATCGCGACAAAGCCCAGACCGACGGTGCCACGGGTAATCGATTCCTCCGTCACGGGGGAGGTCCAGGAACCACACGGGGCAGGTTTCGGATCAGAATTGGGTTTTGTGTCAGATGTTGGTGGCATGAATCCCCCTGGTGCATAAAAAAGTGTCGTTCAAGAGCCTAGTCGGCAAAACCCGTTTGACAAGCATAGGTCCGGTCCATATGTTCCGCCGGTCTTTCGCCGGGGCCTTTTGGGATTGACCTGAAGGAAACCGAAAATAACGGAGAAGCGCCATGCGCATCGCAAGCTCGCTGAAAACGCTGAAAAAGCGTGAAAAAGATTGCCGCATCATCCGCCGTAAAGGTCGGGTGTTTGTGATCAACAAGAAGAACCCTCGCTTTAAGGCGAAACAGGCTTAAGTCTGACGCTGAAGGCCCGCAACAGCGCTATGGCGCTGGCGGTTGGTGTTTTGGAAACCGCGTCCGATCAGGGCGCGGTTTTCGCTTGTCTGAAATTTCATTGATATCAAAGCCGTCACTCGGCAGCTTCTGCCCGAATTGAATTTCGGTGATCCCGGGCAAATTGGGCCAGGCTTGCGATTAACCCGGTCAGGCTGTTGCGCAGCGCCTGATAGCCCTGTCCGGGCTGTAGCGTTCCTTCATCCATATAAAGCGCCCGGTTGATTTCGATCTGCAGGCTGTGACGCCCCTGATCCGGCGCGGCATAGGCCCGCACCAATTCCGCACCCCGATAGGGATCGTTCAGGCGCACGGCATATCCCTGTTTCTGCAGAAAATCGCGGACGAAATCTGTATAGGCACCATCGCAACTGGTGCCGTCCCGATCGCCCAGCACAAAATCTGCGCGCCCGCCAAAGCGCCCGCCCCCTGCCATGAAAGGGCTGCTGGTCGATGGCATGGAATGACAGTTTAAGTGATAGACACAGCCATGGGCGCTGTGAAGGCGACGGATCTCTGTTTCCAGCGTTTCGTGATAGGGCCGCCAATATTTCTCAATCCGGCGATGGACGGCGGTGACGGGCAGTTTTCCTGCATAAAGCGGCCGATTGGGCGGATAGGTTTTCCAGACAAGGCCATGGCCCAGCCGGGATTTCTCCGTCGGGCGCAGCGGCTCTGGCCAGGTGCCCATCAACAGGCCCGGATCAATATCTGTCGCCGCCCGGTTGGGATCGATGTAGCTGCGGGGAAAGCGCGCGCACAACAAAGTCGCACCCCATTGCGCGGCCGTTCCGAACAGGTCGTCAACGAAGCTGTCTTCTACCCGGCGCAGATCCGCCTTCGGCACCAGAGATTGGAAGTCATCTGGATAATCATGACCGGAATGCGGTGAATCCAGAACAAGGGGCACCTCTACCGATTCCGGAAGCGTTAGATCATAAACGCCTGGTACTTGATACAGCATATTGTCCGGGAATCCCGTCTGGTCTGAATGTGATCCTGCTACTATACACGAGATAGCAATCCTGGCTGTAAAATCAAAGCATCATCACGTCTCAGCCAAAAGTTTCCAGCATGCCATAAATAAAATGGGTCGATGATGGACAGCATCATGATGCGATGGCTATAGTCCCGCATCTCAACGATACCGCAGAAAGGGTCCTCGATGACTGGCAAGATTGACGCGCGTTTAGAAGAACTTGGCATCGAACTGCCGCAAGTCCCGCCGCCGGCTGGTGCCTATGTTGGGGTGGTTCAAACCGGCAATCTTCTGTTCGTTGCCGGGCAGGTGCCCTTCTGGAACGGGGAACGCCGTCATATCGGAAAGGTCGGCACGGATCTGACGGTTGAGCAGGGTCAGGAGGCAGCGGGTGTCTGTGCATTGAATATCCTGGCCCAGGCAAAGGCGGCTCTTGGCGGTGATCTGGACCGGATCACGCGCATTGTAAAACTGGGGGGATTCGTCAATTGCCCCCCCGACTTTGACCAGCATCCGGTCGTCATCAATGGCGCATCGAATTTGATTGGCGAAATTTTTGGGGAAGACATTGGTGCCCATGCGCGGTTTGCGATGGGGGCTGGGTCTTTGCCCTTTAATGTCGCGGTGGAAATTGATGCTGTGATCGAGGTTAAGTGATGGCGCTGCGCCCCCCGGCATTACGCCGTACCTGGCTGTTTACGGGCGGTTCTGATCGTGACCGGCAGCTTGCAGCGGGCCAGTCAGGCGCGGATGTGATTATCCTGGAACTTGAGGATTTCACACGCCCGGCCCATCGCCCTGCAGCCCGTGCCCTGGCGGCGGAATTGTTTGCGGCCTGGCGCAAGGCAGGCGCGGTGGCTGCCGTTCGGGTCAATCCCCTGTCCGGCGATGGCGTCGATGATTTGACCGCAATCCTGCCCGCTGGCCCGGATGTCGTGATGCTGCCCAAGGTCGATGGCCCCACGCGCATTCAGGACCTGGCCAAGGTGATGGACCGGATCGTCGGGGACAAGGCCAGACAGATGGAAATCGTTCCCAATGTGGAACTGGCCCGGGGCCTGATGCAGACCTATGACATTGCGCGATCCGACCCCCGCGTGACGGCATGCCTTGTCGCGTCTGAAGACATGGCGGCGGATCTGGGGGCAGAACGGGGGCGCGACGGACAGGAATTGCTGTATGTCCGCCAGCGCTTCCACCTGGAATGTCGCGCGGCGGGCGTGGTTTCCATCGATTGCCCCTATACCTATACTGATTTGGAAGGGCTGGAGGCGGAAACCCGCCATGCCAAACGTCTGGGCTATACCGCCAAAAGCCTGGTGCGACCGGATCATGCCCAGGTGATCAACGGAATTTTCATGCCCGATGCTCAGGCAATTGCCCAGGCCCAACGGATCGTCGATGCCTTTAATGCGGCAGACTCCGCTCATGTGGAACTGGACGGCGTGATGCTGGAATTGCCCATGATCAGCAATGCCCAACGCCTGCTGGCCCGCGCTAAGGCCTATCAGGACTGGCAGGCATAGCCATCTTAATGCGCCGGCGGATGCCCCTGTGCGATTTGCATTGAATATGCCTGACCGCCCTGGACCCCGGATCACGTCCGGGGTGACAAAAAGAGTGGAACGCAAAGGGCGCGGAGAAACGCAGAGGGCGCAAAGACAAATACAGGTTCGTCTCTCCCGCGACGGCGGGAGTCCTGGGCGGTCTGCTCTGAACCTGCCTGACCACTCTGGACCCCGGATTGGGTCCGGGGTGACGGTGTTGTGGCATATTAGGGGTCCTGCCGATCAAAAAAGTAGCCCCGGACAGGGGGATCGTCCGGGGCTCAGTTTGGGATCTGCACTGGGGTGCTTCGGTAATCAATGTTCAGGCACTTGCACTCTGGGGCAGGGACGTTTCTTTGCGCCCCCAATTCATCAAGCGGGCAAGACGGCGTTTGGTCTGGTTGATCGATTGCCAGGACCGATATGCCTTAGCTTCATTCACCTGTTGGCGGTGTGACGCATAAAAAGTCAGGGTCATCAGATCATAGGGCATGTAGTACATAATACCTCTCCTTACACTTGGGTTTCCGGGGCGTTTGATCGCCTTAACTGATCCTAAGATGGGGTAAATCTTTGCGCTTCACAAACGAGTAATTTTTGGTTTATAATTAAGATATACTATTCTATAAAGGATATCGTCATGCGCTCCCTTCCACCCTTATCGTCGCTGCGGGCCTTTGAGGCTGCGGCCCGTCACCTCAGTTTCAAGCTGGCGGCGGAGGAATTGCGCGTGACGCCAGCGGCGGTCAGCCAGCAGATCAAGACATTAGAAGATCATTGCGGTCTGACCCTGTTCCGGCGGCTGACCCGCGCCCTTGCCCTGACGGAGGCCGGACGGGCCGCCGCCCCGGCCCTGACCGATGCATTTGATCAATTGGAAGCGGCCTATGGTCTGATGCGCAATGGGGGGCGCGATGGGCCCCTGACGGTGACGCTGCCGCCGTCTATGGCGGGAAAATGGTTGGTGCCGCGCCTGGGCCGGTTCCATGCGGCCCATCCTGAAATCGAATTGCGCATCGATGCCAATGCCAAACTGGTTCAGTTCGACAAGGAAGAGATTGATATGGGCATTCGGTTCGGCCTGGGGTCCTATCCCGGCCTGACCTGTGAGCGGCTGTTTGCAACCCCCACCGTTCCGGTGTGCAGTCCCAGCCTTGTGAATGGACCAAATCCTTTAAAGAAACCGGAGGATTTAAAGAACCATACACTGATCCATATTCAGGATACGGGCGCTGCGGCGATGGAGGATACTTGGGCCCTTTGGCTGCGCGCGGCAGGCATAACCGGTGTGGATGCAAACCGGGGTCCGCGCTTCAATGATTACATTCTGGCAATCGATTTCGCGGCGTCCGGTCAGGGCGTTGCGCTGGTCGGGCATGTTTTTGTAGAGGCGGAGCTGGCCAGCGGAAAACTGGTGCAGCCCTTTGCCAATGCGCTGCAGATTAATGAGCGGCTGGGCTATCATCTGGTATATCCGCCCACAAATGCGGCCGACCCCCGGTTACAGGCGTTTCGTGCGTGGCTGTTTGAAGAACGCGATCAGGCGCTGAAGCAATCGGCACTGTTGGCATGATGTGAATGCAAACGGAGGTCCCCTGTTCGGAGACCCCCGGTTGGTTTCGCGTCTTACACGCTCATTTATTCTGGAACCAGGTCCCACCGGCCGTTGTGAGAGGGCTCCGTCCACCCCAGGGTTTTGGGGCGGATGTTTCACCAACGAATTTTACTTCGTCCGCGCAAGAGAAGTGTCCCCCCAAAGACCAAATCGAGTCAAGAGACCCGTCTCGCGCTGCGAATTCGCAATGCATTACCCAGATAAAGCGCTGCCCTGTCTTAATAATTCCGCCAGAACGGGGCGGGTATCGTTGCGGCGCGAAGACCATAGGCCGCGATCCTGTGCCTCTGTCAGGCGCGCGGCGATGTCGTGCAGGGCGTCTGGGTTGCTGTGTTGCAGGAAGTCGCGCACAGCGGGGTCCATCAGATAAGCCTCAAAAACCGCATCGAAATGGTGATCGGACACGGCGCGCGCGGTGGCGGCGAAGGCGAACAGGTAATCAACAGTCGCGCTCATCTCAAACGCCCCTTTATAGCCATGGCGCATGACCCCTGCGATCCATTTGGGATTGACCACACGGGCCCGCACGACCCGGCCAATTTCGTCTTCCAGCTTACGAATTCTTGGAGATTCCGGGCGGCTGTGGTCATTGTGATAGACGGGGACGGTCTGTCCCGTCAGGGCGCGCGTGGTGACCGCCATGCCGCCTTCAAACTGATAGTAATCGTCCGAATCCAGCAGATCATGTTCGCGATTGTCCTGATTGTGCAGGATCGCCTGAACCTTGCTCAGCCGTCGCTCCAGCCCGGCGCGGTCGGCTTCACCCTCCCGGCCCGCGCCATAGGCATAACCGCCCCAGGCCAGATAGGCCTCTGCCAGATCAGCGTCCGTGGTCCAGCCTTTCTCGTCAATCAGGGCCTGCAATCCCGCGCCATAGGCCCCGGGTTTGGAACCAAATATGCGGGCACCGGCCCGTTGTTTTGCCGTATCTATGTCCAGTCCATCCGCCGCCAAGGCATCCGCTTCCGCACGGACATTCGCCGCCAATGGGTTTAGTTCCGCAGGCTCGTCCAGGGCGGCAACTGCGCGGGCGGCGGAATCCACCAGATCGATCAGATTGGGGAAGGCATCGCGGAAAAATCCTGAAATACGCAAGGTTACATCAACGCGGGGTCGGTCCAGCATATCGGTGGGCAGGATTTCAAATCCGGTGACACGGCGCGACGCACTGTCCCATAGGGGTCGCACGCCCATCAGCGCCAATGCCTGGGCGATATCATCGCCCCCGGTTCGCATATTGGCGGTGCCCCAGCAACTCAGCGCCAGCCGGGTTGGATAATCGCCATGTTCCTGGGCATAGGTTTCCACCAGCAATTGCGCCGATTTCCAGCCCAGCGTCCAGGCTGCCGGGGTGGGTACGGTGCGGGTATCAACCGAATAAAAGTTTCGACCTGTGGGCAGCACGTCGGGACGCCCCCGCGTGGGCGCACCTGATGGGCCGGGGTCCAGGAAGCGCCCGTCCAGGGCGGTCAGCACGCCGTTGATTTCGGCCGGGCCACAATTTTCCACCATCCCCCTTAAAGAACCAGTGATCCAGTCCAGCACGGCGGCACTGTTGGGGCCAGGCGCTGCGGCCTGTCCCAATACCATCAGGCGGCTTAAGGCTTCCAGGCGTTCAACCGTGTCCCCATTGCTGCGCCAGGGGGCGGGATCCAGGTCTTGCAAGGTGTTTGGTTTCGAATCGGTCCAGACATCGCCCATGACACAATCCAGTGGGTCAAAGCTGCCATCGAATTTGAAATCCTTTGCCAGTGCGCGGATCAGGGAGGCATCGCCCCCCTGTGCCGTGCCGCGCGGCACACGGGCCAGGGCAACCAGCAGGTCTGTCATCTGGTCGCCTTGGGGCGCGCGACCAAAGATATGCAGGCCGTCGCGAATTTGCATTTCCTTCAATTCGCACAGGTAATTGTCCAGCTTGGCCAGCGCCTGTTCCTCATCCTCATCGGGCTGAATGCCGCAATCCTGCGACAGGCCAATGCGATGGGTCAGGTCCAGAATATCGCGTTTCAGCACCTTGATGCGCCTGGGGTCAACGCCTGCGGCCTCAAAATACTCATCGACCAGCAGTTCCAGATCTTTCAGTGGCCCATAGCTTTCCGCCCGGGTCAGCGGTGGTGTCAGATGGTCGATGATGACGGCCTGCGCACGACGCTTGGCCTGGGTCCCCTCGCCTGGATCATTGACGATGAAGGGATACAGGTGGGGCATCGGCCCCAGGATCGCCTCTGGGAAGCAGCTTTCCGACAGCGCGATTGCCTTGCCCGGCAGCCATTCCAGATTTCCATGCTTGCCCATATGCAGCGCGGCATGGGCGCGAAACGCTTCCCGAATCCAGGCATAGAAGGCCAGATAGCCATGGGGTGGCACCAAATCCGGGCTGTGATAGCTGGATTTTGGATCGATATTATAGCCGCGCGCGGGCTGTAGCCCGATGGCGATATTGCCCAATCGAAAGACCGGCAGCGCAAAAAACCCGCAATCGGTTTCTCCGGCGTGAAAGAACGGGTCGGCTTCCGGTGGTCCCCAACGGTCGGTGACGGCCTGTTGCACGGCATCGGGCAGGCTGCTGAAAAAGTAATGATAGTCCGGCAGGGCCAGGCATTCGCGGATATCCCGACCCTTGATTGCCGCATTGGTTGGCCCGGCTTTCAAATGATTGATCAGGGCGTCGCTGCTATCGAACCCCCCATCAACATGGTATCCCGCCTGGCGCAGCCCATCCAGCAGGGCCAATGTGCCAGCCGGCGTGTCCAGCCCAACGCCATTGCCCAATCTGGCATCCTTATTGGGATAATTGGCAAAGATAATTGCGACTCGTCGATCTGATGCCGGGGTCCGGCGCAGGCGTAGCCATTGTCCCGCCAGGTCGGCGACGAACTGACAGCGATCTGGAACAGGATCATAGGTGACGATATCGGCCTGGGTCAGGGGATCGCGTTTGGCGCTGCCCTTAAAGCTGACGGCGCGGGTCAGCAGTCGGCCATCGACTTCTGGCAGGGCGACATTCATGGCGATATCCCGGGCGGCCAGGCCCCGTGTCCCATCGCGCCAGGCGGCTTCGTTCCCGCCGGAAAAGACCACCTGCAGGACCGGGCAATCCTGTCCGTCGAAGGGGGTTTGGCTGCGGGCCGCCCCTGGAACAGACAGGGCGAACCCAGTCCCGTTCAGAACGATTTCAACAGTCCCCCGGGCCATCAAATCGGACACTGTATCGGCTGCAACCGGGTCTTTCAGGCTGGCGGCATAGATCGGCAGCGGGTTTATCCCGGCGGCTTGCAGGGCGGTGATCAGGGCGTCAATGACGCGCAGATTGGCGGCCTGATACAGCGCACGATAAAACACAATGGCGGCTGTGGGCTGGGCTGTGTCATGGGGAAGGTCTGTGATATCCGGCAGGGTTTTGCCTGGCCAATACAGGCCCGCGCGCAACAGGGGGGCGGGTTCCTGCCATTCTGCCGCATGATCCATCAGGGTCGCGGCATAGGCCAGCGCATGGTCCGCATTGTCGATGCCCCCATGCACACAATACTGCCAAAGTCGATGCAATGTTTCCGCAGGCAGGGTAGACAGGCCATGCAATTCTGTATCCGGCTGATCATCACCAGGAAGCCAGGCCAGCGCGATGCCCTTATCCCGGCACAGGGCGGTAACTTCATCCACGCCATAGGACCAATAGCCCCGCCCGCCCAGCAATCGCCCGATCACCAGTTTGGCGCTGCCGATCACCTGTTCCAGATACAGATCGACGGAATAGTTATGCCCCAGATGCAGCAGATTGGCACAGCGCAGGCTGGGCGCAGAGGGGTCTTTCTCCTGGCGGCGGGCCTGGGCAGCAGCGAAACAGGCGATTTCTGTGTCGGCGGCGCTGAGAATGACAATATCGGCCGGGTCCTGATTCAGATCGACAGCTTCGGACCCATCGTCAATTCCCCCCGGTGTCGCGGCCAGTAAATGCATACAGTGTGTACCTTAAGTCGCCGTTCATCGTTAATGATCTGTGCCACCCTTGTGGACCAAGCTTCCGGCGTGGCGTCAAGCATGATGACGACAAATGTGCCAGTTTCTGCCCCATCCGTTTTGGGTTAGCACAGGTATCGACAGGGATAATTGCTTGAAACCGACGTGAACATCCAAATATGCAAACCTGCGATACTGCAATGGATAAACAGAAGGACCAAAGATGCGCGTGTTTGGGATGTCAAAATCCAGTTATTTTACTGGCCTTGTCTTTGCTGCGATCATTGGTTTGTCTGGATATGCGATGGCTGCGTCTGATTCTGCAATGCCAACGCACTCCACAGCCTGGAAAGCGGACGGGAAAGAATACATCTTGGCGATGGACCAGACGACCGGCCAGGCCGTTGACGATGTCGTTGACCCCGATCGCGCCGCCCAGGATCCGGTTGTTTATCTTTTGGCATTGGACACGATCCGGGCCTATTTTTGGGCGGGCCTGACTGCGTATCAGAATAACGAACTGGACACGGCGGGGGAGATGTTTAAAGCCCCCATGGAAGATATTTATGTCAATCTGGAACCCTATTTGGACGAACAGGGTGCACCTGCATTCAAGGATGCTTTAAGCGAGGCGTCCGATGTGGTCTTTATGGAGAAGTCACAAAGCGACATGCAGGCAGCGATTGATTCGATCTTTAGCGCGTTGACCAATGCGGAATCGATCACCCCAAAAAGTGAGGACAGTTCAGAAGACAGCCAGGCTGATGTTCTGGCAGATCTGCTTGTTCGGGCGGCAACCCAATATAACGCGGCCTTTGGGTCGGATGGCACCGATCGTACCTGGTTGAATGGATATGGCTTTTACAAAGCAGCCCAATATCGGGCGTCGGTCGCGTTGCCCCTTCTGTCGCAGCAAAATGCGGAAGTGCATTCCGCCTTCCTGAAGGCGATGGAGCTTTTGGACCAGGCTTATAAGAGCACTGCACGACCCGTGATAGCCCCAATTCGCGAGTCATCGGTCGTCGATTCCGCACAGAAAGCGGCAGACCTGTTAAGGGGTCAATAAGCGGTTACTATTCCAGGTCTGTTTCTGCCGGAATTGCCATGCCGACCAGATGGTATCCGCTGTCGACATAATGCACTTCACCGGTCACGCCGCCAGACAGATCGGAAATCAGATAAAGCCCGGAATTTCCGACTTCTTCCAATTCAATGTTCCGCCGCAGGGGGGAGGATTTCCCCTGCCAGTTATAGGTAAACCGGGCCCCTGCAATCGCAGACCCCGCCAGGGTGCGCATCGGACCGGCGGATAAGGCGTTCACCCGCACACCATTGCGCCCCAGATCGACGGCAAGATATTTCACCGATGCTTCCAAGGCGGCTTTTGCAACGCCCATTACGTTATAGGAGGGCATGACACGTTGCGCGCCCTCATAGGTTAGGGTCAACAGGCTGCCCCCAGGGCGCAGCATTGGTTCGGCGTATTTCGCGACCGACGTGAAGGAAAAGCAGGAAATATCCAGCGTATGGCGGAAATTGTTGCGAGTCGTGTCAACATATCGCCCCTTAAGCTCTTCCTTATCGGAATAGGCGATGGCGTGGACGACGAAATCAAAGCTGTCCCAGACCTTGCCCAGGGCCTCAAATGTTTCCTTGATGCTTTCATCGGTGGCAACATTACAGGGCAGGCAGGCCGCCGCATTCACACTTTCCGCAATAGGGCGGACACGCTTTTCAAACGCTTCCCCCTGAAAAGTGAAGGCCAGTTCAGCACCGTGATCGTGGGCGGCCTTGGCAATCCCCCAGGCAATAGAATGCTGGTTGGCAACCCCCATGATCAGGCCGCGTTTTCCGGCCATAAGTTTCTTTGCGCTCATCGACCGATTCAATCCGTTACTTTTCGGAGGGCGAGCGTGGCATTGGTGCCGCCGAAACCAAAGCTATTTGAAATCACCAGATTAAGATCAATATCGTCGATCCGCTCTCTGGCGATGGGCAGGCCTTCCGCCTCCTCATCCAATTCGTCGATATTGATCGACGGCGCGACGAAGCGATGATTCATCATCAGCAGCGAATAGATCGCCTCCTGCACGCCGGTCGCGCCCAGAGAATGACCCGTCATGGACTTGGTTGACGAAATAATCGGCACCTTGTCGCCAAACACTTCCTTGATCGCCTGCAATTCGCGGGTATCGCCAATCGGGGTGGAGGTCCCGTGGGTGTTGATATAGCCGACCGGCTCATTCAATCCCTGCAGCGCTAATTTCATGCAGCGCACCGCACCTTCGCCAGAGGGCTGAACCATGTCATAGCCATCGGAATTGGCGCCGTACCCGACCACTTCACCATAGATTTTTGCGCCCCGCGCCCGGGCATGTTCCAATTCTTCCAGAACAACCACGCCGCCACCGCCGGAAATCACGAAGCCGTCGCGGTTTTTGTCATAGGCGCGGCTGGCCTTGGTCGGATTGTCATTATAGCCACTGCTGAGTGCCGGCATGGCGTCGAAGACCACCGTCATGGTCCAGTCCAGTTCTTCGCCGCCACCGGCAAAGACGATGTCTTGCTTGCCCCATTGGATCAGTTCCGCGCCGTTGCCGATGCAATGGGCGCTGGTCGAACAGGCGGAGCTGATGGAGTAGTTATATCCCCGGATCTTAAACGGCGTCGCCAGAGTTGCGGAATTGGTGGACGACATGATGCGCGGCACCATGAAGGGACCGACCCGCTTTGCAGATTTCTCGCGCGCGGTATCCCAGGCCCAAAGCATGTTCTTGGTCGAAGGACCGCCCGACCCCATGATCAGGCCCGTGCGCTCATTGGAAACTTCGTCCTCTGTCAGGCCCGAATCGTCGATTGCCTGTTGCATGGCGATATAGTTGAAGGCCGCACCATCCCCCATGAATCGCAGCAGCTTCTTATCAATATGATCGCTGACATCAATATTGGGCTTACCATGAACATGGCTGCGGAATCCGCGTTCTTCATAGTCGTCGCTGTGGCTGATGCCACTGCGGCCGTTGCGCAAGGACTCCAGCACCTCGTCTTGCGTATTGCCGATACACGACACGATGCCAATTCCGGTGATTACTACCCGCCGCGTGTTCATTTGCGTCGCAGCTCCATTCGTTAAGTGAAACAATCAGGACTTTTATTGACCTGCTCGAGTCGCATATAGGGGCGACCCTGTCAGAAATTAAGACCAGCGAAACGTTTAAGACCCATCGGTTTTGAACAGACCAACCTTCATATCGCGCACTTCTGCGGCGGGGTTTCCATCAACCTTCATAAGGCCGTCGGCAATGCCCATCACCAATTTGCGCATGATAACGCGCTTCAGAGTGATCTCGTAAGTGACTTTCTTTGCGGTGGGCAGCACCTGTTCGAACAACTTCACTTCGCCCACGCCCAAGGCGCGCCCTCTACCCGGTGCGCCCATCCAGCCCAGGAAGAAGCCAACAAGCTGCCACATCGCATCCAGGCCCAGGCAACCGGGCATAACGGGGTCACCCTGAAAATGGCAATCGAAGAACCAGCGATCCGGCGTAATGTCAAATTCCGCCAGGATATGGCCTTTGCCCTGCTCGCCACCGTCTTCTGTGATGGTGACAATGCGGTCCATCATTAACATCGGGGGCAATGGCAATTGCGCATTTCCCGGCCCAAAGAGGTTGCCCTTTGCGCATTCGATCAATTCCTCATACGAGAAGCTGTTCTGGCGCACCGTTGCGACTGCTTCGTTACCCGTCAAGAGCTCATCCTCATGAAAACCACATCAGATATCTGGGTGCAGACCCCCAACCATTGGAGTGTTTGCCCCTCTTGATTTCCTTCATACCTAAGTTGCCGCCGTAATACAATGGATAGCGGGTCCGGCTCAAGCACTGTCGAAACCTGCGGTTTGTATTGATCAAAGGGTCCGTTTCAGTGATTCGCATCATGGCAGTAAAAGGACCAGACAGTCCGAACACTCAGCACCCCAGAAAGCCCTGTTTTTCAAAGGAAAGCGCCTGGCGCTGATATTTAACTTGACGTTCATGCGATGAACAGGGTACGTGTTCAAGCCATGAACATGGTTTGATGCGGGCCCTGAAATGAGCGACAAGAAGCCAATAGATATAGACACGGTGGACGCCGATATGGCGATCACATTGGGTCTGTTGACGGCGGTGGAGCGTGAAGGCCAGGTGACGCAACGCTCGCTGGCGGGTGAATTGGGCATCGCGCTGGGTCTTGCCAATTCCTATCTGAAACGGGCCGCCCATAAGGGGTGGATCAAGGTTCAGCAGGTTCCCCCCAATCGCTATGCCTATTATGTGACGCCGCAGGGCTTTCATGAAAAAGCCCGCCTGACAGCGGAATATCTCAGCAGTTCCCTGACATTCTTCCGCCGTGCGAAAACACAGATCAGCGAAGCGCTGGAAGAATTTGTTGCCCAGGACCGGCGCGCTGTCGTGCTGATCGGCGTCAGTGAATTGGCAGAGATTGCCGCCTTATGTCAGTTACAGATTGATGTGACCCTTATCGGCATTGTCGATCCAGACAGCAGCAAGGACAGCTTTGCAGGCCTGCCCGTTGTCCGCCGGATAGAAGACTTACCCGCCGGTGAAGCCTATTTGATCACGGATGTTAAAAAGTCCCAGGCGACCTATGATGCGATGATCGCCCGGTATGGCATGGCGCGCGTCAAAGCCCCCCGATTGCTGCATGTTCGGACGGATAAGCCAGCGGCACGACCGGAGTTGCCGCAATGAAGCAATGGTTCGTCATCTATTCCAAGCCGTCGCAGGAACGCATCGCTGAAGGAAATCTCCAAGCGCAGGGGTTTGAAACCTATCTGCCCCGACTGGCACAGCGCAAAACCCATGCGCGGCGCAGTTCGGTTGTCACGGTCCCGATGTTCCCGCGCTATTTCTTTGTCCGCGCGGATCTGGATGCCAGCCGATGGCGCTCGATCTATGGCACATTCGGGGTTGCCAATGTGGTCTCGTTTGGTGAGCGCCCGGCGGCTGTCCCCGATGCGGTGATTGATGAATTGCGGATGCGGGAGGATGCCGATGGCATTGTTCGCCTGCCAAAAGAGGCTGAATTCAATGCTGGTGATAAGGTCCAGATCACCGATGGCCCCCTGTCAGATGTGGCGGCAATGGTGACGGCAAAATCAGACCGGGACCGCGTTTTTGTGCTGATGTCGATTTTGGGGCAACAGGTCAAGGTTCGGGTTGGCAATGACCGCCTGCGCCGCGCATCCTGAGGGACAGGACTTCGAAATTCCCTTGCCTCACAGCGGGTCCGCGCCGTAAATCGACCCCATGATTTTCTATATCGTCTTTTCCGGGATACTTTTTGCCCTCAGCATTCTGCTGACCGGCGTCGTGCTGCGCTGGTTGCGCCACCGCGCGATTCTGGATGCGCCCAATGCGCGGTCCAATCACGATACGCCGACCCCACGGGGTGGGGGCATTGCCGTTGCAGCGACAATCGCGATTGCCTGGATTGCCTTGCAGTGGCTGCGCCCTGATCTTGCGGTTGGCCTTGATCCCGCGATGATGCTGGGCGCGTTGGGCCTGTGTCTATTGTCCTGGCTGGATGATTTACGACCTCTGGGGGCGGGATTGCGCCTGCCCGCGCATCTGGTTGCCTGCGCCATCGGGGTCTGGGCATTGCCGGATAATGGTCTGGTCTTTCAGGGCCTATTGCCAGCCTGGGTTGATGCAATCCTGGTTGTCCTGATCTGGGCGGGGTTTTTGAATTTCTATAATTTCATGGATGGGATTGATGGCATAACCGGTGTTGAGACCATCGGCGTCGCAGGCGGCATGGTGTTAATTGCCAGTGTTGTGTCGATGGATCCTGCTTCTGAAAGTTTGCCGATGGCAGCACCTTTGGCAATCGCAGTGGTCGCAGCCGGTTTTCTGGTGTGGAACTGGCCGCCTGCAAAACTGTTCATGGGGGATGTTGGCAGTGTTCCTTTGGGCTATTGCCTGGGCTGGTTCCTGTTGTTCCTGGCCGTGAAGGGTTATTGGGCCGCGGCGGTGATCCTGCCTGCCTATTACCTGGCAGATGCTGGACTGACCCTGGTAATCCGGGCCACGCGGGGTGAAAAAGTCTGGTTGGCCCATAAAGAACATTTCTATCAACAGGCGGTGGCATCCCGCATGAATTCTGGCCTGTCGCGCCGTCATGCGCATTGCCGTATTTCCGCCGTCATTGCATGCCTGAATGCCGTCCTGGTTGCCTGTGCCTTCCTCTCGCTCAGTCATGCGATAGAGGCATTGGTCGTAAGCGTCGCTGCGGTGGGAGGAGTATTATGCTGGATGAAACGCTGAAGCCGGGCGGAACCGTTCTGGTCACCGGGGCCAGCGGTTTTGTCGGGCGCGCGGTATGCGCCGCATTGACCCGGGCTGGATACAAACCCCGTCCCGTTGGTCGCCATGATGTGGGCGAAATTCACCGCGGCACCGATTGGGGACAGGCCTTGCAGGACTGTCAGGCGGTGGTTCACCTTGCCGCGCGGGTTCATATCATGGGCCCAGACAGCGCCAAAGGGGAAGATGCGTTTCGAGAGGTCAATCTGCACGGGACCGCCAATCTGGTGCGCCAGGCAGCAGATCGCGGCATTGGCCGGTTTGTTTTTATGAGCACGATAAAGGTTCTGGGCGAAAACGGGGTTGAAGTGACCCCAGACGACCCGCCCGCCCCGTTTGACGCCTATGCCGTCAGCAAGACAGAGGCGGAAGCCGCCGTGCGGGAATTGTCTGGTGACATGCAGACCGTCATTTTGCGCCCGCCCCTGGTCTATGGACCCGGTGTGAAGGCAAATTTTGATCGGTTGATGCATCTGGTCGCCAGCGGATGGCCGCTGCCCTTTGGTGCAATCGAAAATCAGCGCAGCCTGATCTATATCGATAATCTGGCCGATGCGGTGCGCCATGCACTGACCTGTCATCCAGGCACCTATCACCCAAAAGACAGCCGTGATTTCAGCACGGCCAATCTTGTCCGCCTTCTGGCCCAGGGAATGGGGCGGCGTTGTCTCCTGCTGCCGGTTCCAGTCGCCCTGATGCGGGGCATGGGGCGTGTGACCGGAACCTATCCGGCCGTTGCCCGCCTGACAGGCAGTTTCACCTCTAATGGTGCAATGGATGGGTGGGAACCGCCCGTGCCGGCAGAACAGGCCGTGTTGCAAACCGCGCGGGCCTTTGCCGGGTCGTAACGGTGCGGTAAACGAGTCAATCGCTTGCCTGGAAACACTTGCAAGGCTATACGCCAGTTATGTTGGGCCTATTGAAACATAACCGCGCGCGCATCGCCTTCACCCATGACGTGATTATGGCGGCGTTGTCCTTTCCCCTATCGCTGTATCTGCGCATGGGGGATGGGATTTTTATATTTGCGGGCAGCTATTTACTGCGCGGGACAATAATTTTCACGCTGATCGCCGCCGTGGTTTTCCTGACCAGTCGCCTGTACAAGGGGATCTGGCGCTACGCCTCCATCGATGACCTGGTTGCCATGACCAAGGCTGTGACCTTGATCGTGCTGATTTTTCTGCCCCTGATGTTTATCGTTGGGCGTCTGGAATCGGTGCCCCGTTCCCTGCCCCTGATCAATTGGTTTGTGCTGTTGGCGATGCTGGGCGGGCCACGGTTTTTATATCGTGTCATGAAGGATCGCGGCATCCGCAAAGGATTGCTGAAAAGCCCGACGAAACAGGTTCCGATCTTGCTGGTCGGTGCCGGAGACGGGGCCGAACTGTTCCTGCGGGAATTGCGACGGGATGCCAACACGCCCTATTATCCGGTCGGCATTCTGGATGAAACCGGCGGTCGGGTCGGTCGGGAAATCCACAATGTGCCGGTTTTGGGTACGGTGGAGGATATCCAGGACGTGCTGAAGAAATGCACTCTGGCCCCACAAAAATTGGTCATTACCAAGGAAAACCTGGATGGGGCACTGGTGCGCCGTGTCATGGAAAAGGCGGAGGCCCATGGCCTGACCGTATCGCGTGCGCCGAAACTGACGGAATTGCGCGGCGGTCTGGAGTCTGATCGATTGGAAATCAAACCGGTCGCGGTAGAGGACTTGTTGGGCCGCCCCCAGCAACCGCTGGATCGGGAAGCGATGAAAGCGCTGGTGCGGGGCCGGCGGGTTCTGATCACCGGGGCGGGGGGAACGATCGGATCCGAATTGGTCAACCAGATCGCTGACAGCCATCCGTCGCATCTGTTCCTGTTCGATGCGTCGGAATATCAACTGTATCAGATTGATATGGCGATGGCGGAAAAACACCCCGATCTGCCCCGCGAAGCCGTTTTGGGCGATGTGCGCGACAAAATGCGGGTGCAGGACACCATGCAGCGGCTGCACCCCCAATTGGTATTTCATGCAGCGGCCCTGAAGCATGTGCCGATGGTTGAAGCAAACCCGCTGGAAGGCGTGCAGACCAATGCGCTGGGCAGTCGCATCGTCGCAGATGCCTGTCGTGCGGCGGGGGTCGATTGCATGGTGCAAATTTCTACGGACAAGGTTGTCAATCCGACCAATGTTATGGGCGCAACCAAGCGTGTGGCGGAATCCTATATCCAGGCACTGGATCCGGTTTCCCGCGCCGAAGGTGGCACCCGCTATGTCGTCGTCCGGTTTGGCAATGTGCTGGGCTCCACCGGATCCGTGGTGCCGCTGTTCCGGCGTCAGTTACAGGCGGGCGGCCCCCTGACCGTCACCCATCCCGAGGTGACCCGGTATTTTATGACCGTGCGTGAAGCCGTCGAACTGGTGTTGCAGGCCGCTGTCGTCGGGACAGAGGATGCCGACGCCGCTGGCCGTATTTTCGTGCTGGATATGGGCCAGCCCATCAAGGTTCTGGATCTGGCCCGTCAGATGATCCAGTTGGCCGGACTGCAACCTGATAAAGACATCCAGATCAAATTCACCGGATTGCGGCCCGGTGAAAAACTGTATGAAGAATTATTGCACGGTGGGGAAGCGGAATTGCCCACCCGTGCGCCGGGTATGACGCTGGCAGCCCCCCGAACCGGAAATCTGAAAGATCTGCAATCTGCCCTTGATGCGCTTGAAAAAGCTGCGCGGGCGGGACAGCGTGATACAGTGCTGCGCATTATGACCGATTTGGTGCCGGAATATACGCCAGATCCAGGGACGATGGCACCCGTCGCCCCGGACCATGTTACTGCGGAACACGCCAATTCGGAATCGGGGCGTCCCCAGACCGACTGACCTGACACGAAGGATACTGCTTACCATGACCGATATGCCGATACACCGCGCCTTGATCTCTGTTTCCAACAAGACCGGGCTGGTGGAATTTGCTCAAGGCTTGGCGCGCCATAAGGTGCGCCTGCTGTCGACGGGCGGATCCGCGAAGGTATTGAAAGAGGCTGGTCTGGCCGTGACCGAAGTATCGGATCACACTGGATTTCCAGAAATCATGGACGGGCGCGTGAAAACGCTGCACCCCTCTATCCATGGCGGAATCCTGGCCCGTCGGGATGATCCCAAGCATCGGGTTGCGATGGAAACCCATTCCATCGCCCCCATCGATATGGTGGTGGTGAACCTTTATCCGTTTGCCGAGACGGTCGCATCCGGGGCCAGCTATGAAGAATGTATCGAAAATATTGATATCGGCGGGCCCGCGATGATTCGGGCGGCGGCGAAAAACCATGAATGCGTGACCGTCAGCACCGATCCGGCTGAATATGAAAGCATCCTCAAGGCGATGGATGACAATGACAGCAGCACGCCCCTGGAACTGCGTCAGTTTCTGGCGCGGGAGGCCTATTCCCGCACCGCCGCCTATGACAGTGCGATTGCCAGCTGGTTCGCGTCACAACAGGGGGAACATTGGCCCAAGCGTCTGGCGGTCGCCGGTCGCCGGTCGCTGAAACTGCGCTATGGCGAGAACCCGCATCAGCAGGCCGCCCTGTACACCCGTGCGGGCGACCATCGCCCCGGTGTTGCCAATTGTGAGCAATTGCAGGGCAAGGAACTCAGCTATAACAACATCAATGACGCGGATGCGGCGTTTGAATTGGCTGCGGAATTCGAAGAACCGACGGTTGTGATCGTCAAACATGCCAATCCCTGTGGCGTCGCCAGTGGTGAAACCTTAGCGGATGCTTGGGATGGGGCCCTGGCCTGTGACCCGGTATCGGCCTTTGGCGGCATCGTTGCGGTCAATCGGTCCGTTAATCTGGATCTGGCATTGAAGCTGAAGGAATTGTTTCTTGAGGTGGTAATCGCCCCGGAATTTGGGTCCCGTGCCCGCGAAACCCTGGGACAGAAGCCCAATCTGCGTCTGTTGCGTACCGGCACCATGCCTGATCCCAAGGCCATGCGAAATCGTCTGTCCTCTGTTGCAGGTGGCATCCTGATCCAATCTGCTGACAGCGGGCGTGTTTCCCTAAAGGACCTGAAAGTGGTGACCAAGCGCAGCCCGACCGATAAGGAATTATCAGATCTGATGTTCGCCTGGCGGGTTGCCAAGCACGTCAAATCCAACGCCATCGTCTATGCAAGAGACAATGCCACGGTCGGCATTGGTGCGGGCCAGATGAGCCGTGTCGACAGCGCGCGGATTGCCGCCCAGAAGTCTTCTGAACAGCAAGGCACAAAGGATTCTGTTGTTGCCTCGGACGCTTTCTTTCCCTTTGCAGATGGTCTGTTGGAAGCCATCAAGGCCGGGGCGACGGCTGCCATCCAGCCCGGCGGCTCCATGCGCGACGAAGAAGTCATCGCCGCCGCTGACGAGGCAGGAATCGCCATGGTCTTCACCGGCATGCGCCATTTCCGGCACTGATATCTGTTAGGCAATTGCCATGGGTGAGGTCAAAGCGACGCTGATCGGGTTTTCGGCGATTGTCATGTGGGGCGCGCTGGCTGTGTTCACGACCTGGACCGGGGGCATTCCGCCCTTTCAGCTTGTCGGGATGACATTTACCATCGCGTTCCTGTTGATGCTGGCGAAATGGCTGTGGCGGGGGGAGGCGATTGGTGCCCATCTGCGCCAGCCTGTCCGGGTCTGGATTTTTGGCACGGCGGGCCTGTTTGGCTATCATTTCTTTTACTTCATGGCCCTGAAGAATGCCCCGGCGGTGGAGGCAAGCCTGATCGCCTATCTGTGGCCGCTGTTGATCGTGGTCTTTTCCGCCCTTCTGCCAGGGTCGGAACGGTTGGGCTGGCATCATATCGTGGGGGTATTGTTGGGGCTTGGCGGGTGCGTATTACTGGTGACCGATGGGGGGTCGGTCCGTTTCAAGGATCAATATCTGCTGGGCTATCTGTCGGCTGCGGCCTGCGCCCTGACCTGGTCCAGCTATTCGGTTGGATCGCGCTATTTTGGTAAGGTGCCGACCGATGCCGTGGGCTGGTTCTGTGCCGCTACGGCGATTGGCGGATTTGTCTGTCATGGCCTGTTTGAAACCTGGATCCAGCCGGAAACGCCGCTGATCTGGAGTGCAATCCTGCTGTTGGGGTTGGGGCCGGTCGGGGCGGCGTTCTTTGCCTGGGATATCGGGATGAAGCGCGGCAATATCAGGACTTTGGGGGCCTTGAGCTACATGGCCCCGCTATTATCTGCGATCCTGTTGGTGGTGGCGGGACAGGCCAGCGTCAGTCTGGTTCTGGCCCTGGCCTGTGTGGCCATTGTCGCTGGTGCCCTGTTGGCGGCAAAAGACATGATCCGTCGCCGCATATAAGGAATTCTTGCAGTCCCAGGTGGAACAAGATCAGATTGGGCCATGGAAAAAGACATGTCGACAGACAATGCCGCCAAGACCTGCCGCCTGCTGGTGCGGGCGACAGACAGGGCTGTCCTGTCCACCAAATTGCCCGACACGGGGGAGCCCTATGGCTCCCTTGTTCTGATTGCTTCGACGCCCAGGGGGGAGCCGTTGCTGTTGCTCAGTGACCTGGCCGAACATACGAAAAATTTGAAGGCTGATCCGCGGGTCTCGCTGTTGATCGATGGAACGGTCGGGCTGGATAACCCCCTGACCGGGGCCAGGGTCAGCCTGCAGGGGCGGATAGAAGCGGACGATGATGATCTGCTGGCCCGCACCCGCTATATTCGACGGCACCCCTCTGCCCGGCTGTATGCGGGATTTAAGGATTTCTCGCTCTATCGTCTGATTCCGGATCGGGCCCATCTGGTGGCTGGGTTCGGGCGCATAACCTGGACACAGGATGTGCTGTTTACGGGCGATTGTCAGGATTTGGCGGACGCGGAGGCTGAAATACTGGCGCATATGAACAGCGATCATCTGGATGCGGTGGGCCTGTATGCAAATCGCTTGCTGAAGCGTCCGGGCGTTGGGTGGTTTCTGACAGGCATCGACCCGGAAGGGTGTGATTTGCGTCGGGGCGGCGACTGTGCGCGTCTGAATTTTGAAACGACTGTAAGCGATGCAGAGGGGGTGCGACGGGAATTTATACGTCTGGTTCAATTGGCGCGATCTGTGTAAGAAAATGCCGAAAAATGCGGCATTCCAGACTCGCCATTCTGGGTCGCGACTTGTATAAACGTCGCCCCGGCATGCTGATCAGGTGGGGGGTGAGGCAGCAAGGCTTTCACCCGTGTTGGATAGGGCGACACCATAGAGGCTGTGACCTCATCAGGTGTGCGTCTATAATTGAAGCGTAGGCAACAAAAGCGTCGGCTAAAGGCTCGCAAACTGTCAAATCCCGGTCTCAGATCGCGATAGTCCAGGTTAGCGAAATCCTGTCAGGCGCGACCATGGAGGAATATTTGGTGTCCGAGAAAATCATCTCCCGCAGCTCCTATGGGCTTGGTAAACACGGTATCGTCAATGCGGCGGTGCAGCACTGGAATCTGGGCACGGAGGCGCTGTACGAAGCGACTGTGCGCCTAGGACTGGGCACGATTACCAAGGGCGGTGCGCTGGCCTGCCAGACCGGCAAATATACCGGGCGCTCCCCGAATGATAAATTCATCCTGGAAGAGGCGAATACCAAGGACAGCATCTGGTGGGGCAAGGTCAATAAGCCGATCAATCAGGACCGGTTCGACCGCCTGCATGCCATGACCTCGGTCTATCTGCAAAATCGTGATCTGTATGTTCAGGACCTCTATGCCGGGGCGGATCCGGCCTATCGGTTGAAGGTGCGGGTGATCTCTGAGAGCCCCTGGCACGCCCTGTTCGCGCGCAACATGTTCATCGTTCCAGAACCCGAAGCCCTGGCGGATTTCGTGCCCGATGCGACGATCCTGCACGCGCCCTTCATGAATGCGCTGCCAGAGCGGGACGGCACCAATTCCGAATGTTTCATCCTGGCCGACCTGAACCGCAAACTGGTTCTGATCGGGGGCAGCCAATATGCCGGGGAAATCAAGAAATCCGTCTTCTCCCTGATGAATTACATCCTGCCGGAAAAGGGTGTTCTGCCGATGCATTGCTCCGCCAATATTGGTGTTAAGGGCGATGTTGCGGTGTTCTTCGGGCTCAGCGGGACCGGAAAGACGACCCTGTCGGCGGATGGATCACGCACGTTGATCGGCGATGATGAACATGGCTGGTCCGACAATGGCGTCTTCAATTTCGAAGGCGGTTGCTATGCCAAGGTGATCAATCTCAGCCAGCAGGCAGAACCAGAGATTTTCGCCACCACTCAGCGCTTCGGCACGATCCTGGAAAATGTCGTGTTCGACCCGCTGACTCGCGAATGCGACCTGTTTGATGGATCGCTTGCGGAAAACACGCGTGCCTCTTACCCGATTGATTTTATTCCGAATATTGAAGTGTCGGGCATGGGGGGACAGCCGCAGAATATCGTCATGCTGACCGCCGATGCCTTTGGTGTCCTGCCGCCCATCTCTCAGCTGACACCAGAACAGGCAATGTATCATTTCCTCAGCGGCTATACCGCCCGCGTGGCGGGGACGGAGCGGGGCGTGACCGAGCCTCAGGCGACCTTCTCCACCTGTTTCGGGGCCCCTTTCATGCCGCGCCATCCCACCGTCTATGCCAAGATGCTGGGGGAGAAAATGGCAAAGACCGGTGCGCGCTGCTGGCTGGTTAATACCGGATGGTCCGGCGGGCAATATGGTGTCGGCAAGCGCATGTCGATCCAATATACCCGCGCCATGCTCAGCGCTGCGATCGAGGGCAAACTGGCCTCCGTCGCCAAGGTTCAGGATCCCAATTTCGGCCTGCTGGTCCCCGAAAACTGCCCGGACGTTCCCAATGACGTGTTGCAGCCTAAGACCACCTGGACCGATGGTGGGGCCTATGATTCGACGGCACAAAACCTGCGCGGCCTGTTCCAGAACAATTTCAAACAGTTCGAAACCGATGTTTCCGACGACATCAAAAAAGCCGGCATCTACGCCGCCTGATTGATGTAAGACTCACTACAGCAACTCGCCCGGGCCAAGGTCCGGGCGTTTTTGTTAGGGTCTCATTCAAACTCCAGCCGTCAGCGGTTCTTGAGGACGTCGACCAGTTCATAGGGCGTCTTGCGGGGGCCGCCGATGAAGTCGGGAACTTCCCAACCTGCGCATTCATACATCCAAGCTAATTCTAAGGGCTGTTTGCATCTATCGGACTCGGTCCCCCAGTAAGAATCTAAATCATGGATCAGCTGATCCAATCCACCTGAAAGTTCGATAATGCGATCAATAAAATCCGGTTCGCCGCCCAACATGGTATAGAAATCCAGATCCGTGCAGGTTCCCCAGCTTTCCTCGCGCGAGAACATGAAGCCGCCTGCGCCTTTCGTAATGAGAAGATCATAGGAAAAGGCCATGTCGCCATTTATGGAACCGGGTGGGGTGGCGATCGCACCAATGTCTGACCATCGCGTAAAGACAGGCAGATGGAGAACCTCGTCAATTTCCCGCTCTATCAGGGCGATCCAAAGCGGTCGCATAACATCCCAGACCTCAAAGGATTCCCCGTCATCGAAATGCATAAACCGTTGCGGCAAATCTTTTGGGCCCCCCGTTTGGGGTGCTTCACTCAGCATCGATTCATAGGCGCACCCGCAGATCGCGATGCATTTCCAATCTGGATTGTTAAAGAACGGTAGCAAGGGATCATTCTTTGTGAATAGGCGCGATTGATTTTGCGGCACGAAAATGCGCTCCTTTGCCGCCCGAAACAACACATCCGCCTCTTCCACCGTATAGGCCCGAAAGTAACGGTCATTCTCAAACTCGACTTTCATTTTCCGGCCCTTTCGTATCGTATTTTCAGGTGGTGTTTAGGACACAACAGGTGCTTTCGCTGAACTTAAAACTTAGGCGTTGGAGCAGCCATCCTTAATGGCTATTGCGATGACTCGCGGGCAAAGCGCCCGCCTTTGAGAATGAGTTCTTCGGCAAAGCCGCATTCGTCTGGGTCCATGAGTTCTGGGACAGCTAATTTTTTCCCGTTCTTGCCAAAGGAGACCATGAAATCAGAGAAGTCTGCCCCTTCTGCTTGGCGACGTTTAAATATTATGTATGTAATATGCTGAGTCATATAAAATGCACTCTCTTCGAATTCACCGCCATATTTAGGAAGATGCTCATCGGGTAGGTAATAGCTGATTTGTACGTAAACTTTTTTGTTCTTTACTTTGATAAAGCCGTTTTCCTCAAAACGCCTAAGATCTTCTCCATAAGATTCCCTCACAAGTTCCCAAGCCTCATCAGAGAGATCGCCTGACATCAGATGCAAGTCATCTACGGTCTGCGGTGGTACTCGGAAGTAATTTCTACAGGCAGGATGAAATGCCACAAACGGCACATTATTGATAATCCATTGAGCAGAGAAGTATCCTGAAACAAGAATGGTACCAAGGAATAGCAAGAGCCATGCGCGCCCAATATCTGTTTCAGGATATAGTCTCATAGAATACAGCCCTTCTTAGTCTCGGTCTGTCCAAACGAATGCTTCCGGTTTCAGTTTGCCCTCTTTAATTTTAAAGGTGGCTGTCAAATCTTGCTGCCATGTGGCGGAATTGCGGTATTCTCGGGCCGGCCCATGGTCGCGTGCGGATTCAGGCAGTGCTGATGAACTGCCGCCTGCCGGAAGCATATTAGAGCACGCATCTGAACCTAATCAGTACCCTTGTCAGGCACGTCATTGATCCAACTGAGATGGGATCGATCCAGACTTTGTCCCGGCTCTAGATTGCGGATGATGTCCGGCACGGGCCAGCCGATGCAGTCGTAACAGGCAAAGGTCCAGTCATGGCTCAGGGGCGCGCTCATGACGTAACGATCAATCCAGAACTCGTCAAACTCGGCACGCAGAAAGTCCTCACCACCGGCAAGCTCAATTACACGGTCCATGAATTCCGGTTCCCCACCTACGATAGTAACGGAGTCCTCGTGCCCAATCAGTCCCCAATCGCCTTCTCTGGAAATTATGCATCCCAATCCAAAAATTCCAACCGGGCCTTCTGGAAAGAGGGTCCGCGATGCGCCTTCCGTTCGGGGTAAGGTTGTTATTGCCCCGTTGGAGCCTCGTCCCTTGCCATCAAGGAGTTCAAACGGGTTCATGTGAATGACCTCATCGACACCCCGCTCCACAAGGGTCATGTAAAGAGGTCGCAACAAGTCCCACAGACCAGTTTCTCGATCTAACTGTACACTTTGTGCCGGAATGTTCCTTGGTATTGATCTGATATAGCCGTACCACGCTGATCCTGCGAATCCGACAATCTTCCAATTGGGGTTGTTGAAGATTTCTGATCCGAAAGGCTTTGGGCCCGACAAGGAATTAGGGTGGTTGTCAGGAACAAAAACCTTGTTCACAATTGGGACGAATAATTGCTCTGTCTCGGTCGCATCAAAGATCCGGTAGTAGCTGTATCGTGAGTATTCAATTTTCATTTATGCACTCCCACGCTCAAGGTTGGTATCGTGTCTTGAAGTTCACAACCACTTGGCGGTTTTCGTTCTTGATTATGACATAATTTGTCGGATGGGTTGTTCCTGATTCTGTTAGGAATGTTATATGCGTGCCATCACCCAGACCAAAGACCCGTGTTCTTTTTCCATTTTTTTCAGTTGATTTAATATCATTTGGATTACCGCCCGCTCGCTTCACAATATCTTCAAATGCTTTTTCTGCATGGTAGACCGGATCTGTGCCGGTTTTAACATCAATATTGGATATTTCATTCCCCGCATTCTCGTCTGTTGTTAACTTACCACCACGGATTATTTGTTGAACTGTGTCGCGCACGCGGTCGTTGGGGATGGCGTCGAGATGCCCTTTGAACTTTGTGATGTCGTCCGGATGCGCCCCGCTGACATCGATGTCATAGGTATTGCCGCTGGAATCCTCCATATTCAGGATGGTGCCCTGTGGCAGGATGCCGGATTGGTCTTCGGATGCGGGCAGGGTGCCCATATCCTTGTGCTTGCTGCCATCCGGGAAAGTCAGGGAATATCCGCCCAGTGTTTGATCGGACTGGTCAGGGCGGCCTGCGGGCGTATCGTCCAGATCCGGCGGGTCGGCGGGCGACTGTGTCTGGTTGGGCAACGGCTCCGCTGGCGTAACGCTGTTTTGGCCGCCGGTGATCGCGTCCCAGGCCCCGTCCAGGGCACGGTCAATATCTTTGCCATATTTATCCCCAAGCTGCTGGCCAAGGTCATGGGCGGCAACACCAGCAGCGGCAATACCTGCTGGTCCTGGAAGCGGTATCGCTTGCGCTACCTGCACCCCTGTCTCTTGAGATTTTGGGATCAGGCCGAGGTGTTCGGCGACGCCTTTGGCAAAGGCATTGCGGGCCTCTGGTGTGGAGGGCGCGCTGGTATTTGGGTTTTGCGGCAGGGTGGAGTTGTTTCCCGCTGTCCGGCCTGATGCCTGGCTTGGCGACGCAGCGTTTCCAGCCTGGTCTGCCTGTCCTGAAGGCGCGCTGGCCTTGGCGGAAAGCGGGGTGGCCTGCATCGGGCCTGGCACCTTATGCGGGCCGGGCGCCAGCATGCGCTCTTTTTCTATTTGCAGCGTTTTCAGGTCGACAGCCGGATGATCGTTGCGACCCCAACTGCCAGGCTGATAGCGACCGGGATAGCTGATCTGCCAAAGTTTCATGACGCCATCGCGATAGGCATCATCCTTGTGTTCCGGATGCCAATACCGCGGGTCCTGCATCGTGTCCTTCATGAAATCATCAATTTGGGTCTGAGCGGACGCACCGGGTTGGGGTGACGGTTTTTGACGCGCGCGAATGCGCTCAATCGAGGCCTGGATCGGGTCTTCGACGGTCGATGGCGGGTGTTGCGTCGTGTCGATGGCCTTGGGACCCTGGGTCGGGGTTTTTCCGGTGCCCGCATGTTGAATGACGGGTAGGTTCGGCTTCGGGATCTCAATTTTCGCCCGACCATTCAGAATGTCGTCGGGGATTTCTTCACGACTTACAAAACGTCCCAGGCTTGGCACATATCGGTAGCCGTATACAGGTCTGACCCGGGCGACCAGATCATCGACGGAAGCACGCGGGAGTGAGTTTTTGAAGGTGGTCATGCTATTTATTCCCTTTTTGTTCCTTTGTAATTGCGTAAAAAAGGCGGAATTCCGCCTGTGCCAAGAAGGTCCTCAGCTTGTGAAGACAATCCTATTGGTTGCTCTTAGTATTTCTATAAACCTATAATTTAATTTATGTCAACGAATAAAAAGAACAAAGTGATAATAAATTATGTTTGGCTGATGCGAATACCAAAATACATGGCGATGAAGGCCAGGACGCCGACCAGCAGCACCAGGGCGGCAATGACCAGAATATTGGGGCCTGATCTGGGGTTCAGGGACAGGTTTTTGCCGCCCCCCAATTCCATTTCTATCGCGGCGATGCGGTCCAGTATTTTTTGGGCCGCATCGTCTTTCTGATCCTTCATAGCGCGCAGCATCATTTGCAGGCGGGCTAATTCCTGTTCTGCTGCTTCTCTGGATCGGGCCATGGTCAACCTTCCGTATCAGGGCTTTGCAAACTGTAACCATTCAGCCTATCAGCCTTTGACCCCGGATTGAAAGGGGATGACGTGTCATCACGTCCCGCCCAAAATCAGGCCACACGCGCCGCATCAATGCGCGTTGCAGTGATATATCAGTTTCCTGTAAGGTGTCTGCAACGACATGCAGGGGAAGGGAGTTGTTCAGATGCAAGCTGATTTATCCGCCGCAGAGACGGCTTATCGTGAGAAGGCGCGGCAGGATGGATTTTCCGACCCTGTGGAGAAGATGGTGGAAGCAGATCGCTTCAACGCCGTGCATACCCATGAAGAGACACTGTTTCTGTTCATTCAGGCGGGCCAATTGACAGTGGACAAGGCCGATGGCCAGGTGGTTGGCACTCCGGGTAAAACCATCACCGTCGCGGCCGGTCTGGATCACACGGAACGGGCCGGGCCAGAGGGTGCGATGATCCTGGTATCAAGGCGCTGATCAGGGGCAGGCACCAGTCCGGGCAGGGACTCAGCGGATATCTGCGCCCTGTTGTGGGGAGACTGGGACGTTCAGAACATGGCCGGACTGGTTCTGATAGGCGTCGATTTCCACCCGATAGACGGTTTTGATTGTCTGTGCCGTCAGCACCTCTTGCGGGTCACCATGACAGTGCAGCGCCCCCTCCATCAGCAGGGCGATTGAATCACATTGCCGTGACGCCAGGTTCAGATCATGGATCGCAGCCAGAATGATTGCGTCATTGTCCTGGGCATAGGACCGCAAGACCGCCAGGACGGACAGTTGGTGGTGCAGATCCAACGCACTGGTCGGTTCATCCAGGATAACCACACGCGGCCTGCGCATCAGGCGCTGCGCCAACAGCACGATCTGCTGTTGCCCGCCCGACAGCGTCGCGATGGAACGGTCCGCAAAATCCGAAATCATGAAATGTGCCATCACTTGTGTCGCGGCGTTCAGATCTTGGTCGGAAATACGCCACCCCAGTGTTTCTCGACGCCCCAGCAGCAGCACTTCCAGCACGGTCAGACGTGACGAAACGCCATGGGTCTGGGGAAGATAGCTTACTGTTGCAGTGTCCAGGCGCGCACCGTCCAACTGGATATCACCCCCAAAGGGCAGGTGCCCGGCAATCGCCGCCAACAGGGTTGTCTTGCCCGTGCCATTGGGCCCGACCAGGGCGGTCATCGTGCCGCCAAACAGGGTCAGATCAAGCGGGGCAATGATGCACCGCCCCGCCCGTGAAACGGTTAAGGCTTGAAGCGCTAGATGGGTCATTTGCCTGCTCCTTTATGGCTCAGAATGACAGCCATCAGCATCGGTATGCCGGCAATGGCGGTGATAATGCCAACCGGAATGGCCGTGCCGGGCGACAGCATTTTGCCCAGAACCGATGCGCTGATCAGGATGATGCTGCCGGTAATTGCCGATAGGGGGATGGCATAGCGATGATCCTCCCCAATCACGGCGCGGCTGACATGGGGGGCGATCAAACCGACAAAACCGATGGTTCCGACAAAGCACACCGCAGCAGAGGTTAACAGGGCGACAATGATAAAGGTGCGCTGGCGCATTGCCTGCAGGTTCAATCCCAGGCTGGCGGCATTTGCATCGCCCAGCCGCATCGCGGTCAGGTTCCAGATATCCCGCAGGACAAAGGGAAGGCAGATCACCAGGATCAGGCCACTGACCGATACACTGGTCCAGTTGGCCTTTAACAAAGTCCCAAACAGCCAGAAAACGATCTGCTGTAAGACCTCCGGTGACGCCATGAATTGCAACAGCGATTGCAGGGATTGAAAGAAAAACAGGACGGTTATGCCAGACAGGACCAGCATTTCCGGTGTCGCCCCACGCCAGACGGCAATGACATAGATGATCGCACAAGCAACCAGTGTCATGATAAAGGCGCTGATCGGGATGACCAGAAAGGAAGGCAGCGGTATCCAGCCGCCATACATAATGGCCAGCGCCGCGCCAAATCCGGCGGAGGCTGAAAATCCCAATGTGAAAGGGCTGGCCAGGGGATTGGCCAATATGGTCTGCATCTGCAGCCCGGCAATCCCAAGGCAGGCCCCCACAATGACCCCCATCACGGTCTGGGGCATTCTGATCTGCCACAGGATGGTTGCGGCGGCGCGGTCTTCCCCCGCTGGTCCCGCCATAAAGGCCTGTGACAGATCAGCCAATGACATGCCCGACGGACCGGTCAATAGGTCCAACAGGACGAGCGCGGCCAGGACGAGGATCGCCATCAGGATCAGCACGATCCTGCGACCCTCCGCACGGGCATAGCGCGTGCGAATGCTGGTGTCGGACATGTCGTTTCGCCCTATTCCTGTGCCGGATCCAGGGCCAGGACATAGACACCCTGGGCTTCGATCGGCAGCCATGCCTTATAATAGGCCTTGATTTCCGCATCTGGATCGACATCCGCAAAGGCGTCTGGATACAGTGCCTTGGCGATATAACGGCCATAGATGAAATCTGACAGGGTGCGTGCGCCCCCATGATAAATGGCATAAACATTGCCAGATTTCGCGGCCGGCAGATCCGACCAGCCGGGGCGGGTTAGATAGGCCTGCATCCGCTGGCGGGTTAAAGCTGGATCCGCAGAAAATCCAACCTGGACGGACTGGTCCTGACCGATCCATTCAGACCCGGCCAGCAGAATGATATCGGGTTGCTGGGCCAGGACATATTCCGGGTTCAGCGGCCCCCAGTTTTCGATTTGCCCCTTGGCGATGTTGATTCCGCCCAGCCCTTCGATAACGCCACCCCACATGCCGTTGCCATAGCTATTGCCAATCGATTCTGGGCCCTTTTGTGCCAGTTCGACATAGACTTTTTTATCGGACGGGCCTGCTTTCGACACACGGGCCATTGTATCCTGATAGGCAGTCTCATACAGGGTGGCCAGGGCATCAGACCGATCCTTCGTGCCCATCAAGGCCCCCAAGGCATGGGTGGATGCCAGATGCTTCTCCAATGTCTGGGCGTTGTAATCAACAACGACAACCGGAATTCCCGCCTGGTCAAACTGATCCACATTCTGCCCCAGGGCTTTCCAGGACCATGCCGACAGGATCAGCAGATCGGGCTTCAGGGATATGACTTTTTCAATTGAAAAATCACCGGTTTCCGTATCCCCAATATCGGGAATCTCCGCAATCTGGGGCATCGCGTTCAGATAGGCCTGATACTGCCTGGGGCGCCAGTCTTTCCAGGGGCTTCGGGACAGACCGACCACCTTATCGATGGCCCCCGGGCCGGTGATCGCCAGGAAATCTTCATAATAGAAACTCAGTACGACGCGCTTGGCCGGTTCGGGCAGCGTGACCGTGCGCCCCAGCACATCGACGGTGCTGACCTGTGCCTGTGCGGCGGAAAGGGGGATAAGCATAACAACGAGCAACGCGGCCCAGCCACGCAGTGTGTTCAGGAATGTCATTGGAAATCTCCATCAAAACCCGGCCTGCGCCTGAAATCGCGCGGGCCGGACAATCAAACGGGATGGGCCGAAATCGGGCCCGATTTACAGTGTTTGATTGCGTGGTGGAGGACCCCGTGGGGAGGCATTGGTATAAACCACCTGCCAGGAGATATCGTCCGGCGCGGCAAAGAAAATGCGCGCGGCGACTGAAAGCGTGCAGGCTTCAAACAGGTCGGGTGGCGGTGGCAGCGCCGCGACGGAAACCGTGCGACAGAAATCACATTGCCCCTTGTTGATCGCATTCGGGCCCTGTGTGTCATCGCCGGTAATACACAAGACCGGAACCGATCCGTCTGGCCCGACATAGCCCCCAAGATCGACCGACCCGTTGGCGGCCGTAAGCGCAAATGTATTCTGGGCAAAGACAGCGGGATGATGAACAATCGACACGACCAACAGCGACAGCACGCAAAATATGCGCAGCATTCTGTCTATGGGGCGGGAGATTGATGTCATCGATCACTCTTTGTTGCGATGAACAGCCCTAGCATAAAGACCCTGTGCGCCAAAAGGATATAGTGTCGCAGGATAAGACCGGCCCTAAAACTCAGCCTTCGCGGACATTGCCAATGCGCCATCTTGGCGTTTGGCCCATAGGCTGATTTTATCGGGGGCGTGCCGGCCCTCTATATGAAATGGGGTCAGGCCAGAAAGTGGGGCAACACCGCGAAACTCGAAGCGTTTCAGGGGCTTGTTCATCGTTGTGCAGGCCAGGTCCGCCAACAGGGTTGCGGTCAGCGGCCCGTGAAATACCAATCCGTCATACCCTTCAACCTGGCGGGCATAGTCCACATCATAATGAATGCGATGCCCGTTGAAGGTCAGGGCGGAATAGCGAAACAGCATCACTTCGGTCGGCATGACCTGTTTGGAGACGTCTGGATCGTCAGGCGCGGGCGCAGGTTGTGGCATTGGCGAACCCGGCGCTGGATCTTCGCGGTAAACGATATCCTGCTCTTCCGTTACGGCGCATTGTCCGTCCTGGATAATTTCATGCGCGACCGTCACAAAGCACAGGGATCCAGATCGGCCGGATTTCTCTGTGATTGATTGGATGGTGGAACGCTTCTGTGCGGCTTTTCCCAAAATCAACGGCGTGTGAAAGGTCAGGCGCCCCCCGGCCCACATACGCCGTGGCAGGCTGACCGGCGGCAGGAAGCCCCCCTTTTTCGGATGTGCATCCCGGCCCAACTCACTGGCCCGTGCAGCCTCCAGGAAATACAGCCAATGCCACAGGGACGGTAAGGGATCGCCATCCTTTAAGGAAGGTGTCTGGTCTAGGGTCGCCTGCATGAACTGCGCCGGCTGCGCCCGCAGAAGATCCTGCACCTGCTGGCTGTGCCCGATCCAGTCTTGTAAATGTTCAGCACTAAACATTCTAGAATGTCCCTTTCAAGCGACAGGGTCCCTATGTTAGGGGGTCGCAATTATCAATTCGAATCTCACGAAATATGTGAGGAAAGTCACTCTCTAACGTTATCAAACACTTTATCCATCGACCGGGCTTCCTCGTGAGCCCCGCTTAGAGTTAAACATTCGTACAGCATAAGGATAAGAGATCTCAGCGTTCACGGTCCTGTGGCTCTATCCCATGACAACAGATTTACATGGTTCTCGGCAGAAAAAAGCGACTTTAAGAGCCCTTTCATTTAGGGCGAAGAGTCTTATCCTTATCGATGGTTTCAGAGCAAATTTGGTTCAGGAGGGAAGAAGGCAATGTTATGCTGATCCTCGATTATTTACAGGCTGGCTTGCAGGAAGAATAGGATGGGGTCATTTGGTGGATACCTGTTGTTCGCTTTAGTACCGGTGATTTTGATTCTTCGATCTGCGTGGTTCAAAGGACAGATTGGCGAATTCAAAGTCAATTTTGGCATGAAGCTTTTGCTCAACAGGGATGTCTTTCGTCTTTTCAAGAATGTAACTCTGCCATTCGAGGATGGCACCACACAGATTGACCATCTCGTTATCTCGCCCTTCGGAATATTTGTTGTCGAAACCAAAAATATGAATGGATGGATCTTTGGGAGTTCAAATCAGGAAAGGTGGACACAGCAATTATTCCGAAAAAAATTCCAGTTTCAGAATCCGCTTAGACAGAACTATGCGCATGTAAAGGCGGTACAGGATATGCTCGGCCTGGACCAGCGACATGTATTCAATGTCATTGTGTTTTTGGGTGGCTGTAAGCTCAAAACGGCAATGCCTGATGAAGTGCGGAATGGCGTTTTCGACCTCGTCACTTTTATAAAGTCAAAGCGTGACCCTTTGCTTGCCGAGCAAGACTTGCCGTGTCTAATTGAGACGCTAATGAAGCATCGTCTGGATCCTGGTTTCCGGACAAGACGCCTCCATCTCAGAAACATAAAAAGGCGTGCTGCGGACCGAAAGCTTAAAGCCAAGTCCTGCCCGCGTTGTGGTTCAACGATGATTGAGAGAACCAATGCAAAATCTGGAGAACTTTTCCTCGGATGCAGGCACTATCCACAATGTACCGGCACGCGTTCCCTATCGTGAGAAACTCGCGCAATGATACAATAAATCCCTACATGTGAAGCCGCCATGCACCCCATCAAACATCCAAATTCGCGACCTTCAGGGCGTTTTCCTGGATGAAGTCACGGCGGGGTTCGACGATGTCGCCCATCAGGGTGGAAAACACGGTGTCGGCGTCGTCGCCATGGGCGACCTTGACCTGTAACAGAGTGCGGGCTTCGGGGTCCAGGGTGGTTTCCCACAATTGATCGGGATTCATTTCCCCCAGGCCCTTATAGCGCTGGATCGACAGGCCCTTGCGGCCGGTCTGGACGATCTTGTCGATCAGGTTGATGGGCCCGTCGATGCGGAAGGTTTCGTCTTTGATCTGCAGGGTGGCCCCGGTGCTGCCATAGACTTCCTGCAGATGGGCGGCCATGCCATCCAGTTTGCGGGCTTCGCCGCTGCGCTGTAATTCTGGGCTGACATTGATCTTTTCCGTCACACCGCGATTGATGCGGGTGAAGGTATAACCGTCTTCTTCCGTCGCGATGCCGGTCCAGCCCCTGGCATGTTCATCGGCCAGACGGTTCAGCACTTTGGCGATAAATTCAGCGGCATTCTGGGCGGTTTCCAGATTCTGCTGCACGGTCGCGCTCATCGCACCACAGATTGCCAATTGTTCAATCACCTGGGCGCTGCCACAGGACCGCGCCAGGGGTTCGATGAAATGTTTCGCATCCCGGGCCTGATCGGCAATCGCGCGCAGATCTTCGCCGCCACGCTGGGCCCCATTGGCATCGGTCAGGATGGCATCGGTCAGGCCGTTCCCGGTCAGATATGCCTCCAGCGCCTTGTCGTTTTTCATATAGTGCAGCTTGCGCTCACCCTTTTTGACCAGATAGAGCGGCGGCTGGGCGATATACAAAAAGCCCGCATCCACCAGGCTGCGCATCTGGCGATAAAAGAAGGTCAGCAACAGGGTTCGGATGTGACTGCCGTCGACATCCGCATCGGTCATGATGATGATCTTGTGATAGCGCGCCTTTTCAAAATTGAAATCATCCTTGCCAATGCCGGTGCCAAGCGCAGTGATCAGCGTGCCGATTTCCTGGCTGGACAGCATCTTGTCAAAACGTGCCCGCTCGACATTCAGGATTTTCCCTTTCAGTGGCAGGATCGCCTGATTTTTGCGATTGCGCCCTTGCTTTGCAGAGCCACCAGCGCTGTCACCCTCGACCAGGAACAGTTCAGATTTGGCGGGGTCGCGCTCCTGACAATCGGCCAGCTTGCCGGGCAGGGAGGCGATGTCCAAGACACCCTTGCGGCGGGTCAATTCCCGGGCCTTGCGCGCTGCTTCACGGGCAGCGGCGGCTTCGACCACCTTTTGCACGATGCGGCGGGCCTCGGCAGGGTTTTCCCCAAACCATTCTGACAATTTGTCATTCACCACGGCTTCCACCACGGGGCGGACTTCGGAGGAGACGAGCTTGTCCTTGGTCTGGCTGGAAAATTTGGGATCAGGCACTTTCACGGACAGGACACAGGTCAGGCCTTCGCGCGCATCATCGCCCGACATGGAGACTTTCTCTTTCTTGCCGATCCCGCTTTCTCCAGCATAGGCGTTGATCTGACGGGTCAGCGCGCCCCGGAAACCGGCCAGATGGGTTCCCCCATCCCGCTGGGGGATGTTGTTGGTGAAACACAGCATGTTTTCGTGATAGCTGTCATTCCACTGCATGGCGCATTCAACGGTCAGGCCGTCTTTCTCCCCCGTGATGAAAATCGGGTCGCCATGCAGGCTTTGGCGGGATCGGTCCAGCCATTTCACAAAGGCCTTCACGCCGCCATCATAATGCAGATTGACGATCTTTTTATCGGCAGAGCGGGAATCCGTCAGTTCGATATTGACGCCGGAATTCAGGAAGGCCAGTTCCCGCAGCCGGTGTTCCAGCGTGCCGAAATCAAACTCCACCATGGTGAAGGTTTCCTGAGACGGCATAAAGGTGATCTGTGTCCCCTTTGCGCCACCGCTGGGCCCGACGATCTTCAACGGCTCCACGGCATCGCCATGCTCAAACCGCATGCGATAGATATTGCCGCCGCGCTTGATTTCCAGCTCCAGCCAGGAAGACAGCGCGTTGACCACGGAAACGCCAACCCCGTGCAGACCGCCCGATACCTTATAGGAATTCTGATCGAACTTCCCGCCGGCATGCAACTGGGTCATGATGACCTCTGCCGCTGAAATGCCTTCGGTCGGGTGCAGTTCGGTGGGGATGCCGCGACCATTATCCGACACGGTGACGGATCCATCACCATTCAGGGCGACCTTGACGATATCGCAATGACCCGCCAGCGCCTCGTCAATCGCGTTGTCGACGACTTCATAGACCATATGATGCAGCCCGGTGCCGTCATCGGTGTCCCCGATATACATGCCCGGCCGTTTGCGCACGGCTTCCAGGCCCTTCAGGACCTTGATGGAGTCTGCGCCATAGGCGTCGTTTTCGCGTTGGACGTCTGTTTGATCGTCGCTCATATCGGTCTTACCTTATTATCTATCGCCAACTCAGTCACAATTCGATGGGGCGGACCTGTGCCGCCTCCACCGCGAAATACTGGGCCTGATCCCCAAAGGCACCAAAGACGTTCTGATCCGTCCCTGTAATCCAGGCCTGTAAGCCCAATCCCAAAATCGTTTCGAACAAGGCGTCGCGCCTGGCTTCATCCAGATGCGCCGCCACTTCGTCCAGTAACAGGACCGGTCCTGCACCCCGTTCCGCCCCTTGCAGGCGCGCATGGGCCAGGACAATGGCGATCAGCAGGGCTTTCTGCTCCCCGGTTGAACATTGTCCGGCGGGCAGGCCTTTATCGCGATGCGTGACCGCCAGGTCGGACCGGTGTGGCCCGATCGCTGCCCCACCGGTTTCTGCATCGCGCCCGCGTCCCTGATGCAGGGCCTTTGCAAAACTCTCTTCCGCTTCCAGCGCAGATCGTCCGGCCAGCCAGGCTTCGACATCCCCTTGAACCGCCAGATCAGCCCCTGGGAAGGGACCTTCCGCACGGGCACAGGCACGGGCCAATCGATCCGTCAGGCTCAACCGGGCTGCCGCAATTGCAATCCCCCGCTCAACCATCTGGGATTCCAATGCGCCCAGCCAGGCGGTGTCAGAAACGCCATCTTTCAACAGGCGCGCCCGTTGGCGCAGGGCCTTGTCATAGGCGTTGACCCGACCGGCATGGGCTGGGTCAAAGCCGTAAATCAATCGGTCCAGGAAGCGACGGCGTTCCCCGGCTGATTCCTGAAACAGGCGGTCCATCTGGGGCGTCAACCAGACCACGGACAAATGTTCACCCAGGGCGGCCTGACTGCGTTCCGCCTCGCCATCGATGCGGACCAGTCTGCGCTCCCCTTCCGGGTCCCGCCCGGTGCCTAATTCCACGGGGCCAAACGGGGTTTCCACAGTGCCCGCCACGGCCCAGGCCGCCGTCGCCGCAGGTCCCTCGGTTGGATCCATGCGATCCATTTCCCCGGTTTTGGCGCGCCGCAAACCGCGCCCGGGGGTCAGCATCGACAAGGCCTCTAACAGGTTCGTCTTGCCCGCCCCGTTGGGTCCGGTCAGCACGACCGGGCGCGCGTCGGGGTTCAGCGCCACTGCCTGATAATTCCGAAACGCGCTGAGACGCAGCCGCCGAATTCTAAGCGCAGGGGCGGCCGATGATGCGTCGAATGGTTTCTTCGCTGCGGCCATTGTGCTCACGGGTGCAATCACACTCGCATCGGCATGAGGACATACAACGCGCCAGGGTCTTCCGCATCGCGCACGATGGTCGGTGACGCCGCATCGGCAAGATGGAATTCCGCCTGGTTGCTTTCGATCTGGTCGGCGATATCCATCAGATACCGGGCGTTAAAGCCAATTTCGATGGATTCCTTGTCGTAATCCACCTGCAGCTCTTCAATGGCGGTCCCATTTTCCTGGCTCGACGCGCTCAGGGTTATCTGACCGGAATCGATGCTCAGCTTGATCGCGCGCAGTTTCTCGGTGGCGATGGTCGATACGCGATCCACGGCGCGAGAGAAGGATTCGCGATCCACTTTCAGGATCTTGTCATTGCCCGTAGGAATAACCCGTTCGTAATCCGGGAAGGTGCCATCAATCAATTTGGAGATCAGCACCGCACCATCAAATCCAAAGCGGATTTTTGTCTCAGACAGGGAAATCGTGATCGCGCCATCTGTTTCTTCGATCAGCTTGCGCAATTCCGCAACGGTCTTGCGGGGGATGATCACGCCAGGCATCGCCTCGGCCCCTTCAGGCAGATCGATTTCAACACGGGCCAGGCGATGGCCATCGGTGGCAACCGCGCGCAGCTTCGGATCACCCTCTGTGACCGCATGGACATAGATGCCGTTCAGGTAATAGCGGGTCTCTTCTGTTGAGATCGCAAAGCGTGTGCGATCGATCAGGGTGCGCATCGCGCCAGAATCCAGATCGAAACTGTGTGGCATGTCGCCGCCTGTCATGACCGGGAAATCTTCTGTCGGCAGGGTTTGCAAGGTGAACCGTGACCGTCCAGACGACAGAACCAGACGATCCCCACCACCGCTGGCATCCAGGTCAACCTGCGCGCCTTCCGGCAGCTTGCGCACGATGTCATACAGCGTGTGTGCAGGTGCGGTGATCGAACCGGGAGAGGAAACCTCTGCAACCGTTTTCTCAACGATGGAGATATCCATATCCGTGGCGTTCAGGCTCAGCATGCCGTCTTTGGCCTCCACCAGGACATTGGCGAGGATCGGAATGGTATTGCGGCGCTCAACGACACTTTGGACGTGGTTTAAAGCGCGAAGCAGCGCGGCCCGTTCGATGGTCAGTTTCATGGCTTAAATGATCATTTCCGTGGTTGTTGTCCGATTATGCGCTGTGCAGGGTTAAGAAGCCCTCTCATACAGGCACGCTCCCAAAACTCTCTCTTGCTTCCCAGTCCCCGTTGCAAAAAGCGCTTTGAAAAAAGCCTTCCCAGAACGGGATGAAATTCTCGTATCTCGGATGATCCAGGCTGAATCGCATCGCCGGATTCCGCCCGTCGAACAAGGAAATCCTGCATGTCTGCGAAGACTGTCCGACCGGGATGGGACTATAGCATGCATGCCCGATAACGCCCGCTTTTTTTGCAGAATCAGGGCGCGCCATCACAGATTTCGCGATAAATTTCCGGCGTCACTACAAGTCTTTGAAATCAGACCCGTTTTTTGAGTGGGCTACAAGATATAGTGGATCGCTTTATGCAGCAGCGGATTGATGAATCGTCACCTTTCGGGCTAATAAGCCTCCCGATTCGCGAATCACCCTTCCAGCATGCGCCGCAGCAGCTCCACATCTTCTGCAAAACTGTGGTCTGATTGGCGCAGCTCATCGACCTTTTTGACGGCATGCATGACGGTGGTGTGATCGCGACCGCCGAATTTGCGTCCGATTTCGGGCAGGGACCGCGCGGTCAATTGCTTTGCCAGATACATCGCCACTTGACGGGGCCTTGCGACAGCACGGCTGCGGCGTGCGGAATGCATCTCAGAAATCTTTATGTTGAAATGTTCTGCGACCCGCTTCTGGATTTCTTCTATCGTGGCCTTGCGATCATTGGCGCGCAACAGGTCATGCAGAACCTCCTGAGCATTTTCCAGATTGATCGGGCGACCTACCAGATTGGCATAGGCGACAAGGCGGTTCAGCGCGCCTTCCAATTCGCGCACATTCGATGTGATGCGATGGGCCAGGAACTCCAAAACCTTGATGGGCACGTCGACATGCATCTGGTCCGCCTTGGATTGCAGAATGCCCAGGCGCAATTCATAGGTCGTGCTGTGAATTTCCGCGACCAGCCCCCAGCCCAGCCTGGATTTCATGCGGTCTTCAATGCCATCCAGTTCTGCGGGGGATTTATCGGCGGAAATAACGACCTGCCGGTTCTGATCCACCAGCGCATTGAAGGTATGGAAAAATTCTTCCTGGGTGTTTTCCTTGCCGGCGATGAATTGGACATCGTCGATCATCAGCACGTCAACGGATCGGAACAATTCCTTGAACGCCATCGTGTCCTTGTAGCGCAAGGCCCGGATGAACTGGTACATGAATTTTTCAGCAGACAGATACAGCACCCGCTTTTGCGGGGCGTTGGCGCGGATCTGCCCGGCAATGGCATGCATCAGATGGGTCTTGCCCAGACCCACGCCGCCAAACAGGAACAGGGGGTTGAACGGGACATTGGGGGCCTCTGCCACGCGGCGGGCGGCGGCGAAGGCCAATTCATTGGGCTTGCCAACAATAAAAGTCCCAAACGTAAAGCGCGGATCGACCGGCGCGCACAGATTGGCGGTGGCGACCGCTTCCAGATCGATATTCTGGTCGTTGGCTTCGGCAGCAACGGCTTCCAATGCGACAGCATCCTGGGTCGGGCGTTGGCGGGCCTGTCGGACGGAAACAGATTTGATCTCAGGATTTTCGGAGGACCACAGCGCGACCAACCGGGCACCGTATTGTGATTCAATCCAGTTGCGCATGAATCGCGTGGGCACGGATAAATGCACCGTCCCATTTTCAACGGCTTCCAGCGTCAAGGGCTTTAGCCAGCTTTTATAGGCGTTTTCCCCGAACTCTTCGCGCAGACCAGCCCGGACGCGGGCCCATTGTTCATTTGTTTTTAAATCCATAAACTTCTGTCCAACCCCCAAAAAATCACGCTGGGGCCAAAGCCCGCAGAATTATGGCCGTCGTCCTAACCGCACCGCATCTGAAATTTCAGTCCACGCCCGCCATTGCGGCGCTCGGGAAAGATCAGACATACGGCACCGCCGCGACGCGAACTCATTTCCTGCCCCTTTCCGACCGGGTGCGCCTTTCGACAAAACCCAGCCGAACCATCATCGCCCCTCAGCAATGATGTCACACTGACAAGGGCTCAACAGCACCAAGACTTGGCTGGTTCAAAGAGACAAAAGGACATCGGCTAGAAGTGCATCGCACATCTGACGAAAGATGCCTAATATCCCAACAAGAAATTTCACCAAACAAGTGAAACCCTTGCCAAAACTCAGCAAGCCACACTAAAACGAGGCCCATAGGAAGTATTATTTCGACACGTCATAGCCGAAAAAGATGGTATTTCTTACGTTCCCTGGAATTTACCCATCGAATACACGACAGGCATCCCGTTTTTTCTAGCGTTAGGTGGGGTTGACCAACCTCATCTGAAGCAATCTTACGCATCCGAAATTGGTCGATCAAGCGAACAACTTACCCGATTCGGAAAATAAATCGGTTGACTCTAAATGGCTTGTTTCCTGGATGTTGGACGCGAATACCGATATTGGGTATTGAGGGGGTAAAAACTGTTTTGAGTCTGTTACATGCTGTCCAAAAAATGACAATTCAATGAAATTGCGACGCAAAGGTGCAGAAATGCCGCACTGCATTCTGTGACAGAAGTGCGACAACGAAAAACCGCCATCTGAAAAACAAATGGCGGTTCTTCGTAAACGGTATTCAGGTACCAGATCTAACTCGATCAACCTGAACGAGAAGTTTAGGCGCTGACGGCTTTCACGCGCTGGGCCAGGCGGCTGAGCTTCCGATTAACGGTGCTCTTGTGCATGATACCCTTGGACACGCCACGATGCAGTTCGGGCATTGCCACTTTCAACGCTTCCGTCGCCGCAGCGCGGTCACCACTGACAATCGCTTCCTCAACGCGACGCACATAGGTGCGAATGCGATTGCGACGCGCGGTGTTCAGTTCGGTCCGCTTCTTGGTCTGGCGGATGCGCTTCAGCGCGGATTTATGATTCGCCATTGTCTTACATCTCTTATTTCATAGGCCACCCGGAATGCCGGGGGCACGGTGTTGGATCGGCGGCGCTTATACGGAGCAAAAAGGCCCCCGTCAACCCCAACCGCGCGAAAGTCGGTGTTTCTTCTGAATTATCGTCTGGCGTCTGGTTCAGCGGTTGGTCCATTTAGGGGTGCGCTTTTCCGCAAAGGCCGCCATGCCTTCCTTTTGATCGTCGGTGGCAAAGGTTGAATGGAAGACGCGGCGTTCAAACCGAATGCCTTCCGCCATCGTGGTTTCATAGGACCGGTTGACGCATTCCTTGGCCATCAGGACGACCGGGCGGGACAGGTTGGCGATTTTGGTTGCCGTTTTAATCGCATCGCCCAGCAATTCTTCGGCGGGGACAACCCGGCTGACCAGCCCGGCACGTTCCGCCTCTTCCGCATCCATCAGGCGGCCTGTCAGGCACATTTCCATGGCTTTGGATTTGCCAACAAAGCGTGTCAGGCGTTGTGTGCCACCAGCGCCAGGGATCGTGCCTATGGTAATTTCTGGCTGTCCGAATTTCGCGGTGTCGGCGGCGATGATAAAATCGCACATCATCGCCAGTTCACAGCCCCCGCCCAGGGCATAGCCTGCGACCGCAGCGATGACCGGCTTGCGACAGGTGGTCACGCGCTCCCAGCCTTCGGTGATGAAGTTCTGCAGATAGACATCCATAAAGGATTTATCGGCCATTTCCTTGATATCCGCGCCGGCGGCAAAGGCTTTTTCCGATCCAGTCAGGACGATGGCACCAATGGCGTCATCCGCTTCCATGTCGTCCAGCGCACGGCCCAGCTCTTTGATCAAGGTCGCGCACAGCGCGTTCAAGGCTTTGGGCCGGTTCAATGTGATGATACCGACAGCATCCTTCTTTTCTGTCAGAATTTGCTCGTAACCCATCTTCCATTCCCCTTAATTTGTTCCGTTTCGGTCCGGCGCAGTGCCAGTCAAAAGTCATGCTTGATCGGCGGTTTCTGTGTCTATTGGTTCGTTCAACCAGCTTTGGGAGCGCCCTATTCCGGCACCAGGGTAAATCGCACATTCAGCGCCCCATCGGTGCCGAAAAAGTCGATCACCAAACGCTCCCCTTCGCGATGATAATGTGTCGCATCCAATGATTTCCACCCCAATTCAGGCAAAGTCTTGGTGTAAAATTCTGTCACGATGTTTCGGCTGGTATTGCCATAGGCGATTGCTTCGACGATCCGACCAGAGGGGGAATCAAAAACAACAGCCCCTTCCGCAACCGGGGTCAGCATCGGGGCCAGGGGCAGATCTTCCGATCCTTCGATAAAGGTCTGCGCCATGGCGGACGATGTATTGCCAGCCCAGCCCCCAATCACGCCTGTTCCCAGCCCCATAGAGGCCAGCCCGAAAACAGCCAAGAATGCGCCCCGCGCCAATGTTTGTTTGCCAAAAATCATGGCATGTTTGCTATCCGGTTTTTTTGCGTCACACAATGCTGATATAGATCGATTTGATTTCACGGCAAAATTTCGCTGTGTTTAGCGTTGATGGCGCGGGCAATAATAGCTGGATCGTCCAGATTGGACGATACGGATCATGGTGCCATCGCAGCCGGGGCGTCGACACAAATCCCCCTCGCGGTCATAGGCGTCCCAGGAATGTTGGAAATATCCCAGTTCGCCAGTCGCTTGAACATAATCCCTCAGCGACGAACCGCCTGCCGCGATGGCGGCGGTCAACACATCCTTTATGGCGGGCACCAGGCGGTCTGCGCGGAGGCCTGCAACGGTATGGGCGGATCGCTTCGGGCTGATGCCGGCACGCCATAATGCCTCACAGACATAAATATTGCCCAGACCGGCGACCAGACGCTGATCCAACAGGGCCGATTTGATGGGCGTGCGTTTTCCGCGAATGGCGTCAGAAAACCGCGCGGCATTGAAGTCTTCGGACAGGGGTTCAGGTCCCAGGGTCATCAGATGCGGGCTGGTGGCCTCCCCTCCCGGTGGGATCAGATCCATGTAACCAAAGCGCCGGGCGTCATTATAAGTGACCCGCGCCCCTGATTCCATTTCGGCGATCAGGTGATCGTGTTTCTCCCCCAGGGCCCAACCGGAATTATGGCCCGCTTGTCCGCTGGTGGCCTGACCATTTGTCGCAATTCCGCCTGGACCAACCGTGAATCGCCCAGACATGCCCAAATGCACCAGCCAGGTCCAGCCATCGTCTAGCCTGATTAAAATATATTTTGCCCGGCGATCAATGGCGGTGATACGGCGTCCTTCCAACCGATCCTGAAAGCCCGCAGGGAAGGGAAATCTAAGGTCCGCGCGGCGTTGATCGACCCGTGACAGGCGCAGCCCGACCATGGCGGGGCGCAACCCGCGACACACTGTTTCGACCTCTGGAAGCTCTGGCATGGCAGATATGCTTTGATTACTGGTTTCTCAGCGCTATTGTCTGGCTCATCATGACAGAAAAGACCAGCGATAACGCAAGCTTCGGCTACAGAACAGTAAACCCAGAGGAAAAACCCGGCCTGGTTCAGGGGGTGTTTTCCTCTGTGGCAGGGCGCTATGACCTGATGAATGACCTGATGTCCGGGGGTGTTCATCGGCTGTGGAAGGCGTCCCTGATCGATCAATTGCGCCCCCGGACCGGTCAACACCTGCTGGATGTTGCCGGGGGAACGGGGGACATCGCCTTCCGTTTCCTGGAAGCGGGCGGGTCGCGTGTCACCGTCTGTGATCTGACGGAAAATATGGTTCGTGTCGGGCGCGATCGTGCCATTGATAAGGCCCTGCTGACATCGCTGGACTGGACCGTTGGCGATGCGCAACGCCTGCCCATCGCAAATTCCAGCGTGGATGCCTATACCATCGCTTTCGGCCTGCGCAATGTGACGGATATCGACTCCGCCCTTAGCGAGGCGCACCGCGTGCTGCGACCGGGGGGGCGGTTCCTGTGTCTGGAATTCAGTCAGGTTGCCCTGCCGGTTCTGGATAAGGTCTATGACACCTATTCCTTTAAGGTTTTGCCAGCGCTGGGGAAATGGGTCGCCAAGGATGAAGAAAGCTATCGCTATCTGGCTGAATCCATCCGTCGTTTCCCGCCACAGGAGACCCTGTGCGATAAAATGCGAAATGTCGGGTTTCAGACGGTCACCTATCGCAATCTGTCAGGGGGCATTGCGGCTATTCATCAAGGGTGGCGTATCTAGGCAATGTTGACAGGTCTCATACACCTTGGCCGATTGGTGGGTATCGCGCGCAGCCTGGCCCGCCATGATGCGCTGTGGCCGCTGGAGCAGGTCAGCCGTCGCTTTGCGCCCTTGCGGGCCTGCGTGTGGTTGTTGCGGGTCCTGTTCCGGCGCAAGCGCCCCGGACGCCCTGGTGAACGCCTTGCCGCCGCCTTTGCGGATCTGGGCCCCAGCTATGTTAAACTGGGCCAGGCCCTGTCTGTTCGGGCGGATCTGGTGGGGGAAGATGTCGCCCGGGACCTGGAACAGTTGCAGGATGGGCTGGATCCCTTCCCAACGGACCAGGCCATTGCGACCATAGAAGAAACTCTGGCGATGCCGTTGATGCAGGCCTTTGCGCAGTTCGACCGGGACCCGGTTGCTGCGGCCTCCATCGCGCAGGTCCATTTCGCGGTAACGCCGGATGGGCGGGATGTTGCCGTTAAGGTCCTGCGGCCTGGTATTGTCGACAAGCTGGACCGCGATGTCGGATTGTTTCGGTTTCTGGCAAAAATGGCGGAGCGTATCTATCCCCCGATCCGCCGCCTGAAACCTGTCGCTGTCGTCAACACGTTCGAAGAATGGATCCGGGTCGAGCTGGATTTGCGCCTGGAAGGGGCGGCGGCGGCCGAACTGAAAGAAAACTGCGAAGGTGATGAAGGGTTCCATGTCGTCGATGTGGATTGGGAACGCACCGGCCAGCGCGTGCTGACGACAGAGCGCATTCGCGGCATTAATATTGATGATGTCGATGCCCTGCGCGCCGCCGGTCATGATGTCGATGACATCCTGGCCCGGTCATCGCGGATTTTCTTCCTGCAGGTTTTCCGCGATGGGTATTTTCATGCCGATATGCACCCCGGCAACATGTTCATTGATGAGACAGGACGCCTGTGTCCCGTGGATTTCGGCATTATGGGGCGCGTCACCCGGCGGCAGCGGATATTCATGGCTGATACGCTTGTTGGATTCCTCAGCCGCGATTATCGCCGCGTCGCCGATGCCCATTTTGAAATCGGCTATATCCCGCCGACGCAATCGCGCGATCTGTTCACCCAGGCGCTGCGCGCGATTGGGGAACCTGTATTGGATAAATCGCTAAACGAGATCTCCGTTGGCCGATTGCTGGAGCAATTGTTCCGCACCACAGAGCGGTTTGATATGCCCACCCAGCCCGATCTGTTGCTGTTACAGAAAACCATGCTGGTTGCCGAAGGGGTGGGGCGCACCCTAAACCCCTCCTTGAATATGTGGTTGCTGGCCAGGCCGTTGATCGAGGAATGGATGATCGTCAATCGCGGGCCAGAAGCGCGGATCACCGACACGCTGCGCGACACGATGGAGACGCTGGAGCGGCTGCCGCGCACATTGCAAAAGGCGGAAGAAACCCTGGATCGGCTGGCTAAGAATGGCATGAACCCCGATGGCAGTCTGCGCGAGCCCCAGGGGGCCCGAACCAATATCAAATTGTGGGGGCCGGTTGTCATTATCGCCCTTTTGGCTGCGATGGCCGTCAATCTGGTGGGGTAAAATACCCATCGTCAGGGTCTTCCGCGCGCCCAGCATACTCTTGTGGTGTGCTCCGGTTTAATCTACATAGAGATTCTGTTTTTTAACCGGTCCAGGAAGAGAAGATGGCGGCGAAACACCGCATTGTCTTAATCGTATCAGGGGGCATCGCAGCGTATAAATCGCTGGAATTGATCCGACGCATGAAGGAACAGGACATTGCTGTGCGCTGTGTACTGACGCGGGGCGGCGCCCAATTCGTGACCCCGCTTTCCCTGGCGGCGCTGAGTGAGGACAAGGTCTATCAGGACCTGTTCTCCCTGACCGATGAACAGGAAATGGGACATATTCAGCTGTCCAGACAGGCGGATCTGATCGTCGTTTCCCCCGCCAGTGCGGATATTCTGGCGAAAATGACCGCCGGGCTGGCAGATGATCTGGCAACCACGGTCCTGTTGGCGACGGACAAGCCGGTCCTGGTGGCCCCCGCGATGAATGTGCGCATGTGGGACCACCCGGCCACGCAGGCCAATCTGGCGACATTGAAGGCGCGCGGCGTTTCGGTGATCGGTCCGGATGAAGGGCCCATGGCCTGTGGAGAATTCGGGTTTGGCCGTTTGTCGGAACCAGCAGACATCGTCACCGCCATTCAGGCGGCCTTGTCCGATCAAAAGGACTTACCGCTAAAAGGGCGAAAGGTCCTTGTCACCGCCGGGCCGACACATGAACCGATTGACCCTGTGCGCTATATCGCCAATCGGTCTTCTGGCAAGCAAGGACATGCCATTGCAGCGGCCCTGGCGGCCCAGGGGGCATCGGTCACCCTGGTCAGCGGCCCAACGCATTTGCCTGACCCCAAGGGCGTGACCACGATCCGGGTGGAAAGCGCGCGGGATATGCTGGCAGCCTGTAAATCCGCCCTGCCGGTGGATGTAGCGATCTTTGCCGCAGCGGTGGCAGATTGGCGCATCGCGTCGGAATCTGATCTGAAATTGAAGAAGCAGGATGGCGCGGATTGCCCGACGCTGACCCTGATGGAAAACCCTGATATTCTGAAGACAATTGCCCATTCCCCCTCCGACCGTCCAGCCCTTGTCATAGGCTTTGCCGCAGAGACCGGATCGGTTGTTGAAAAGGCAATCGCCAAACGCGCCCGCAAGGGCTGTGACTGGATTCTGGCCAATGATGTCTCATTGGGCACCGGAACCTTTGGTGGCGATGACAATACCATTCATTTCATCACACAATCGGGCACGGAAGACTGGCCTGCGCAAAGCAAACAGGCGGTGGCACAAGCGCTGACAGATCGCATTGCTGATTTTTTCCGGTCTGATGCTGGACCAAAAGATAATAAGTGAGACAGTTTGTATGAGCACCAAGATCGACGTTCCGGTTCAACGCCTGCCCCATGGGGCGGACTTAGCCCTGCCGGCTTATGGCAGCCTTGAAGCGGCGGGCTGTGACCTGCTGGCGGCCATTGCGGAGACGAAAATCCTGGCACCCGGCGACAGTGCCATTATCCCGACCGGATTGAAAATCGCCCTGCCGCCCGGTTATGAGGCGCAGGTGCGCCCCCGCTCAGGATTGGCCGCAAAATTTGGGGTGACTGTTTTGAACACGCCCGGAACGGTCGACAGCGACTATCGGGGTGAAGTCGGCGTGATCCTGATCAATCATGGACGGTCAGATTTTGCTGTAGAGCGCGGCATGCGGATTGCCCAAATGGTGATTGCACCGGTGGTGACAGTGGATTGGCGCGAAACGGAAGACCTGGATGAAACTCAGCGCGGTGGCGGCGGTTTCGGCTCCACGGGCGTCCGATAAATAGGGGGAAAGTCATGCGGCTGACCAAGAAACTGATGTTTGCGATCGAGGCGGTTCTGGATATCGCCTATCACGCGTCTGACCTGCCGGTTCAGTCCAAGGAAATCGCCGACCGCCAGGGCATTCCCCGTCGCTATCTGGAACAGGTGCTGCAGCAATTGGTGCATGCGGAAATCCTGCGGGGGGTTCGCGGACCGCGCGGGGGCTATCGCCTGGCAAAGGAACGCCGCCGCATCACGGTCGCTGATATCGTCGCCGTCGTGCATGATATGGAAGGGGGGCGCGACCCCTTGACCGATCCGGCAGGCAGCGAATTGGGCCATACCGTCCTGCGCCCGATTTGGCAGGAAATCGAAGACTATGCGATGGAAAGCCTGTCAAAGAAAACGGTGGAAGACCTATGCGTCGCTGCCCAGCGCGCCGGGATTGAAAGCCAGTCCCAGAACCAGTTCGATTTTATGATTTAGGCAGTTTCGTCCCTCATTCCTGCACAAGCCCATAACGCATTCTCCCCAGGTTGCCGGATCAAGTCCGAGGTGACGTTGATGTATAGGCTTCGTCATTCCCGCGAAGGCGGGAAACCAGGGCCAAGCGCCCTAACCCCACCTGTCGCCCTGGATCCCGGATCAAGTCCGGGGTGACGGAGATGTATAAATCTCGTCCTATCCGTTCCAGTCGATACGGGGAATGTTTTGCAGAATCGTGCGCGCGTTCAAAGATATTGGCACAGCGGGGCTAGCAAGAATCCTGCGGCGAGTGGCTTGCTCAAGCGCTGTCGTAGGCTAAAGTCAGGCCAGAGATAATGCGAAAATGACACTAGGGATGGACATCATGATAGACGCGACGAAAAACCCCCTTTCCTCAACGGGTGAGTTCCGGGGCAAAGTATATGACAGTATCTTGGACACAATTGGCGCGACCCCATTGGTGCGGATGTCGCGACTGACCGCCGCCCATGGCGTGAATGTCGAAATTCTGGCCAAGCTGGAATATTTCAACCCCCTGTCCAGCGTGAAGGACCGCATCGGATATGCAATGATCCAATCGCTGGAAGCACAGGGTCTGGCGACGCCGGGCAAGACGGTTCTGGTGGAACCCACATCGGGCAATACCGGGATTGCGCTGGCCTTTGTGGCTGCGGCGCGGGGCTATCGCCTGATTCTGACGATGCCGGAAAGCATGTCGGTGGAACGCCGCCGGATGCTGAAACTGCTGGGGGCCGAACTGGATCTAACCCCTGCTGAAAAGGGCATGAAGGGGGCAATCGCCCGGGCGGAAGAATTGCAGAAGACAATGCCTGACGCGATCATTCCCCAACAGTTCGCCAATCCTGCCAATCCACAGATTCACCGGGAAACAACGGCGCAGGAATTGTTGAAAGATACCGGCGGCAAGATTGATTACTTTGTTGCAGGTGTTGGCACTGGTGGGACGGTAACGGGTGTCGGCGAAATCCTGAAACAGCATAATCCCAATGTGAAAATCATCGCGGTTGAGCCGGAAGACAGCCCGGTCATTTCCGGCGGCAAGCCGGGTCCCCACAAGATTCAAGGGATCGGGGCTGGGTTCATTCCGGAAAACCTGAATACCGACGTGGTCGATGATGTTGTGCGCATTGCCAATGAAACAGCCTTTGCCACCGCGCGCGAGGCCGCCAAGCTGGAAGGCATCGCCTGTGGGATTTCATCCGGCGCAGCGATTGCCGCAGCCCTTGAATTGGCAGAACGCCCCGGTATGGAAGGCAAAACGATTGTTGTCCTGCTGGCCAGCTTTGCCGAACGGTATCTGTCGACCAGTCTGTTTGACGGACTCTAGGGCAACATCAGCGCATGATGTTTTAACTATAAGCTCCTGCGGGCGCATGATGCTTGTTTATGTTTAGCTCATGCGGGCGCATGATGCTTATAGTTTCAAGACTTCTCTCGCAGTGTCGATAAAGGCGCGCAGCTTCGGCGTGCGCCCGGCACTGCGGGTGAAGTACAGGAATAAGCCTGATTCCATAGAACTGGTTTCGGGCAGAACCTGTACCAGACGACCGTCGCGCAACGGCTCTGAAATCGAAGGCTCTGCCATATAGGCCAGGCCAATGCCATCCAGGGCCAGTTCAATCGCAAATTGCCCCGTATTGACGACCATGGAAATCGATGTCTCCACCCGGATTTCGACATCATCCTGCATCAATTCCCATTGATAGACGCGCCCGGAACTGGTCATGCGATAGCTGATGCAGGTGTGATGCTTTAAATCTTCAATCGATTTTGGCGTGCCGCGGGTTGCCAGATAGTCGGGCGATCCCACGACCACCCATCGAAAGGGCGGGGCCAGCCGGACGGTCACCATGTCCTGGGCGATCATGCCACCCAATCGGATTCCGGCATCAAATCGATCCGCAATAATGTCTGTCATGGCGTTGTCTGCGAATAACTCAACGGTCAGTTTCGGATGACGCCGGTGCAGTTCCTTGATCACTGGGGTGATTGTCTTATGCAGGGAAAGATAGGGCATATTGATGCGCAAAAGCCCGGAAACCTGACCTTGTGCGACCTGAACCCGTTCCATGGCCTCGGATATCTCCAGATAGGCCGGGGCGACGGTGTTGATGAAATCCATCCCCCAATCTGTCAAAGAGACCGTGCGGGTCGTGCGCGCAAACAGCGGCAGCCCCAACCGATCTTCCACCGTCTTGACGGCGTGGCTGACCGCAGACGCGCTCATGCCCAGGTCTTTTGCCGCCGCCGCAAAGCCACGGCACCGGGCCACAGACAGAATTACCGGTAGATGTATCAATACGTCACGATCCATTCATGCATCATATAGGATAATCCATACTATTTAAACGAACTTGTTTGTGTGCAAAGGCGGCGTATCTATTCCAGCAAACGATCTTGATAGGGGATTTCACATGACAACATTTACACTCAATGGCGCTCAGATCAGCCTGGATGCGGATCCGGATATGCCATTGTTATGGGCCCTGCGCGACCATGCGGGCCTGACAGGCACAAAATTCGGCTGTGGTCTGGCACAATGTGGCGCCTGTACCGTGCATCTGGATGGTATCCCGATGCGATCCTGCCAGACATTCCTGGGCGATGTCGAAGGGGCGTCGGTCACGACAATTGAGGGCGTTAGCGGCAATAAAGTCGCTGAAACCGTGCAAAAAGTCTGGGCAGATATGGATGTCCCGCAATGCGGGTACTGTCAGTCGGGTCAGATCATGTCCGCCGTCGCACTGTTGACGGATAATCCCAAGCCCAGTGATGGCGATATCGACGATGCGATGAGCGGCAATCTGTGTCGCTGTGCCACATATCAACGTATTCGCGCAGGCATCCATGAAGCCGCGCGCCGATTGGAGGTTTAACCATGCTCCCCAGAAAAATCGCTCATAGTATTCCTACCCCCTCGGCATTTAATGTTTCGCGACGGGGATTCCTGATATCCGCTGCGGCAACCGCCACCGGTCTGGCGATTGGATTTAAGCCCCTGTCCGGTCAGGCGGCGGACTCCGCTGCGATCAATCCATTGGCGGCGTATCTTGAAATCGCACAGGATGGATCAATTACCGTTCTGTCGTCCCAGTTTGAAATGGGCCAGGGCTCCTATCACGGCATCGCCACTTTGGTGGTGGAAGAATTGGGGGCCAGTTGGTCACAGATTGATGTGCGCGGCGCGACGGGTGATGTCGCCCTGTATGGTAATTCGGCGCTGGGTGGCGCTGCACAGCTGACCGGCGGGTCAACCTCCATGGTAACATCCTGGGAACGCTATCGATTGGCCGCCGCGACAGCGCGGGAAATGCTGATCGCAGCGGCGGCGGCTGAATGGGGTGTTCCCGCCAGCGAAATCATTGTTGAGGCGGGACAGATTCTGCATCATGCCAGCGGTAAGGCGGCGGGATTTGGCACTTTCGCCAAGGCAGCGGCCTCCTTGCCGGTTCCGACCAATGTTGCCCTGAAATCACCTGCGGACTGGACCCAGATCGGCAATGCGGACCTGCGTCGCTATGACCGTGTTGGCAAAACGACCGGTCAGCAAGATTTCACCATCGATGTCAAACTGCCCGGCATGTTGACCGCCGTGATGATCCATCCACCAAAATTTGGTGCGACACTGACGGCCTTTGATGGCAGCAAGGCAAAGGCCCTGAAGGGCGTTGTGGATGTCGTCGCCATTGATCGCGGTATTGCCATCGTTGCACAGGATATGTGGACCGCCCTGAAAGGTCGCGATCTGGTGACCGCCGATTGGGATGAGTCTAAGGCGGAAACCCGCAGCAGCGATGAAATTCTGTCAGAATATCGCACCTTGGCGAAGCAAGCCCCCCAAGCCATCGCGCGCAATGACGGCGATACCGCTGGCGCGATGGCACATGCCGATACGGTGATTGAGGCCACCTATGAATTCCCCTATCTGGCCCATGCATCGATGGAACCACTGAATGCGGTTGCACGGATGTCGCCAGAGGGTGTTCTGGAAGTCTGGGGCGGCCACCAAATGCCAGGCCTGTATCAATACATCGCCTCTCAAATCGCGGAAACAACCCCGGACAAGGTTGTACTGCATATCCTGAAAACCGGCGGTGGCTTTGGCCGTCGCGGCGTGCCGGATGCCGATGTGGTGGCGGAAGCCGTTGCCGTGGCAAAGGCGATTGGCTGGAAGGCCCCGGTCAAGGTCCAATGGACGCGGGAAAATGACATGCGTGGCGGGCGCTATCGCCCCGCCTATGTGCATCACTTGCGGGCGGGCCTGGATAAGGATGGCCAGATCATCGCCTGGGAGAACCATATTGTCGGGCAATCCATCATGGATGGGGGTCCTTTTGCCAGCATGGTTCAGAATGGCGTTGACCCCACCTCAGTTGAGGGGTCGTCAACATTACCCTATGCGATCCCCAATCTGTCAGTCGGGCTGACATCCCCGAAGGTTGGTGTGCCGGTCCTGTGGTGGCGGGCAGTGGGATCCACCCATACGGCCTATGCCACGGAAGTTTTCCTGGACGAGATTATTGATGCCGTTGGGGCCGACCCAGTTGCCTATCGCCTGGCCTTGTTGAAAGACCATCCCCGTCATGCGGCGGTCCTGAAACTGGCGGCGGACAAGGCGGGTTGGGGCAAGCCTTTGCCCGACGGACACAGTCTGGGCGTTTCTGTTCATGAAAGCTTCAACTCCTATGTCGCCCAGGTGGCCGAAGTGTCGGTCGATGGCACGGACATCAGGGTGCATCGCGTGGTGGCTGCTGTTGATGTTGGAACTGCAATCAACCCCGATACGATCCGGGCCCAGGTTGAAGGCGGTGTTGGGTTCGGATTGGGGGCGATCCTTCAAGAAGAAATCACACTGACCGAAGGGGAAGTGGATCAGGGGAATTATGACAGCTATCTGCCATTGCGCATGGAGCATATGCCCAAGGTCGAAGTTCATATCATGCCCAGCACAGAATCCCCGACAGGGGTTGGAGAGCCGGGCGTGCCGCCCATCGGTCCGGCGGTCGCCAATGCGGTCTTCCGGGCAACCGGGCGACGCATTCGCACGCTGCCCTTCAGCAAGGGCATGACGGCGTAATTAGAACTGTTCTGAAAATGAAAAGGCCGCGCCAATCCAGCGCGGCCTTTTATTTTTTTGACTCAGCCTTCAGACTGGCTCCAGTACCCGCAGACCATATTCCAGGCTGGATGCGTGCAGCCAATGGTCCATATCCACCGCAAAAGAGCGCGCGGCATAGATATCAACGGTATCGTCACCCCGGCACTGCAGCACGGTTGTGAAATGGCTCAACAGGGTTCCAACACAGTCACCGTCCCCAAAGGCGGAACGATCGAAGTCTAGGGTCGAACCCTTCGCCAGAAGATCGCGCATATTGGGACCTGTGATACGCCAGCAGACCCGTGAGTGGCTCTGATCGGTCAGAGTCGCCAGATCATCGCCAATCTGTGCCGCAAGCGTGGCAAAAAGATCCCGGCTTTCCGGTTCCACGACCAGCCAACGGTTGGGACCAACCCACAGCACGGCGGTGTCGTTTTTCTCCCCTGCCTTCACGGGTTCGGCTGCCGGTGCCGTGCCACAGGCTTTCTCTATCGCCTTGCCACAGGCCGTGACCTGATCGGTCCAGGCATCGACATGAACGATGGACAGCGCCCGGCGTTCCTGAATCACGATTCCAGGCACACCGCCCTTGATCGTACCGAAATCGCCAACATGCCGATGCCCGTCCAGGGCAGAGCGTCGGGTTACTTTTGGGGCCGTATCAGGCATGGAGCCGTTTCCCTTCTGGATCGACAAAGACAGGGTTGGTCACTTTGGCTGGAATAGACAGGCCTTTCAGCGGGCTGGCGACGATCACGATATCGCCTTCACGGGTCAGCCCCCCTTCCAGCAGGGCCAGCGCCATCGGGCTGTTCAGTTCGGGACTGAAACCGTTGGCGGTGACATGACCCAGCATTTTGACCGGTGGGCGCGTATCGGCTTTCTCAATAATCTGGGACCCGTTCGGCAGGGAGGATTTCCCGTCCACCGGCACCAGTCCGACCAGCTTCTTGCGCGGATCGGCGACAAAACCTTCGCGGTAGGCCAATGCCTTGCCGATAAAGTCCTTCTGTTTGGACAGCATCTTGCCCAGGCCCAGATCTTCCGCCGTGGTGCGACCGTCCAATTCAGAACCGGCCACATGGCCCTTCTCAATCCGCATATTGCCCAGGGCTTCCAGGCCATAGGGCACCATGTCGAATTCTTTGCCAGCCTCCAGCAGGGCATCCCAGATATACTGGCCATAATCGCTGGGCACATTGATCTCAAACGCCAGTTCGCCTGAAAAACTGATCCGGAACAGGCGGCTGGGCACGCCTGCCGTCATGCACGGGGCACAACCCATGAAGGGGAAGGCCTCGTTAGAGATATCCAGATCGACGATCTTCTGCATGATCTTGCGACTGTTGGGCCCGGCAACGGCGATGGCGGCATATTGTTCGGTCACGCTGACGATCTTGACCTTCAGGTCCGGCCAGACGACTTGCAGGTAATATTCCATCTTGGCCATGACCGGTACAGCATTGGCCGTGGTCGTGGTCATCACGAAATGATTTTCTGCCAGTCTGGATGTTGTGCCATCGTCATAGACATAGCCATCTTCCCGCAGCATCAGGCCATAGCGCGCCTTGCCGACCGGCAATTTGGCAAAGCCATTGGCATACAGTCGGTTTAGGAATTCAGCCGCATCCGGGCCCTGGACATCAATCTTACCCAGGGTCGTGACATCACAGATTCCGGCGGATCTGCGGGTCTGTGCGGTTTCGCGGATATAGGCCTCCCGCAGGGTTTCCCCCTTATGGGCGGGATAGTGACGGGGGCGTTCCCACATGCCCGCTGGCAACATTTCACCCGCCCGTTCCAGATGCCAATCCTGCATCGGGGTGCGGCGGCGGGGTCGGTAATGCTGGCCGACCTCAGACCCGCCCATCGCGCCAATGGCAATGGGGGTATAAGGCGGGCGGAAGGTTGTGGTGCCCACCGCCTGGATCGGTTCGCCGCGCAGAGACGCCATGATCGCCAGGCCCGTAATGTTGGATGTCTTGCCCTGATCGGTGCCCATGCCCAGCGTCGTGTAGCGCTTCAAATGTTCGACGGAAACAAAGCCCTCCCGATGGGCCAGGCGCACATCATCGGAACTGACATCATCCTGATGGTCGACAAATTTCTTGGGGTGACCACCAGAATCCGGGGCTTCCCACAGGGCTTCTGTGCGGGCGGGCTTTTCAATTGCAACTGTTGGAATGGTCCAGCTTTTTTTAGATTTGAATCCGGCGGCGACGGCGGCTTCGACGCCCCGTACATGTCCTTCTGACAGGCAGGCGTAGAGCGAGAATTGCCCGGCGCTGGCCCCGGCGGATCGTTCCGCCCGTTTGGGTGGGCCCGGCAGGAAGCAGCACGATTCCGGATTCCAAACGGCCTTTGCGCCGGTCTGGCTGGATAAGTGCAAGGCAGGCTGCCAACCGCCGGAAATCGCCAGCAGATCGCAGGAAATCTCCCGGGGGCTGCCACCAACCAGCGGCATGACCTCAACCGATTGCAGGGCGAAATGTCCATGGGTGTTTGTCACCGCATGGCCCATCAGGATTTCCACGCCCTTTGCCCGAACCGCCTGGATCAGATCGGATTCGGGCGCACTGCGCGCATCGACAATCGCCTGAACGCTGGCCCCTGCTGCCAACAGATCCAATGCGGTGCGATAGGCATCGTCATTATTGGTGAAGATCACTGCGCGGCGGCCGGGCAATACGCCAAAGTCATTGATATAGGCGCGCACAGCACCGGCCAGCATGATGCCGGGGCGGTCATTATTGCCAAAGACCAGGGGCTGTTCCAGCGCGCCTGTGGCCAGCACAACCTGCTTGGCGCGGATCTTCCACCAGCGCTGGCGCGGCAGGTTGTCCGGCGGCACGGGGAAGTGATCGGCGACTTTTTCGATACAGCCAATCAGGTTGTCATCATAATACCCGAAAGCCGTCGTGCGGGTCAGGATACGGACATTGGGCATGGCCTGCAATGCGGCCGCCGTTGCCATGGCCCAGTCATACGCGGGCTTGCCGTCAATTTCCATCCGTTCCTGGCGCAACCGTCCACCCAGAACAGGATTTTCATCGACCAGAACAACCCGTGCCCCGGTTTCAGCGGCGGTCAGCGCGGCGCTCAGGCCCGCAGGTCCGGCCCCGATCACCATCACATCGCAATGGGCCTGGCTGCGTTCATAGCGGTCGGGATCTGTCAGGCCACTGGCGGTTCCCATACCGGCCGCTTTGCGGATGAAACCTTCAAAGATCATCCACAATTTGGTGCTGGAAAACGGACCCATGAAGGTCTTGTAGTAAAACCCTGCCGGAATGAAGCGGGCGATCAATTGATTGACCGCCTGGGTGTCGTATTTCAGGTTCGGCCAGCGATTCTGGCTGTGGGCGACCAGGCCGTCATACAATTCCGCCACGGTGGCGCGGGTATTGGGTTCCTGACGGGCCCCTTCCCGCAAAGCGACCAGCGCATTGGGTTCTTCTGCCCCGGCAGAGAATATTCCGCGTGGGCGGTGATATTTGAAGCTGCGGGCGACCAGTTTGACGTCGTTTGCCATCAGCGCAGAGGCAAGCGTGTCCCCTTCAAACCCGGTATAGGATTTACCATCGAAACTGAATTTAATCGGTTTGGATCGGTTGATATGCCCGAAACCACCCAATCTGTTGGGTTGCGCGCTCATTTATCCGACCCTTCACTGGTGGTGGCCTCATCGCTCATCGGGCCAGTTGCGGCCCCATACGCCAGAATCTCATGGGTCTGGGTATTGCGCTTGATGCGGATCCATTGGCGACAGCCTGCGACATGCTGCCAAAATTCGGTATGGGGACCCCTGGGGTTTTCGCGGATATAGACCGCATCGAACCAGGTCTGCTCATCCGCATTCAGGTCTGGAACAGCAACAGTTGCGTCGCCGCCATAATTGAATTCGACCTGATCGCGTGGACCGCAATGGGGGCAGGTTAGCCTGAACATTGTCTCTATTTTCCTTAATGCGCGTTCGGGATGGGGCCGGCGCCGCGTTCATCAACCATGCGACCGGTGCGGAAGCGTTCCAGATTCAGATCGCGGTTGATCCAGTGTGGCTCGTCTTTGGCGATGGTATGGGCAAAGACCCATCCTGATCCTGGCGTCGCCTTAAAGCCGCCATAGCACCAGCCGCCATTCAGATACAGGCCCTTGATCGGGGTCTTGCCGATGATCGGGCTGCCATCCATCGACATATCCATGACCCCGCCCCAATGGCGCAACATCCGAATACGGCCGATGGCGGGGATCAGGGCCATGCCTTCCTCTCCCAAATGCTCAATCAGCGGCAGGTTGCCGCGCTGGGCATAGGAATTATAGCCATCCAGATCGCCCCCGAAGACCAGCCCCCCCTTATCAGACTGGCTGATATAGAAATGCCCCGCCCCAAAGGTGACCACCCCATCGATGAAGGGTTTCAGCGGTTCGGACACAAAGGCCTGCAGCACATGGCTTTCAATGGGCAGCTTCAGGCCCGCCAGGGCGGCGACCTGGCTGGTATGACCCGCGACCGCCATGCCGATTTTTTCAGATTTGATCAGGCCGCGGCTGGTTTGCACACCTTTGACCGCGCCGTTTTCAATTTCAAACCCGATGACTTCACAGTTCTGGATGATATCGACGCCCAGTCGGTCTGCGCCC
>TARA_R100001143_G_scaffold63600_1_pt1 | contig 67922 bp, 55 predicted proteins | sample TARA_R100001143 | Tara Oceans TARA_R100001143 (sample SAMEA2621300) | marine metagenome | biome: marine biome (ENVO:00000447); feature: mesopelagic zone (ENVO:00000213); material: "saline water (ENVO:00002010), including plankton (ENVO:xxxxxxxx)" | depth 800 m | reverse complement strand
AGCAAATACGTCGTCGCAAACGAGTCCGTTTGCTCGGGATTTGCTGTTAAGGTACCGAAACTCCCGCGCGTAAGAATGCTTCCATCATTGCCGGGCCTGGCGGCATCTCACTCAATACAGTACCAACACCATCCAATTCACAAACCCTGAAGGCAGCACGCCGCCCAATTTTCGAAGACGTCGCCAACACCACCGTGTTGTTTGCGCGCTTCATCATGGCGCGGGCAATATGTGCCTCATCCACATTGGCATCAGTTGCTCCAATGTCTGCATCAAGACCCGCAACCGTTATAATTGCATGGTCGACTTGAAATTGGGTAATTTGTTCGAGCGCTGTTGGCCCAATTGTTTGATCGTTCCCAGGCGCATACTTTCCCCCCAGAAGGTATATATGAGTATCCACATCCGCACGCCCGAAGACCATTGCTATGCTGAGTGAGTTAGTAATTACTGTCAATCCATGCGTCATGACCAATGCTTCGGCGGCGATCAAAGTGGTTGACCCTGTATCCATAAATACAGTGTCGCCAGGTTGAATGATGTCCCGGAGTTTCTTTGCAATAATTTGCTTGGCTTTCGGGTCTTCGACCATACGTTCCGAGAACGTGCCTTCGGAATGCAAAAGGGGCGGTGATGCCCCGCCATGGACTTTTCGCAACAGCCCGCGTGCATCCAGATCGCTCAGGTCGCGTCGAATGGTTTCAGGCGAAACCCCAAATTCCTGTGCCAGATAATCGACGCTCGTCCTGCCATTGTTGGCGATGAACTCGATAATACCTGTTCTGCGACCTGATGTTTTCTTTGACACCCAGTTCCCCTCTGCTTGTGTTAATTAGCGGGTTTCATACTTTGCTCGTCAACAATAAAATGCCCGATCGGTCATTCTTTTTGACCAGTTGTTGACTGTTTTGGTGTGTTTGATCATAAATTGCAGAGAACATAGTCAAAACCGCTCCCACAGAAAGACTCCAGATGTCGCCCCAGATGTCGCCCCAGATGTCGCGCTCGACGAACAATACAGGCGAAGTGTTTGATGTTGCCGTGATTGGAGCGGGGGTCGTCGGCTGTGCCATCGCGCGACGTTTTACGCTGGAAGGCGCGCGAACAATCGTGCTTGAAAAAGGTCATGATATTCTCGATGGGGCCTCAAAATCGAATAGTGCCATTCTGCATACCGGGTTCGATGCCCCACCAGGGTCGCGGGAGGCGCGCTGTATTCAGGCTGGATATCAGGAATATGAGAGAATTCGCGGCGCGTTGAACCTGCCGCTTGATCGGTGCGGTGCTTTGGTCCTGGCCTGGACGGAAGAGCAGGAGGCGCGTCTTCCAACCCTCATGCAGCAAGCCCGCGACAATGCGGTCGATGATGTCAAATTGTTGTCGCGGTCTGAAACAATCCACCTGGAACCCAATCTGGCCACCCATATTCGCGCTAGTTTTCGGGTGCCCCGTGAGGCGTTGATTGATCCCTGGTCTGCGCCCCATGCTTATCTGGAACAGGCGCTGTTGAATGGGGCTACGCTAAAGCGCAATTGTGCCGTCCAGGCGGGCAATTTTGATGGTCAGCGGTGGCATCTTGAAACCAGTCAAGGCACGATCCATACCAAGTTTGTAATCAATGCGGCGGGCCTTTTTGGGGATCACATAGACAAAGCATTGTTGGGACGAACCGATTTTGAAATCCACCCCCGGAAAGGCCAATTCATCGTCTTTGATAAAACTGCAGCACGGCTCAGCCGCCATATTCTGCTGCCTGTTCCCACCGAAACGACAAAAGGGATTGTGGTTTGCCGCACCATCTGGGGCAATCTGTTGGTTGGTCCGACTGCTGAAGAACAAAGCGATCGGGAAACGGCGGCTCTGGTACCTGAAACGCTGGACTATCTGCACCAGAAAGGCATTGAAATTCTGCCGGCTCTCGCGACGGAGGATATCACCGCAATTTATGCTGGGTTGCGTCCCGCCAGCGGTCAAAAAGAATATCAAATTCGGGCGCATGCCGGTCAAAATATGATCACCGTTGGCGCGATCCGCTCGACTGGATTAAGTGCGGCCCTGGGGATTGCGAAATACGTTTTCGACCTTGGGCAAGAGGCAGGGCTCCAATGCACGCCGCTGGTCGATCCTGTGCAACAGCCAATCGAAAACATGTCGGAGGATCTTGAGCGGGATTGGCAACGGCCCGGCAATGGCGGCATTATATGCCATTGTGAGCGGGTCACCCGACGCGAGATAGAGGTGGCGATGTCCGGGCCATTGGCACCAAATTCACTTGCTGGATTGAAACGCCGAACACGGGTTACGATGGGACGGTGTCAGGGCTTCTATTGCACCGCTGCGCTGGCGGAGTGTACGAAGGGTAAGCTTGCGCACCCCATCGCAGGGGCCAGCCATGACGACTGAGCTTCCCAAAACATGTGACGTCCTGATCGTGGGGGGAGGGCCCGCCGGTCTGTCCGCCGCCTATGCCCTTCGTGCGGCTGGTGCGGGCGATGTCCATGTGATTGAGCGGGAGCCTGAAATGGGCGGTATTCCGCGACATTGCGGTCATTCGCCCTATGGCATGCGCGAATTTCACCGTTTGATGGGCGGGGCCCGTTATGCCAGGCAACTGACCGAACGCGCACATCAAGTGGGTGCTGCTCTTCATTGCAATGTAACCGTGATGGCGCTTCATCCGGGGGGGCGTGTTTCGGTGTCGGGTCCTGAGGGTCTCTGTGACATTCAAGCCCGTGCTGTATTGCTGGCCACCGGGGCGCGCGAAAGCTCCCGCGTTGCCCGGTTTGTTGGCGGCACAAAGCCGGGTGGCGTGCTCAATACGGGCAGCCTGCAAGGCCTGGTCTATCTGGACGGATTACAGCCTGTTCGCCGCCCGCTGATTGTGGGCAGCGAGCTTGTTTCATTTTCCGCCTTCTTGACCTGCCGCCATGCTGGGGCAAGGCCGGTGGCAATGATAGAAGCGGGCAATTGCCCGACCGCCCTGTGGCCCGCGCATTGGATGCCAAGGGTTTTGGGCACGCCAGTCTATTTCAATACCGAATTGACGCAGATCCATGGCAAGGCCCGCGTTGAAGCGGTGACCCTTTGCCGGGATGGCATTTCGCGTGATATCGAGGCCGACAGCGTCATCTTTACGGGCAAGTTTCGCCCGGAAAATGCATTGTTGCGCCAGTCCCATATTCGTGTGGATGCCGCAACCAATGGCCCGGAAGTGGACCAGTTTGGGCGCTGCTCCGATCCGTCCTACTTTGCGGCGGGGAATGTTTTGCGCGCCATAGAAACCGCTGGATGGTGCTGGCAGGAAGGACGCAGCGTTGCCACGGCAATCCTCGCGGCTCTAAAGGGACGACTTCCCGATCGCAGCAACGCGCATCGACTATCCAATCTGGGCGACCCGATTGCCTATGCCGTGCCGCAATTGCGTGTCGCCAGCGCGGTGCCCCCCGCGTTCGAGGCGGTGCAGCTACGCTTCAGCAGGCCCGCGCGTGGCACTGCCAAATTCGGGGCGACGTCTTATCGCTTAAAATCGCGCCCAGAACGTCGTATCACTGTGCCATTGCCACAGGATGATACCCCAATGACTTTAAGTTTTGATGAGGCGACATGACCTTTCTTGCGATTGATCAGGGAACAACCAGCACGCGCGGTCTCATCGTGGATGAACAGGGACGCACAGACGTCATTTTCAGCAAACCACACCGTCAAATATATCCACACTCTCAATGGGTTGAGCATGATCCAGAAGAATTGCTCACCCATATTCTGGCTTGTATCGATCTGGGGCGAGGGCGGGGCGTCCGTGCGTTTGGCATCGCCAATCAAGGGGAAAGCTGCCTTGCATGGGACGCACAGACGGGAAAGGCGCTATCTCCCGTTATCGTATGGCAAGACGCCCGGACCCAGGAGAAAATAGAACATCTGCGCGCCGATGGTTCTGAAGCCACAGTTTTGCAGCGTGCGCGGTTGCCACTCGATCCCTATTTCTCCGCCTCTAAACTGGGCTGGATATTGGAAAACGTTCCAGCCGCCTCTGAATGCGCCGGACAGGGCCGATTGCGGCTCGGCACCACCGATGCCTTTTTTCGGGACCGTTTGACTGGGGATTTTGCGACCGACCTTGCAACAGCCTCCAGGACATCTCTTCTCAACATTGCAGACGGTGTTTGGGATCCCGATCTCTGTGCGCTTTTTGGGGTGCCGATAGAGGCATTGCCGCGCATCACGGCCTGCAATGGACGTTTTGGCGATGTCGATGGCTTGCCGCTGACGGCCAGCATTGTTGATCAGCAAGCAGCGCTCTATGGCAATTGCGTCGCGAATATTGGGGATGCAAAGGTGACCCTGGGGACCGGGGCCTTCGTGCTCGCCTTGTCTGGTGACACAATCAAATCGAACAGCGGTGGGGCGCTGCCAACAGTTGCCTGGCAGGAAGACGGTCATTCACCAATCTATGCCTTGGAAGGGGGTGTATATGCGGCCGCGGCTGCGGTGAACTGGGCGCAAGGGATCGGATTGTTCACCGATTTTGATGAATTGATGCGATTTGAGGAGTCCAGCATGCTGGATCGCGGTCTCGCCTTTGTGCCTGCACTGGCAGGCTTGGCTTGCCCCTATTGGGATCGCACTGCCAAGGGCAGTTGGCTCGGTTTAACCTTGGATACGACGCAGGCCAATATGATGCAGGCTGTTCTGGAAGGGATCGCCTATCGTGTCGCACAAGTGCTCACAGCCATGGACTCTCAGATACCGCTGAATTCCAGTCTGCGGGTTGATGGCGGTATGTCTGCCAACCCATGGTTCTGCCAGTTGCTGGCGGATGTGACCGGGAAAGACGTGTTGGCTGGCACCGAAACGGAATTGACCGCCATCGGCGTCGCCCGATTGGCAGCCCGGGCCATGGGAGAAGACATCGTCCCCACCTTCGATTTAAACAAAACCGCCCCCCGAAAAAATGCCGCCATGCACCCGGACCGCTTTGCAACCGCCTGCAAAATCGTCCAACAATGGGGATAGGACGTCGCGTTGAATGTCTGCAACCGCCGTTTCCTCATCCGCAAACTCAAAATGGTTCGACTCTACGGGCGCAGGTCAGCCGATCTCTTCAAGGTTGGGGTTTGCGGGCAGGGGGTCGGGGAGGCCGTCTTGCCAGGTGACGTTTAGGTCTTCCCTCCAGGCAAATTTAACGAGATGCTGGTCCAGGACGGATTGCATCATTCCGACACCTTCCGGCTTTTGAGCTTTGCAGTAAAATGACAGCACAGTCTGATCTGCTGTCATCAGGCATAGGCCGCCTGGAAACTCCACGCGACCGAACGTCTTATTGTATTCGACCGTCACTTTGTGCCGGAAATGCTTGCACAGCTGTTGCAGGTACTTGCTGGCATTTTCTGTTTCAATGTTTGTGTGACAGTGAAGCATTTCTGTCTGGTCTCCTGTTGCCTGCGCGTTGTGTTAAGAGCGAAAGTCCGCCAATCAAATCTGATGGCTACGGCTGTAAGCTCAGATAAGTTATGACGATACTTGGCGTGGTGTACGCCCAAAAGCTTTGCGAAACGCTGTTGAGAAATTTGCGGCACTGGAATAACCCGCCAGGAACGCGGCTTCCTTTATGGAAATTCGATCCCGGTCCAGCGCGACCATGGCGCGTTCCAGGTTGCGTTGACGTATGTATTTGAAGGCGCTCATGCCGTGGACGGTCTGGAATAAGCGTTGCAGTGTGCTGATGCTCAGACCCGTCGCCTCCGCTATTTCCTGAAGGGGGGTGAAGCCATCACAGGTTTCAAGGAATTGCTCAACCTTGCGAATGCGGCGCTGATCAAGTGCGACAAGGGAGGGCTGAGAGGGTCCCTCAGCGCCATTTGTCAGCTGTTTCAGGCTTTCCGCCAGCAATTCCAACGCCAGGCTTTCCAGATGAAGATTTGCCATTGGCGCTGAAGAGATCGCTGCCTCCAGAATAAGTTCTGCCAGAGAGATCAGCCGGGGGGAGGGAGTCCAGACATGCTGTGCAAGATGTTTGCGGGTAAAGCGATCAATCGCACTGCCCTTTTCATCATGACGCCAATCACTTTGCGATAACCACTCGCTTGTCACCCGAAGGCTGACCTTGCGAATGTGATCGCCCCGATGACCACGTCGTTCCAACAGCGATGTTTTGTTGCGCGAAATGATCAGCGCGCGCGGTCGGTTTGAATCCGCCCCTATTTCCCTGTCCATCAGCGGTTGACCGTCTACGGTGGCATCCACCGTACCTTTCAGAAATATCTGCAAGGTCAACCCGGGTTGCTGTTCAGAATGTGTTACAAGATCATATTGATCGATGGCGTCAGATACGTGCAGCACCAGTCCTGGACGCAGACAGCGCATTTCAAAACTGCCCTGTAGAACGGGACCCTGCACTGTCTGTGGTGCGATGATCTGGAACTTTGAACTGACACTGGTCGCACTTTTGGTCAGTGCGTTCACATCAACTGAATGCATTCCGTCTGCTTTCTGTTTCGCTGACATTAAGATAACCCTTTAAAACGCAAGCTATTGAGTCTCAACCCTATCTCTGATGCGTGGACTGACCCCGGCATGTGGCACAGGAGGCTGGGAAGGTGCGTTTCCAACCATTTTGGCGCATCTTGCACGAATGTTTTGCAAACAAGAATGATGCCGTCGCAAAGAGCGGGGTGATGGTCTGCCTCTCTCGTCTCTCATATGATTATAATAATTAATCGCAACTCAAGGCAAGCCTTGCTTCGCCAGAGTGAATAGTGGTGCGCGATGGGCGCGCAATTAATGCATTGGATGATGAAGGGGCGGCTGAAAAGCAATGCCGTCGCTGGGGTCTGATGCTGTTTGGAAAAGTGGGGTATTTAGCATGAGAAAGAATCGTTCCTTCTGGAATAGCCACGTTTCAGCGCTGGCGCTGATTGGTGGTTTTATCGCCGCAACCTCTTTGGGTCCGATCGGACTGGCAAAAGCAGAAGAGGCATCCTCTAAAGAAGCCATCATTCTAAGCCCGCTCAGTGTCATTGGGTCTGGTTATGAAACGGAGGAGTCCGGCAGCTATGCCTCAAACCTGATAAGCGTCGGTGAAAAGGATGCGCGAACGGTAAAAGAGGTTCCCCAGTCCACGACGGTTCTTACCAACCAGTATCTGAAAGACCGCAATGTCACGTCGCTGGATACGGCGATGCGCAAGACGCCTGGCATTGTTGTGCTGGACAATGACAATGGGCGCTCCAGCATATTCTCACGCGGTTTTGAGGTTGATAAGCTGTATTTCAACGGCCTGTCGGCACCGGTTTCCAGTCGTAATGGAACCCAGCCAGATATGTCGATTATCGACCATGCGGAAGTCCTGAAAGGACCGGCAGGCCTGTTTGATGGTGCGGGGGATCCGGGGGGCGCGATCAATATGAGCCTGAAACGGCCAACCCGTGAATTTGCGGCGTCTGTTGAGGCGTCGGGCAACACCTGGGGCGGCATTCGTGGGGTTGGCGACATATCCTCTCCCCTGACCGAAAACGGGGCTTTGCGCGGTCGCGTCGTTGCAACCCGCGATCAGGGGAAAACCTGGGTTGATAACAATGACAACGATTTGAGCCTTGGCTACCTGGTCATCGAGGGGGATGTTACGGAATCCGATATGCTGACCTTCAGCGTCAGCCGGACAGAGCGTGATTTGAAGCCCTTTAACGGCCTTCCAAGCTTTGCGGATGGAACGTTGATCAATCTGGATCCCTCAACAACGACCGGTGCCGATTGGAACACGTTTGAAAGCGGTATCACGGATCTGATGGGGGAGTATGAGCATTTCTTCGATAATGGTGGGCATTTCAAATTATCCGGTCTGTATTCCGAGCGCACCGCTGAATCATTGTATGCCTATTCCAGATCAGCAGCAGCCGCGAACGGGAATATTACAGGCGTCACAGTTTATGCCGACGATTTTGAAGAAAGCTCGTTAAGCCTGGATGCGCATGTCAGCCAGCCGGTGCAGCTGTTTGGCCAAGAACACAATGTCCTGGCCGGCGTTGATTACAAACAGAATGACAGCACATCCCTGAACAATGGTCGCGGTGTTGCCAATGGAGATACGAATAACATCTTCAACTGGAATACAAACCTGACCATTCCGGCAATCACCTACACAACCCAGGAACAGATTGAAACAACCCAGTATGGCGTTTATGGGCAGGTCCGGGTCAAACCCATTGATCCTTTGACCGTGATTGGGGGATTACGCAGCACCTGGTATGAAAGCACCAACACGAACCTCCTGACGCGCACGGAAACGTCCCAATCGGTGGATGCGGAACTGACCCCCTATGCAGGCGTGGTTTATGATTTCACCCAGAATCTTTCTGCATATGGAAGTTATACCGAAATTTTTCAGCCGCAAACCGATACGGATGCGAATGGCAATCTGATTGGATCCCGAACAGGCCGCCAATATGAAATTGGCGTTAAAGGAAACTATCAGGGGTTAAATGCATCTGCGGCTGTGTTTGATCTTGTGAATGAAAACTATGCGACGGACGCGGATGGCATCAACGCGACGGTTGGCGATGCCGGGGCAGATATCAATGTCCGCGGTTTTGAATTGGAAGCCAGCGGTTCTGTTATGCCCGGTCTGGAAGTTATGGCGGGATATACCTATAGCTTGATCACCTATGTCAGTGGTCCAGACAGCATTCAGTCCTTCGTCTTGCGCGGTCAAACGCCGAAGCATCAGCTTCAGGTTTGGGCAAAACAGGACATTGATATCGTTGATGGGCTGTATGTCGGTGGTGGGGTGAAGGCATTCTCCGGTGCTAATAACGGCACGATCAAACGCCACGGCTATGCCATTTTTGACGTGATGGCCGGATATGATGTGACGGAGAATTTGGCGGCGACCCTGACGGTGAATAACCTGCTGAACAAAGAGTATTATTCACGGACGGGATCGACGGCCTTGTTCAACTTTTATGGGGAGCCCCGCAGTGCCTTGCTGAAAATGACGGCAAAGTTCTAGTCACAGGAAAACGTGAAAATTGGACAGGGCGGGATTTCATTGTCCCGCTCTGTCGGCCTTTTTTAATGCAGTGTTTATTATAAAGGGGTGGATCATGATTGGTCAGGCGCGTTGGACGCTAATCATCGGAGGGTTGGTCGGACTGATGACGGTTGCGGATGTTCATGCTGCGGAAAAGATTACAATTCCAAACAGTGAATTGCATACCATAACGTCACGCGAAACCGGCGACGTGTATCAGATACAAATCCGCTTACCGAATGGTGAGGCACCGGAAGCAGGATTTCCTGTTGTTTATCTTTTAGATAGCAACGCCTGGTTCGGCATGGCGTCAGATTTGTTGCGCACACGCGCGATGAACACGGATTCTACTGGGATCGCGCCCGCTATCCTGGTCGGTATCGCCTATCCAACGGACGCGCCGTATGATCTGAAGCGTCGGACCTATGATCTGACCCCACCGTCTGAGATTGTCACGATGCCACCGCGCCCGAATGGCAAGCCGTGGCCCCCGACCGGCGGGGCGGATGCCTTTTTGCGGCTTATCGAAACACAGGTGAAGCCACTGGTTGACCAGCGTGCCCCCGTGGACAAATCGCAGGAAACGCTGATCGGGCATTCTTTTGGCGGATTGTTCGCCCTGCATGTGATGCTGACGCAGCCAGAGGCTTTTGACACGTATCTGGCAGGCAGCCCGTCTATTTGGTTCAATCAGAAACAGGTGCTGCACGAAGCCAAGGCGCATTTGGCAGCGGGTGGCTCTGTGAAGGGACGAGTGTATATATGTGTTGGCGGTGAAGAGGAGGATATCACCCCGGCGGAAGAAGCGCATCCACAGGCAGAAATAAGGCGTCAGTGGAAAAAGCATAACCGCATGATCGGAAATGCGCAGGATTTCGTGGCGTTGATGTCAGATCAGCCCGAACTGGATATCGCCTTTAAGGTGTTTGAGGGGGAAGATCATGGAACGATTATCCCGCAGTTGATGATCCATGGCCTTCACTTTGCCTTCAATCAGAAAGCGCCTTAGGGGTATTGATCGGCTTGAAATAGTAAACCAGCTTTTGTCCCTCAATCTCATGAATGGATGTATCAATTCCATAAATGTCACGAATGACAGAGGGCACGATAATATCGTTGGAACTGCCATCGTGCAAAATCCGCCCCTCCCGCATGGCAATGATCCTGTCTGCGTAACAGGATGCGAAATTAATGTCATGCAGGACGACCACAATGGTCTTGCCAAGGTCTTCCGCCATGCTGCGAAAAACCCCCATCATGGTGACAGCATGTTTGATGTCCAGATTGTTCAGGGGTTCATCCAGCAACAGGAAATCGGTATTCTGTGACAGGGACATCGCAATAAAGGCGCGCTGTCTTTGTCCACCGGAAATTTCATCCAGAAAATCTTTGCGGATCGAACAAAGGTCTAGATACTGCAAGGCTTGTTCGATTTGCTTTCGGTCTTCTGATGTAAGGTGCCCTTTGCTATGTGGGAACCGGCCGAAGCTGACCAGATCTTCAACAGACATCCGTGTTGTTAAGGAATTATCCTGCCGCAGCACGGCCAGTTTTTGTGCCAAGATGGATCCAGGCGTGCGCGCGATATCCTGACCGTCCAGCATTACCTGACCTGATGTTGCTGGAAGCAGGCGGCTGATCAGGGACAGAAGGGTTGATTTCCCGGCCCCGTTGGCACCCACCAGGGCAACGACACCACCGCGTTCGATCGTCAAACTGACGTCATCCACGACGGTGGTCTTTCCATAGGCTTTGGTGATGTTTCTGATCTCAATCATTGTAATCGCCCACGCAGTAAAAGACTCAGAAAGAACAGGCCCCCGACAAACTCTACCACCACCCCCAGGGCGGTTTCATAGGACAGCACATGTTCCAACACGGTCTGTCCGATAATAAGGCAGATCGTTGCGGTCAGGGCGGCGGCGGGCAGAAGCAGCGCATGGCGATGGCTGGGGATCACCAGATAGGCCAAATGCGCTGCCAACAGGCCCAAAAACAGCATGGGCCCAACCAGGGCTGTCGATACTGCGACCAGGATCGATACCGCCATCAGGCCAGTTGTCACGGCACGGCGGTGATTCAGGCCCAGGCTGGTGGCATGTTCGCGGCCAAGCGCCAGAACATCCAGCATCGGTAACGTTCGCCACCCCAACAGAAACACAAGTGCCGTGACCCCGGCGGAAATCATCAGGATATCCGGATCCGGTCGGTTGAAGGATGCGAATATGCGGTCCTGCACAACCGTAAATGCCGTGGGATCAATAAGCCATTTCAGAAATCCAGAGAGGCTTCGAAACAGAATTCCAAACACGATCCCAATCAGGATCAGAAGGTGCAGGCCCCGCGTTCCACCAGAAAACAGCATCCGATACAAGAATACGGAGAAAAGGGTCAAGGCAACGGCTTCAAGACTGAACCGCATGGGTGTCGACAGGCTGGCGACTGCGGTCACACCTATAGAAAATACCAGCAGGCTTTGTATTAAGATATATAGCGAATCAAACCCCATGATGGAGGGGGTTAAAATTCGGTTCTGGGCCAGGGTTTGAAATATCACCGTTGATGTTCCAATTGCAGTACCGACCAGGATCATGGTCGCCAATTTTGCGCCCCGGAACGTCATGACGAATTCCCAACTGCCCCGCACGCCAATCGTCATGAATAAGATACCGCTCAGGACGGCGATTGCCGCCAGGATTGCCAATCGGATATGCAGGGATGCCCGGCGTGTTGGTCCGACGTTACCGGTCACGACGCATGCTCCGCAACAACAGGGCCAGGAAGCCCGCTCCACCAATCACGCCCATGGTTGTCCCAACCGGTAATTCATAGGGATGCAGGATCAATCGGCCCGCAATGTCGGATGCCAGCAGCAGACAGGCCCCGGTCAGTGCGACCCAAGGCAGGTTGCGCCGGACATTGTCGCCCATGACCAGGGTGACCAGGTTGGGGACGATTAACCCAACGAACGGAATCATCCCGCTGGTGACAACGACCACGGCGGTTATCAGGGACACGATCACCACGCCGAAAACGACGGTCCGCCGATAGTTCAGGCCTAGGCTGGTGCTGACGGTTTCCCCCATCGCGATGACTGTGAACCGATCGGCGGCCAGATATGCGCCAATGGTCAGGACAAGCGACAGCCAAAGCAATTCATACCGCCCTTGCAGAATGTTGGAGAAATCCCCAACAGTCCAATTGCTCAGCGCCTGCATCATATCTGTTCGATAGGCGAAGAAATTGGTCGCCGCTTCTATGACGCCCCCCAGCATCAGACCGACCAGCGGCACAATATACATCGATCCCCAGGAAATCCGCTGAAGCAGCAGCAGAAACAGCACCGTTCCCGCCATGGCAAAGCCCATCGCAACCAACATGCGCCCGGCAATCGGCATTTCCGGGGCGACCAGAAGCACGATCAACAATCCGAATGCCGCAGATTCTGACGTCCCAACGGTCTTTGGTTCGACAAATTTATTCCGCGCCAGCATTTGCATGATCAGGCCTGAAACCGACAGGCCTACACCGGCCAGAATAAGCGCGATTGTCCGCGGGATACGGCTGGTGACCATCACCGTGACGGCTTCTGCCGTTCGTTCCTGCATGCCGCCTGTGTTTTGACCAAACCCGTCTATCAGCGCATTTAATGCGCCATTGCTGACCCCGACAAACAAACTGGTGATCGCCAAGCCGACCAGAAAGAGGGAGCATAAAAGAAGTTTCATTGGGGTTCGTATCTCTGGACCGACGCGATCCGTCGTGGTTACGGTCTGCGCATGGCCAACAGAATGTCATCCATGCTGCGCAGCAAGGCTTCAATGCCTCCGCCGCCCAGATACCAGGCATCCGAAGACAGATAGACGATGTGGTTCTGCTTCCAGGCTGTTGTGCGATGCATGATCGCATTGTCCAGCAGCGTCCGGGCCGCGGCGCTGTCATGACCGATGGCCGCATCGCGGTCCAACACGAACAGCCAGTCAGGATTTGTTTCCAGCAGGAACTCATTGGAAATAGCCTGTCCATGGGTCCCGATATCCAGTGCTGGCGCGCTGGGCGTTATGCCGAATTCATCATACAAAAGACCGAAACGGGATCCGGGTCCGAATGCGCTCATCCGGCCACCGGTGGTCAGGATCAACTGTCCCGTTCCCGCCGATGCGGTCGCCGTGCGAACTTCATTAAGTTTCGCGTCGATGGTTGCCAATTGCGCAGCGACCTCTTCCGTCTTGCCAAAGATTTGCCCCAGCAGTTTCGCATGGTCGACGATGCTGCCGATCTGCTTTGACGGATCATAACTTAAATCCAGCGTTGGCGCGATTTTCGACAAGTCTTTCAGCTTTGACGCAGATCGTGCGCCCAACAGGATAATGTCGGGTGACAGGGCGTTGACCGCCTCATAATTGGGCTCAAACAAGGTTCCAACCTTGGCGTATTTATCGTCATTATAGGCCTGAAGATATTCCGGCTTTGGACCGGTGGGAATGCCCGTGACCGGGATATCCAGACTGTTCAGCAAATCCAGAACACCCAGATCAAAGACCACAACCCTTTTCGGGTTTAAGGGAACCTCTGTTTCGCCCTGGGCATGTTTGACGATCATCGTTTCAGCCAAGCCACCATGCGGCATACCGAACAAGCAGGAAAATGCTAAGACTCCAGCCAGAAAATATCTGCGATTAAGATGCATGATCGACTCCTGCCGCGGGTGGATGGTGTGGATGGATTGAGGCCGTTCTATAATGTAAATAATAATCATCCTCAATATAGGGGCGGGCTTTTTCTGGGCATTCGCGCCGTCTTGCTTGTTATGCAAAGGTTTTTGACCGTCCTGGACAATGCTGTGAACAGACCACTTATGGATCGCCCAAATTCACCAGTGTCACCTGCCTCCTCATCCGTGACGGCCCCTGTTCAACTCTGAATGGATATTTAGCCAGTGAGAGGACCCAGGCATTGTTACGTCAGTTCAAGAAATCCTCCTGAGACGTAAAAAAACTTATCCCTTACACCCATTTTCCTTCGTTTGCTTTTCCCTGAAGACACCATGAGAGTCCGCCTGATATCACAGTTGGTTTAGGCTTGAGGGGTTGTTTTTATGGAGGCGGATTACATTATCGTGGGAGCCGGGTCGGCTGGATGCGTCCTGGCCGAAAAGTTAAGCGCCCATCCGAACAACCGTGTAATCGTCGTCGAAGCCGGGGGCGCGGATAGGTCTTTCTGGATATCGACCCCCATCGGCTATGGTCGTCTGTTCTATGATAAGGCCGTTAATTGGTGTTACACAACACAGCCCGACCCCAGCTTAGAGGGCCGGACCAGCCATTGGCCTAGAGGGCGTGTTCTGGGGGGATCCAGTTCAATCAATGCCCTGGTCTGTATTCGCGGGCGATCAGAAGATTATGAAGATTGGGCCACGGCAACGGGGGATACCCGCTGGGGCCCCGACGCGATGGCAGCGCGCTTCCGTTCATTGGACGACACGGATCAAGGGGCGAATGAATGGCGCAATACCGGCGGTGTTTTCCCTATCCACAGTATCGAAGGGGCCTCGCATCCTGTTACACAGAATTTTCTGGATGCCTGTGCGGAAATCGGTGTCCCCCGAAATCCGGATTTCAATGCAGAACGTCAGGAAGGGGCCGGACTGTATCAAATCAATACACGACGCGGTAAACGCGTTTCCGCTGCGGATGCTTTCTTGCGCCCGGCAATGCGCAGACCAAATCTGACAGTGCTGAAACGAACCCAGGCGCTGCGATTGATCTTCACTGAAAATCAATGCACCGGCATAATGGTTCAGCGAAATGGTGAGCCGGTAAATCTGGTCGCCCGGAAGGAAGTCATACTGGCGGCCGGTGCCATTGAGTCGCCAAAACTGCTTCAACTGTCGGGCATTGGCGATGCGGGCCAGTTATCAAAACTGGGCATAAAGATACAGGTTGATAACCCCAATGTGGGGGCGAATCTACAGGACCATGTCGGCCTGAACTATTATTTCCGATCCAGGGTGCCGACATTGAATCAGGAACTTTCCCCCATCATTCGGCGGTTCTGGAATGGGGCGCGGTATTTGCTGACACGATCCGGCCCTCTTTCTTTATCTGTGAACCAGGGGGGCGCTTTCTTTAAGACATCATCAGACCGCCCCCTGCCAAACATGCAGTTATATCTGCAATTGATCACGACCCTGAATGGGCGGGGACAATCCCGACCGTTGCTTGCGCCCGATCCATTTCCAGCGTTTGCGCTGGGACTGTCAAATATCCGACCGAAAAGTCGGGGCAGTATTCAGATCGACAGCGCCGATCCTTTGACTCCGCCGATGATTAACGCCCGTGCCTATAGCGCGTCAGAAGACCTGGATGAGATGCTGGAGGCCGTTCAGTTCATCCGGAAACTGGTTTCGACCAAAGCCTTCTCTGGCATCATGGATTCTGAGATCGTGCCGGGCCGTGATGTGCAATCGCGTTCGGATTTGTTGGAAGATATCCGACAACGGACGGGGACTGTCTATCACCCCAGTTGCACCTGTGCGATGGGGCTGGACCCCAAGACCAGTGTTCTGGACCCGGAATTGAGGGTACGAGGCACGGGTGGGCTGAGGGTCGTCGATGCTTCCAGCTTTCCCAATATCGTCAGTGGCAACCTGAATGTACCGGTAATGATGCTGGCGCTACAGGCATCAGATATCATTTTGAAGGACTGAAATCTGGTCTGACGATGCGTTCAGGCTTCGGAATCAAATCGATTGCATCTGATCGATCAACCACGATCTAAACAAAACCATTTCAGGTTTTGCGATTTTCCGTTTATGGGGCGTTAACAAGTAATGCGCCTCTTCGATGGGCAACGGGAAATCGAATGGCATGGCCAGGGGCAGCGTTTTCGCCGCCTCTACAGCGTGAGATCGCAAAACGATGGCGGCCCCAGCGCCATTCGCGACAAGGGTCAATGCAGCCAGGGAGTTATCGACCCGCAATGACCGCGGGATCGACGGATCGGCCAATCCTAAAATTTCAAAAGCCTTTTTCCAATGGTCCTCATATCCCACGATGTGAATAAGGGCTGAATTCGCAACCACGTCGCGCAATTTACTGGCATCCCGCTTACATTTTTCTGCCAAAGATCGTTGGATGACGATCACGGAATGATCTTGCATCAACCGTTCTGCAGAATAGCCAGGCCATTTTCCAGATCCAAAGCGTATGTCCAAATCTGTCGTTTCGTCGGCCAGGGCATCCGCCCAGACCAGGGAATAGAGTTGTATTGGTATCTGAGGATAGAGCGCCTGAAACTTCGCAATTCGGGGGGCCAGAAACAAGGCCACAAAGGACAGGGGCGCGCTGACGGTTAAGACAGAGCCGGTGCCAAGTCCAAACAGCTTTACGGTCGTTGCAGACAGGCGTTCCAAGGCTTCGCGGACTTCAGGCAGATAGGACGCCCCCATCCCCGTCAGCCGCACACTCCTGGCGCGGCGTTCGAACAGGGGGTGCCCAATCTGCTGCTCCAGAGATCGAATTTGATGACTGATTGCGGTTGCAGTCAGGTTCAATTCGCGGGCGGCAGCCGCGAAACTGCTGTGCCGCGCACTGGCTTCAAAAGCCCGAATCCAGTTGAGGGGGGGAAGCCGATAGCTCATTTGAGACCCAATTTTAATTATGCCTAAGCGCCATAAAACTTCACTTGTGTTGGGCAATCAAGTGGCAAATACTTTTCACAAGAAATAAGCGCGCAGCTTAATGCGAGGGACGAGGTCTCTAAACAGACCTTTGGTGGGGACGGGAAATGAAAATTGTAAAGTTAGAGACATTTTGTAACCGTTTTGTCGGTTTCCTGGTTGTGACAGATGAAGCTGGCAATCAGGGCTGGGGGCAATTCTCCACCTATAATTCTGATATCACGGCGACCGTGTTCCACCGCCAGGTTGCGCCGCATGCTTTGGGGCAGGATACAGACAGCCTGGAACAGCTTTTAACCCTTGTGCCGGAGCGGGAGCATAAGTTTCCTGGTGCCTATTTGAAGCGGGCGTTGGGGGGATTGGATACTGCGATTTGGGACCTGCGGGGCAAGATTGCTGGCGTTCCGGTCACGGTGCTGCTGGGCGGAACACCAGGAAAATTGCGCGCCTATGCGTCATCGATGAAACGCAGCATTTCGCCCGAAGATGAAGCCCAACGTTTCCTTAAACTGCGCGATGAGTTCGGGTTCGATGCGTTCAAGTTTCGGGTCGCCAATGAATACGGCCATGACGTTGATGTGTATCCAGGCCGCAGCGAAGCCATGGCCCCAACCATCCGCAAAGCGCTGGGGGATGAAGTATCGCTTCTGGCAGATGCCAATAGCGGTTTTTCCCCCAAGCGCGCGATTGAGATCGGCCGGATGCTGGAGCAGAACGGTGTCGAACATTTCGAAGAGCCGTGCCTGTACTGGGAACTGGAGCAAACCAAAGAAGTTACCGAAACACTGGACCTGAATGTAACTGGCGGCGAACAGGATTGTGAATTTGTTGTCTGGAAGGAAATCACCGGACGCAAAATCGTCGATATCGCCCAGCCTGATATCCTGTATCTGGGGGGGATGTGTCGCACGATGGAAGTCAGCAAAATGGCAGCAGAGGCCGGGATGTCGGTCACCCCGCATTCGGCCAATCTGGGCCTGGTCACGCTGTTTACCATGCACCTTCTGCGCGCCATTCCCAATGCTGGGAAATATCTGGAATTTTCGATTGAGCAGGCGGATTTCTATCCCTGGCAATATGGTGTTCTGAGGAACGATCCCTACAAGATTGAAGATGGAATGGCGACCGTTGGGGAAGAACCCGGATGGGGCTTTGAAGTTGAGCCAGATTGGTTGGCACGGTCTGAGTACAAGATCAGCGAGCATACTTCATGAGTAATCCTGAAAGCATACGGGCCTGTAAGCATACGAGATTGTGTGTCGGTCGCACCGGCTTCGAGATTGGTTAGGGCATATCATGGCATCTATTGAACTGCAGGACGTAACAAAACGATTTGGCAATATGACAGTTGTCGACAGGGTGAACCTGTCAATTGACGATGGTGAGTTGATGGTCTTTGTCGGCCCATCCGGATGCGGAAAATCAACCACGTTGCGCATGGTTGCCGGTCTGGAAACAACGACGTCCGGCACGATTCTGATTGGCGGTCGTGATGTCACCAGGCTTGATCCGAAAGATCGCAATATCGCGATGGTGTTTCAGAACTATGCGCTTTACGCCCATAAGAATGTTTATGGGAATCTGGACTTTGGGCTGCGAATGCGTGGGGTCCCAAAGCAAGAGGCCGAACGACGGGTTCGGGAGGCGGCTGAGATCCTTGGCCTGACAGATTTGCTGCATCGGAAACCCAAACATTTGTCGGGTGGTCAGCGTCAGCGTGTGGCCCTGGGGCGGGCATTGGTTCGCGATCCGGATGCCTTTCTGCTGGACGAGCCACTAAGCAATCTGGATGCAAAGCTGCGCGTTAAAATGCGGGAAGAGATCGGCAGCCTGCATTCCAGGCTGGGCAAAAGCATGTTGTATGTGACCCATGATCAAGTGGAGGCCATGACGCTTGGCAGCCGGATCGCGGTGATGAAAGACGGTCAGATGCAGCAGGTCGGTGCCCCCTTAGAGGTTTATGACAACCCGGCCAATCAATTCGTTGCGGGCTTTATCGGGTCGCCGGAAATGAATCAGGTTTCTGCGACTGTGATTCAGAAAGACGGCGGGCTGTGTATCGCCGGGGATGGATTTTGCTTTGTGGTGCCCAAGGAAGACACGCAGGGGCTGACACCTGGAACAAAGGGTATTTTTGGTGTGCGCCCTGAACATTTGGAAATTGTCTCTACCGGGCAGCATTCAGACGCCCCCTTTAAAATGCGCGTGGATCTGGTTGAGCCGATGGGCGCCCAGACACTGTTGTTATGTCGCGATGGGGAAACGTCGCTTCGTGTGTTGATTGCCCGCAATGACAAGATCACTCGTGGTGATCACGTTGGCATGCAATTGGGCAATGGTCGCTGTCATTTCTTCGACATAGCGACAGGGAAGACCCTGAAGTCAATTGGGACGACAGGTTCATAAGGGAGAGACCTAACGGTCAGAAGGAGGAGCATCATGGCTGATACGAATGATACAAATTTGCCACGGTCCGGTAAGAAATTGATGGGGAACGGTATTTCAAGGCGATCCGTGGTCAAGGGGCTGGGCGCGGCGTCGATGGTACCCTTTGCCTTATCCGCCCCCAATGTTCTGGCGGCGGATAAAACCATCCGCTTCCTGAATGCAGAACCCAGCGCGGATAGCGTCCGGGCAATGCGTTTCGCAGCCGCGCAGTATGAAAAGGAAACCGGTATCAAGGTTCAGATGGACAGCGTACCGGGCGGCAAGGCTTTTGAGAAACTGCAGACATCTATTCAATCAGGTCGCCCCTATGACATTGGGACCTTAAGCTTCTTTGGTGACGTTCTGTTGCTGGCCAATGAAAAGAAGATCGTGCCGCTGAACAGCATCATCAAGAAATATGAATGGGGTCCGAAGATTCTCTACCCCGTGAATGGGGACAATTTCTGGTATCCGTATGATTACAATCTGTGCTGGATCAACTATCGAAAAGATATATATGCCGCGAAAAGCCTGTCTGAGCCCCAGAATTGGGACCAGTATATGGGCAACCTTGCCAGCGTGACAGGAACTGGTGAAGGCCAATTGGCAAGCGGTGTCGTGCACCCAATCGGCAGCAATGGCGCAACGAATTACACGGCATTTGGATATATGTGGGCAAATGGCGTCAGGTTGTTTGATGACAATTGGAATGTCATTCTGGATTCGCCGGAAATTCTTCCCAAGGCCGCGGAATATGTGGATTTCATGGCGGACCTTACCCAGTATATGCCCCCGTCGCCGATGCAGGCTGATTGGCCCAATCTGGTTGGGGATTTCCAAGGTGGCATTATTTCCCATACGCCTGGAACTGGTCGCCTGATTGATCAGATGAACATGACCATGCCGGATAAGGCGCAACAGGTGTCGTCCTTCCTGTACCCATCGAAGGATGGCAAGAAGTTCGCTGTTAATCATGGGTATGATGGTTGGGTTGTCCTGGACACGGCCATGACGGATGAGGCGTTGAAGTTCCTGGAATGGTTCTCTGACGAACATCTGATCAACTTCCTGCACAGCTCTCCTGTTCATTATCAGCCGACCCGTCTGGATATCTATGAAGATGCCCGCTGGCTGGCGCATCCTGCACTGGAAACTTTTGCGGATATCATTGCGATGCAAAAGCGTGTGTTGAACGACCCGGATGTCATCATTCGGTCTATCGATACTGAAGGGCCTGAGCCTGATGTCCGCGCGGGTAAGGTCTTCCGATCTTACGCCCTGCCGGAAATGCTTCAGGATCGCATTTTGAATGGATTGTCCGGTGAAGACAGTGTGAAGGCGGCTGCGGCCAAAATTCGTAAAGTCATCGCCTCTTAAGGAAGCAGGAGGTGCCGGTTGCCCTTATGCAACTGGCACCTCTGTGCTCCCCCTATACGGGACCTACCCCTATGCCCAGTGATCGCATCATTTATGTAATACTATTTCTGGCCTTGGCCTTTACGGCTGTGCTGGTGCTATATCCTGCATTCTATGCCTTGGAGCTGAGCTTCCAGCATCGGGAGTCTTTGGTTTCCGAACCCGAATGGGTCTGGTTTGCGAATTATATAAAAGTCCTGGCCATGCCTGAATTCTGGCAGGCGCTGGGGCGTGGCGTTGTTTTCGCTGGGCTGACGATATTTCTTCAAATTGTGTTGGGTATCGGCTTTGCGCTTTTGCTGGCGCGCGAATTTCCTGGCATGCCGGTCATTCGGGGCCTTGCTGTCCTACCCTATCTATTGCCCACAGTCGTGGTCGCCTTAACCTTTCGTTGGATGTTGGACGGGTCGGTCGGGATATTGACCGTGGTCGCACAGTTTTTTGGATTCGACTATATCCCGTGGGGCGAAGACCCGACCCTGGCGATGTTGACGGTCGTACTCATCAGTGTCTGGATATGGACCCCCTTCGTGACGCTGACCTGTCTTGCAGGCCTGCAATCCATTCCAGAGGAATTATACGAGGCGGCGCGCATTGATGGCGCTGGTCCCTGGCAGCGGTTTTGGCATGTAACCTTGCCACAGCTTCGCTCCGTCCTGCTTGTCGTGCTGCTGTTGCGTGCGATCTGGATGTTCAACAAATTCGACATCATCTGGCTGATGACCCAGGGCGGCCCCCAGCATGCGACGGAACAGTTGCCCGTCTTCTCCTATCGGCTGGCGTTTGAGATGTATGACGTCGGCCTTGGCGCAGCAGTATCGTCCATATCCTTCCTAATTCTGTCTGCAATCATCCTTTTGTATTTCCACTTCTTCCCCTTAGAGCAGAAGGATTGATCGACGATGACAAAGCCGATTTCTCGAACAATCTACTGGCTGCTGCTGTTGTGCATGGTCGTGTATTCCGTGTTCCCGGTTTACTGGATGATCAATACCAGTTTTCGTGACGCACGGACCATATACAGTTCAATCGATTTCATTCCTGTGCCGTTTACGTTGGAAAATTTCTCGATCTTGCTGGAACTGACGGACTATCCAACATGGTTCATGAATTCGGTTATTGTGGCCCTGGGAACGGTGATCATAACAATCGTGTTGTCTGTTCTGATTGCCTATTCGGTTACCCGGCTTCAGTTTCGCGGTAAGAGCCTGGTGATCGGCACCATGCTGTATGCCTATATGTTTCCGCCCCTTTTGTTGGCGATCCCGCTGGCAACTTTGTTCGTCCAGATCGGTATTCCAGACACATTACTGTCGCTGATTATCTCACACACGACCCTGGCGTTGCCACTTGGTGTTTGGCTGTTATGGGGTTTTTTCAAACAGATTCCAACGGATGTGGAAGAAGCCGCCATGGTGGATGGATGTTCCCGGTTGAAGGCCTTTATCCTGGTGGTTCTTCCGCTGACTTTGCCAGGGATCGTAACGGTCGCGATTTTCGCGTTTCTGTTATCCTGGACCGACTATGTCTTCGCACTGGTCATGATCAGCAGTGATATGAACAAAACACTGCCGGTTGGCCTTGATACGATGGTTGGATTGTATGAATTGCGGTGGGGCGAATTGATGGCGGGATCGACCTTGATCGCTTTGCCGCTGTTTGTGATGTTCACCTTCCTCAGTCGGTTTTTCATACGCGGCTTAGCGGCTGGGGCGGTGAAAGGATGATCCCGCTAATCGGTTATGCCAATGAGCTTGATGCCCGTCCGGGTGAAAGCCTTGGCTTCAAAGTCAGTTCCACCAGCGATCAACCCTATGACGTTCAGGTGGTCCGAATAATATCAGCAGATCCGAATCCAGATGGTCCAGGCATCCTCCATGAAGAAGTCGATGCCACCTGTAATGGGCAGTATCCCTCACGGTTTCAGGACTATGCATTAGGCTCCTATGCGGTGGTGCCGCTTAAACGCGCAACCGAACATCAGCAGCTAACGCTTGCCGTGATGGTATGCCCATTCCTGTTGGATCGTGATCGCCAGACGCTGATTGCCATCGGGGACCCCGCGGCGGGGGTGGTGTTGGAGCTTTGCCTTGATCGTGATGGTCCGGCCCTTTCCCTAACCCGGGATGGTCAGACAGATCGACTGTGCCTTGAGGCGCAGCCGCGCCTGCGCCACTGGTATCGCCTTACGGCGTCGATCGACTTGATGACCGGCAATGCCAAATTGGTGTTTCAGGATGCCCGCGAAATCACGACTGTGATGACTGTTTCCGGCAAGCTGTCTACCAGGGATGCATTGAAACTGTCTGATCTGTCCCAGGTGACGATTGCGGCCAGGAATATAGTCGGGACGCCCGATACTCTGTTCAATGGTCGTTTGGAAGCGCCTAGACTCTTTTCCAGCCAAGTTATCGGTGCAGATCCCTTTGCTGAAACTGTGCCGGCAGGATGTTTTGCCGCCTGGGATTTTTCTAAGGGAATTGATACCGACAGGATTTCTGATATCGGCCCAAATGAATTTCATGGAACCTTGATAAATATGCCGACAAGGGGCGTGACGGGCGCGGGATGGCGGGGGCGTGAAATGTGCTGGCGTCATGCGCCGCAGGACTATGCAGCCATTCATTTTCATGAAGATGATTGTCACGATTGTGGATGGGAAGATGACTTCACTTTTGAAATCCCGAAGGATTTTAAAAGCGGCAACTATGCCATGCGGCTGCGCTGCGGGGAGGAGACGGATTTTATTCCGTTCTTCATTGCCGCCCCGTTGGGTCATCCGCGTGCGTCGATCTGCGTCGTCATCCCCACCTATACATATGTCATGTATGGCAATAATGGGCGTTATGATTATGGCCCTGCAATCGAGCAACGGATGAGAGACTGGGGTGCCTATCCGTATAATCCAGAGCGTCAAAGCCAGTTCAGCCAATCCAGCTATAATCTGCATCCGGATGGATCTGGTATCAGCCTGTGTTCATGGCGCAGGCCATTGATAAATTTACGCTCTGGCTATTTGACCCTGCTGGCACCGCGTTGTGGATCAGGATTGCGTCACTATCAGGCCGACAGTCATCTTTGGTCCTGGCTGGAGAATAAGGGGTTGGACTTTGATGTGGTCACAGATCATCAACTGGAACGCGACGGCGCAGGGGCGTTGAAACCCTATCGGACTGTTCTGACCTGCACCCATCCAGAATACCATACAGAACGAACCCTGGATGCCTTTCAGGGATATACAGATCAGGGGGGGAATCTGTGTTATCTGGGCGGGAACGGATTTTACTGGCGGATTGCGGTATCCGATACCATTCCCGGGATCGCGGAAATCCGACGTAATGAAGGTGGTATCCGCACCTGGGCGGCACAGCCGGGGGAATATTATAACGCTCTGGACGGCCAATATGGTGGCCTATGGCGGCGCAATGGTCGCCCGCCGCAGATTTTGACGGGTGTCGGGTTTTCCGCTCAGGGGACCTTTAATGGATCCTATTATCGTCGCACAGCGCAGTCCTATTGCGACGAAGCGCAATGGATGTTTGAGGGTGTTGAGGGGGATGTCTTTGGGAATGAGGGCCTGTCTGGCAGCGGGGCCGCAGGCTATGAACTGGACCGTTATGATCCGCTGTTGGGATCACCAGAGAATGCGATTATCGTCGCCCAATCCGAAGCCCATGCTGAGACCTATGTCGTCGCGCCGGAAGAAATGCTGACCCATGTCAGCACAACGACGGGTGACCCTCCAGCAGACCTGATCCGTTCAGATATCATCTATTTCGACACGCCATCCGGGGGCGCGGTGTTTTCTGTCGGATCAATCACCTTTTGCGGCAGCCTGCCCTGCAACAACTATGAAAATGCCGTCTCCCGTTTGCTGGAAAATGTCGTGCGACGGTTCTCGACCGCCGATATGAAATAAATCTCTTAATTCCGATCCTGTTATAAGTCATCTGGCTATCTTGATGTCGTGGTCAATGGCGTCAAGCTAGCGGTTCTGCGCCCATACATTGCCTTGCCATTTTGGATCGCAAGGATACGTTTTTTATCTCTACGGGTAGTTTCCTGCATTAAGTTTGATATCAATAAAAAAATAACACTAAAAATGTAATCTTGCTTGATTCGTTTATCTACGCAACAGTCCTCTTTGTTTGGGGATGTTCGGTAAAAAAGGGACTTTTATGGCCAATTTGGCGCGTCGTCTTATCTGGGGGGCGTTTGTCGTGGTGTCTGTTGCATTATTTCACAGTAATGCGGGCGCACAGGTTCTGCCATCTCAGGGCGAGGGGGCTCATTTAGGGGCGCAGACTTGTGCGGGATCCACCTGTCATGGGGCGGTTCAACCGTGGCCAAACTCGTCTGTATTACAGAATGAGGCGGTTACCTGGGCCAATCATGATAAGCATTCTAAAGCCTATGCGGTTCTGGCCAGTGAGCGTGGCAAGCGCATTGCGGACAATCTTGGGGTTGCAGATCCGCAAAAGGCAGGCCTCTGCCTTGACTGTCATGCGGATAATGTGCCCGAGCAGCGACGGTCTAAGAACTTCAAGATCAGTGAAGGCGTGACATGTGAAGCGTGCCATGGCGGGGCGGAGCGTTGGTTGGGGGTTCATGTGTCAGGCATCGGTGGACATAAAGATAATCTTGCGGCTGGCATGTATCCCACCGAACAGCCAGTTGCGCGGGCAAAGCTGTGTCTGAGCTGTCATTACGGCAATTCGGATAAATTCGTCACCCATCGCATTATGGGGGCGGGTCACCCTCGTTTGAGCTTTGAATTAGACACCTATACGGCATCGCAACCAGCACATTTCCGGGTTGATGCGGATTATATTCAACGTAAAGGCCGGACCAATGGTGTGAAAACCTGGGCGATTGGGCAAGCGGTTGCGGTTCAGGAAACATTGACCGCATTGACAGATAAAGAACGCAATAAGGATGGCATCTTTCCAGAGCTGGTCTTTTTTGATTGCCATGCCTGCCATCATCCGATGTCAAATTTGCGATGGCAACCCCGCGAAACTGTGGGGTTGGGCCCTGGTGTTCCGCGCTTGAATGATGGCAATTTGATCATGCTGCGCCTTGTGGCCGGGGTCATTGATCCTGCCCTTGGCGAGAGGATTGAAAGCCAAACACTGCAATTGCATCAGGCATCTGCTGATGGCCATGCGGCGACCCTGGCGGCAGCCAATACACTGAAAGAGACACTGCAGGGGATGATTAGCAAAGTCTCGAGCCATGACTTTATGGGTGATGAGATGGCAAAAATCCTGGATGTCTTAATCACAAATGGCCTGCAGGGAGATTATGCCGACTATATTGGGGCAGAGCAGGCCACATATGCCATCGCGACCATTGTGGCGGCGATGCAATCTGCGAACAAGCTAGACGGAGAGGCTTTGAAAGCCGTCAACGATGGGCTGGAGGCTGCGTATAAAGCCGTCGCAAATGACGAGTCATATCGACCCCAGGAATACATGGATGCTTTGCGCGTTGTTCAGGTGGCGGTTCGCTCAAGATAAGCTCTGGTGCGGGTATTTTGAGAGTTGTCTTGGTGTAAACGTATTGAATTATAGGCACCCCGTCTGGCGGGGGGATTGGAAGAGTATATGAGTGATCTGGCACGCATTCGCGGACGGACCGCCTGTGTCTTTGTATTTGTTGTTGCTTTGATGGCGACAACTGTCTGTCATGCACAGCAGCACGCACCGCTTGCGTCTCAGGTGTTGCCAAACGTGGACTATTACACCTCCTTTGCCCCGCGGTCTTTGGACAGTGATGTATCCACTGACGGTACGGTGGGTGACGGTACGGCGGACTCTATTCAGGTTGCTGAAGCATCCAACAAGAATGAAAGCGCCGGCAATGATGCGCATTTGGCCTTGTTGCGGACATCTGAATATCCTTCCGCTGTGACCTGCGGTCGGTGCCATCAGCGCATTTTTACGGAATGGGCATCTTCCAATCATGCCTATGCTTCAATTTCCCCCATGTTTCATAAGTTCGAACAAGCCATCAATCAGCTTTCATCCGGCACAATGGGTACGTTCTGTGTGCGTTGTCACCAGCAGGTCGGGACACAGATCGGTGAACCGCGCGAACTGCCTTTGTGGGATCGCTCCCCCATCGCGCGCGAGGGGGTGACCTGCATAACCTGTCACCGTGTAAACGCTGCCTTTGGTCGGGTGAATGGGGAACGTCATATCACGCCGGGCACGATTTACGAGCCGGTTTACAATACCGGAACCGCCCCCGGCTTGGATGAAGTTCTGGGGGACATTGATTACTATGGTGTTTCCGTTGATAAGGATCATGAAGGGACCCCGATCCACGTTGCCGCAAAGGTGTTTGAGACGGTTGGGGAATCCGAGTTTTGCGTTTCCTGTCACCAGGTCGCGGTCAATCTGGGCATCAAGCTTGAGGTCGTGTGGGAGCAGTATCGTGACAGCCCTGCCCATGCCAAAGGTATAACCTGCCAGGAATGCCATATGGGCAAAGTACCTGGTGAGGCGAAGGGTTATGATACCTGGCCCGTGGCCATTGTGAATGGGCGCGTGGTCGGGGATCCAAACCGCAAACATTCAAACCATGCCTTCTATGGTCCCGGTTATCCGATCGCGCATCCTGGTATCTTCCCATTCAATCCGCGCGGTCTGAAATGGTCCATCAAGGACTGGCTGACTTTTGACTACCGTGCCCCCTGGGGGGAGCCGGAATGGGAACAATCCCTGGCAGATGGATCTATTTCTGCCCCAGACTTCCCTCAGATATGGTCTGCGCGGGAGGATCGAGAGGAAGCACGCTTTATCATCGGACAGAATTTGGTCCTGCTGGAAAACAAGCGCATCGATCGCCTGGCGGTGATGGAAAATGGCAGCCGGGTTGATGGGCCTTTCTTTGACGATGGTGCACCGAAGGTTGGGGAAAGTTTCTCCTTCCGCTATCGCCTGACCAATACTGATGAAGGACATAATCTTCCGTCAGGGTCTTTGGGGGCACAGCCAGAAATCTGGATGAATGTCGCCTTGTTCGACCCGGATGGTGACCGGGTGTTCGAGTCCGGTTATGTCGATAAATATGGGGACATGGCGGACTTGCATTCCCTGGAGGTTGCCGCAGGTACGATTGAGCATGATGATCAATTATTTAATCTGCAGACCAAGTTTCTGACCACGAATGTCAAGGGGACAGACCGGGAAATGTATCTTCCGGTGCAGTTTGATGTTGATCAATTACCCTTCCTGCGACCATCCAATGTGCCAACGACTGTGCTGAACCATCCACCTTTCGTGCGAATGGAGGCGCGATCAATCCCACCACTTGGCTATCGTGATGTCGACTATACCGTTCCGGCGGATCGCATGACAAAGCCTGGAACCTATCGCTTGCAGGTGCGTTTACGCAGCCGTGCCGAACCGATCTATTTCATGAAATTTGTTGGTGCGACATTAGATATGGAACAGCGGATCAATGAGTGGATGATCGACATCCATCCCTATGCTGTTGAATTTGAGGTACAATAGTATGATCCGCGCCATGATCCTCCTTCGAAGCTGCCTCGCCCCCGTCGGGTTTTTAATTTTGGTATGCGTCACTGTCCTGTCGGCCCAGGCCCAGGTGCTGCGACGGGAACCCCCACCAGACACAATGCAGGAGGAACGCTCCGGTAGTCCAGAATATGAAAGCCACCACGGGCCGCGAGAGATGGACCCCGCAGTGCGCCCGGCAGAGTTGGATGTGAAAGCATTTCGGAAGGATCCGGAATACACCGAACTTGAATATGACGCGCAGAAGCAGTTGGAAATCTATGGCGGAAAGACTGCGTTTGACGCCCCACGACCTGTCCTTGAATTGGGATATCCGCAATATTCGGAAGGCATCTTTGGGTCAGGCCATGACATCATTGGGGAAAAAAACCTGGTGCGGCCGCAATTGCTGGCTTATGGCGATTGGCGGACGGCTGTTGCATTTAATGACAATGGTGCCAATGAAACCGGCCTGATAGCAACGCGTCTGAATCTGGATATTGATCTGAAACTGACAGCCACCGAGAGGGTGCATATGTTTTTGCGTCCCTTGGATCAGGGCGGGCAATTCAGCCGCAATGAATTCTTTGGGAATGATCGAAATGGTCCCGATTTGACGGTAGATGGCAATGTTGAAACGCTGTTCTTTGAAGGCGATATTGGGGCCATTCAAGCAGGCTTAACCAATGAATGGTCTTCCTATGACTTGCCCATCAGCTTTGGTTTGATGCCGCTTTTCTATCAAAACGGTATTTGGGTGGATGACGCCTTTACGGGGGCGGCCTTTGCTATCCCTGCCAAGAATTCGCCGATGCTGGATATCTCTAACATGGATTTCAGCTTCTTTGCTGGATTTGATAAGGTTACGACCGCAGCGCTAAAAGATGCTGATGGCACCCTGGCCGACCATGCCGGTCGTGTCTATGGGGCCGCAACATTCATTGAGACCCGCAATGGCTATCTGGAAATGGGCTATGGTTTTGTCGACGATATCCGCACATCCCAGACACTCAGCGGCTTTGATCACAGCAGTTTAACGGCGGCCTGGACCAAGCGCTATGGTCATATCCTGTCAAATTCAGTGCGTGGGTTTTGGAATTTCGGGCAAGATCCTGTAAATGATCTGCCACAAACAGCTGATGGTTTCGCTCTGCTGATGGAAAATTCCCTGATCACGTCCAAGCCTTTGACCTTCGTGCCCTATGGTAACTTTTTTCTGGGCGTTGATCGCCCGCAACCTCTGGCGCGGGGCAATGATGGACTGCTGAAGAATACCGGAATTTCCTTTGAAACCGATGCTTTGACCGGGTTTCCGAAACTCGATTCCTCCGCACAAGACGCATTTGGTGGCGCAATTGGGATGGAGTATCTTTTTGATTTATCCCGTCAGGTCATTGTGGAGGCGGCAACGGTCCAGCCCTTCGGGGGGCGGTCTGATACAATCCTTGGGGATCAGTATGCCCTAAGTGCCCGCTATCAGCATAATCTGGATGATCGCTGGCTCGTACGCAGTGATATCATTCGGGGTTGGTTGGATAATAGCGAGGATCTATTTGGCATTCGTTTGGAATTGCGCCGCAAGTTCTGATCCGCATTCCTTGGAGTATCATGCGTTCACATGCGCTCACACAGGATGCTCTTACCCCTTGTTTTTTCAGCAAATACGTCGTCGCACATGATTCCCCTTGCGACGGCTTGGCGCTAAGAACCAGCGAACCGACGGCACACGCTATTTGGATTGCCTCTGCAATCTATTGTGCCAAAAGCCCCATTGTTTCTCTCTTCTGATGCCCAAACATTTCATTATGGAAACTGTGACAGGATGTGCAGGATGTACGAACTTTGCCTTGGGCAAATTCGCCACCATGGCATGTCTGACAGACGGCCACTGACGGCAGCAACACATCCGTCGCAAGCTCACTCTCAGGGGCTGCATGACACGTCACACAGGTTCTGTCCTTGTGGGCCAGATGCGTGAACTCGCCCTTTGGTAGCCAACGTGTTTGAACCTGTACCGGGGCAATGATCCAATCAGTCTCTGAAAGTCCGGATTCGATCTGATGGCACGTACCACAGACCCCTTTGCCATAAGGCCCGGCTATAACAGCTTTCGCCTTGGCTTCTGCCCACGCCAACCCTTCCAACCGTTCCTGTTCTGTCATCGGCGTGCCAATGATGCGGCGAACGGGTGCAGGGGTGTCTGGGGCGGTGGTTGCAAACCCTCCCCGCAGGGCCAGGGCGGCGTAGGTGTCTTCGATATACTGTTTCGCTGCATCAACGGTGCTGTGGGGCATGGCCCTGTCCAGCGCATTAGGTTCAAATTGCAGGGAATGACAGGTTGCGCAGCTCGTCTCGAATTTCGCTGGCAACATGGCAACTCCGCCGGTTTCTGCCTGATGGCAGGTGGCGCATGTCATAACCGTGCGGGTGCCTGTTGGGTTTTTGAGTCCTGCCGGGTTCATATGCTTTTTATGGGTGAACTTCAGATTGGACGTGTCAACCGGTCCAGGCACGGCACCCAATGCGACACGATTCACAGGTGTCGTTGTTGGGGCTTCAAGACCTGTCGGGTGAAATTCAGGGTGTTCAGAAAAACCTGAGACGGCATTCAAATGGCTGTCAGGGGCGATTGTCTTTATTTCAGAATGACAGCTTACGCAAAACTGCTCGCTGGACAGGACCAGATTTGCATCACCGGTATGTTCTTTATGGCAGGTGGCGCACGACTGATCGTCCAAGGCGGCGACAGGAAAGGCGACAGGATCTGCATGGGGCCCGGCATCTTCATGGCAGGTTACGCAGGTATTGCTGCTGACCTGTTGAAAGGCGTCGGTATGACAGGTTCCGCATTCATCGCCGAAATGTGCATGAACGCTGGACATTGGTCCAGGTTGCCAAATTTTATCGGCACGGGCCAGCAAGGATCGGGTAATTGGTGTTTCGGCGCGCTGAAACTCCGAAACATCAGTCGGCTTATCGGTCGTGTAGAACGACAGAAGAGGGGCCCCCAATCCAATTGTCAAAGTCAGGATCAACATCAACCAAGCCCATCCACGAATGGATAGGCCAGTTCGATTTTGGGTGATGTTGGAGCGTGCAATCAGTTCATCTAAATCGTTTCCAAGCGGTCGGGCATAGTCAATGCTTAACGCGCCATCCGTGTCGTCTGGCGGGTCCAGTATGACCAGGTCATAGGGTCCCATATATATATGGTCACCTGGCTTTACCGTGGCCGCGGTGTTCAAAACACCATTGAGCTGAAATTCAACGCCGGAACTGGCTTCCAGATACAGACCAGCCGGACGGTGGGTGATGTTTAGATGGTGCAGCAATACACGGGGATCGGTCAGGTGAACTTCACATTCAGCCCCCCGTCCGAAATGCAGGATTGTTGCCTCAATGATTTCATCGCGCTGGGCATAGCCGCCGCTGCGCGTCTTTTTCATCATGTGCCGAACTAGGATTTTCATTTTACTGCGCCCCTTGAGCCGCCCTTACCAATAGAAAAAGACGGAGAACACATGGGCGACCAATGCCCCTAGCAGTCCAATTGCCATAGGAACGTGAAAAAATAGCCATATGCGCATCAGTGTTTGCACTTGAACATCGCGCCGGGCCCGCCTGAGCAAGTTTGATTTACGAATGATCAGCGCGATGATTTTCGTTATGTTGGGGTCCAGGGCCCCCATTTCTGCATAGTCGGATTCAAGCAGGCGACGTGCTTTAGTGGTGGCGCAGTTGGGATCTGTTCCTGACAGCTTGCGGAACAAAGTGCCACCGATCCGCGTTTCTTGGGCTGCCGTCAGCAAGGCCGTTGAAAGCTCCTGAGAAACCCCTGTGCTTGATTCTCTGATTTCCTGATCGGCTTCGGCAATCTGTGCCATCATATCGCGTAACGTCAGTCCCGACCGGTTGGCGGCCATCAAACTGGGATAGCGGGCATAGATGTAAATACCAAAAACGCCGCTGAGAACCGTCAGCAGCATCAGGATATAGGCAGCGCTGTGGATGTTCCAACCCAATTGAAATCCAGAATGCAGTGTCGCCAGTATGACCAGAGCCAGACCAAAATAAACATGGGCGGACAACCAGACTTTCAATCGTGAGGGACCCAGCGAGTATTGCCGTTTGCGAACACCAAACCAGGTGAGCCACAGCACCAGGCCAGCACATATTGTTCCCAATGTGTATCCCAGCCATGTGCCGCCATTTGGGGCTTCCAAAGGCTGGTGCCAGATATATGCGATAACGGCTATGATGACACACAGAGCGGCGAGCCGAAAATATTTCAGGCCACGATGAACCAGAAAGGATTCATGAATGATGGGGGTGTTCATCGGTCGAAGTCCCCTCTGTGATCCATGACAAAGTCTATGAAGGCACGGGGTTTGACGCGAATGGCAGCCCCAGTGGGACAGGCACGAACACAGGCTGCGCCGCCTGAGATATCCTTGCACATATCACATTTCGTTGCCTTCTTGCGGGCATCCTTTGGGGCCTTGCCTCGTTGTGACTTGTCCTCGCCGGGCCCTGACCCGGCCCCAAATAACAGCCAGGTCAGAAGCCCCGGCTTGGCGGGCGGATCTGCTGCCATTTGTATGACGCCATAGGGGCAATTGCGTTCACAATTGCCACATCCGATACAGTCATTGGTAATAAAAACCTCTCCCTCACGATCGCGTTTGATCGCATCGGGGGGGCAATCGGCCATGCAATGAGGATGTTCACAGTGGCGACAACTGGTTGGCACATGTACCTGGGCAAAGGTCGGTCCCGCCTCGCGATCCAATCGGGATATGCCGCCATGGGTTTCCGCGCAGGCGGTTTCGCAATTGTTGCACCCGATGCACAAGGCCTCATGAATCAACAAGATATCGGTTGCTTCACCGATACCCTGTCCCATCAGGAATTCAATGATGCTGCCTGCTTCAGGACGTTCCAGCATCCGCTGTGTATCGACGATGCGTTGGCCGTATTTCTCTTTAACCTCTGCCTGCAGAACCGGGTGCTCTGCCATCAACTTTTGAAAGGCAATGCCGTCTATGCGGATTGTTTCGCAATCAACAGCCGCTGTGACAGTTGCCGTTCGGGGCAATCCTGACATCAGCGCCATTTCGCCGACATAATTTCCCGCAGCAATATAACTCAGCACAATATCCCGCCCGGCTATTCGCTTTGAAATCAGTACCGAGCCTTTCCGGATCAAGTGAATCGAATCGCCAACATCACCTTCGTTGAATAACACCTGCCCCTTTTTGAAGGTCTCCAGTGTGGCCGATGCGGCCAGTTCCTGAACAGCTTCCTTGCTCAAAGACGTCGCGATATAGGCTTGAATCTGGCGCACGATGGCTTCCTGATCCATGACGCGGCGCAGGCTTTGCACGGAGGCACGCAATTTCAGCATCGTCCGGCGAGGCGTTTCTATCAGGATCGTATTATCAGCATTCGACAAAATCGTCGCGGATCGTGGACGCCCTGCAATCAGACCCATTTCTCCAAAAAATGCACCTGCCTCCAGGATCACGGATTTAGAAGGGTCGGTTTCACTTAGTTGAATCCGCACAGATCCTTGGAAGATTGTAAAAACACTGTTTGTGTAGTCGCCTTTCTTGAAAACGATCTGTCCTGATCGGGGTGCCGTGATCGCAGATTCAACAATCGTTTCCCGCAGCATCAGTGGGTTCAAATCGTGGAAGATTGGCAGACGTTCCCGCACTTCCGATAAGAAGCTGTCTGTGGTGTATCCATGAACTGCCTTTAGACGGGTCTTGATCAAGGGCTCGTCTGCGGGCTCCAGCGCGTTGCCCTTGATGTATTCAATCACCTCATAGCCCTGGTTGATCGCCTGCTTGATCAAGGGATATCCACCCAAGGCGCCAATGATATACAATCCATCTACATTTGATTCATAGGACTTGCTGACCTCTGGCAGGGCGGTACGAGACTCAGAAGGAAAAACAACACCACAGGATTCTATGAATTTGCGGGGGGGTGAGGCACCCAGACGGGCGATCACGCGATGACAGTTAATTTTGATGTCGCCGTCGGGGGTTTCAAAGGTAATCGTGCCCTGGCTGCATTCCTTCGAATTGGAATTATAGATTGGCAGGATTCGTCCACGACCGATCTCTGCCAGGATGGCGGCCTCATTGGCTTCTTTCGCACGGGAGAATTCGTCACCCCGATTTGCTATATAAACCGTGTTATGGGTGCACAGGCCCAACGCATTCTCAATAGCGGCATCCCCGGCCCCGATAACAACGATGGTTTCATGCTCATACTCGTTTGGGTCATCCAATTGGTATTGCAGATGGGTGGATGCCTGGGCCCCTGGGATTTGGAGCGTGTTTAGATTTCCTTGCAACCCGATTGCCAACACAACCGTTTCAGCAGCAATCACCTCGCCTGATATCAGGGTCAGTTCAAAGGCCCCGCGTGACCCGGTGATTGATTTTACTTCTGCATTGTACCTGATGTTGACGTTGTTGGTGACAAGCGCACTGTTCCAATTGGCCAAGACATCTTCCCGGCTTCCCATGGCAAACGGAATGTCTGACCGCAACGGCAATACGTCAGGCGTTGCCATGACATATTTTCCCTTTTGGAACTTATAGATAGTGTCAGATGCATGATCCGACTTCTCTAGTAAAACATGGGAAAGTCCTATCGCCGCAGCATGGCATCCTGCACTCAACCCTGCAGGCCCCGAGCCGACAATTGCGACCTCTACCTTGGCCGCTGTTTTTATCAAATTCTACCCCCCAAGATATATAACGCAGTGAGTATATGTCGGCGTGATCTATGCCGATATATCTAATTTGCTTTTAGCGTAAAATCGTCAAGAAGAATGTGTGCCTCATTGGTCTAACAGCACCTCATCCAAATATGACCTGCTGACTTGTTGTGTTTTAAAATGTGCTTATGACTTATTGAGGGGATTCAAACGCCAGGGCTGATACATCTTAAATGTAAATCGTCTTTATAGGACGAATATAACGGAATTTTTTGTGGACAGCCGAAACGCCAAAATTGGCCATCAACTGCGCAACGCCAGCCTTAATAAGATCAATCTTAAAACTAGCGGAGGGTGAAAGTCGAAGGTCGAACCAGAAGCCATGCGCGCCGGGTTGGCTGGCGGCGGCGTTCATATAAAACATGGCGGAGAGAGGGGGATTCGAACCCCCGAGGGGCTCTCACCCCAACACGATTTCCAGTCGTGCGCCTTAAACCGCTCGGCCATCTCTCCACAGACATCCGGCGGGGCCGGGTGTCATAATCCTTTCGCAAGGCGGCGGAACATAACCGAGTGCGCGCGGCTGGGCAAGCATTGGTATGACAAAAAAAGCCATTGTGTATTCTGATGCCAAGCCTATGGTTTATTGGGAAAATCGTGTTATGGTCTGCCCTTGATCAGGGGTTTCTTGGTATCCAGGCGTTAGCAAAAGGGGATTGGCATGGCCGTCCTGCATTTTTTTGGGCGTGTATTTATGGTGTTGGCCCTGGTCTTTTTGGCGCTGGGGGTGTTTGTCTGGCTGGATGGTCGTGCGACACTTCCTGCCGGGCGCGTCTGGTTTGAAACCCATTCCCCCAGCCTGGGCTATACAGAAGTTATCGTGTCGCGCCATCTGGGGGCACCAGATTTCTGGCACGATAAGGCATTGCCCTACCTGAAACGCGATGCGTGGGAGGCCCTGTTATGGCCGGTGATCCTGTTCCTGATCCTGGGGGGGCTGCTGTTGCTGATCGGTCGCCGCAGACGCCGTCGCAGCGGATTCCACTGATACACTCATCCCACGCGAAGGTCAGGCCGTCTTATCTGACCTGACCCCGCCTTCGCGGTTCTGGATCGGCGCGTCAGTTATCGCCCATCTTCAGTGCTTCCAGGAAGGCGGATTGCGGGATTTCGACCTTGCCGAACTGGCGCATCCGCTTCTTCCCTTCCTTTTGCTTGTCCAGCAGTTTGCGTTTGCGCGACACGTCCCCGCCATAGCATTTGGCCGTAACATCCTTGCGCATGGCGCTGAGCGTTTCGCGGGCGATCACCTTGCCCCCGATGGCGGCCTGCAGGGCGACCTTGAACAATTGCCGGGGAATCAGATCCTTCAGGCGGGCACAGATATGCCGACCGCGATAATCGGCCTGGCTGCGGTGCACGATCATCGCCAGGGCATCGACCGGGTCCGCGTTGATCAGGATCGAGACCTTGACCAGATCGCCCTCCCGATACTCCGTCATTTCATAGTCAAACGAGGCATAGCCTTTGGTGACGGATTTCAGCCGGTCATAAAAATCGAAAACCACTTCGTTCAGCGGCAATTCATACACTGCCATCGCCCGGTTGCCGACATAGGTCAGGTCCCGCTGTTCGCCGCGCTTTTCGGTGCAGAGAGTCAGCACAGGGCCCAGATAGTCATCTGGCACCATAATGGTCGCCTTGATCCAGGGTTCAGAGATGGAGGCGATATGGGTCGGGTCCGGATAGTCGGCCGGATTGTGCAATTCGATCTCTTTGCCGCTGTTCAGCGTGATCTTGTAAACCACAGACGGCGCGGTGGAGATCAGGTCCAGATCATATTCGCGGGATAAACGCTCCTGCACGATTTCCAGATGCAACAGACCCAGGAAGCCACAGCGGAAGCCAAATCCCAGCGCGGCTGAGGTTTCCATTTCTGCATGGAAGCTGGAATCGTTCAGCGCCAACTTGCCCATCGCGTCGCGCAGGGCTTCAAAGTCTGAGGCATCGACCGGGAACAGGCCACAGAAGACCACAGGTACCGTGGGCTGGAAGCCGGGCAGGGGCTTGTCGGTGGGTCGCTTGTCTTCGGTGATCGTATCCCCGATCTTACAATCGGCCACCGCCTTAATGCCCGATGTGATAAAGCCCATCTCACCCGGGCCCAGACTGTCAACGACCAGACCTTTGGGCGTGAAAATCCCGACCCGGTCCACTTCATGTGCCGCCCCGGTGGACAGCATGCGGATTTTCTGACCCTTCTTGATCGTGCCATCTACGACGCGGATCAGGGTCACCACGCCCAAATAGGCATCATACCAGCTATCGACCAGCAAGGCGCGCAAGGGGGCTTTTGCATCGGATGGCGGCGGGGCAGGCAGGCGCTTCACAATCGCTTCCAGCAGATTATTCACGCCCAGGCCGCTTTTGGCAGAAATTTCCAGGGCTTCACTGCAATCCAGGCCAATCACATCCTCAATCTGTTGCTTTACCCGTTCCGTTTCGGCGGCGGGCAGGTCGATCTTGTTCAGCACCGGCAGGATTTCGTGATCATTGTCCAGCGCCAGATAGACGTTTGCGAGGGTTTGCGCCTCAACCCCCTGGCTGGCATCGACAATCAGCAATGACCCCTCACAGGCGGCCAGCGACCGGCTGACCTCATAGGAAAAGTCCACATGGCCGGGCGTGTCCATCAGGTTCAGCGTATATTCGATACCATCCTTTGCCGTGTATAGCAGGCGCACGGCCTGGGCCTTGATCGTGATGCCGCGTTCGCGCTCGATATCCATGGAATCAAGCACTTGCTCCTTCATCTCCCGATCGGTCAGGCCACCGCACAGCTGGATCAGGCGATCCGCCAGGGTGGATTTGCCATGATCGATATGCGCGATGATGGAGAAGTTACGAATACGGCTCTGGTCAGTCATAATGGTTTGGTTCGCCTAGTTTAGCTGAGGATCGGTCCGACCCCGAAAGAAGCGCAAAATAGGGCCCAAAAGCGTCGCTTGCAATCCTTGTCGGTGGGGTTGTTTCTGATACGCTCCCCTCAGTTCACTCTCAGGGATTTTGGGGCACGCATAATATGAAACTGAAAGACATCAAAACCTTTGTCACCGTTCCGCCGACCGGCATTGGTGGATCCTTCTGGGTGATCGTGAAACTGACCACGGATAATGGCATAGAAGGGATCGGGGAATGCTATGGCATCCCGGTTTCCGGCGACATTGCCTGCCGCATGGTGGAAGACACCTTCGCCCGCTACATTGCTGGGGAAGACCCGCATAATGTGGAGACAATGTTCCGCCGTGTCTATTCCGGTGGCTTCACCCAACGCCCGGACATCACCATGATGGCGGTGTTCAGCGGCATTGAAATGGCGGTCTGGGATATTCTGGGCAAGGCACAGAACCAGCCGGTCTATAATCTGCTGGGCGGCAAGTTTCATCCGCGTCTTCGGACCTACAGCTATTTATATCCAAAGGCCTATGCCCCCCCTGGCTGGGTCTGGCAGGGGACGGGCCAGGGCGATCCCTATCATGAACCCGACGCGGCAGCAGAGGCGGCACTGAATTATGTTGCCATGGGCTATACCGCGATCAAGCAGGATCCGGCCGGCCCCTATAGCTTTCAGGGCGGGCGGGAATTGTCCCTGCATGAATTGAGCCGCAGCGAGGCGAATGTGAAACGCCTGCGCGAAACCGTGGGGGATCGCGCCGATATCCTGTTTGGCACCCATGGTCAGATGACAACATCGTCTGCCATTCGCCTGGCCAAGCGGTTAGAGCCTTATGACCCGCTGTGGTTTGAAGAACCCTGTCCACCCGATCAGATGGATGCGTTGGCCCGGGTGGTGCAGGCGACATCCATTCCCATTGCAACGGGGGAGCGTCTGACGACCAAAATAGAATTCCATCAGGCCTTGAAGGCGGGTGTTTCGATCCTGCAGCCGGATATCGGGCGCAGCGGTGGGATTTGGGAAACCAAGAAGATCGCGATATTGGCAGAAGTCTTCAATGCCCAGATTGCGCCGCATATTTATTGTGGGCCCATCGCCCATGCGGCGGCCGCCCATGTTGCTTTCAGCAGTCCGAACTTCTTGGTGCTGGAGACAATTGATACGGCCTTCCACCGGGATATTCTGACCAAACGCCTGGACTGGGAAGACGGATATCTGAATGCACCGACAGAACCGGGATTGGGCATTGAGTTGAACGAAGAGCTGGTTCTGGCTCATCCCTATACAACGGGCGGGCGTCTGCATCTGGAAATGTGTCAGACGCCGCTCAGCTCCGCCAATGAGAAACCAATACAGGAGATTGAGTAACGAGCCTTGTTATCACACGCTGATTGTCGATACTGGGGCAATCTGACGTTTGAGAAGGAGTGAGACGATGACCGAACGACGCTGGCATATCTATCTGTCCGGTGAGATCCACAGTGATTGGCGCGAAAGAATCCGCCAGGGCGTTGCAGAGGCGGGCCTGCCGGTCGATATTTCTGCACCCATTACTGTGCATGAGGATTCAGATGATTGCGGTGTTGCGATCTTTGGTCCTGAAGCAGACAAAGTCTGGCATGATCGCAAGGGCGCGCAGTTGAACGCCATGCGCACACAGACTTTGATTGAGGCCGCTGATATCGTCGTCGTGCGATTTGGGGAGAAATACAAGCAATGGAACGCTGCCTTTGATGCCGGTTATGCGGTGGCGAAGGGCAAGCCCATCATCACCCTGCACCCGCCGGAACATGACCATGCCTTAAAAGAAGTCGATGGTGCGGCCAATGCGGTTGCAAGAGAACCTGAACAGGTTGTCCAAGCGCTGGCATACATTATCTGTGGCACAATGCCGACCGCAGCGAAGAAGGCTCAAGCGGCGGAATAACCTCTCGCAGGAGTAACCAAATTGCGCACAACACCTTTGCACCGGGACTTTGGGGTTGAGGTTCATGATGTTTCTTTGAAAGAGATCACAGCCACGCAGGGATATGACGAGTTGCGCAGGTTGTTCGAGGAACATTCCTTGCTGTTGTTTCGGGATCAGGACCTTTCGGATGAGGCACAGTTAGAATTTGGTGCGTTATTTGGGCCGCTGGAAGATCGCCATGATCGCCCAAAGCCTGAGATTTCCCCTGTCGCCAATTTGGATGCGACTGGCGCAGTGATCGCGTCGGACGCTGACACGCATGTGAAAAATTTGCGGGCCAACTTTCTGTGGCATACCGACAGCACTTTCCTGCCGGTGCCCGCCCTGGTGAATGTCTTGCAGGCCCGCATATTGCCCAACCAAGGAGGGGAGACTGAACTGGTTTCCACCCGCGCTGGATTCGCCAGATTGTCGACAGATCTGCAACAGCGTCTGCGCAAAACCGTGTTCCGGCATCGATACACCCATTCCCGCGCGAAGATTGATCCGGAACTGGCGAAGCAGGCCCTGTTTACCAAATGGTCGGATCAGGAATGGAAGGCGGTCTGGCGCAATCCGGTCACGGGAACGGAATCGCTTTATATCGCGTCCCATGTCTGCGCCGTATCGGGTATGGATGAGGCAGAGGGGCTGGCTTTCGTCGATGAATTGGTCGACGAAATGACAGTGCCCGAAGCGATTTACAGCCATGTCTGGCGACCCAATGATGTGCTGGTCTGGGATGAACGCGCGACCTTGCATCGTGGTCGGGCCTGGCCGTATGAACAGGCGCGAAAGCTGGTCAGTTGCTGTGTTTCCTTGCAAGCCCGTGACGGGTTGGAGGATATGCGCGCCCGTATCTGACGTGCAGGACTTGTTGCATGACCTGTCCTGGATGGTGCAATAAGGGGCCCTAACCCACAATCCGTCGTGAAAGGAAATTTCCATGAGTGATATTACCCGTCTGGACCCTGGTGCCCGTATGAGCGGTGCCGTTATTCATAATGGCGTCGTGTATCTGGCCGGTCAGGTTGGAACCGCTGGCGAAAGCGTTACTGTTCAGGCACAGACCGCCCTGGCCAAGGTGGATGAATTGCTGGCCAAGGCCGGGTCCAACAAATCCCGCATTCTGCAGGCAGTGATCTGGCTGGCGGATATGAATGATTTCGCGGAAATGAATGCGGTTTGGGATGCCTGGGTCGATAAAGACAACACGCCAGCCCGCGCAACCGGTGAGGCGAAACTGGCTACGCCAGACTATCGCTTTGAAGTGATCATCGTCGCCGCGCAAGCGTAAGTCAAAGAGCGGGACGAATCTGATGTCATCCATAGTGCTGCAATCACGGCTGTTCGGGGATATGTTCGGGACCGCAGAAATGCGGGCCTTGTATTCTGATGAGGCCCTGGTTCAGCGCTATCTGGATGTGGAAATTGCCCTGGCCCGTGCGCAAGCCGGGCTGGGCATCATTCCGGCCGAAGCGGCAGAGGCCCTGGCCCGTGTGGCCCAGGTGTCGCGTGTGGATTGGGATCACCTGGCGACGCGCACGCGCATCGTTGGCTATCCGATCCTGCCGCTGGTCGAACAATTGTCGAAATGGGCTGAAGGTGGCCTGGGTCAATGGTCCCATTGGGGCGCAACCACTCAGGACATCATGGATACCGCAGATGTGCTGCAATTGCGCGATGCGCTGGATCTGATTTCAACAGATTTGGATGCGGTCGGGGCCGCACTGGCAACGCTGGCGGAAGATCATGCCACAACGCCCATGGCCGGGCGCACCCATTTACAGCATGCCCTGCCAATTTCCTTTGGATATAAGGCCGCGACCTGGTTGGCGGCAATTGATCGTCATCGCGAACGCCTGTTGCAATTGCGGCCCCGGATAGAGGTGGTTGCCTTTTCCGGTGCGACGGGAACGCTGGCGTCTCTGGGAGAAAATGGCCTTAAGGTTCAGGCGGCCTTGGCCGAGGAATTAAACCTCGCGGTGCCTGATATTACCTGGCACACCGCGCGGGATGGCTTTACAGAAGTCACCGGATTTCTGGCCCTGACCTGTTCGACCCTGGGCAAAATCGGCTATGACATCATGTTGATGATGCAATCGGAAACCGGTGAAGTCCTGGAACCTTTTGTTCAGGGGCGCGGCGCGTCATCGACCATGCCGCAAAAGCGCAACCCCATCTCGTCAGAAATGATGCTGGCCAGTGCAAAGATCGTGCGGGAACAGCATTCCGCCATGCTGGATGCGATGGTGCAGGATCATGAGCGGGCGACCGGCCAATGGCAGGTGGAATGGCAGGCGTTGCCCACTGCGATGATCGTTGCCTCGGGTGGATTGCGTGCCGCGCGCGATGTCCTGGAAGGGCTGGAGGTTCGCCCTGACGCGATGCGCAAGGTGTTGGATGTAACCGGCGGGTTGATCGTGGCGGAGGCTGTGATGATGGGCCTGGCGCCGGATCTGGGCCGTCAGGTTGCCCATGATCTTGTCTATGATTGCTGTCGTGATGCGCTGGCAGGTAAGGGGACGTTTCTGGACCTGCTGTGTGCCGTGCCTGAAATCACGAAGGTCAAAAGCCGTGAGGACCTTGCGGCCCTGGTGGAACCGGGGAACTATCTGGGATCGGCCCCTGAAATGGTGCGGCGTTTGCTGCAAAACCGGCAATAACCTCCCCCAGTGAAGGGGGAGATTGATGCGGGATGTCTTACGACCCCTGTGCAGGTGCATTGGGGAAGAACAATTGTGTGCCATTCAGCTTGTAATCAGCGATCACAGCCTGGCCTTCTTTGGAAATAACCCAGTCAACGAAAGCCTGTGCATCGTCAATTTTGATATGGGAGAATTTCTCTGGGCTGACGGCAATGATACCATATTGGTTGAACAGGTTTTTATCCCCCTCAAACACGATCTCAAAACCGTCTTTATTCTTATAGGCCAACCAGGTGGCGCGGTCGGTCAGGGCATAGGCTCCCATGCCGTGGGCCGTGTTCAGGGTGGCGCCCATGCCAGACCCGGTTTCCCGATACCATTCACCACCCGCTTCGATATTTGCCAGTTTCCAAAGGGATTTTTCCCGCTTGTCTGTGCCGCTGTCATCCCCGCGTGATGCAAAGGGTGTCTTGCTGTCGGCAATCTTCTTCAAGGCTGCGGCAATGCCGTCACTGCCCTTGATACCGGCGGGGTCTTCAGAGGGGCCGACGACAACAAAGTCATTATACATCACGTCAAACCGTTCGATGCCAAATCCATCTGCGACAAAGGCTTCTTCCGACGGCTTGTGGTGTACGAACAACACATCCGCATCGCCATTACGGGCCAGTTTGATTGCTTGACCGGTGCCAACCGCGACGACCCGTACTTCAATACCTGTTTCCTTCGTGAATACCGGCAGCATGAATTCAAACAGACCGGAATTCTGTGTCGATGTTGTGGATGCGACCGTGATGAACCGATCATCCGCCTGACCGGGCAGGCTGTGCGACAATGAAAGTGCCAATAGGGCGACTAGCCCCAGGCTGAAAGCCTTAATCCTGGTTACCATGTTAGGTCTCCTTTTAAGAAAGCGGTGAGTTCCCGGCTCTGTGGATTATCGAACAGGGATGGGAACGGGCCAGCCTCAATGGGCCGGCCCGCGTGAAGAAACAGGGCCCGATCTGCCAAGCGGCGCACCTGGCCCAATTCGTGGCTGGAAACGACGACCGCCATGCCATCGGCGGCGGCCTCTGCGATCATGTTTTCAACGCCATTTGCTGCGGTGGGGTCCAGTCCGGCCGTCGGCTCGTCCAGCAACAGCACGCGGGGGGCCTGTGCCAGGGCTTGGGCCAGTGCCAACCGCCTTTTCTGACCACCAGAGAGATGGCGTGCCGGGCGGTTTGCGCAGTCTTCCAGACGTGCTTTCGTCAGGCTTTGGGCGATCATGTCGCGACGCTGTTGCTTTGCAATGCTTCGGCGTTTCAGTATGAAATCTATATTGGATGCCACTGTCCGGCGCAGCAGAACTGGCGACTGTAACAGAATTGCCCTGGATGGGGCTGGTCCTGTTGGCCAGTGTAATGAACCCGCATCTGGTTTGATCAGCCCTTGTAACAAGCGCAACAGGGTGGTCTTCCCGGCCCCATTGGGCCCAATCAAGGCCGTGACCCCACCCGATATCGGGACGGACCAGTCGGGTACGTTCAGGATATCGCGACCAGCGCGGCGAACCAGCACGTCCTGCAATCGAAGCAGGGAATTGACATCAACATCCGTCTCAGGTGGCATTACATCTGCCGAAGGGATGTCGCGGGGCATCATGCTTCCCCCCGTGCGGGTGCTTCGCCAGCGGCTTTCCGGCCGATTTCGCGCGCCGCGGCGGCAAACATGTTAACCGCCAGGGCCAGCATAATCAGAATGATACCCAGCGCCAGGGCCAAGGCTAGATCGCCCTTGCTGGTTTCCAGGGCGATTGCGGTTGTCATGACACGGGTGACATTTGCGATGTTACCGCCCACGATCATGACCGCGCCGACTTCTGCCACAGCCCGCCCAAATCCTGCCAGGACTGCCGTGGCCAGACTGAACCGCGCTTCCCAAAGCAGAGTTTGCGCCCGCTCAAAACCAGTCAATCCAATGGCACGCAGCTGTTCGGTATATTCTGAATTGAAATCTTCCAGACTGCGCAGGGCGACGGCGGCAACTATTGGGGTGATCAGGATGGTCTGGGCGATAACCATGGCAGTCGGGGTGAACAACAATCCCAATTCGCCCAGCGGGCCTGCCCTGGACAGGGCCAGATAAACGAACAGGCCGACCACAACCGGGGGCAGTCCCAAAAGGGCATTCAGAACGGTGCTGATCATGTCCCGCCCGGGAAAGCGCGCAATCGCCAACAGGGCGGCCAATGGCAGTCCCAGGCAGGTTGCAATCAATGTTGCCAGTAAGCTGACCTTCAGTGATAGCGCCACGATGCCATACAACTGATAGTCACCGCTTAACACCAAATTGATGGCTAAAAAAAAGGCTGACTCGTTCGCATCCATCCCGTGATCCTGTTTTTTAATCTTTAATCCTGTTTCAATTACGTAATCTAATGAAATCAAGAATACTCACAGTATTGTATCTTTCACAGTTGGGCGCAAGAATGGTCTTACCAATAAAACCCTCCGACCCTGGTCGTTAGAAAGATCCGGGTAATAACAAAGAAGAGGGCTCAGGGAAGAAAGGCTTTCAAGCGGGATGCCAGAGGCCCCTTCTAGCGAATTTTACACCTCGCCGGATGATACTTTCGCCGCGCGGGAAATCGAAATGCCACTGGGCATTGTCGTCGAGAAAAGACCGGCCATCAGTCGGTGGATCACGCATGTCTGGAAACCTGTCGCGGTCCTGCCAGGTGCAACGCCTATTTCCGATTGGAAGCTGTTGATCGACGATGGATCAATCCAAACGTATCATATCGCAACGCTTCCCCTGATCCTTCACCGGAAAGAAACAGAAGCGTATCTGGTCAATCTGGCCAATGACACGCCCGCGATTTATGTCGTCCTGCGAACATCCGATGTCGATGACGATCCGGATGGGCCAGAGATTTACGCCGTTGCCGCCACTGCATCCCCCTATGCCGCACAGGATTTTACCGACAGTGCAGAGGATACGGTCGAAGCCGTGCCAATGCCGGATGGTTTGGTCGCCTGGATACAGGAATTCATTGATCGCCATCACACCGATACGCCGTTCAAAAAGCGAAAGCGCACACCCAACAGGATGGAAGAAGCGCGTTTCGGGAAGGAACTGCATCCTATTGAACAGCGGTTTTACGATAAAACGAAACCAAACTAGCACAGGCCCGACAAGGCTGCCTGGAAGGAGATTTAATCGCCGTGCCCAATGACCGCTTCCTGAACCGATGGTCCCGTATGAAGGCCCAGGCCCGCCCGCAGCGTGGCATCGGGGCTTCTGCGCCTGCTGTCGCCGTCTATCCGGAAGAGGGAGAATTGTTGGAGGATATGGCACCAGGCGAACGGGATGGCGTTCAGGAATTGGCACCGGTGGTTCAGCAGGCCGCTGCGTTGGACTCTGAGCCTGAATTAAGTGAGCAAGCGCTGGCCGAGAAGGCCAATGAGCTTGGCCTTCCCTCGCTCGACAGTCTGGGGCCAGGATCAGATTTCAAGGCCTTTATGGCCAGCACCGTGCCCGCCCAATTGCGCAATCTTGCGCTTCGGAAGTTATGGCGCAGCAATCCGGTTTTGGCGAATTTGGATGGTTTGATCGACTATGGCGATGATTTCACCGATGCCGGGACGGTGGTTGCCAATATGCAGACCGCCTATCAGGCCGGGCGCGGCTATAAGCGCGACCCTGAGCCTGAAATACTGGAAGAGGATGATCTGGACGGACTGGATCAGGATCAGATTGCGTCGGCGGAGGCAGATCAAGACCCTGAGTCAGAAGATGATTGTACAGAACATGATGGGGAAGGTGGCACTGACGATCAGGATTGCCTGAATGAACCGGTGCCGACGGCAGCAGGGGAGACTGCACAGAAAGTGGCGCAGGGCTAGTACGAATAGAGCATTTCAAAACACATTTTGGTTTGGAGAGAATACAGTATGATAGGGTCGCAATCGATTTATAGCCCCCCGGCACCGGACCAGGCCGCCTCTGCGGAAGAATTGGCGCGCCAGTCGCTGTATGCCTTTCTGACCCGGGTGCTTGCGAAACCCATGACACCCGCAGAAGTGCACAGCATTGCCCCGTTCACTGGGTCCGACAGCGCGTTGGGTCGTGCTGCGGCCGCATTGCGTGACGGCATTGCGGCGTCTGATGCGGGACAATTTTCAGAAGAGTATCAGAACCTGTTCATTGGGGTGGGGCGGGGCGAATTGCTGCCATTTGCATCCTATTATCTGACGGGTTTCCTGAATGAAAAGCCGCTTGCTCAATTACGCCGCGACATGGCGCGATTGGGCTTTGAGCGCCCGGCTGAAGTGAAAGAGCCGGAAGATCATATTGCAGCAATCTGCGATATCATGAGCCACCTGATCGAAGGAACCGCGCTGGGCGGCTTCGATATCTATGATCAGGATCAGTTCTTTGCTGCCCATTTAAGATCCTGGGCGGGAAAGTTTTTTGCTGATTTGGAATCAGCAAAAACCGCCGACGTTTACCGCCATGTGGGGAGCGTCGGGAAACTCTTTATGGAGATTGAGGAACAAGGGTTCGGGATGATTGCCCGCGCCTGAAGGGCCTGAAGCGCCATAAAGGGGTTTGTGAAACCCTTACGATAAGGGAGTGAGTGCGATGAGTGACCAAGAGCAACAGAACCGGGAGTCGGCTGTCAGCCGTCGTCAGTTCTTCGGTGCCGCCACCAAGGGCGTTGCCGTTGGGGCCGGTGCGATGGTCGCGGCTGTCGGTGTTTCCTCTGCGCAAGCGGAAGAACCATCGACAACCACAGGCGATTATCGTGAGACTGCGCATGTGAAAACTTACTATGAACTCGCCCGCTTCTAGGCGGTTGGGTTCGGTGTTCAGAGTGCATTGAAAACGCGGGTCAAACGCCCCTGACGAAGACTGTAAGGCGGTGGTTCAGGCCCAGAACAAGGAAAGGGAGAGACATGCTCCGGAAAAAGACCAACGGGGTTGCAAATGGCCCCCGTTCGGCAGCGGCCTTCGGGACCGTATCCGGTGACGCTGTTGATCGCCGCACCTTCTTAAAGCGTTCCGGCCTGACGGCTGGAGGGATTGCAGTTGCGTCTGCAGCCCCTGCGGGTCTGATGACCCGACGCGCAGAAGCGGCATCTACTGGCGAGGCCAGCGGCAATGTGAAGATGGTGAAATCCGTCTGCACACATTGTTCTGTTGGGTGCACCGTGATGGCTGAAGTGGATAACGGCGTTTGGATCGGGCAGGAGCCCGGCTTCGACAGCCCGTTCAATTTGGGTGCCCATTGTGCGAAAGGGGCTTCGGTCCGTGAACACGCCCATGGCGAACGGCGCCTGAAATATCCAACCAAGCTTGTCGACGGCAAATGGACCAAGATTTCCTGGGACCAGGCGATCGAGGAAATCGGCGACAAAATGCTGGAAATCCGCGAAACGTCGGGACCGGATTCGGTGTATTGGCTGGGCTCTGCGAAACACAGCAACGAGCAAGCGTATCTGTTCCGTAAGTTCTATGCTTTCTGGGGCTCCAATAACGGGGATCATCAGGCGCGTATCTGTCACTCCACCACAGTAGCGGGTGTCGCCAGTACATGGGGCTATGGCGCCATGACCAACTCGTATAACGACATCCATAATTCACGCGCGATCTTCGTGATCGGGGGCAACCCGGCCGAAGCGCATCCTGTTTCCCTGCTTCACCTGTTGAAGGCGAAGGAGATGAACAATGCGCCGCTGATCGTTTGTGATCCACGCTTTACCCGCACGGCGGCCCATGCCGATGAATTTGTGCGGTTCCGGCCCGGCACGGACGTTGGCCTGATCTGGGGGCTGCTGTGGCATATCTTCGAAAACAAATGGGAAGATACTGAATTCATCCGCCAGCGCGTCTGGGGTATGGATCAGATTCGCAAGGAAGTGGCCGCCTGGACCCCGGAAGAAACAGAACGTGTAACCGGTGTTCCGGGTTCCCAGCTTGCGCGGGTTGCGCGGACGCTGGCGAATAACCGGCCAGGGACGGTGATCTGGTGTATGGGGGGAACGCAGCATACCAACGGGAACAACAATACCCGCGCCTACTGCATCCTTCAGCTTGCGCTGGGCAATATGGGCAAAGCGGGCGGCGGAACGAATATCTTCCGCGGTCATGACAATGTTCAGGGGGCAACCGATCTGGGCGTTTTAAGCCATACACTGCCTGGTTATTATGGCCTGGCGGCGGGTGCCTGGAAACATTGGTCCCGGGTCTGGGGTGTTGATTACGAATACCTGCTGGGGCGTTTCGCCTCCAAGGACCTGATGGAATCTTCTGGGATTCCTGTATCGCGCTGGATTGATGGCGTTCTTGAAAACAAGGACAATATGGATCAGCCGAACAATCTTCGGGCCATGGTATTCTGGGGTCACGCACCGAACTCTCAAACCCGGCTGCCGGAAATGAAGACGGCGATGGAGAAACTGGACCTTCTGGTCGTGGTCGATCCTTATCCGACGGTTTCCGCAGTGCTGCATGATCGCAAGGACGGGGTCTACCTGTTGCCTGCGGCGACACAGTTTGAAACCTATGGCTCTGTCACGGCGTCGAACCGGTCTCTTCAATGGCGCGACAAGATTGTCGAGCCATTGTTTGAATCCCTGCCGGATCACACGATCATGTACAAATTCGCGAAGAAATTCGGTTTCGCGGATGAAATGTTCAAGAACATCGCCGTCGAGGGGGAAGAACCGCTTGTCGAGGATGTGACGCGGGAATTCAACAGGGGCATGTGGACAATCGGCTATACCGGTCAATCACCGGAGCGGTTGAAGAAGCACATGGCAAACCAGCATACCTTTGACCGCACGACCTTACAGGCGGTTGGTGGCCCATGCGACGGGGATTATTACGGATTGCCCTGGCCGTCCTGGGGCACACCGGAAATGAACCATCCGGGGACGCCAATCCTGTATGATCCTTCCAAGCCAGTGGCCGAAGGGGGATTGACCTTCCGGGCACGGTTCGGGGTTGAACGGGATGGTGAAAACCTGCTGGCGGAAGGGTCTTATTCGGTGGGATCGGAAATCACCGATGGCTATCCGGAATTCACCATGCAGAGCCTGATGGATCTGGGCTGGGATGGCGATTTGACGGCCGATGAAAAGGCCGCCATTGATGCTGTTGGCGGTCCAAAGGCCAACTGGAAAATCGACCTGTCGGGCGGTATCCAGCGGGTTGCGATCAAGCATGGCTGCGCACCCTTCGGGAATGCAAAAGCCCGCTGCGTGGTCTGGAACTTCCCGGATCCTGTGCCGACGCACCGTGAACCACTGTACACGCCGCGGCGGGACCTTGTGGCGGATTATCCGACCTATGAGGACCGGAAGTCTTATCGGCTGCCGACCCTGTATGCCTCCATCCAGAAGAACGATTTCTCGAAGGATTTCCCAACCATCCTTACATCCGGCCGTTTGGTCGAATATGAGGGCGGCGGGGACGAGACCCGGTCGAACCCCTGGCTGGCGGAACTGCAACAGAACATGTTCGTCGAAATCAATACGCGGGATGCCAATAATGGCGGCATCACCGATGGCGACATGGTCTGGGTGTATGGTCCAGAAGGCGGCAAGGTGAAGGTCATGGCGATGGTGACGGAGCGCGTTGGCGCTGGCGTTGCCTTCATGCCCTTCCACTTTGGCGGGGTTTATCAGGGAGAGGATCAGCGCAGCAAATATCCAGAAGGGGCTGATCCATACATCCTTGGGGAATCGACCAATACCGCCCAAACCTATGGTTATGACTCGGTGACACAGATGCAGGAGACGAAAGTCACCCTGTGTCGTGTCGAACGCGCGTAAGAGGAGATTGAACAATGGCTAGAATGAAATTCCTCTGTGATGCGGAACGGTGCATTGAATGCAACGCCTGCGTCACGGCGTGCAAAAACGAGCATGAAGTGCCATGGGGCATCAACCGCCGGCGCGTCGTCACGATCAATGATGGCAAGCCGGGGGAGCGGTCGATCTCCGTTGCCTGCATGCATTGTTCGGACGCGCCGTGTATGGCGGTTTGTCCTGTGGATTGCTTCTACCAGACCGATGAAGGTGTGGTGCTGCATTCCAAGGATCTGTGCATCGGGTGTGGCTATTGCTTCTACGCCTGCCCATTCGGCGCACCGCAATATCCGCAGGCTGGAAACTTTGGCAGCCGGGGCAAGATGGACAAATGTACCTTCTGTGCCGGTGGACCGGAGGAAAACAACTCCACGGCTGAATTCCAGAAATACGGGCGCAACCGTTTGGCAGAAGGCAAGCTGCCGCTGTGTGCGGAAATGTGTTCGACCAAGGCACTTCTCGCAGGGGATGGTGACACCGTCTCTGATATTTATCGCGAGCGTGTCGTGTCCCGTGGCTTTGGCTCTGGGGCCTGGGGTTGGGGTACCGCCTACGACCAAAAGGGAACCTAAAATCACCCCCCTCCGCATGGAAAGTCAGTCCGTGCGGAGGGGATGATTTCAGATCAATGCAGGCGCAGGATAGGGCGAAACTTTCGTCTGTCTTGTCCCATGCTTTGGAAGATCGGTGCGAATGATGACAAACAGAACTGCAAGCCACCCACACACATCCCGAAAGGGGCGTGTCCTGTTGGTTGCATGTGCGGCCATTTTGATTGGGCTGACGGGGTGCCGCGAGTCAGAACAGGATCGTATCATTGATTTTGATCCAGGTGTGTATAAGGGCAAGGAAGATACGCCCTTGAGCCAGGAAACATTGGATGAATTGCGCCGTCGCGCTGCGATACAAGAGACTCCGTAACAGGTCCGGCGGTCGCGCGGGGGCCAGCCCCGGCGCGGACTGTAAGGGGCTATCGGGACTATCGGGAGATTTGGGATGAAACGGCTAACATACGCTTTGAGTGCGGGCCCATTGCGGGCGGGCGCAACACTGGCGACCATTTTACTGATACAGTTATGGGCAGGTGTTGCTGGGGCTCAACAATCTGGTCAGGTGCCAGGGCAAGCCCTTGGCAATGCCAGTGATGCCGATCTGTGGCGCGCCATTCGACAGGGCGCGGGCAACCTTATCCAGGCAGAAGGCAGCACCTGGCGCGCCCTTCACAATGGGCCGCTATCCACCTATGGCATATGGATCATGGCGGGCATGGTTTTCCTGCTGGCGTTATTCTTCCTGCTGCGGGGACGGATTAAGATAGAACATGGATGGGCTGGGCGAACGATAGAGCGTTTCAGTTTCATCGAACGGATTGGTCACTGGCTGACAGCGGGATCATTTGTCGTTCTGGCCATCACCGGACTGAATATAATGTACGGAAAATACTTCCTGATGCCCGTAATCGGCAAGGAAGCGTTTTCGATCATTACGGCGGCTGGGAAATACGCCCATAACTGGATCGCCTTTGCCTTCATGGCGGGGCTGGTCATGATCTTCCTGATGTGGGTCCTGCACAACATTCCCAACCGGCATGACATCAAATGGATACTACAGGCCGGTGGTCTGTTTTCCAAAGGGGTCCATCCCCCCGCAAAGAAATTTAATGCCGGCCAAAAGATCGTGTTCTGGGTGACGATCCTGGGTGGATTATCCCTCAGCCTGTCAGGATGGACATTACTGGATCCGTTCACGACGACGATGTTTGCCGATACATTTGCCTTGTTGAATGTGGTCGGTTTTTCTCTGCCGACAGATCTCAGCCCGATGCAGGAACAGCAATATGCCCAATTGTGGCATGCGGCCGTTTCCATGGTCATGATCGCGATTATTTTGGCCCATATCTATATCGGGTCATTGGGCATGGAAGGGGCGTTTGATGCGATGGGGTCCGGCCAGGTCGATCTGAACTGGGCCAAGGAGCACCACAGCCTGTGGGTCGATGAAGTTCAGGAAAAAGAGCAGCATTCCGGGCGCACGGCACCGGCGGAATAGCCCCTGTCAGGGGAAGGACATGATCAGACTGCGTCGGTCGTATTCGATAGGGGCTGTGTTGTTTCATAAGGCGGTGATTTTGGGGGCGCTCCTTCAACTCACCGCCTTTCTTTTGATGATGACTGGTTCCGCCCAGGCTGATTTTGTGGGCCACGGGGCCCCTGTCCGGGATGTGGAAATCTCCCCCGATGGTCGCTATGCGGTGACGGCCGGGTTTGATGATATCGCCATTCTCTGGTCTCTTGAGGACCGATCCCAACTGGCACGCCTGTACGGTCATCAGGCCGGGGTGAATGCCGTCAGCTTTTTGCCACCCCTGACAGGTAAGACGCATCCCCGGGTGATCAGCGCCAGTGATGATGGAACCGCCCGGATCTGGGATGGTGATACCGGGACCGTTCTGCATGTCTTGCAGGGACACGAGAAAAAGGTTGTCGCAATCGCATCCTCCCCCGATGGTCAACAGGTTGCCACAGCCTCCTGGGATCGGACTGTTCGGCTTTGGGATGCGACATCCGGGCAGGTGTTAAAGACGTTCACCGGTCACACCAACAGCGTGAATGATGTTGTTTTCAATGCCAGTGGTGATGCGCTGATATCTGCAGGCTATGACGGTGATATCCGCGTTTAGCCGCTGGCGGCGGGCGTGGAGTCTTATCGCCTCGCGAAAGTCGGGTTTCCAATCAATGGGCTGGCGTTGTCGGGGCAGGTTCTGGTCACTGGATCATCGGACCAGACTGTGCGCGTGTGGGATGTTGACTCCGGCACCCTGCGGCAGGAATTGGGCAACCAGCATGATAGCGCGGTTCTGGCCGTAGCGATTTCCAAAGATGGCAAAGTAATCGCGTCTGGCGGGGTGGGCGGTAGCCTTTATCTGTGGGATATCGGATCACAGGCCCCACGCATATCATTGCAGGTTGAGCATTATCGGGCAGTTTGGTCGCTGGCCTTCACACCCGATGGCAGCCGAATATATGCGGGTGGTATAGATTCCGTGGTGCGGGGCTGGCTTACTGAATCCGGTGAGTCCGTGATTGGTCAGTCAACCCGATTTCAACCTGTGGAGCGGGTATCCAGTTCAATGGCCTTTTCTGACGACCCGGTGGAGCGAGGCAGTTATCAGTTCCGAAAATGTGCGATCTGCCATGCCTTGAAGCCGGGGGGGCCGGATCGATCTGGGCCCAGCCTTTCTGGGGTTTTCGGGCGTCCCGCGGGGACTTTGCCGGGATATACCTATTCTGAGGCCCTGAAGAACACACCCATTATCTGGGACGAGGAGACAATTGCGCGGTTGTTTGATATCGGCCCGAACAAGATGTTCCCAGGCACGAAAATGCCAGAACAACGCTTAACGAATCCACGGGATCGTCAGGATCTGGTTGAGTTTCTGAAACACGCGACACAAAAGACTGACGCGGACTGATTCAGGCCTGTGAAAGAATCCTGGTTGACCCCGAATAACCGCGCACCACGCTAGAGCATCATGCGTTCGCATGAGCTCACACATAATACTCTAACCATTTCTTTTTTCAGCAAATACGTCGTCGCAAACGATTCCGTTCGCTCGGGATTTGCTCTAAAGGGTGGCACCCTTCTTTTGCTGCTTCTGCTTGAAGGTCTCCACCGCCTTATTGATCTCGTTATACATCTCAGACGATGACTGATCGGGATTGAAGGCGGCGATGATGGCCTCTGCCATGGGTTTCAACAGTTCGACATCTCTGCCGTCTGGATGGGAGATACTGTCACTGATAGAAGAGGCGACCCGAATCATGGAGGTGCACAGGCTTGTGACATGTTCGTATTTCGTCCCCTTCATGCGATTGCCGGTATCGCGGGAGACGGAAATCAGGCGATCGACGGTTTTTATCCGATCATCAGTAACCTCAAATTTCTTTAACTCTGGCAGAAGCAGCTTTACCAAAAAGCCAATCTGGAACGCATTTCGCTTCAATCTCTGGTCATTGATGCCGCTTTGGGCATCCTGAATCGCAGAAATGATCATGTCGGTATCAACCGGCTCGCCCTTTGCCTTTGACCGCAATGTGTTGGGAACTTCTATTGTGGGAATTTCCGACTCGCGGTTGACGTCCTTGCGGCGGTCCGGCCCAATATAGTCGCTGGTCACGACAAAGGGTTTGCGATGATTTACCAGCGCCTTGATGCGGTCAAACACCTGGGCCGGGCTCAGCGGTTTAACCAACAGGTCATCGGTTCCTGACGACGCCACCCGACGCACCAGTTCCGGGGTAGGTTCCCAGATTGTTAAAATGACCGGAACGAAGGGATTTTTACCCAATTTATTATTGCGAAGCTCTGTGATCATGACATCGGCATGCCCGATATCCATTTCCGAATCCATAACGATCAGGTCAGGTTCGGTATTGTTGATTGCCTCGCGCATGGGGCCTGCGCGATCATAATCGGTCACCGACTCATATCCCTCACGATGCAGGGCAGCACGGATCGCGCCGCGCAAAGATTGCTGCGGCTCCCCGAAGAGGATCCGTATATCGCGATTATTACTGTTTTTTCCCATATTCATCGTGAATTTAGTTATACATTGTTCGTATCAATGCGCAATTAACTCAAATCACGGTACTTGTTTGTTTTAGAGCAATATCAGGTCATTCATGGTCGCTCTGACCGAGATGTTTTAAGGCTGGATTAGGAGCAGCTTGCTGCGCGTAGCGGGGCTACGGGCAAGAGCTGCGACGCAGGCCAGCCTTAAAACATCCGGCCGGAACGGTGACTTTCGGCGGACCGCTGCTGCGTTACCCGCCTTGCGCGATGCCCCGCATCGCTCTGCGGCGGGTGCCTCGCATCGTCCTCGCCGAAAGACATCAGAGTGACCATGAATGACCTGATATTGCTCTTATACACCTTGTGACAAATCAGTCCTATTTGATAACTGTCGTCAGATTTTCTGATGGGGATGCTGTTTAAGGCAGTGGACCCTTTGGTTCGGTTCCGTCATAGTCTGGCCATGCGATGGATCGGAAAACTATTTCTTTGGCTTTTGGCTGGCATTGGCGGTCTGGTTGTCGTGATCACCCTGGCGGTGGTTACATTCACGGCATCAATGCGCACGGATAAACCCACAATGCCCGACAGCGCCGTTTTGTCCCTGAACTGGAATGAAGTTCTGGAAGAACGGTATGCAACGCTGCCTTCCTTTAAGGCCGTTCCGCCCGCGACCCTGCTGGATACAGTAACAGCATTGGACCGGGCCGCGGCCTCTCCCGCCGTTAAGGCACTGGTTGTGCGGTTAGGGAATACATCCCTTGGCTTTGCGCGGGCGGAAGAGCTTGCAGCCGCGGTTCGGCGCTTCCGTGCTTCTGGCAAGCCTGCCTATGTCTATGCCGATGATCTGGGGGGATTTGGGGATGGAACGCGCCTGACGACCCTGGCTGCGGCTTTTGATGATGTGTGGATGGCACCGTCCGGGACAGTAGGATTGACGGGTGTCGCGCTGGAAACCCCCTATTTCGCAGACGCGCTGGAAGAGGTGGGTATAGAAGCCGAATTTGAACAACGGTACGAATTCAAGGGTGGCGCGGATCCAATGACGCGCTCTGACATGTCGGGTCCAATTCGTCAGTCATTGACCCGCTTGGTGGATGGCCTGTTGGACCATGCCGTTGCCTCAATCGCAGCAGACCGCGACCTGACACAGCAACAGGTTCGCGCCCTTGTCGATGGCGGTCCCTATCTGGGGCGAGAGGCTGTCGCTGCTGGATTGATTGATCGCCTGGATTACCCAGATGCCTTTGAAGCCCATGTAAAAGCCCTGACCGGATCGGATGCAAAATGGATTGATGCCCCCTTCCTGTTGGCGGCGACCCAGGCTGAACCGCCAGAGGAAGGACCGGGATCGTCCAGAGTTGCGGTCCTTTATGGGGTCGGGCCAATCGGCGTGGACGATCAACTGGGGGGGCCTTTTGGCGACCCCGGATTTAACAGCCAGGGGCTGATTGATATTCTGAATGATATCGCGAAACACAAGGATTATGCGGCCGTGCTGTTTCGCGTCGACAGTCCGGGCGGTGCCTATGGACCGTCTGATGCGGTGTGGCATGCGGTCGGACAAGTTCAGGCGGCAGGTATTCCGGTCGTGGTGTCCATGGGCGATGTTGCCGCCAGCGGTGGATATTTCGTCTCAGCCAGCGCGGATCAGATCATCGCTTATCCCAGCACGATCACGGGATCGATCGGCGTCTATGGGGGAAAGTTTGACGCCAGTCAGGTGTGGGATCAATTGGGCGTGAATTGGGAACATGTGACGGCCGGGCAGAATGCGGGCATGTGGTCATTCAACCGCGGTTTTGATGAGTCTGAGCGGGAACGCTTCGCGACATCGATTGATTTCGTCTACGAAGATTTTACCAGCAAGGTCGCCCAGGGTCGTGGCTTTGATGCGGCAAAGATAAATGCTGTTGCCCGTGGTCGCATCTGGTTGGGCAGTCAAGCCGTCGAAGTTGGATTGGTGGATCGATTGGGTGGCTTTTCAGAAGCAATGGCTGCAATTCGCGACCTATTGGGCCTGGATGCGGGGGCGCAGCTTGATCTGCATGTCCTGCCACAACCGAAATCACCCATTGAAGCGATTGCGGAGGCCCTGGAGTCAGGTGACTTCTCCCTAGCCTTTGGGACGATGATTGCAGAGGCTGCCGAACGCCGGATCATGACGCGGGTCGAGGCCGTTCTTGGGGATATCGATGGTGTCATGGGGCCGCGTGGATTGCTGTCGGCACCCCCAATGCACTTTGGGGATTAGAGAATCTTTAAGCCGGTTTCATGCCGTATAAATGACAGGGACGTAACGCCCCTTCATTCACCGCTTGCTGCCTGATTTCATAGCTTCGGACGCGCTTTTCAGCATTCTCCATCCCGATTGCGGCAATCAGCTGCTGTAGCCCCGGGCCGGTCACCTGCAATTCTTCTTTTTTGATTTCTTCCCGATACCAGGCATTGCGATCCTTCACATGGGCCGCCTGGAAGCCAGCCCTGCGCAGCGCGTCCTCTGTCTCGGCCGGGGTTGCAAAATCTGCCTTCAGGCCGTTCTGTTCGCCCCATTCAACCAGAATGGGCGGGACCGCGTCGCTTTCGTCCCCGCCGCGCAGCCAGTCGCTGGCGATCAACTGTCCGCCCGGCTTCAACACCCGCAGAACCTCTTTATACAGGCTGTGCTTTTCGGGGATATGCAGCATGGCATCCTTGCTGAACACGCTGTCAAACTGGTTGTCGGCAAAGGGTAAAGGCCCCGGTTCAACCAAGTGCGCAGTGATTTTATGTGACAGATCATGTTGGTGGAACCGTCGCGATGCGTGATCGATCAATTGGGGTTCAACATCAATTGCGGTAACCTGGCTGGCCCCATATTCCTGGACCAACAGGCAGTCGATACCGCCAACGCCACAGCCAATATCCAGTACAGAAAGCCCCGTAATATCGAGACCGTCCAGCATCGCGGCGATCTCTTCGGGACCGCCGGGTGACAGGAACCCATCGCCCCAGATCGCTTGCAGCGCGTTAATGAAGGAATCCGGATAGTGCAGTGTTTCTTCGTCTTTCATGACATTAACATCGCCTTACCTGACAGCGTTTCTGTGTGTTGGACAATCATACTTGCGCATATACGGGCATACTAGAGGCTTACACCCCTTGTAAATGCAGGATCAGGGCATAGCTGATCACCCCTGCCACCAGACCAATGGGGACGGATTTTCCGCTACGATACCAGACCGCCAGGGCAATCAGAAAAGCGATTGCCCGCCAGGTGAGTGGCTGAAGGGACATGTCGCCAGCGGGCATCAGCAGAACACGGGCCATCAATCCCGCAACCATAGCATAGGCAACACAGCCGATCCAATTGAACAGGGGGCTGTCCTCTTGGACGCGGGTTTCCACCGCGACACCCAGCGCCCGCCACATGAAGGTGCCAAACCCACCAATCAGAACAGCGATCCATATAGCAGCATCGCCCACGATCAGTCCCCCGCATTATTGCGAAACAGGTGGGGGGCGCTGATAAAGCCCAGTGTGCCGCCCAGCAGTCCTGCCGCAATCACGGCCCAATCCCCCATCACGGGATACAGCGCCAGCCCGACGGCAATGCCAAACAGGACCGACAGTCGATTGGCCCATTGTCGCGCACCAGAGATCAGCAGCAACAGATAAAGCGGTGTCATAAAGATAGCTACAGTCAGCACGCTTTGGGGAACGACGCGGCCCAGTTGATGGCCAATGGTGGTTCCCAGCAATCCCGCTGACATCAAGGTTACGGCGAAACCGATATAGTATCGCAGCCTTTGGTGTGCTGGTACATGATCGGCGCGGGTCATCATCTGTGTCCAGCAGGATATCGCCAGGGATTGCATCAGCAACAGGCGCGAGAGGACGGAAAGCTTCCGCCCCCCGGTAACGGAAGAAAGGCCGGTCACCACCATTGGGAACATCCGCAGATTGGCCAGAGCAACCGCCACGAACAGGGCCAGCAGACCGCCCCCGCTGGCATGAATATCCACCAGCGCGACCTGACCGGCAATGCCCCATACCAGGGTTGTTATGCCCAAGGCGGGGAGAATCGCCAGCCCCGCATCCTGCGCCATGGCCCCAAAACCAATCATTGTCAGGCCTATGCCAAGGGCCGGTACGTTCAGGCAATCCCGCATTCCACGCAGAAAAGGGCGCGGGAGATCCGGCGGCACAGTAACGGGATGGGGCATGGGCAACAGAGAGGGCTTTCAACATATGAAAAGGAAAACGAGACCCGATTATCCACCGGGTCTCGTCCCTGTAAAGCGAAGGCTGGTTTAAATAGCTGTGCCTTAAACGTCGATCAACAGGCGGGCCGGGTCTTCCAGCAGTTCCTTGATGCGTACCAGGAAGGTGACCGCCTCGCGCCCATCAATGATGCGGTGATCATAGGAATGGGCGACATACATCATATTGCCGACCACAATTTCACCATCGCTGTTCACGATCGGGCGTTTCTGGATTTTGTGCATGCCCAGAATACCAGATTGTGGCGGGTTGATGATTGGCGTGGACAGCAAAGACCCAAAGACACCGCCATTGGTGATGGTGAAGCTGCCGCCCTGCATTTCCGCCATGCTGAGCTTGCCATCGCGGGCGCGACGACCGAAATCAGCAATCGACCCTTCGATTTCCGCAAAGCTTTTCTTGTCGGCATCGCGCAGCACAGGAACCACTAGGCCCGACGGGGTGCCAACGGCGATCCCGATGTCATAGTAGTTCTTATAGATGATCTGATCGCCGTAGATTTCGCCATTCACAGCGGGCAGTTCTTTCAGGGCCACAACGGCCGCCTTCACGAAGAAGGACATGAAGCCCAGCTTCACAGAATGTTTCTTCTCAAACCGATCTTTGTAATCGTTGCGGACCTCCATCATCGGACCCATATCGATCTCGTTGAAGGTGGTCAACATCGCCGCGGTGTTTTGCGCCTCTTTCAGGCGGGTCGCGATGACCTTGCGCAGCTTGGACATTTTCACATGTTCTTCGCCGCGCGGATCTGGGGTGCGTTCCGGCAGCGCTTCATAGGTCGGCGTGGCAGGCTTTGTGCCCCCCACTGCCGCCGCTGGTGCCGCAGCCTTTGCCGGGGCGGGCGTCGCTGAACCACCGGATTTCATGAAATTCTGAACATCTTCTTTGGTCAGATTTCCCTTCGGTCCGGACGCTGGAATTTTGGACGCATCCAGATCATTTTCCGCCACCATCTTCGCAACGGCGGGCGACAGCGTTTCATTGCTGGTAGTTGCAGCGGGCTTCGCTTCGGACTTCGATTCGGGCGCTGGCTTCTTTTCCTCTTTGGCGGGCTCTGGTGCGGCCTCAGCCTTGGGGGCGTCTTCCTTTTTCGAGTCACTGCCTGTGGCGCCTTCGTCGATGCGGCACAGTAAGGCACCGACTTCGACATCAGCGCCTGAATCAGCGATAATTTCCGCCATTGCGCCTGCGACCGGGGAGGGAACTTCAATCGTTACCTTATCGGTTTCAAGTTCGACCAAGGGCTCGTCTTTGGCGACAGAATCACCAACTTTTTTGAACCATTGAATGACGCTGGCTTCACTGACTGATTCGCCCAGCGTTGGCACCGTAATATCCGTCGCCATGTGTCCTCTTGCCTTTCCGGCTTTCGCCGTCTTTCAATGCCCCGTTATCTTTAGTCTCAGGGCGCTCTTCCGATTTTACCCAGTGCACTCTCTATTCAGAACACGTTACTTTTTCTTGGCCGCTGCCTTTTTAGCAGATGCCTTTTTCGCCGACGTTTTCTTGGCTTCGGCTTTCTTTGATGCTGTTTTTGACACAGCAACCTTGCGCGCCCGTTCTGGCAGGGTCAGCGCTTCATCGACCAATTTGGATTGCTCCATCGCATGGCGTTTTGCGCTGCCTGTGGCGGGAGAGGCCGCCGCGTCCCGACCTATATAGCGGGGGCGCTGATTGGGCTTGTGGTTGACTTCTTCCAGCACGCGCTCAATGCGTCGATCAACGAAGAACCATGCCCCGTTATTCTCGGGCTCTTCCTGACACCAGATCACTTCGGCATTCGGGAAGCGGCTTAATTCCGTTGTCACCGCATGGAACGGGAACGGATAGATCTGTTCAACGCGCATGATATAGACATCGTTGATGCCTTTTGCGTCTCGCTCTGCTTCCAGGTCGAAATAGACCTTACCGGAGCACAGAACGACCCGCCGGATATCCTCATCTGCCGCCAATTTCCCCTGCAGTTGGGCATTGTCCCACAAAACGCGGTGGAAGCTGGTGCCGGGACCGAATTCTTCCAGCTTCGACACACAGGCTTTATGGCGCAGCAGCGATTTTGGCGTCATCTGAATCAGGGGCTTGCGGAAATTCCGCCGAACCTGACGGCGCAAGGCATGGAAATAGTTCGCTGGCTGCGTGATGTTGCAAACCTGCCAGTTGTCTTCAGCGGATAATTGCAGATACCGCTCCAGACGGGCAGAAGAATGCTCAGGTCCCTGACCTTCATAGCCATGGGGCAGCAGCATCACCAGACCGCACATACGCAGCCATTTGGATTCACCAGAAGCGATGAACTGATCAATGATCACCTGCGCCCCATTGGCGAAATCACCAAACTGCGCCTCCCACAGGACAAGGGAATGCGGCTCTGCAGAGGCATAGCCATATTCAAAGCCCAACAGCCCGAATTCACTCAACGGGCTGTCGATAACCTCGAACGGGGCCTGGCCCATGCGGATATTGTTCAGGGGAACATGGCGATTTTCGTTGTTCTGATCCAACAGAACAGCGTGGCGCTGAGAGAAGGTACCGCGTTCACAGTCTTCCCCACTGAGCCGGATCGTCGTGGATTCGCACAACAAAGTACCGAATGCCAGGGCTTCCGCCGTGCCCCAGTCGATCCCTTCGCCGGTTTCGATCATCGTGCGTTTGGCTTCTAACTGCCGCTCGATCTTCGGGTTCAGGGCGAAATTCTTCGGGGGTTCGGATATCGCATGGCCGACCTCACGCAGCAGGTCCATATCGACAGATGTATGACCGCGTCTGGCCCCTTCTTCCGCCATGGCCAGACCCGACCATTTGCCTTCCAGCCAGTCGGCCTTGTTGGGCTTAAAGGCCCGCGCGGCTTCAAAGCTTTCATCCAGGATTTTCTTGATATCGTCGCGAATTTTCTCGCAACCCTCGGCATCAACGACGCCCATTTCCTGCAAGCGCTTGGAATAGATTTCGCGGGTGCGGGGGTGATTCTTGATCTTCTTGTACATCAGGGGCTGGGTGAACATCGGTTCATCCCCCTCGTTATGACCATGGCGACGATAGCACCACATGTCGATAACGACGTCCTTTTTGAATTTCTGCCGGTATTCCATCGCCAGACGGGCCACATGGACACAGGCTTCTGGATCGTCGCCATTCACATGGAAAACCGGTGCATCCACAGTCTTTGCCATGTCACTGCAATAGGGTGAGGAGCGGGACTTGGACGGGGCCGTCGTGAAGCCAATCTGATTGTTGATGATAATATGGATGGTGCCGCCCGTTTCATAACCATCCAACTGGCTCAACAGCAGGGTTTCAGCCACAACGCCCTGGCCGATAAAGGCGGCATCGCCGTGCAGCAGCAGGCCCATGACCTTGTCGCGATTATTGTCGGAACGCTGGTGCTGTTTCGCGCGGACCTTGCCCAGGACGACTGTGTTCACACATTCCAGGTGGCTGGGGTTGGCGGTCAGCGACAGGTGGACCGTCTTGCCTTCAAACTCGCGATCCGCAGACGTGCCCAGGTGATATTTCACATCACCGGATCCCTGTACTGAGGACGGGTTCGATGCCAGCCCTTCGAATTCCGCGAAAATCTGCATATAGGGCTTGTTCATGATATTGGCCAAAACATTCAGCCGACCGCGATGGGCCATGCCCAACACGACTTCTTCCATGCCCAATTGCGCACCGCGTTTGAAAATCTGTTCCATCATCGGGACCAGGCTTTCCGCGCCATCCAGGCCGAACCGCTTGGTGCCGCGATATTTCGTGTCCAGATAGGTTTCAAACATATCCGCATGGGTCATGCGTTCCAGGATCGTGCGGCGTCCCAGATCGGTGAAGTCCTTGCGGTTGCGGCTGCTTTCAATCTTTTCCTGAATCCAGGATTTCTCTTCGGCATCCTGGATATGCAGAAATTCAACACCGATATTGCCACAATAGGTCTGGCGGCAAATCTTGATGATTTCACGCAAGGTCGCAGATTCCAGACCCAGATAATAATTGATGAAGATCGGGCGGTCGTAATCGCGTTCTTCAAAGTCATAACTGGCCGGGTCCAGTTCCGGATGGTCGCCCCGTTTTTCCAGACCCAACGGGTCCAGATTGGCGGCCATATGGCCCCGCATGCGATAGGCGCGGATAAGCATCAGCGCACGGATAGAATCCAGGGTCGCCTGACGAATCTGGTCGCTGCCCGTTGCTGCAACGCCGCCGCCTTTGATGGCCGCCAGCAATTGGTGCAGGGCGTCCTGTTTCAGATCAGGATCGCTGAGATAGTCAGAAAGGCTTGCCCCTTGGCCGGAGGTCGCTTGGCCCATGACGGCGGTCTTGCGCTTGGTCCAACTTGGCCCCTTATGGTCATCCTGCAGATCCACATCCCCTGGTTCCAGGGTTTCGAAGAAATCTGCCCATCCCGGCTCAACGGAGTTCGGGTCGATGGCCCATTTTGAATAGAGTTCGGCGATATAGGTCTCATTCGCGCCGAAAAGTTGGGAAGATTCGCCGATATACGTCATGCTCTGACTGCTCCCACTCTAAAAGAAATATGCAATTTCGATGCGACGGGGGCGAAGCCTATGCCCGCCCCCGTCCTCGAAATCAGCCACCCATTACTTTCAACATGCTCGACCCCAGCGCGGACGGGCTTTCCGCCACGGTGATGCCCGCGCTGCGCATCGCTTCCTGCTTGGATTCCGCTGTGCCCTGCCCACCGGAGATGATGGCGCCTGCATGGCCCATGCGTTTTCCGGGAGGGGCTGTGACACCGGCAATAAAGCCAACCATCGGCTTCTTCACTTTCGACCGTTTGATGAATTCGGCCGCTTCCTCTTCTGCGGTGCCGCCGATTTCCCCGATCATGATAATGCCCTGGGTTTCATCATCCGCCAGGAACATTTCCAGGCAGTCGATGAAGTTTGTCCCATTCACGGGGTCGCCGCCGATCCCGATGCAGGTTGTCTGCCCCAGGCCCGTGGCTGTGGTTTGCGCCACAGCTTCATAGGTCAGGGTGCCCGACCGCGACACAACGCCGATCTTGCCGCGCTTGTGAATGTGACCGGGCATAATGCCGATCTTGCATTCGTCAGGCGTGATCACACCGGGGCAGTTCGGCCCGACAAGGCGGGTGCTGGAATTAACCAGGGCGCGTTTCACGCGGACCATGTCCAGCACGGGAATGCCTTCGGTGATGCAAACCGCCAGGGCGATTTTGGCATCAATGGCTTCCAGGATCGCGTCCGCTGCGAAAGGGGGCGGGACATAGATTACGGTCGCATTCGCGCCGGTCGTATGCACGGCTTCTTCCACTGTATCGAACACGGGCAGATCCAGATGGGACGTGCCGCCCTTGCCCGGCGTAACGCCGCCGACCATTTTTGTGCCATAGGCAATGGCCTGTTCAGAATGGAATGTACCCTGTGCGCCGGTAAAGCCCTGACAGATTACCTTTGTGTTTTTGTCGATAAGAACGGCCATCAGTTCGCCTCCTTCACGGCAGCGACGATTTTAATCGCAGCCTGTTCCAAATTGTCGGCGGAGATAATTGGCAGGCCTGATTCAGCCATAAGCTTTTTACCCAATTCCACGTTGGTTCCTTCCAGCCGTACCACCAGGGGCACATGCAAGTTCACCTCGCGGCTGGCTGCGATCACGCCTTCGGCGATTACGTCACAGCGCATGATGCCGCCAAAGATATTGACCAGAATGCCTTCGACATTCGGATCGCTGAGAATGATCTTAAAGGCCTTGGTCACACGCTCGCGCGTTGCGCCCCCGCCGACATCCAGGAAGTTGGCCGGGTCCCCGCCTTTGATCTTGATGATGTCCATGGTCGCCATGGCCAGGCCCGCGCCATTGACCATACAGCCGATCGTGCCGTCCAGCTTGATATAGTTCAATTCGTGCTTGGCGGCTTCCAGTTCGGATGGATCTTCTTCGTCCTCATCGCGCATATCGGCGATGTCGGAATGACGGAACAGCGCATTGTCGTCAAAATTCATCTTGGCATCCAATGCCATGACATCGCCCGAACCGGTCACGACCAGCGGGTTGATTTCAACAATGCTGGCATCCAGTTCCATGAAGGCGCGATACATCGCCATCAGGAATTTGGTCGCACTCTTGATCTGCTTGCCTTCCAGACCCAGGAAAAAGGCGATCTTGCGGCAATGGAAGCCAGAGATGCCGGAGGCCGGATCGATGGAGACCTTCAGCAAAGCGTCCGGATTGTGTTCGACAACCTCTTCAATCTCCATCCCGCCTTCTGCGGATGCCATGATCGTGACCTGGCTGGTCGCGCGGTCGATCAACAGCGATAGATACAGTTCCCGCGCAATGTCACAGCCGTCTTCAATATACAGGCGCTTGACCTGTTTGCCGCCAGGGCCGGTCTGTTTGGTGACCAAAGTGTGGCCCAGCATGCTTTTGGCATTCTCGCGGACCTCATCGATGGATTTGGAAACGCGGACACCACCCTTGCCGTCCGGATCGTCGGTGAACCGGCCTGCGCCGCGTCCCCCTGCGTGAATCTGTGATTTCACGACCCAGATCGGGCCCCCCAGATCGTTTGCGGCCTGCACGGCCTCATCGATCGTATAGGCGACCTTGCCATCCGGCACGGCAACGCCGAATCGGCGCAGCAGTTCTTTGCCTTGATATTCATGAATATTCATTGTGAAGCGGTATCCCTTGAAAGCGGGTTAGATGAAAGAGGCCTTGTGGTCGGTTGGGCGCAAAACATCACGGCAAGGCGAAAAGCATCGCCTTTTAGCCGGTGTGATCGCCGGTGTGATTTCTGTGCCGTTCTCTGAGCGCAAGCGCCGGTCATACAGGTCCCCCCAAAGCGCCGCGATTTCTCTTTAGCACAAAGGTGCGCGGCATTTGGATGCGCGTACAATATCAGGCAATCATGACCATTCAACCGTGTTGCACCAGTTTTACCGCATGAAATCGCGCTATTTTTGCTCTCACTTCATCTGGGCCATCATTTTCCCAACTATTTGCGGGTTTTAATTGACTTACGGTCAACAACGTCTTATGTGCAGTGCACAAATGGCGTGGCAGATGTTTGCTAATCGCCACTGACCTCTCAACGATCGCGCAGCGGTGTCCAATCTCGACACCCGGAACCCGTGAGCAGGTCTCAACCTTCTCCCATAGGCGTTGCGCGCACCTAGGGCGCAAAAAAGAACGTCCCGTCTCGTACGAGACTGAGCATTTGCTCTATGTCAGCGTCGCGCGGTCGGACGATAGGAATGCTTTATACATGACGACGACTAATGCAGCTGTTGCGATTTCTGATGAAGACACCGTTTCAGCAAAATCAAACACACCGGTTGCCGCAAATGATGTGGTGACTTTTGAAAACTTGAATCTGATCGACCCAATCCTGGGTGCCTTGCGCAGTCAGGGATTCAAAGCCCCGACGCCCATTCAGGCACAGGCGATCCCCCCGATGCTGGAAGGCCGTGATGTTTTGGGCATTGCCCAGACAGGGACCGGCAAGACAGCGGCTTTCGCGCTGCCGATCCTTCAGCATTTGGCAAAACAGCAGGGCAAGCCCGCCCCCCGAACCACCCGCGTGCTGATTCTGTCCCCAACCCGCGAATTGGCCGGTCAGATCAATGACAGCATCACCGCTTTTGCAAGCCGTATGCGCCTGTCTCAGGCCTGCGTCTTTGGTGGCGTTGGCAAGGGGCCTCAGGCCCGCATCGTTTCCCGTGGCGTCGATATTCTGGTGGCAACACCCGGGCGTCTGCGCGATCTGATGGAAGACAATGCGATCAGCCTGAAAGATGTGCAGATCCTGGTTCTGGACGAAGCCGACCGGATGCTGGATATGGGCTTTGCCCCGGAAGTGCGTCGCTTTGCAAAGACGATGCCGACGAATCGCCAGACCGTATTATTCTCTGCCACTATGCCAGCCGATATCCGTGTGTTGGCAAACGAACTGATGCGCGATCCGGTTCGCGTTGAAGTCACCCCACAGTCCACCACAGTGGATCGTATTGCCCAGAAGGTTCTGTTCGTGGACCGGTCCCGCAAGGCACCGCTGCTGCGTCAGATTCTGCAAGGCGATAATGTTGGTCGTGTGATTGTCTTCACCCGCACCAAACGGGGCGCAGACAAGGTCAGTCAGGGGCTGAAGGCCGATGGTATCGGTGCTGCCGTGATCCATGGGGACAAGACCCAGGGCGCGCGCAAGCAGGCCTTGGCGGATTTCACCAAGGGGCGCGTTTCTGTCATGGTTGCGACGGATCTTGCGGCGCGTGGTATTGATGTCGAAGGCGTCACCCATGTGATCAACTTTGATCTGCCTGTGGATGCGGAAAGCTATGTTCACCGCATCGGCCGCACGGCACGTGCGGGGGCCAGCGGCATTGCCCTGTCCTTCTGTGCTGCGGATGAAGCGGAATCACTGCAGGCGATTGAAAAGCTGACGAAAACCAGCATCCCGGTGGATGACAGCCATACCTATCACTCGCAGGAAGCCGCGCAGGCAGCGCTCAGCCGCAACCCGCCCAGCAACAAGGCGCGCAGCAAGCCGTCCCGTGGTCGCGGTGGGAATGGCCCAAAGCCGTTCACATCTGGCCCGACATCCAATGCTGGCCCAAAGCGTAACAGCAAGCCGTTTCGTGGCAAATCAGCACGTCCGGCTGGAAAGCCTGCCCAGAAAAGCGGTGAAAAATCTGCCTGGGTGCGCAATCTGAACGAACGCGGCTAAATCACGCGATCACAGAATTGATTAAAAAGACCCGCCGCAGACATTCTGCAGCGGGTCTTTCTGTTTCGATGTCGGGAAATCACGCCTTTTGGCTGGGTCGATCCCGAATCACGCGCACCACACTAGTGTGGTGCGCGATTATTTGGAATCACCAGGATCTCTTTATC
>TARA_R100001143_G_scaffold63603_2_pt1 | contig 69166 bp, 61 predicted proteins | sample TARA_R100001143 | Tara Oceans TARA_R100001143 (sample SAMEA2621300) | marine metagenome | biome: marine biome (ENVO:00000447); feature: mesopelagic zone (ENVO:00000213); material: "saline water (ENVO:00002010), including plankton (ENVO:xxxxxxxx)" | depth 800 m | reverse complement strand
GCTCCCTATTCGGGTATCTGTATTTTTTATTATTTATAAAATGAGTTCGTTTCAGAAAAGATAATATTCTGTTCATGAAATTCTCTCCAAATATATTCATCTTCATTTATTTGTAAGAACTCAGAAGTGAGGAATCCTTACACTTTTTTTAATGCTATGTTGACTCCGGTGATCATTAATAGTCAGAAGTGAAATAAACTATGAATGAAATAAAATTATTCATTGAATTAATTCGGTGCTTTCTGGAATAAGAGCTTCAAGAAGTGAACTATTCCACTCATTTTGATCACGTTCATAAATTCCAAAAGTAGCACCGAACTCCCAATAGGCCCAGCTAAATCCTCTCAACTCTGCAGACTCAACAATATAACGTGTCCAATTTTTTCGTGATAATGGGTCTGCTGAGTTGGAAGTGCCGAACTCTCCTACATGGATAGGTCTACTGTTCTCATCAGCCCACTGAAATACCCGATCAAAATCTTGATCGATTTCTTTTTTTTCTGATTGTGTGCCAGTCCATGTTGTACCTAACCAACCATAGGACTCCGGCCCCTCCCAATCTGCTCCCTGATGGGTAAATTGAAATGGATTATAGTAATGAACTGTAACTACTAACTGACGATCAGATTCAGGAATTTTTAGTGTTTGTATCCCATCAAAACCACCCCATGGAGTTGTTCCCACAGCAATAACTCTTTTTGGATTTGAAAGTCTGATAATTCTGATTGCTTGTAGGAGTTTATCGTTCCAAAGATCAGATGTTATTTTACCATGAGGCTCGTTGAGTATTTCAAATACAACAGTTTCCGGATAATTCATGTAGTGAGAAGATATTTGTTTCCATATGTATAGAAAGCGTTCAAGATGATCCTCCGGACTTGTCATCAAATCATTATAGTGTTGAATGTTTATGATAACTGCTAAATTTCGTTCAAGAGACCATCTAATCACTTCATCGACCCTTTCAAAAAAAGTTGTATTAATTGTATATGGTGGATTAAGTTGCGCGTGAGCATTCCACTGAATAGGTATCCGCACCGACTTAAAACCGGCATTGGCAATTAAATCAAGATATTCTTCCTGAATAATCATACCCCAATCCCCTTCAGTAGGGGCTTCAAGTGCATTTCCGAGATTTATTCCTTTTCCAAGAATTTTATTTATCTCAAATGCATCTTTAAAATGAGTTTGATCTGCTATTACATTTAATTTCTGATTATAAAACAGTTCAGACACTGAAGAACAGGCACTTATTGATAATATTATAAAAATAAAAGTGAGGATTACTCTCATTGGCCACTACCTTAAAAATAGACTAAAGAAAAAATATAATAGATACTATACGCACTGAATCTACACGTTATTTAGAACCTGAATTACATTTAATTTTAAAAAAAAAAATTAAATACCAGTCAAAATTACAATTTGAAAACGATCAACCATTAAATATACTTATACTATTCCTGTTTCGTTCTGAAAACCGAACCAGGAATAAATTGATAATAAGGTGAGTTGCAATTATGGGTACATAAGAGATACTATTAATTGTCAATTAGTCATCCACTCTTAAACGCATTGTTAATCCTCTTAAAAAATATCTCAATAATTGGTCTCCACATGGGCGAAAATTACGATGACTCTTATCTCTAAAAAGTGCACTCAGTTCTACTGAGGAAACGGAAAAGCCGGCATTTTTTAAGATTGCTCCAACTTCTGCTTCCCGAAGTTTAAAAGCGACCCTCATCTTTTTTAAGACATCATTATTTGTTACCGGAGTCTCAATGGGACGAGGTGGATGTTTATCACTTTTCCCGCGTTTATAAAAGATCAATCCATCCAGGAAATGAGCCATCAATAAATCACTTACATCATCTTTTTCAATATCATCTTCACTGTTTTGAAAGATGAGCTCCAAATCTTCTCGTGTGGGCTTGTAACCGCCCAATTGAAGGATTTCAGCAATCTTTGCATTACTGATGTTTAGCATGTACCGAATACTTTTTATAACGTCATCGTGTCGCATGGAAATGATTTATTTGATTCTATACCGCGAAGAAAATCGCAATTATTATTTTATACATGCAAATGTAAGAAGAAATGATGTAGGAAGTGAGTTGCAAGAAATCAACAAAAATAAATGCAGTTTAAACTCGGATTATTTTAGAAAAATCAAAAAATAGGAATCATATTAAACATATATTACTTATATATATATACTATATTAGTATACTATTAATAAACAAAAGTATCCTATTGAAATTTTGATTTGGTTGACATACCTAAAGATCCGTATACTACTACCTGTTATTATTAACAACCCTTCTCCAAGAGTTTAAGATCTCAACAAATTAGTTAATACTCCCTTCTATCAATCAATACTCCCATCTATCAATTAGAGTAAGTCCATTTAAAAAGTTGAACATTCAGTACTCTATAGTTCAACCCAAAAAGATAAAATCGTCCAACTCAATTGGGTAAAAGATTCATTAAAAGAACTCTGTTAAATAGTTATCTGATATTGTCAGCGTTTCTAAGCTGATTATTATAAAAAGGTTCTAAACAAAGAGTCTTTAAATCCTTACCTTTTTGGTCATTCATAAATATTCTGGAAATAGTTCAACCGTATTATGTTTAACTACCTTTTTATTATACAAAATCAGTTGCTCAGCGATTTAGCGGGTTTCCTTCCAAGTGAGATGCAAACAGAATACACTGAGGAAGCGATTGCTCTTGCTTTGATATTTCTCATTTCAGGGATTGTACACATCGTAATTCGTTATTGGATTATTAAACTGCTTCACAAACTTGATGATAAGACTGAGACAGAGTGGTATGCAGTTATTCTGAAGCACAAGTTACCCCAGAGAGCACTTTTTATAATACCATTATTAATTATTTATAACGGCCTTGGACTATTCCCGGAAGGATACTCTACCATGACCGATTTTGTGATCAGAATTGCAGCTGCCACAATGATTTTGGTGAGTGCGAGGGTATTTGATGCTTTTCTTTCCGCTCTGCACACATTTTACCTGATGAGGCCTATTAAAAATCAGACACCCATTAAAAGCTACATTCAGTTGGGTAAAGTGGTGGTATATGTACTGTCCGGTTTTTTTATAATCTCGAGTCTGGCTGATAAGTCGCCATGGTATTTCTTAAGTGGGATCGGAGCGATCATGGCCATCATTCTCCTTCTATTTAGAGACACTTTATTATCCCTTGTAGCAAGTGTTCAGCTGACAAATAATGATCTGATCCGTGTGGGTGACTGGATAGAAATGCCAAATTTTGGAGCGGATGGAGATGTGATTGATATAGCACTGAACACGGTAAGGGTTCAGAATTGGGATAAAACAATAACCGTTATCCCAACACATAAATTTCTGGATCACAGTTTTAGGAATTGGCGAGGGATGCAGGAATCGGGAGGCAGGCGAATAATGAGGTCATTAAATTTTGATATTTCATCTATTCGATTTCTGAGTCATGCTGAGATTGAGAGGTTATCGACATCTCATCTACTGAAAGATTATATAGCTACAAAAATGGAAGGTGTTCATAGTTATAATGCCAAACACCTCAAAAACAGTAAGTCAACATTAACAAATGGCAGATGGCTTACTAATATCGGGACATTCAGAGCGTACATTATTGAATATCTTAAAAAACATCCAAGATCACATAAAGACCTTACGATGCTTGTGAGACAATTAGAAGCGACTGAGAAAGGATTGCCTATGCAGGTGTATGTTTTTACAGATACAACTGTATGGAGTGAGTATGAAGCAATTCAGGCAGATATCTTTGATCACCTGATAGCCGTAGCCCCGGAATTCGGTCTACGGATTTTTCAACAACCTTCAGGCAATGATATTAAAAATTTGGGAACCTTTAGCACTCCCAATTAATCATGTCAGCAGATCTATAGTGATTTAGAAGTTCAAGAGGTCGCAATCACTTAATAGTTTACAGTAATTTAATCGGCTTCGATATGGTCAATTTCTAATCGAAAATGACCATTTTGTCGATCACCAATCAAAAAACCATACTCTTTGATGGCTGATAAATCAGCTCTGGGTACATTTTCAACCAAGTTGCCTCGATATACAGCTTTAAATTCAGACAATGGAAGTCTAATATTTTGCCAGATACCTGCTTCAGTTTGAAATTTGAACTCATATGACCAGTGATGTTTTTGCATGGCATTACCCGTTCGAAACCGAAAACTATATTGATTTCCATCTCCCTTTGCTTTGATATGGATATTTTCAAAACCATCCAGATTTAAAGGGGATTGATTCTTGACCGATGCAAATCCGCCGCCATTTTCCAGGCTTATTTCTCCGATGAATACACCATTTCCATTCGATTGAATTTGAAGATGACTGTAGGATTCACCACCCATTACCTGATCATTTACTGTTTTCCATTTTTGTGAAGCAAAATTTGTAAAATCAGTAATTAAAATTGATGTTTTTTCTCTTTTCATAAGCCGATAACGGAATGAAAACCAATTGATTGTCATTCTTTAAGATCTGATGTTTTAACTTTCATCCCATTAACCTAAATTCTGACTGAAAAATTTATCATCAAAAAAAAAGTAAAAAAAAATGAATAAAGCGATTATACATACTGAAAAAGGAGAGATGGAAGTTGAATTTTACAGAGAAGATGCTCCGGGCACAGTGGCCAATTTTATCAAACTATCCAAAGATGGTTTTTATGATGGACTTACCTTTCATCGGGTAATACCTGATTTTGTTATACAGGGTGGATGTCCAAAAGGAGATGGTACCGGTGGGCCCGGATACAAAATTGATTGTGAACTAGATGGTGAAAATCAATATCACGACCGAGGGGTGTTATCCATGGCGCATGCCGGAAGAGATACCGGCGGATCTCAGTTTTTTATCTGCCACAGCAGGAAAAATACAGCCCATCTTGACCGAAATCATACAGTATTTGGGAAAGTGGTTAGTGGTGTAGATGTTATTGACAGTATTCGTCAAGGTGATGTGATGGAGAAGGTTGAAATTATTGAAGAGGAGTTAGAAAAGTGAAAAGTGAAAAGTGAAAAGTGAAAAGGTAAAAGTGAAAAGTAAAACTTGGATATAGAGAAGATTTTTAAAACATTTTTTATAGCTGATAACTCAACCACGCTGAGGAATCATCGGATTGAGAAATTAAGCCATATATTTCACTTCAATCTACTCTTTTCACTTTTAACTTCTCCACTTTTCACTCAAATAACATTCTATCGATCAAATAGATTGTGCCAAATAAGGTACTCAATAGAATTAAACTGAGAACAGGTTCCCATATCACAAACCCACCGATCGTACCCAATACTGCACCCAAATACTGTATTGTTTTGAGTTGCTCGTTGGTAGCATTGCGAATCATGTTCTCTAATTTTTTTTCATCATACTTTCTTAAATTTTCTTCAACCAGTTTCTGAACATTTAATTGATTAACCAGCCTGTTTAGAACCTGCAGAATCATTTCATCGATTTGATCACTGTTGGCAGAAATTTTTCTCGGCAGATCATCTAAATATTCATCCAGAAAGTTGAGATTTCGTTCTGCAGTAACGGGTAAATTTTGAAGCAGATCTTCGATAAATTCATTCAGGCTTTGTCCACGAAAAAAAGTATATGTTTTAAGTGCAGCTTTTTCAAGAACTTTATCCTTCAGGGAATTCTCAATTTCCAGGAGCAGTTGTTCGGAGATACTTTTTCTGAATTCCGGTTTCTGAACAATACTTCGCAGGTAATTCATAAGCCAATCCTTCAGATCTTTTCTGAACTCAAGGGTCGTTGTTACTCTTTTTAAATGGGCAAGAGTAAGCTTTCTATACTTTTGAATTGCCTTTGAGTCTTTAATTTTTTGATTGATTAAATCGGGATTAATTAAATCCTCAGAAACTGCAAATGCGAGTCTGTATGCAATCCTTTCTTTGTGTGCAGGGATCAGGCCCTGCCCCAAAAGCGGACGCTTTTTCAGAGGCCTGAAAAGCATTGTTATCGCAATCCAATTGGTCAGGAAACCAATCATTCCACTTACAGAGATGATCTTAAGAATTCCCTCAAAATTAAGAGTCAGTCCGAATATCGTGGTTACAACTCCTTGGAAATCCCAATAAAATGAGAAACTAAAAATGGCTAAAAGTACCCAGGGTATAGGCTTTAAGAAGGATAAAAGCAGCATTTTTTCGATAACAGGCACTTTGGCAACCGACTTTTGAAGGCCGGTTGTTTGGCTCGTATCCGGTTGCAGATGTCTGTAAAGTAACTCCCCTAACCCTTTTATCGAGTCTCTGTCCGGGTCATTTGAATTTAACTTGGGTGTTTTTTGCAAATCACTCATAATAGGAAAGACACATTGGATTATTTTCGCTGATGATCAAATTTATAAAATTGAACCATCTAATCAGACGAAAGAATTGTCTTTATGGTTTCGGGGTGAAGTGAATTAAAATCTGCTTTTTCATTTAATTCAGTAAGAATTTTTTCTAAAATTGACCCTTTTTGTATTTGCTCTAAAATAGTTTTACCCGGTTTAACGACTCCTGAATCAATTTGAATCCACCTTCTATCAACCCATTCATCCAGTCTTTTCCCAAATCCGGATGGTTTCAATACCCCCAATTTGTTCATTTCCATCCCAATTTCATCAATTGTGATGCATGGCCTTAATGAGAAAGAGTTTCTGTTTAAATCAGTATTTTGAGTTTGATAAAAAAAGAGATCGGGCAGTAGTGCATTACTGAATGTAAATTGAAGAGGTTCCGGTATAGATATGCTCTTTAATGTATGATTATAGATCAATTCATATAATTTCCCCATCTGTGTCGAGAATTCTCCTTTAATAGATTCTGGTTTAATCGTAAGATCGATAGGGTGTACACTCTCATGAGGAGTATCAGGATTGGCAATATCTCGTAAGAATCTGGGTTTTAATCGTTCATTAAAACCTGTTTTAAGATATTGAGTCTGCATTACATCCCAGGTATCGGTATAAAATCCTCTCGCGTCGGTTCGCGGGTAACTAATCAGAGAAATACGGGTATTCGGAAGTGTGCACTCAAAAAGTTGTTGCAATAGCAGTTGAGCATCATTGTAATTAAGTGCAAGTCCATCATTTACAATGAGTGGAATCAGATCGTATGTTGAGAGTGGTAGGATCTGTGCAAAAAGAGTCCCCTTCGGGTTTAAGTTAACCTGAATCAATTCATCAGAAGCACACTGCAATGGTTCTGAACTTTTGAAAATTTGATGATTCTCACCAATGAAATGTTGATAAGTTCGGGGTCTTCCAAAAGCAGCTATCAGGCCTGATAGCTGCATATCCGGCCATTTTGTTTGCCGAAACCATTCATTTTTAATTAAAAACCTGTTTTTCAGCCGAGTTTCTAAGTGTTCTGATTCGATTTCAGTGAGCTCACCCAGCATTGAAATTATCCCACTCTTAGACAAACTTTGTAATCGCCCTCTTTTTACTCTTTTGGAGGAAAGAAACCGATCAACAGACCATGCAATAAAATCACCGGAAGGGTCACTATCTGTCGCTACGATAACCGTATTGGCCCACTCTGCTTGCTGTTTTATCTCTTTCCGAATAGATGCTTTTGTGGGATCAGCAATGGCATTCAGTTGATTTTTTTCAGCATCATAACGGGGTTTCCAACAATAGCCTTCAGTAGCAACAACATATACGGATTGAGGGCTCAGCTCTTGAATAATCTGTGCAATTACAGAGGATTCTACGATTAAGAGGGTATATTCGGATGTAGCCAATATTAACTGTTAATCAATTCGAGAATTTCATTTTCTTTTTGAGTCATGATCGTTTTTTGATCTATTGTTCGATCATCATAACCGGCTAAATGAAGTAATCCATGGGCAAATATGCGAAGAAATTCAACAGATTCAAGAGTACCAAATTCGATACTCTGTTCTTTGATTCTGGGGGAACAGCAAAATAATGTACCTTCAATTTGTCGATTTAATCCTTCATCATAACGAAATGTAATAATATCCGTTACATACTCTTTATTTAGATGCTCTCTATTGATTCGGACGATCTCGTTTTCATCGACATAAACTAATTCGATCTCTTGAAATCGAATATTCTCTTGATCTTCAACCGCTTTTAGTACAGATTCGAATCGGTTTTTTGGAACGGGTATCTCAGTATTGCTGATATTTGAGATTGATAGTACCGGCTCATTTCTTTGATTTGGAATGTCAGGAAAGGTTTTCATCATCAAATGAAAAGTCATCAGCGTCGAGGCTATCCGTAAGTGACAGCGCTACTCCACACATCATTACATCTTCCGGCAGATTTGTAAAATCACCGGATAGAACAGATTCATCAACATTTGCATATATACTGCAACCGGCACCGTGTTCAACAATTAGTCCGGTTGTAACATCGCCATGACGTCCAAAGAAAGTTACTTGTTTAAGTAGATCACTGGCAACAAAAGCTGTACAGTTGTGAAGTTGTAGAAATGTATTTCCTGCATAAACAGAGACCATATTCATACGTTTCTTATCAATTTCCAACCCCAAATGAATTTCTAAAGAAAGTTTAAGATCATCTTCTGCATTGATCAATTCTAAACGGAATACATCATCACCAAGCTTTTTTGGTGTTGCACCGAGTATCTTGCCAATATTAAGTATGTTCTCTTCTGTAAATTCGTGTATCATGTAAGTGACTGGTATAGAATCAATTTATGTTACAATATACAACCAAAGATTATTAATATAAATTCCTGCTACATTTCGAGTCCAAACATACGTATCTGTTCACGGCTATCCTCAAGTGTAGACGGAAGCTCAAGTCGCCCATTCGTTATACGATCAACTTCTAAACGCAGCATCTCAGCAGTAGCCTCATCTTCATTTTCAAAGAAAATGTTTTGAAGGATCGAAAGTCTGCTTACTGAAAAACTAATATCCTGTATGATGGTTTCGCGTTGACGAGCGACTCGTTCCTGATCTCTTCTGAGTGATTGAGCTCTATCCGTTCGGGCACGTGAGAGTGCCTGACGTATATCATCTTCAAGTACACTGATACGAGCCTCATATTCATCAAGTTTCAACATATCGTACGAAAGATCCTTGTTGAGCCGCTCAGCTATAAAGAACGCGAGTTGGTTAGCGCGCATCTCTTCTCCAACTCTCATGTAACGAAAAGCGTATAGAGCGGCAACGGTCCAATCGTGTTCTATCTCCCTGAAAGGGATCTTATCTTCACCAAATTTAAGCCAGTAGGCTGCCTCTTCGCGATTCCCTTCTTGAAGATATGCATCAGCCAGCTGTGTAAATCCATAGCGATAATTTCCAAGCATTCTGCGAATATTTTCATCAAAATAGACTGTTGGTGAATTCCAATTTTCAAATTTAAAATTTCTCAATCTGGATGCATGAACGTCAGGGTCCACATAACCAAAAGGGCCAACAGATCTCTTTTTAGGGACAATTCGAAATGCTTTACCTTCAAATTGAAAATATTCTTCCAGTCCCAATTGCCCACTTCTGGATACGGTATTGGCGAAGTAGATCGGCCGTAAAAAGAGGTTGTTTTCAAGCAGGTGCAAAACCATCTTATCCTGAGTTTGCAGATAAAACCGATCATTTCCTTGAGAATCCCTTCCTGCAGATCGCCCCTCAACATACCACGTCATTTCATCATCCAATTCATCGACCGGCAATGAAAAAGGAGTAGCCATCCGGATCTGATTATAGAGCATGTCGTTCATTTGAATATCTTCCGGAATCAGACTTTGAAAGCCGGTTGATGTGGTATCTTCCAATTGATCTGCTGAGGTTTCAAAAATTGAACGAAGCAGATCTTTTCTGACCGGTATAGTTATTTCACCCGGTCGGTGCAGATCTAACTGCGAAGTCATTGTATCGATTTCTTCATCGGTAAGCGTAATTGCAAGAGGAAGTGATTCATGGGTTTGTCTATCTCGCATTTGTTTAATATACCAATCTGTATTCAACAAACTCAGATTAACGACTCTCACATCCGTTCGAACTCCTTCAACCTCCTGGATATACCAAAGCGGGAAAGTGTCATTATCTCCATTTGTAAAAATAATGGCATTCTCTTCCAATGAATTCAAGAGGTTATAAGCGTAATCCCTGGCAACATACCGTTCGCTTCGATCGTGGCTGGGCCAATTTTGATGAAGCATCCATGCCGGAACAGCAAAAAATATTATACCAATTGCACCGATAGCAACTGCCTTACGATTTCCAATACTATCTTTAATCAATTCAATGATACCGGTCACTCCGAGGCCAAGGAATATGGTAAATGCAAAAAAGGATCCGACATAGGCATAATCACGTTCTCTAGGCTCATAAGGGGTCTGATTCAAGTAAAAAATGATTGCCAAACCGGTCAAAAGAAAGAGTGCAAATACGGATATCGCCCTGCGCCAATCTTTACGAAAGTGGTATAGTATCCCTAAAAGTGCCAATAACAGTGGTAAATAGAAGTACCCTGAATTCGCAGGATTATTTGAATGTCGGGTATCTGAAAATCCGGAATACCATCCTGTATCCTGAATATCTGCTTCCCGGCCGATGAAATTCCAAAAGAGGTATCTCATATACATATGATTTACCTGGTATCTTAAGAAAAATTCAAGGTCACTGTTGAAATTCGCGTAATATTCTAGGTGATGAGGCATGGTTGAGTGCCGACGCGGGAAAAGAACTTCCTCTGACCGGTCTATCTGGCCGGTTCGGTCATTATAGCTATTACCTTTTAACAGTGGTGAAGCTCCATATTGATCTCTATTCAAATAACTCACAAAAGCTTCAACAGTAGCGGGTGAGTTCTCATCTATGGGAGGCTCTGCTTGAGAACGAATCATAATGAGTGCATAACTTGAATAACCAATCATAATCATCATATAGGAGATAAAGATCATGTTAGCGATCCGATGGCCCTTTTTATGAGTGTAATAGATTCCAAAAGTGATGAGGAGGATAAAGAAAATTATAAAAGTTGCAGGACCAATCAAGCCATAGGTCATCGAACCTATCTGTCCGGCAAAATCAGGGATCAGAATAATGGTAATAGGATAAATCGATAAAAAAGTAATAATTGATACACCCATCATTATCAAAAAAGTTTTTACCGAAAATTCAAACTTTTTGAAATAGATAATCATGCCCACAAAAAAGAGCGCCAATAGATTTAAAAGGTGGACTCCGATTCCCAGTCCAAAAATGTAAGCAATTAGTACAAGCCACCGTTCTGAATAGGGCTCTTGATGATTTGCTGACCATTTTAATGCGACCCAAACCACCAGAGCTGTAAAGAACATGGATGATCCATACATTTCAGCCTCAACAGCGTTAAACCACTGGGTATGTGTTACGGTAAATGTAAGTGCAGCAATAAGCCCGCCTCCATAAAGCCCCACCAAGTCCATAAAATCCATCTGGTCTGCAGGCCCCCGAAACTCTTCAATCAAACGTACTACGATAAGGTATAGAAGTACGATCGTGAACGCAGACGCCACAACACTGATCATATTGATGCTGAATGCAACATGTTGAGAGGGAACGAACATGGATACTACTCTTCCAATAATTGCAAATAGAGGTGAACCCGGGGGATGAGCTATCTGAAGTGAATTGGATATGGCAATATATTCAGCCGGATCCCAAAATGAAGCAGTTGGGGCAACGGTTAATGTGTATATGAGCAATGCATAGGCAAAACTGATCGTAGCAAAAAAGAGGTTTCGTGTTTTGTGCTGTGCGAAAATTGAAGAAAAATCCATATTCGGATAATGCCGTTTCGTTATTCTTATAAATGACTCAAAGACCGATTAACGATTTATTAAAGCCATTATTTTCAATTTTAACCTGAAAGTGACTAAGATACCGAATCAAGTATTGAATGCGCAATGTTATTTAATAATTTGGACTTAGATATATTGGAGATTAAGGTTTGACATGTGGAAGTTTCAACCTGATAGTTCTATCATTACGAAATCACATAAACCTCATTAAATCAAGTATTTTGTGTCAAAAATAAATGTCTGAATCCGATGGTCTTGTATCTGATTATAAAAATGGTTATCAATGGAGCGGTTTTTATAAGAAAATTAAATTGATTCAATGGCTGATCAAATAGCACCAATCAAAGAGCGATTTTCCACGAAATGGGGATTAATTTTAAGTGTATTGGGCATTGCCGTAGGTACCGGAAATATTTGGCGATTTCCAAGAATTGCAGCTCAAAATGGAACCGATGATGGTGCCGGTGCATTCTTAATTGCCTGGGTTACTTTTCTATTTATTTGGTCCATTCCACTGATTATAGCGGAATATGGCATTGGCCGTAATGGTAGAAAGGGAGTGATTGGTTCATATATCAAAATGGTGGGGAAAAAATTTGCATGGATGGGATCTTTTATAGGTTTTGTAGCAACAGCCATCATGTTCTATTACAGTGTTGTTGCCGGATGGTGTGCCTATTATCTGGTAGAGTCTATTCTATACGCACTTCCCAGTAGTCCGGAAGAGGCGGATATTGTTTGGAATGGATTCCAAAATTCAATGTACCCCTCTATTTTCCATGGATTGATGATCTTATTTGGTGGGTTAATCATCTTAAAAGGGATAAAAAGCATTGAACGGATCAATATGATTCTCATTCCATCTCTGCTGTTTGTACTGCTGATATCTCTTTTCAAAGCACTCACACTGCCCGGAAGCGGAGCAGGTGTCGTCTACCTTTTTACTCCGGATTGGGCCACTTTAAAAGAGCCGGGACTTTGGTTAGAAGCGCTGACACAGAATGCTTGGGATACCGGCGCCGCATGGGGATTGATTTTGACCTATGGTGCATACATGAGGAAAAAGGATGATATAACGATCAGTGCATTTCAAACCGGTATCGGGAATAACATCGTCTCATTGGTAGCAGCGATAATAATTTTTTCAACCGTATTTGGAACGTTAGGTTCTCAAATGAGTGATGGAGAAATTTTGGATGTCATGAAAACGTCAGGGCCTGCTTCAACCGGCTTAACCTTTATGTGGATGCCTCAACTGTTTAATGTGATGACCGGCGGTAAAATTTTTGCCATCTTATTTTTTCTTGGACTTACTTTTGCAGCATTTAGTTCATTGATTTCGATGATTGAACTTGCAACAAAAGTATTTATAGACATGGGAGTAACCCGTAAAAAATCAACAATAGGGGTGTGTTTAGCCGGATTTTTATTTGGTCTTCCTTCTGCTATATCCCTGGATATATTCGCAAATCAGGATTTCGTTTGGGGAGTCGGGTTAATGGTTTCGGGTGGACTCATCTCATTTGCCGTGATTAGTTTTGGGGCGGATAAATTCCGGGAAACCCTGGTAAATACGGATGAAAGCCGGGTTAAATTAGGTACTTGGTGGACATTTATCATCAAATATGTGATTCCGGTTGAAGTGATTACATTGCTTGGATGGTGGATCTGGTTAAGTGCCACAAGTTTTGCACCTGATTCATGGTACAATCCATTAAGTCCATTTTCAGTGGCTACAGTACTGCTTCAGTGGGGGGTAGTCATGGCTCTCTTGAAATACTATAATAATCAGATTGCCAATAAGACAATTCTGAACTAAGTGGATTTGATATACTATATCTTACTTAGTAGAGATTATATATGGAGTAAGTGATTGTATTGCTGATTTAGTTTTTTACTAAGAATACAACCGGTGGATCGGCAGATTTCTTTGCAGCTTCAACTATTTCAATCAGAGGGATCGCGGCAGATGAATTTTCTTCAGTAATACAGAAATTCGTTATTTCTCACCCAATTTAGCTTCAATACTTTCAAGAGTACTCTGCATTTTTTGAAGTATGGGAATGAGATCCGGATTATCCTGTTTTGGAAGGGATGGAGGAGAAGCCGGGTTTGATTTATCTGTAATCAAATCTCTCTGATCCAAAACCATCTCTCTGAATTTTCTAGCGTCAATGATACCGGTAAGAGACATATCAGAGACTCCCTGAACACTTTGTCCGGCTGTTTCTACCATCAAATAACTAAGGCCAAAATAGCGTAAGAAAGGCCCTTCCTTGAATGTCAGGTCTTGAATTTTATCCAGAGGAACGGTACGTTCGGTTTGAAACCAGATTCCTTTTTTAAAATGTAAAGCCCGTGTGGTCAGTTCGCAAAATAGATTATCAAAGTAGCGATTTACATATCTCTTGCCAAATATAAGCCAAAATGGAAGTAAAACAATCCCCACTACTGTGATGGTCAATACAAGTGAAGTACCCACCATTGTATAGGTTTTTAATCGCGGGTCAAATTTACCTTCAATGATTTGAGATGCACGTCTTGATTGAGCCGGCTTTTCCATGGAGTTCGGTTAGTTTCTCGGTAGTTTTATACGCGTGATAATCTAAAAAAATATTCGTTTACTTCCGAACTATATAGAATGTAGCTGTGAATTAAGAATCTTCTTTGGGTACAAAATGAAGTGCGGCAGAATTCATGCAATATCGCAGTCCGGTGGGTTCCGGTCCGTCATCAAACACATGGCCCAGATGCGATTCACAAACATTACACAATATTTCAGTACGTACCATAAAGAAACTTCTATCCTCAACTTCCATCACCGCATCTTCATTAATAGGCGCCCAGTAACTAGGCCAGCCACTGCGGCTATTATATTTCGTATCAGAATGAAAGAGGGGTTCACCGCACCCTTTACAGACATATATACCTTCCTCGTCATGACTATTGTATTCGTTTACATAAGGTATCTCAGTACCGTGTTTACGCAGAATGCGATATTCTTCAGATGAAAGCCGGCTTTTCCATTCTTCTTCTGAACGGACAACTTTTTCATTGTTTTCTGATTTTGACATGATAGAACTATAATTAATGCTGTTTAGGAAGTGTTGATGCTCCGCTTCTGTGGTTAATCTGTCCTGACTGTTTCCTTCACAAGAAAAAAGGAATATGGACGAAATTGAAAATGATAAAATGAGAATATATTTAATCATAACTGCAGTTTTTCCTTTTAAAACAAAATTATTCTCAATCACATTCATTTTTTAATAAAAAATGAATGAATAAGAAGTTAAGACAAGATGTCTTTTTTATAATAAACGATCATTGCGGTAAGATAGATATACACCCAAAAAATAGCGGTGATGTAAAATAACCCAAAAATTAGAATAAAGATGTTGGCTATATAGAGAAGGTGGTAAACCCAGATGGGGGCTTCTTCAACTTTCTTTTTAGTAACAGCTCTCAAATCAATTTGATAAAAGGCGAGAGATCTGGCTATAACCATTAGACCTGTATAAATATACAAGACATATTCCAACAGGGCCGTTTCAAAAAAAACAACAATAGTTATAACGAGTGTGGCCAGTATATCTACGGTAAGATGTTTCAGCCACATCATAATCGATTAGGTAAGGAATAATCAGGTATTCTGAGAATACCTGATTTTAAACAATTAAAGCTGAATAACTTCTTTAGCCTGTAATCCTTTATCACCATCAGCAAGAGTAAATTCTACTTTATCGCCTTCAGTGAGTTTGCGAAATCCATCGCTTTGTATTTCCGAGTAATGCACGAATACATCTTCACCACCTTCTCTGGTAATGAACCCATATCCTTTACCATTATGAAACCATTTAACGGTTCCTACTTCACGGTCTTCCATATTATAAATCCCAACTAAGTTCCCATTGATAGTTAAAACAGCCTGATTCAAATTGTAAATGAATCAATACCATCATTCGCTAAGATACTCCCTACAATTTATTTAAGCAATAAAGTTTGTAAAATGTATATAAGTGTATAAAAATCAATAAGATTATTTTTAAAGAAACCGAGTAAACGGATTAAATTTTAACATTCCATCGTGTAATTGTTAAAATAGATTCAATCTGAAACCAACCAGAAAATGTCTGTCTGCACCCGGTTCATAAAATCTTCCGCCAAATGCATTTATAGCGACAGAGGTATTGTACCTGGTGTTAAAGATATTTTCTACTGAAATAAATGGAGAGATTCCCCATGATTCAAATGTGAATCCACTGTATGTATAGCGGGTATTAACAATTGAATAGGAGTTGTTTAATGCGGTGTTATTACTATCCGCATAATATTCTCCAACCCATTCAAAATCACTGCTAAATGTGTGTTCACCTTGATAGAGGGAAATCATCGCTCCGGATCTGTGAGGAGCAACACCCGGCACTGAATTGTTTTCAAAATCCCCTTCCTTAAATGTTGCATTTACCCACGTATACATTGCATCAATAGATAAGTACTCATTGGGTTGCATCCGGATGTGTGCCTCTATTCCATAGTGCTGTGTTTTACCTTCATTTCTAAAAAGGGTGGGTCCACCTTCGAATTCTTCAAAGGGAATAATGAGGTCTGTAACGTTTAAATTGAATAGTGCAAGATCGTATTCAATATTCATATTCTCTAAAAAGCCTCTGACTCCGGTTTCGACTCCGACTGTTTTTTCAGGCTTAAGATCTGGATTAAAACCGGTTCCGCCACCCGGGCGATTTTTAAATTCCGTAGTTGTAGGTGCTTCAAAAGTTGTGCTCATATTGGCAAATAGACGCGCATTATTGAATTGATAATTGAATCCAAAACTGGGATTTAGAGAATTGAATGAACGATCTGAATTATTATTTTCAATAAAGTCATCTACCTTAAATTGCATTCTGTCTGCACGAAGTCCGGTACTCAATGTGAAATTGTCCAGGCTTTTTGAAATCTGAAAAAACAGGGCTTGATTGTTCACAAAATCTGTTTGATCTGTGGAGAGTTGGTTTCCGGGTTCGCCGCCGACATTGTTTCTCTGTTCTCTTTCATCCCTTTGCCATTTAATTTCACCGCCAATCTGCAAGTTTACAGGGAGGTTTTCAAAATTATATGAAGCTCTGGTGCCACCGGCCAATCTATCAACAATAATGACTCCAAAGGTAAGCGGATTATTAAGATCTCTATATGTAGAATGAGCGGATATATTTAATAACCCGGATTCCAGCTGATGTACGTAATTCCCTGATAACATAACCTGCTGAAAATCTTTTCCGGCACGTAGATTTTCAAAAGCGGGCCAAGCCATTGAAGGTGAATTTGCTGCATCCTCAGCAGAAAGTGACCCGGGATGCTGAGCTTTTGGCATTCCTGAATAGATCAACCTGGCCTCAAAGGTGGAATTTTCTGTTAAATCAAATCCTGCTGAAAACCCGCCTCTGAAGTATTTTGAAGCACTGTGATCACGAAAACCATCAGATTGTGAGTAGGAACCATAAGCATTTATTCTGACGCCGTTAATAATATCATGCCATCTCAATTCATGTTTCATGGTTTCATAAGATCCGGCATAAGTTCGATATGAAAATGCTGGAGAATTTGCAGGTGGCCTTGTACGCATATAAAGTACACCCCCACTGCTATTGCCCCAGAATGTTGCAGAGGGTCCTCTGAGTAGTTCAAGAGACTGAACCATAGCCGGGTCAACCAAGTTCATAATCGTTTGTCCATCAGCCACTGTAAGGGGGATATCGTCTAAAACAACGGTGATTCCTCTTACGCCAAATGGACTGCGCCAACCCATCCCGCGAATCGTCATTCTTTCTCCCAAAGCGTGATTTCCCCGATTACTGATCCATACGCCCGGCAGTGTGAATGTGAGTTCATTCAACGTAGCTGCAGGTCTCGCAGTCATATCAGCTACAGACCGATTCAAGTAGCTAATGGATAGTGGAGCTTTGCCAATTGTAATCGATGAGTGTGTAGCTTGAACTCTTATTTCATCGAGATTAATTCTAAGAGTGTCACTCTCCTCTGATTGAGCTGTTTGTGAATATAGCTGGGATGTAAATGCGGATAAGAGAATTAAAAAAGTAAAAACTTTTTTAAAAAGAATACGTATCGTTGAGAAGGCCATAAAGAGTTTTCATTGTTTAAAAGTTTACTTTAATCTATGAATAACACAGCAAAGAGATCGATTAATTCACTTAAAAAGAACTTTTTTTTACACTTTGAGTGGATTGTGCTCTTATCAGGGTTACTGTTAATGGCTTTTTTAGATCCATTTAGCAATGCCCCATCCTACTGTATTTTAGATCGTTTAGGCTTAAATTTTTGTCCGGGTTGTGGACTTGGAAAATCAATTGCTCATACATTTAGAGGAGATCTTCACGCTTCAATGCAGGCACATCCTGCAGGCATCTTTGCAATTTTAGTTATATTCGGCAGAGTTTTATCCATTTTTCATCGTAATCATAAATATAAAAAAGGAGTTAATCATGAAGAAAATATTTGAGCTTTTACCTGAACTGGAAGGGGATGAGTCTCAATATGTATCTCATTTAATTGAAGATATGGATGACGAAAGGGCAAGGACATTTGCTTCTGTTTACAGATCAAGAAGAAGAGATCCGATATTACTGCTGGTTCTTGCACTTCTTGGGCTTTTCCCCGGTGTTGCGGGAATTCATAGATTTTTTGTGGGTCATATTGGAATGGGTATACTCTATTTCTTAACGGTTGGACTCTGTTTTATCGGAACAATTGTAGATATGATTAATTACAAAAATTTTGCATTTGAGTACAATCGGAAAATTGCTCAAGATGTTATGAGAGAGCTAAGCTGATGATATCTTCAATGCCGAAAAGGGAACAATCCCTGAACCTTTTGAATGAGTATATTGATGCTGAAAGTCTTCAGCAACATTGCAAAATGGTGGCTGATGCAATGGAAGCCTATGCAAAAAAGATTGGTAAATCGGATAATGAGGTTTTAAAATGGTGGACTGCCGGCTTACTTCACGACCTGGATTGGGAAAAATATCCGGATGAACACCCAAATAGAGCCGTAAATCATATCTTACCCCCATTAGGATATCCAACAGATATTCTGACTGCCATTAAATCACATGCACCTGAACGTACCGGTATAGAGCCGGAAAAGGAGATGGATAGATATCTTTTTGCGTGTGATGAATTATCCGGGTTTTTAAATGCAGTTTCACTAATGAGACCCAATGGCTTCTCAGACATGAAAGTAAAATCAGTCACTAAGAAGTTGAAAGACAAGCGTTTTGCTGCAAATGTACTCCGCGAAGATATTAAAAAAGGAGTAGAATATATTGAGGGTGATTTACATCTACATATTCAATTTTTGATTGATGTTTTTAAAAAGAATAACTACTGAAACCTCTTTTATGATTCAGCGTAACAATAAGCAGGCGTAATCAGAGTCCGAACATAGCGTATGATAATGTTAGCTCTTACCTGAAATTTAGCTGCTTATGAAACTTTCAATCAGACATATCCATTTTATAACCCTTCTTTTACTTTTCTTTAGTCTAATTACGGCTACATCTCCATTATTGGCCGAAGATTTGATTACTGATTCAAAAAGCAGTAATGACTCAGACGAGACTGTAGAAAATATTTCAGATCCGTATGAGTCCAGGTTTTTTAGAGTTAGAGGCACGCCAAGTATAGATGTAAGTAGTATAAATGGAAACATCGATGTCATTTACAATCCCGACATTGATGGTGTTCAGATTGATTTATATGTATCAAGAAGATTTTCACTTTGGTCGGGTACACGGAGTCTGGATGATTTTAGAATTATCATGAGGCAGCAAGGGAATCGAATCATAGCATCTGTTGATGAGAAAAGAAGTGGATCACCGAGACGAATTGGGGATATAAGTTTTCATTTTGTGATTCAAACATCCGGAAATGCCAATACTCAACTCCGTACAGTGTCCGGAAATATCACGATAGATAATCACGAAGGAGAACATTTTATTCAAAATCAAAGCGGAGACATTGAGGTTGCGTACACTGAAGGCAAAATTCAAGTGGTATCTACTGCTGGAAATATCTTTATGGAAGAATTGAATGGGTTAATCTTCGCTAAGACAGTAAGCGGGAATATTGATATAAATGGAGGGAGCGGTGAGATGAGATTGAGAACTGTATCCGGCGCAGTAAATGCACGCACCCTTTATGGTACGTTGATAGCAGCTTCAACTACCGGTGAAGTAAATGCAGATTTTCAAAATGTTTCAGTTGGAGTTTTTTTGGAATCAAAGAGTGGTAACGTATCCTTGGTTTTACCTCCGGACATTGGTTATCGAGTAGAAGGCAGGGGGATGGGCCTTGACTTCAGAGGATTGATTCAAGATCAAATCTCTAACCTCAGACAAAGAAGCAGGGATTTTTCTTTAACTACAGGTGACGGTGAAATACCGGTTGAACTTTCTTCAGTGTCAGGAAGGGTTACCATTTCTCATTCTGAATAACCATTCAGATCAATAAGGGTTGAATAATGAGGTGTTGTATATTTCTTTTGTTAATGGGTCTTTTTTCCATTCATGAGTCTCTTGCGCAAGATTCATTTTTCCAAATTGCTGAGAGAGATACGATTGAATTGAGTGCAGAGATGATGAATGGTGATGATCAGATCATTTACATTCAAGATCGCTGGAGATTTCAACCCGGTGATGACACGGAGTGGGCAGATCCTGATTACGATGACTCAGACTGGGATGTTATAAGTACAAATTTATCTGAAGCAGATCTTGCATTTATTGATTGGGAAGGGATTGGATGGTTTCGAATTGATTTGAATGTACATGAAAATTTACGAGCCAAACCGGTAGCCCTTATTGTTGATCGTCATCTTGGAGCATCAGAAATTTATATAAATGGCGAGAAAGTATATGAGCTCGGAAATTTTTCAAATAACCCCGAATCAGTCAATTCTTTCAGAAAAGAAGCACCCATCCCGATTGTATTTGATAATGAAGAAATTCAGGTATTCGCAGTACGTTTTATTAACCCTGACTATTCAATTACAGGTCAGGTAATGGGATATAATGGATTTCGATTTCATATAGGGGATTGGGAGACATATCAAACGGAGAGATACACGTATTTAACCCGGAATACCGGAAGAAATATGTTGTACATAGGTTTGTTGATAGCTTTTTCTCTGTTTCACATCTTATTATTTGCGTTTAATCGAGCAGAATTCCGAAACCTCTATTTCTCCATTTTTGTGGGAATGCTCGCTATCCTGTCCTATCTGCTATTTAGAGCAGAGTTATCTTTTAATACGATCGATTCTCTGTTTTTTTTTCGATTTCTGATTATCGCTGAAATTCTGGTTTTAGCGTTTGCTACCCGTTTTACACATAGTATAGATACTGAAAGAACTCCTTTTTACGCAAATTTACTGATTCTCTTTGCAGTTATAGTCGTGGCTATTTCATGGTTTAATCCAGGCAGGTTTTATTGGCTGATTGAGCTCTCTGTTCTATTATTTTTTGTGGAAATATTGAGAACACTGTTCCTGTTATTTTATAAAAATAGAGGAGCAGTATGGCTACTGGGAAGTGGAGTATTGGTTTTTATTGTAACATTAGTTCTTCGATTCCTTGTAAATTTTGATCTGATTAATGGGAGTGTTCAAGTATTAAACATGATCGGATCCGGTTTTTTAGTTATCAGTATGTCAATATACCTATCCAGAGAATTTTCTGTCACTCAGAAAAAATTAAAGATGAAGCTTGATGAGGTCCGGGAATTATCCAAGAAGAGTATTGAACAGGAGCGTCTTAGCAAGGAACGTGAGATTGAAAGACGGTTATTGGAAGCTGAAAATAATCGAAAAACAAGAGAACTGGAAGAAGCCCGTTCTCTGCAACTCTCAATGTTGCCTCAGAAAATGCCATCTCTTAAGAATTATGAAGTTGCCGTGTTTATGGAAACAGCTACAGAAGTAGGCGGTGATTATTATGACTATAGTATTGGTAACAATGGTGAATTGGTAATTGCTATGGGAGATGCAACCGGACATGGTATGAAGGCAGGGATCATGGTCGCATCAGCGAAGAGTTATTTTCACTCTCTGGTCCATGAATCTGACATTCTTACCATGCTGAAACGTATGTCTGCAGGTATTAAAAATATGAATATGAGGATGATGTATATGGGACTCAGTATTATTCAAATAGATAACAACAGAGTTGAAATGTCATCCGCCGGAATGCCACCCATTCTTCATTTTAAACAGTCCGGTTCATCAGTACAAAGAATTACACTAAAAGGACTCCCGCTAGGTACAAAAGTAGAATATCCCTATTCTTCAGAAACATTAGAGTTAGAAAAAGGGGATATGATTCTGCTGATGAGTGACGGTCTTATCGAGCTCTTTAATTCAGAGAGGGAGATGCTTGGGATTGAACGGATTGAGGAATTATTGCGTAGTTCGGATGGATATAGTGTAAATGATTTGATGAACCAATTAAAACAATTGATCCATCGCTGGGTCAGTGGACATCATTCAGAAGATGATATCACAGTAATGCTTTTAAAGTACAAACCTGATTAGACTAATAATTTTCATAAAAATAGACTTTTATGGAAGAAGGCTATGAAACCTATCGATAAATATGACGTACTATTCAAAAATTTGAAGACATGATGAAAAAGATCAATTTTTTTACAGTTATTGCATTAATAGCCACAATAAGCTTTCCGATAGTCTTACATGCTCAGCAAGCAGATCGTGAGGACCCTTTCAAGCGAGATCCACTTTTCACAAAATCACTGGAAGAGTTATTTGGCTTGGAATCAGAAGATGATGAATTAGAAGAGGAAGAGCTCAATGAAGAGGTGGACAGGGCGGTTAGAGGACTTTCCCGAAGAGGTGTCGATTTAGGGGGGGCTTTTGGTGCAGGCCCGTACTACAGCAGTGCACTATACAGTCAATATCCGAATATGAATATGTGGCATTTTAATCGCGTAAACGGACTTTTTATGGGTATTGGTAAAGAGAGAATGCAGTGGCACAGAAGAGGAAATTTTTTATATATACCCCAAATTGAACCTCACGGCTTTATAGGCTGGGGAACAGCGTCAAAACGGTGGGAATATGCAATCGGCGCTGAAAAATTGATTGGCCCAAATAACCGATTTATGATAGGTGGAGAATTTCACAGAGCTACAGGTACGGAAGATTATAATCGTGTGGGACTCACCGAAACGTCTATAACCTCATTCTTTGCCGGTTATGACTTTCTGGACTATCATCTGGCTGAGGGTTATGGTTTTTACGCACTTTTCAGGACTGCACGCTGGGTAGAAGCCGGATTTTCGTACAATAGAGATACATTTAGCTCCTTAGATCAGACAACAGGATTTACCCTCTTTGGAAAGTCAGAAAACTATAGTATAAACCCGCCGGTTGATTCAAATTCAAATGAGATTGATCTTGATATTTACAGTGTTTCTATTGCGCTAAATCCAAGAAATGTATTGATTTCTAATCACTTCACTATTTCAGGAAAAGTGATGATGGAACTTGCGGATAACGGTCAAAGTGATCAGGATTATCGATTTAACAAGTATCAGGCTGATGCATCGATATTTTATAACTTTGAGCCCGGATCGGTTTTTCGTTGGAAAGTACAATCAGCAAGTATTACCGGGTATGCCCCTGATTTTAAACAGCTCTATTTAGGCGGTATTGGGACTCTTCGAGGATCCCCTTATAAATTCTTTTCAGGGAACCGAATGATAGCCAGTAATCTGGAACTTCAATTTGGCCGGCCATCATCCAGAGCCGGAGAGTGGATACGTGATTATAATCTCCATTTGTTGCTCTTTTTAGATTCAGGATGGGTGCAAAATTTTTCGGATTTAAAGGAATCAGGAGGCGTGTTTGAAGGATTTAGTTCAATGAGCTTTTCTGATTTCCAGCATGATGCCGGAATCGGGCTCGGCTCAGGATCACTTCGATTTGAATTGGCATGGCCATTAAAAACATTTGAATCAACTCCTACACTTTGGGTACGTTTTAACCCTACTTTTTAGTGGGAAATCCTTTTATTAAAAACCCCTATATTCTAATCAATTTTAAGGAAATTCTTCATTGATTATTATATTAAAAAATGAATCATTTTTCGTTTAAGGAGTTTTTAGCACTCATTTCAGTTTTCTTTTTTGTGGCATTAATTACTTTCAGTTCAAGAAGTATGAGACTTTACAGTAATGAGGCCATAAAAATATCAGAACCGGTGGATCTTTTTTTATATGATCGAACAGATCTGACAGAATTAACAGAATTACTGGATAGCCTTGAAATCGATTTTGACAGAGAAGAATTAAACTGGGCCGGACAAACTTTACGATGGCGGGTATATAGTCCGGGCAGATATCATTTAGATGAAAATTTTACCTACTCAGCGTTTCTCTCCAAATTAGCAAGGGGATTACAAGACCCCGTCCGGGTCACGATTTTACCTGGAATCGATATGGACAGATTGTCAAGGAATCTATCACTTCAATTACGTGCAGACAGCTTATCTTTTCGAACAATTTTTAGTGACAGTTCATCAGTAGCCTTAGATTTAGGTTTAACAGCAGAAGAGCTCTTCTCGAGAATGTTACCTAATACATATGAATATTTCTGGACAGCTGAACCGGAACAAATAATAAGAAGAGTTCATCGTGAATTTATTTCAGCAGTAACAGATAACTTAAGCCAGGAGATAGAATCAAATCCTTTAAATCTGGATGAAATAATCATTTTGGCCTCAATCGTGGAGTGGGAGGCTAGAAACAATGAAGAGAAACCACGAATAAGCGGTTTATATTTAAACAGGCTTGAAAGAGGAATGATGCTACAAGCAGACCCCACGGTGATTTATGCACTGGGAGAAAGAAGGAGATTGCTTTTTGTAGATTATGAGCTGGATCATCCCTACAATACGTATCTAATCAGAGGCTTACCTCCGGGACCTATTACCAATCCTGCTCTTACATCGATCAGGGCTGTACTTTCCCCCGAGCAGCATGACTATCTTTTTATGGTGGCAACACCTGAAGGTTCTCATCGGTTTAGCAGAACATTTCAAGAACATCAGGCCGCCAGCGAAGAGTGGAGGCGATGGTTGAGAGAGCAGGTCAGAATTGGAAGAGAAAGAGAGCTTGAAGAGTCACAGGAATCAAATTAAACATCTTTGAACCCTTTAGTCTATGATGCCATAACCATTATTCCTGATTGATTTTAGCTTTGGCATTGTCGGAAAGCGGCCGAATAAAAAGGTGCTGATTAATTCTATGCCCATCAAAATTGATATTTAGTGACAGACCTCTATGTTCAGGAGAAGAACGCAATGCTTTTTCCAGATATACAGGGTTACCGGCACGTTCAAGACTTTGAAAAAGATAGGTAGCGGCATCATATCCCAAGTGAGAAAAACGGTCGGGCTCTGAGCCATATCTAGTTTCATAATCATCCTGAAAGAAATTTACTGCAGATTGATCCAAGGGTTCTCCAAAAGACTGAGTATAATAGATTTCAAAAAATCGATTTTGGAAAGATGTAAGTTGTGCAAATTCCCACTCCTCCGAGCCTAAAATGGTCACATCACTTCTCATCCCCTCGAGTCCATTCAACATTAAATTCATCATAGTGGATGAAGCCTGGCCGGTGAAAGGGGCGTATATCGCATCTGTTGGATAATAGTTCAAAGAATCTCGTAACTCTTCATTTGGAGTGAATACTTGCATGACTTCTGTTAAATCATAACCGGTAGATGCAAAATCTTCTTCAATATAGTAAGAAATATTTGCACCTAAACGCTCTGCTTCATGCCGGAATGCTAATGCAGAGGCTCTGCCCAGAGACATGGGTTCAGTAATTATTGCAAACGAATTAAGTTGTAAATCCTCTACTGCGAACCGGGCCATTTTTTTACCATGTACGGCAAAAGTGGGGTTGAGCTGATAAGTATATATAAAATTTCTATTCAGACTATCTGAATTAGCAAGTGGTGCCAACATTGGGATTTCGAACTCTTCTGCCAATTGAGCCATTCTAATCGCCGGTTCTGAAAAAAGAGGCCCAATTACCGCATCAATTTTATGCTTCCATACCATATCAGTAAATGCCTTTGCGGTTGAATCCGGTTCTTCATAAGAATTCCTGAAGATTAAACGTACCTTCTGGTCAATATTCCTGCTGTTAAAATCATTAGCGGCTAACACCATACCGAAATAGAGATTTCTTGGGATAGTAAAGTCAGGATCACTTTCATCAAATTCAGGCAAAATAACACCTACATTGTACACCGTTCCAATCGGCGCTGAGGGGTAAGATTGAATAACTCTTTGAAGTTCTGATTCCGATGAAAAATGTTGTTGAATTCTTTCACGTTCTGAGGCATCCGGTGTTAATTTCAGTAGTTCCGCAACCATCAATTGTATGTCATTATGATCTAAATATGCTTTAGATCGGGTTACCAGATCAAACCTGATTGAAGGTGTTTTCAACTGGTGAAGCAATTGAAATCGCTGATTTACACTAACAAAGTCTAATATCTGATTGTAAAATCTGCGTGCATCGTTTCTGAGGCCACTTCGATCCTGACTCTCCATCAGTTGATGTAAATATTCAAGACTTTGAGCATAATTTTTTAACTCAAAATGGGTAAGTGCCAATGAATAGAGAGCTTCAAGATGTATACTTTCTGTATTACTCTCCAATGCTTCATATAGATATCGGCTTGCTAATGTGAGTTCGGAAATAGCTAAATAACTTTTACCAGCAAAAAGCATTGACCTATCATCATTCAATTCTGAAAAAAGTTCAGCAGCTTCAGCATATTGATCCGAATTGTAGAGTTCCAATCCTTGATTAAAAGACTGTGCAGTAACAGACGATGCAAAAAGGGATAGAAGGAAAAGTAGTTTTATAGTTTTCATCAATTCAAGTTTTCAATCTAAATGATCATTTTTATAAAATGTATTTTTCTAAATCCTATTTATTCAGAATGTTCCATGAAATTTTGAATCGAATTTATTCCCATTCAATCGTTGCAGGCGGTTTTGAGCTGATATCATAGACAACCCGATTGACTCCCTTTACTTCATTAATAATCCGATTACTAACCTCTGCCAAAAAATCATAGGGTAAATGAGCCCAATCGGCCGTCATTCCATCAACACTCGTAACCGCTCTGAGTGCAACTGTATATTCGTAAGTTCGTTCATCACCCATAACACCTACAGATTGTACAGGTAAGAGAACGGCTAACGCTTGCCAAACCTTATCATAAAGATTATGATTGCGAAGTGATTTTATAAAGATATCATCTGCATCCCGAAGCAATTGTAGTTTTTCCTCAGTGATATCGCTAATAACACGAATTCCCATTCCGGGCCCGGGGAATGGATGTCTGTTTATGAAATTTTCAGGAATCCCCAGTTCACGGCCTACATTCCTAACCTCATCTTTAAACAGCTCGCGGACCGGTTCAATGAGTTTTAGGTTCATTTTTTCAGGGAGTCCGCCAACATTATGGTGTGATTTAATGGTTGCTGACGGGCCTTTAAATGAAACACTCTCAATTACATCCGGATAGAGGGTTCCCTGTGCTAAATACTTGTATTCTTTTTGATTAGATACAACATCATCAAATACTTCAATAAATGTATTTCCAATAATAATACGTTTCTTTTCCGGATCTGAGACGCCTTTGAGATTCTGCAGAAACTGTTTAGAAGCATCCACACCCACAACTGGAAGTTTTAGATGTTTCTTGTAAGTATCGAGTACATCCTGATACTCATTTTTTCTAAGGAGTCCGTTATCAACAAAAACACAAAGTAGTTGATCTCCAATTGCTTTATGGACGAGAGTTGCGACGACTGTTGAATCAACGCCACCGGATAATCCACAAATAACTTTATCATCGCCCACTTGTTCGCGAATGGTTGCAATCTCAGTTTCAATAAATGAAGCAGCTGTCCAGGTTCCCTTACATTCTGAGATTTCAATTGCAAAATTTTTCAGTAATTTTTGTCCTTCATCGGTATGAACAACCTCAGGGTGAAACTGAACGCCAAAAATAGGTTTATCTGAATGCCGAACGGCTGCAACAGGTGCATTTTCGGTATGTGCAATCACTCTGTATGGATCGGGAAGTTTTTTGATATGATCTCCATGACTCATCCAGACTACCGAGTTTTTTTCTAAACCTTTTAACAGATCCGAATCGTCATCGATTAAGAGTTCTGCTCGACCAAACTCTCTTTTTTCTGCTTTTTCAACACTATCCGGAACAATAGCATGAGCCAGAGCCTGCAAGCCGTAACATATTCCAAGAATAGGAACATCCAAGTTTAAATATTGCAGGTTTAAAGCCGGTGCATCCTCATCATACACGCTTTTTGGTCCGCCGGAGAATATAATACTTTTGGGCGGGTGTGATTCAAATTGTTTATAATCGACGTTGAAAGGATGGATTTCACAATAGATATTCAATTCTCTTATTCGTCTGGCGATGAGCTGTGTATATTGAGAACCGAAATCAAGAATGAGTATCCACTCATCGTGATGAGTATGCATAAGAGGTATCTAATTGAATAAATAAAATTTCGTTCGTGTGAATTGCAGCTGCAATTACCCGACTATTTTTTGATACTCTTCCTGGGTAAGAAGTGTGTCTAATTCTGATGGATCAGATAATTTGATCTTTACCATCCATCCCTGACCGTACGGATCTGTGTTAACCAGCTCCGGATCATCTTCCAGTTCACTGTTGATCTCAACTATTTCACCCGATACCGGGCTAAACAGTTCTGAGACTGTTTTTACAGCTTCAACGGTTCCAAATACTTCATCCTGATCAAATTCTGAGCCTTCCGGTTCTAATTCGACAAAAACAATATCACCCAATTCGCTCTGTGCAAAATCCGTAACGCCAACAGTGGCCGTACCATCATTGTTATTGCGAATCCATTCGTGTTCTTTAGTGTATTTAAGTTCTTCAGGAAAGTTCATAAAGTTGATTTAAATTAGATCAGGGTTAAATTTAAAGCTGTTTTCAAGGTATTGAGTGTTGAATTCACCCTTTTGGAATCCCGGATCATCCATAAGTTGTTGATGATAGGGAATTGTAGTTTTAACGCCTTCGATTACAAATTCTTCTAAAGCGCGTCTCATTTTTTTAATCGCTTCATCACGAGTTGGTGCACTTACGATCAGTTTTGCGATCATTGAGTCATAATTTGGTGGAATACTATATCCTGCATATGCATGTGTATCCACTCTTACACTGCGTCCGCCCGGGATGTTAAAAGAGGTGATCAGGCCGGCACTTGGGCGGAAATTATGTGTTGGATCTTCAGCATTGATTCTGCATTCAATCGCGTGGCCCCGGAGTTTATAAGAAGTGGTTTTTATTTTACCCCCGGATGCTGCAATAATCTGTTCTCTGACCAGATCACAAAATGCAATCTCTTCTGTGACCGGATGTTCTACCTGAATACGTGTATTCATTTCCATAAAGTAGAATTTCAAATCTTTATCAACGATAAATTCAACAGTACCCGCGCCTTCATAATTGATCGCTTTACCGGCATTAACAGCTGCCTGACCCATTTTTTCCCGCACCTCAGGAGTCATGACAGGGGAAGGGGCCTCCTCCAATATTTTCTGATGTCGCCGCTGAAGAGAACATTCTCTTTCACCGAGGTGCACTACATTTCCATGTTGATCGCCCAATATCTGGATTTCAATGTGACGTGGATTGATAATATATTTTTCTATGTAGACGCCATCGTTTCCAAAGCAAGTTTGGGCTTCATTTCGACAAGTTTTGTATGCATTTCGAAAGCTCTCATGTTCGTGAACCATTCGCATACCTCGTCCACCGCCTCCGGCTGTTGCTTTAATGATTACAGGGTAACCAATCTCTTTTGCAATCTTTTCACCCTCTTCAACGGTTGCAACAACTCCGCCTGAACCGGGAACGACGGGTACATTATTCTTTATCATCGTCGCTTTTGCTGTTGCCTTATCACCCATTGTATTGATCATTTCAGGTAAAGGACCGATGAATTTAAGGTCGTGTTCTGCACAGATTCGACTAAATTCAGCATTTTCTGCTAAAAACCCATAACCGGGATGAATGGCTTCCGAATTTGTTATTTCAGCTGCTGCAAGAATAGAGGGTATTTTGAGATAACTGTCTTTACTGGCCGGTGGCCCGATACAGACCGCTTCATCAGCAAATTTAACATGTAGACTGTGTTTGTCTGCGGTTGAGTAAACCGCAACAGTTTTGATTCCCATCTCTTTGCAAGTGCGAATAATTCTCAGTGCGATCTCGCCACGATTTGCAATCAGTATTTTATTAAACATGAAGTTTTAATCTTTTTTGATGATAAAGAGCGGTTGATCAAACTCCACAGGAGAGCCATTTTCTGCAATAATTTCCAAAATTGTCCCTGAAAATTCAGATTCAATTTCATTCATTATTTTCATTGCTTCCACGATGCATAATGTCTGCCCTTCTTTAACCTTATCACCTACTTTAACATAAGGATCTGAGTCCGGCGATGCGGCCTCATAGAAAGTACCAACAATCGGTGATTTAATGACTTCACCATCCGGCTTTTCAGCAGATTCGGTACTTTTAGGCGCTTGAGGAGCAGCTGGTTGAGGAGGTGTGGCCGGCGGTTGCTGCTGTTGTGGCTGCATCTGATATTGAACTGTTTGCATCGTACTATCAGACCTCTTTTTCACTTTGATTTTGAAATCACCTTCCTCGATAGAGACTTCATCCACATCGCTGTCAGAAATAAGGTTTATAATATTTTTAACTAGTTTTAAATCCATAGTTGAGAATTCTTAATTACTATTTCAATGATAGATTGGAGTATAATTCTCCAAGAACTGCTCTCTGTTTAATTATGTTTTGACTCTTTCTAAATACTCTCCGGTTCGTGTATCCACTTTGATCATTTCACCTTGATTAATAAATAGGGGAACTTGTACTACGGCACCTCCGGCAAGAGTGGCCGGTTTACTACCTCCCTGAGCGGTATCACCTTTTAGTCCCGGATCTGTTTCCAATACTTCTGTTTCAATATGATCAGGTGGATGAGCATATAATATTTGTTCATTTTCCACATCAACAACCAGTGTATAGACCAATCCGTCTACGACATATTCCGGACGCTCTACCCGTGAGCGTTCAATTGGAATCTGTTCATAGGTTTCCTGATGCATGAAAAAGAACATATCTCCATCAGCATAGAGGAACTGGTAAGGCTGTCTTTCAACACGGACTGACTCAACGCTCTCTCCGGATCGAAATGTTTTGTCGATATTTTTATCATTTTCGACTCCTTTGAGTTTGGTTCGCACAAACGCACCGCCTTTTCCCGGCTTTACATGCTGAAAGTCAATTATCGTGTAGATTTCACCATCCTGACGGATATTCATCCCGGTTTTGAAATCTGATGTGCTGATTTTTGCCATAATTTTAATTAATTCTTGTTCCTGTCAAAATACTGCTGCCGTAATTGGATAACAACAGTGGATTTTAAGACAATAAGCGCCAAATTGTTGAAATAAGCACCAATGCAATAAGAATTGGTGAGATAAATTTAATAAAAATGATCCAGATTGTGCTGAATTTTGATGAAGATATACCTTTGTTGCCGTCTTCCATCTCCAATAGGGCATTTTCTGATTTCCAGAAATAGCCAAGGAACAGGCAGATCATGAGTCCGCCGAGTGGCAGGCCTACCTCATTAAAGATATTTACGAAATAATCAATGAGTACAGTTTCAATGGAGAGCACTACACCAATAACACCAACAATACTTCCGACCATCCAGGCTGCTTTTTTTCTTTTAATATTGTGCTCATCAATAACATATGATACCGGAACTTCGAGCAGTGATATTGAAGATGTTAGAGCGGCTAATCCCAGCAGGATAAAAAATGTGACACCAAGTAATAATCCAATCACGCCCCCCACATTATGAAACATTTCCGGTAGTACATCAAAAACCAGTGTTGTACTTGAGAAGAGAGCACCGGTAACAGGATCAAAAATCTCGACACCGCCCGCTTGAGCAACAAACATAGCGGGAATCACGAGCAGACCTGCAATCACTGCAATACCAATATCAAAAATGGTTACATATGCGGCTGATTCAACGATGTTTTGTTTCTTATTTAAATAGGACCCATAAGTTATCAGAGCTCCCATTCCCAAAGAAAGTGAAAAGAATGCCTGTCCTAAAGCTGATAGTATAAGTGTGCCATTTATCGTTGAAAAATCTGGATTGAAATACATTATCATACCATCAAAGGCACCTTCCAGGGTGAAAATATATGCGATTAAAATGAGCAGAATGCCAATTAATACCGGCATCAATAATTTTGTTACTCTTTCTATGCCTTTACTTACTCCCCCCGTTACAACAAGAATTGTAAGTACCATAAAAAAGAGGGTAAAAATGGCATTTTTAAAACCATTACCCAGATCTCCTACGTATATAGCAGCTGTATCATAACTGAAAAAATAGAAAAGTTCCTCAAAAACGAAAGCCAATGTCCAGCCGGAAATTACGACATAAAAAGATAGGATCATGACCCCGCAGATCACACCCCAATATCCTATTAAGGGGACAAATTTGTTTCCGTTACTCAGAGCCTTAAATGCTCCTACCGGATTTTTTTGTGTTCTGCGTCCGATTGTCAGTTCTGCAATCATAACCGGAAAACCAATGATCAGACAGCATATAAGATAAATTAATATAAATGCTGCACCACCGTTATCTGCAACTTGAGTGGGGAAGCCCCAAATATTGCCTAAACCGACTGCAGAACCGGCTGCCGCCAATATAAAACCAAGTTTAGAGTTCCAAGTTCCGCGAGAAGATTCTATAATTGTAGCCAAATCAGATCCGATAATTAGTTAATGTTTTGCACTAAAATATTTGGTGTAGACTAATGACGCAACTTTCTTAATAAGAATCCACTTTTAGGCGGAATCGAGATCTTGCCATTTATTACGTCAATTGTTTGTGGAGATGCGATTTCATGATTCACTAACACTTCCCATCCACCGCCCGGCAGTTCCTGCTCATTGGTATGAGCCGAATTTCCATTAAGAATAACATAGTAGTCATAGTTGTCATTGGTAGACTTGCCGCTGATATAAAAGCAGAGCAAAAGCGGGTCTCCATAATAATCAAAGCATATATCGATTGGATCACTTTTTCTGAGTGCAGGTGCTTCATTGCGAATCGCTATCAAATCTTTGTAGTAGTCATAAAGATCTCGGTTGAGCGAAAGGTCGTTAAAGTTTAGCCAATTTGTAGCGTTATTTTTTTCATATGAATTATGGTCAAGTTTTCCCTGATCCGGATCACCGGATGTCGTTTTTGCAATAATTTTTGAGCGGGCAAATTCCTGACCGGCGTGAATCATTGTGGTACCCTGTGCTGTAAAAAGGGTTAATGCTGCAAATTTGGCTATTTTTAACTGTTCACTGTTAAGTTTTACGAAGCTGTTTCGATCCTTTATCATCTGATCCTGAAGTTCAGGCTCGAGGCCTATTCTAATAAAATCGCCCAGAGTATAGCCATCATGACTTTCTAGATAATTTACACTGTGTTCGGATGTTTGATAAAGCCCACCTTCACCATGGTTCAACGTGCCTTTCATTACGTTTTCCAGACGTTCTCTGCGAGTTTCATGTTGCCAGTTAGAAAAAATAAAACCCTTATCATGCATTGGATCAGATCCTTTGATACTGTTTCGTATGCGGTCGTTCCAGGATGCCCAGTCGTGATTTGAAAAATGGTCCGGTGAGTAATACCCTCCCCAGGGTTCGGCTATAAGTATAGCTTTCGGATATTTAGAGTGAATCTGGTGTTTAATGACATCCCATGTTTTTTTATCGAGAAGAGCTGCCAGGTCAAAACGAAATCCATCCACTTTATATTCATCCATCCAATAGAGAAGGGAATCTATGATTAGTTTTCTGGCTATTGGTTCTTCAGATTTAAATTCATTTCCTGTGCCGCTCCTATTAAATAACTTACCCTTTGCGTCCATTCTGAGATAGATATCGGGCATCAAATGTGTGAGGGGATTCATATCAAAAAGAGATGTGTGATTGTAGACCACATCCATGATCACAGTTATACGCTCTTCATGAAGCACTTTTACAACCTCCTTAAATTCTCGCACGGAGGCAATCGTTTTACCGGAGTATTGATTGCTTAGATCTGAGGCGTAAGAGCTTTCAGGGGCAAAGAAAAACGAAGTCATATAACCCCAGTAATTTTCGCCGTAACGGTTCCATGTGTTATGAAATCCTTCATCTGTACGGACCCCATATGGGGGTTCAATAGGCGGGAATTTTTGAAGCGGCAGAAACTCAACACAGTTAACCCCAAGTTTTTTCAGGTATGAAATACCACCGATTTGATCCTTATTTACAAAAAATTGATAACAACCGGTGCCTTCAGGCCGGGTTTCAGGATGTGCAGTGAGATCTTTGATATGAGTTTCATAAATAATCAGATCACGGATGTCGTCCGGGAACTGATGAGTTGTGTCACCCCAATCAAAATCATCACTAAAAATGTAAGTTTTTGCCTCTTGTTTGTATGTATTCTTTACCGTGACGTGTTTGCTATAAGGATCAGCAAAAACTTCATCTACATAGGGTGAATCCGGCTTGTTTTCGTCAGAGAAATTGACTCTGTAACCGTACCATTTACCTTCCAGGTTGCCATGAATGGTTAACATCCATTTTCCTCCTTCGTCCCGAGTCATGGGATGTTCTATTCCTCTTGGAGAATCATAGGAATCATAAACCACACATCGTACGGATTCAGCATTCGGGCAGTAAAAACAGAAACTGGTTGTATCCTTCGACAGCGTAACGCCGAACTTCAAAGACTTCTTATTTAATATCATAAAAGGCTAATTGACGGGGCTACCGGGTTCTGAGTCTGTTTCGACAAAGTGGAGAACTCCTTCACTGTCTTCACCCATTAAAATCATACCGTTACTCTCAATACCCATCATTTTTTTTGGGGCAAGATTAGCAACAACACAGACGGTTTGGCCGATAATATCTTTGGCATTAAAAAATTCAGCTATTCCCGATAAAATAGTTCTGGTTTCAAAACCAAGATCAACGGTAATCTGAAGAAGTTTTTTTGATTTTTTTACTTTTTCAGCGTTGATAATTTTTCCGGCTCTGACATCGATTGATGCAAAAGTATTAAAATCGATCTCCTTTTTAAGGGGAAGGTATTCTTTTTTATCAGGAGACATATCGGCTGCTCTTTCATTTAATTTATTTATCTGTTCATCGACACGTTCATCTTCGATTTTTTCAAACAGTATTTCACCTTGTGTAATTTTTTGTCCTGTTTTCAGTATTTCAGGATTAATTTGATCCCATGAAATTTTTTCTGAGAGTCCCAATTGACTCCTTAAGGATTCCATTTTATTAGGTAGAACCGGCTCAAAAAGAATGGAGAGTGCTGCAGATATCTGCAGACAAATATGGAGTGTATTTCCACATAATTCAGGATTTTCTTTTCTGGTTTTCCATGGTTCTGTTTCTGTAAAGTATCGGTTGCCAATTCTGGCCAGATGCATGGTCTCTGAAATTGCTTCCCTGAATTTAAAAGAGTTATATGCAGATTCGATTTTTTCTTTTTGATTTATGATCTCTTGTAGTGTGTTTAAATCCAGTTTTGATGGGTTTGATAAAACCGGCACAGTGCCCTCAAAAAAGCGGTCTGTAAAACTGATTGTTCGAAAAATGAAATTGCCAAGTATATCGGCCAGTTCACTATTTACTCTACTTTGAAAATCTTTCCAGGAAAAATCGGAGTCTTTGGCTTCGGGAAGTATTGTACCGAGTGCATATCGAAGCAGATCGGGTTCAAACTCATCAAGATATTCATGTAACCAAACAGCCCAGCCTTTGGAAGTACTCAATTTACGTCCTTCCAGATTTAAAAACTCATTTGCCGGAACGTTCTCGGGGAGAACATATCCTCCATGCTGCATAAGAGTTGCGGGGAACATGATGCAGTGGAAAACAATATTATCTTTACCGATAAAGTGGATTAAAGAAGTCTCCTCATCCTGCCAATAGGATTTCCATAAATCGGGATCCTCTTTTGATTCGGCCCACTCTTTAGTTGCTGAGATATATCCAATTGGAGCATCAAACCAGACATAGAGCACTTTCCCTTCTCCATCGGGAAGTGGCACGGGGACTCCCCAAGTTAAATCTCTGGTTACGGCGCGGTCGCCAAGTCCAGTGTCGAGCCAGCTTTTACATTGACCCAAAACATTGGTTTTCCAGTCTTTTTTACTGTCTATCCACTCCTGAAGTCGATCTTGAAAATCGCCCAGTGGGATAAACCAGTGTTCTGTCTCTTTGATAATGGGCTTATTGCCGGAAATGGCGCTAACTGGATCAATCAAATCTGTAGGAGAGAGGGAAGTACCGCACTTTTCGCACTGGTCACCATACGCTTCGGGATGACCACAATTTGGGCAAGTTCCTTTTACATATCTGTCCGGAAGAAACATATCCGTTTCTTCATCATAAAGTTGTTTCTGTGCTTTTTTTGTAAAAATACCCTGAGCATGCAGATTTAGGAATATCTCCTGGGATGTCTTTTTATGAGTCTCAGAACTGGTCCGGCCAAAATAGTCAAAATCGATTCCAAAGCGTTCAAAAACTTCTTTGTTACCGGTATGATATCGATTAATGATATCCCAAGGCGAAATCCCTTCTTTTTCGGCAGCGATGGTGATGGGGACACCATGTTCATCTGAGCCGCAAATATGGATGATATCCCGATTATTTAAACGCTGAAATCGGGTATAAATATCAGCAGGCAGATATGCTCCGGCAAGATGGCCTAAATGAATGGGGCCATTTGCATAGGGTAGTGCGGATGTGACTAATATTCTTTTTGACATAAAAGCAGTGAAATTCCGGAATAATGAATGATTAGTGAAAGATTCACAATCAATAAAATTACAACATCATCAGACAAATTGCAGAAGGAGTTTGATAATTGTGGATGCATTTAGCGATATAGAATTTATTCAAGAGATTTCTCAAGAAAAGCATAGAGGGCGACACCTGCAGCCACGGAAACATTGAGAGAGTGTTTTATCCCAAATTGTGGTATCTCGATAGAATCGTCTAGATACGGGAGCAGTTTACTGTCAAGTCCGGTGACTTCATTGCCCAGGATGAGACAGATCGGTTGATCCGTTATCATGTAATCCTGAATCATGATGCTTTGATCGGTCTGTTCGAGGCCAAGGAGTGTGTAATTCTGTTTCTTTAATTCAGTAATGGTTTTTTCTTCATCTTTAATCTGTTTCCACGGTACGTGTTCTTCGGCACCGATCGCTGTTTTTGAGATCTCGGGCCTGGGTGGTGTCGGTGTAAATCCGGATAACCAGAGTTCTTTGATACCAAAAGCATCGGCAGATCTGAATGCAGCACCTACATTATGCATGCTTCGAATATCGTGAAGCCATAAAATGAATGAGAAACGCAGGGGTGAATTGCGCAATCTGTTTCTATTGAGAATTTGTCGTGTACTAAGTTTTTTCAATTCTATGGGCTGATTTTTTACCGGATTCAGATGATAGGATTAATTTAAGAGATATTGAGTGAGGATAATAATTATTGTAAAGTGCAATTCATAAATTCCCCTCATTTGATTCGTTATATTGAATAGATTTGAAATAATTATGGCAGTATCAGAAATTAAATCTTTATGGATTTTTGCGATTGGCTGTTGAATACAATTAAAATCAGTATTGTGTCATGCTGTTTGGTGATCTTTTGACATGACTGGTTTGTATAATCTTCATTATCTTTATCATTAACATTAATACAGAGGTGAGAGCAGCTGAGGAGTTTTCCGAAATTGTTTCAGGATAGGTTCCAATTGTCAAATACATCAGAATAAAATTTTTTAAAATCATTAAAATTGGAAAGGTATGACTAAAATAAGATCCATTTGTATTCCATTGTTAATGGTATTTATTGTATCGGCAGGTTGTAATACTGATTTAAAGATTGACCCGGATTCTATACAAATCCCGGATGACATGGTATTTGTACAGGGTGGAACAACTATGATTGGGTCTGAAAATGGACTCGTTAACGAGAGGCCGGTCTTTGAAACCCGAGTTTCTCCATTTTTGATGGATAAAAATCTGGTGACCGTAAAGCAGTTCAGAGAGTTTATTAATGAAACCGGTTATAGAACCGAAGCGGAAATTTTTGGAAATGGAGTTGTATTTGATTTTGAGAGTGGAGAATGGGTTTTGGCAGATGGGGTGACATGGGAATTTCCCAATGGCCCTGATCAGGATCCTGCTATTGATAATCACCCTGTCCGAATGGTTTCATGGAATGATGCAGTCGCTTATCTGGAGTGGGTTGGAAAACGGCTGCCCACTGAAATCGAGTGGGAACATGCGGCGAAAGGGGGAGATGATCGAATGAATCTCTATGCCTGGGGAGAAAGTTTGATTGAAGATGGAGAGCATATGGCAAATACCTGGAATGGAGTGTTCCCGGTAGAAAATGTAGCTGAAGATGGGTATCTGCAGACATCACCGGTGGGGGAATTTAATGTTACGGATTTAGGTCTTACCGATATGGGTGGAAATGTTTGGGAATGGACTGAAGATTGGTATCGGTCGTATGCAAAACGCGATGAACCATATACACCCACTACTCAGAGTGAAAAAGTGTTGAAAGGAGGGTCATTTATGTGTCATGTATCCTACTGTCATGGTTACAGAGTTTCATCCAGAAGTCACACGCCGCCGGATAATGCGATCTTCCATGTTGGATTTCGGGGCGTGAAGGAACTCTGAGTAAAAAAAGGTTGGGAAACAGTGCAGATCATCATATTTTTACTATTCTAAGAATAATTTGAAAAAAGTAGATATGGGATAGCAGTTGAAGGACTGCTATTTCTGTTTATAAACGTTGAATAAAAATTCGTTATGAAAAAGAACTACCTTTCAAAGGAAGGCTATGAGCGTCTGGAAAATGAATTGAAAGATTTGAAGATTCGAGGCCGCAGAGAGATTGCAAATGAGATCGCTGAAGCCAGATCAAAAGGTGATTTGAGTGAAAATGCAGAATATGATGCTGCAAAAGAGGCCCAGGGTCATCTGGAAAAGAAAATTGCAGAGCTTGAAAATACACTGGCAACCGCTACGATCATTGATGACCGGGAAATTGATGCCTCGAAAGCATACGTATTGTCTACAGTAACCATTCTCAACAAGAATGTTAATAAAGAGATGAAGTACACGTTGGTTTCAAAAGACGAAGCAGATTTTAAGTTAGGCAAGATCTCAATTGATTCACCCATTGGAAAAGGAATCCTTGGAAAAGAGGTAGGTGATGTTGTAAATGTAAAAATACCTGCCGGTGAATTGGAATTGGAAATATTAAAAATAGAAAGATAAAATAGATGAAAATCGGAGTTATTGGGACCGGATATGTAGGATTAGTGACGGGTACATGTTTTGCTGACAGTGGAAATCAGGTTACCTGCGTCGATATCGATTCGGGAAAAGTGGAACAGATGAGAAATGGTAAAGTTCCCATTTATGAACCGGGATTAAATCATGTTTTTGACCGTGCTATTCGCGAAAAAAGACTTTCATTTACGACAGATCTTGAGAAAACATTTGAAGAGAGTGAAATTCTTTTTTTATGCCTGCCAACGCCCCCCGGTGCAAATGGACAAGCGGATTTAAGTTTTGTACTTAATGTTGCAGATGAGTTAGGGGATTTATTCAATAAATACCCAGGATATCGTGTTATTGTGAACAAGAGTACTGTGCCCGTTGGAACAGCGGATAGAGTGCGTGAAAAAATTTCTGCAAAGACCGACCAAGAATTTGATGTAGTTTCAAATCCTGAGTTTTTAAGAGAGGGAGCAGCTGTAGAAGATTTCATGAAACCGGAAAGGGTAGTGGTCGGTACACGGAGTCAGCGTGCTGCAGATTTAATGAGAGAGTTGTATGAACCATTTGTAAGAAGTGGGAATCCGATTATCATTATGGATGAACGCAGCTCTGAATTAACCAAATATGCAGCGAATGCAATGCTGGCTACAAAAATCACATTTATGAATGAGATTGCAAATATCTGTGAGAAAGTAGGTGCAGATGTGGATAATGTTCGCTCCGGAATTGGTTCAGATTCTAGAATTGGAAAAAGGTTTTTATTTGCAGGTATTGGATATGGTGGCAGTTGTTTCCCAAAAGATGTTCAGGCGATCCACCATACAGCCGGCGAATATGGATACGACTTTAAAATTCTGGACTCTGTAATGAGGGTGAATGAGTTACAGAAGATATCAATCGTTGAGAAGATGAAAGAGTTTTATAAAGGAAAATTAGATGGGTTAACAATAGGAATTTGGGGACTCTCTTTTAAGCCTGAGACGGATGATATTCGTGAAGCACCTTCACTCTATATTACAAAAGAGTTAGCAAAGTTAGGTGTTAAGTTACGGGCATACGATCCGGAAGCTATAGATACTTTTAAAGAGGCTATCGATAAAGAAACTCTAAAATCCATTGAATTTATGGATGATCGGGATTCGGTGATCGATGGTGTGGACGCTCTGGTAATTTGTACGGAGTGGAATGAGTTTAGAAGACCCAGTTTAGATCGTTTATCAGAAGTGATGAAGAGCCCGGTTATTTTTGACGGTCGTAATTTATATGATTTAAAAAGAGCATTTGATGCCGGACTTACATATATCAGTGTGGGCAGACCTACAGTTAATCCATAAGTTTTTGTTAAGCGTGTGGGCTCAGTAATCAATTAATCAAAATTCAATCCAATTCAATTTGGCAAAAAAAATATTAATTACAGGTGGTGCAGGATTCTTAGGTTCACATCTGTGTGATCGCTACCACAATGAGGGTTGGGATGTTGTTTGTATGGATAATTTGATTACCGGCTCTTATGAAAATATTGAACATCTGGTGAGTCAAAAACGATTCACATTCATTGAATATGATGTGACCAAATATATTGATTTAGATGGCGATTTAGATCTTATTCTTCATTTTGCATCTCCCGCTTCCCCGATCGACTACCTGGAAATGCCTATACAAACGTTAAAAGTGGGTTCATTAGGAACTCATAAGACATTAGGATTAGCCAGAGCCAAAAAAGCTCGTTTTCTGTTAGCATCCACCAGTGAAGTATATGGGGATCCCCTGGAACATCCTCAGAAAGAGACCTACTGGGGTAATGTTAATCCAACCGGATATCGTGGTGTTTATGATGAGGCAAAACGATTTGCAGAAGCGATGACAATGGCCTATCAAAGATATCATGGAATAGAAACCAGAATCGTCAGAATTTTTAATACCTATGGGTCTCGGATGAGATTAAATGATGGACGGGCCTTGCCAACTTTTTTCAGGCAAGCCTTTAAAAACGAATCCATATCAGTATTTGGGGATGGATCTCAAACCCGGTCATTTACTTACGTGGATGATCTTGTAGAAGGGATTTACAGATTATCTAAAAGTGATGAACCTGAACCGGTGAATATTGGTAATCCGGAAGAGATCTCCATATTGGATTTTGCAAAAGAGATTATAGAAATAACCGGAAGTAAAAGTAATGTCGTTTTCAAGGAGTTACCGGCAGACGACCCGAAAATCAGGCAACCTGATATATCAAAAGCTAAAAGAGTATTGAATTGGGAGCCCAAAACAAGCCGGAGAGATGGTCTTTTGAAAACAATGGAATATTTCAAGGAACAGGTATCAAAAAGTGGCTGAAAAGAGACTGATTGATCTATATCCCTATACGCTGAATGGTAAAAAGATTTCCTATTTACTATTTAAAAGGGCTGCCGATCGAATTTATGATGGGCAATGGAGAATGATTGGAGGAAAAGTTCAAAATGGTGAGAGCTATTGGGAAGCGGCTTACCGTGAATTACGTGAAGAAACATCTCTTAAACCTTTATTGATGTGGACGATTCCCTCTGTAAATTCATTTTATGAGCATCAAACCGATACAATATTAAATATTCCGGCATTTGCTGCAGAAATCGATGAGTCGAGCCCTATTATTCTTGATTCTGAGCACTCTGAATATGCATGGTTTTCAATCGAGGATGCAGTTGATAAAATAATATGGCCGGAACAGCGTCGTCTATTAAAATTGACAGATTCATTGATAACTTCCAATCAAATCCTTGAAGATTGGCACGTACCTATTTCTTAGCGCTAATACTTTTGACCCTGATTACCGGTCTTAAGACGGGTAATGCTTCGGCTCAATCCTCCGGCTATGAGGTTATACCCTCACCCGATCTGTGGTATAATGCGGTGGATGGAATCAGGTTAGGTATAAACTTGAAGGGCCAGGTTCCCGGGACTTTTGAAGATGGGCCACATCGTTTGGATGCCGGAGTTTGGCTGGGACTTTGGTTTCCTGAAAACCCTCTGTCGTACTATATCGGATATACTGAACCCATTTCGTCCTGGTCAGAGTTTGGAAGTGAAGCCAATATAGAGTTGATCAGTTCTGTCCGTACCGGATATCAGAATCATGGTGTTGCGTTTAACAAGCGATGGCAAATAGGTTTTGATGAGAGTCGATATCGTGAAATAAGGCTTTATAACTCATTTGAGAAGCGATTTAACAGTGAATACACACCCTTTGAAAGTTTATGGAGTGAAGAGAATAAATTTCTTACCACTTTATCTGCTGAAGTCAGGGATAATAACAGATTTGGATGGTATCAGATAAATGTGGGTGCAAGCTTACAATATTTGAATGATGCATATTCAATGTTTGGGCTCTCAGCAACTCAAAATTTCCGATTTAATGACTATTGGGGATTGAAGGCGAGGGTTTATACCGGTTTAGCAAGTGCAAATACAGCTCCGGAATATCTTCATTCCAGAAGTATGAGACCTGCAATGGGCTGGATGAGCAGCGGTGTGACCCGTGCAAAGGGAACAATACCTCAATCGTGGCTGGAGAGTGGAAATATACAGGTAGCGGGAGGGGCGAATGTCCGTGGTTATACAACGCAGGACATTGAAACTTTTCAGCGAAGTTGTTTGGACGCATTCCCTGAAGGAATATGTCTTGAACAGGATTTTTCTCCATTGCTTTTCAATTCGATAGCCTCATTGAACCTGGAATTGGATTATTGGAATCCGATCATTAAAATTTTTAATGAACTACCCTATGCATCTGAGTTTATGAGGTTTCGATCATACCTATTTTATGATGCGGGTCGATCTCTGGACTTGATAGAACAGGAACCAACGGGATCCTTTTCTAATATAGGGACAGGGTTCTCACTTTCAATAAATATACCGGATTATCGTGGTAAACAGAGAGGATTTGTGTTACGATATGAACTACCATTCTGGTTATCAGACCCGGTCACAGATGAGAATTCATTTAAAGTACGCCATCTATTCGGCTTTGGTGCAATAATATCATTATAAACAGATACTATGAGCATTCGTGTAACGGTTCTATTGCTTTTGATGATGTTTATGATTGGAATTTCATGTACATCCAGCAGATGGATTGTGACGAATGAAAATAAAATTGACCCAAGTGTTGAACCCACCGTTGTAAATGTAAGAAATGTACTGCTTTTAGAGAGTGAACCAACTTATACGAATCCGATCATTACTTTTTCGGCGAATCAGATTGTTGATAAGGAATACCTTCAAAGAGTTGAGATGGAACGATCTGTTCAGCAATTTAGGCCCAGATGGGGATTTTTGACGTTAGGTTTGAGTGCAACAGCATTTACCTTTATAGCTGCAAATACGACATTGATTTCTTCAACAATCGGATCAAATAAAAAATTAATGTTAAATCTGGCAGGAGGAATCCTGGGCATTGTATCCGTAACCAATTTAAAACCGGTCGGAGAACCGATTTTAACAGGTCAGAAACAGCTCATGGATCAGAGTGGATCTGTCGTTCTTAGTGATACACTTGCCCCGGGAAATCGTGACATCCAATTGGATGTTGATTTAATGATTAGCTTTAATGGGGATACTGTATTGGCCGAATCCGGGTTACAACTAAATAATAATCGATTAGACGTTAATTTAACTCCGGTCGTATCCCTTTTGGATAGTGAGATTGATGATGATTCAAAAATTGAGTTAGAACTATCATATAACGGAGAATCCCCTGTTTATGATATCTATTTATCTTCTTTTCTGGAGCCACGTATTACTATTACTGATCCTGTTGCTGTATTGAGAAGCGTTCCATTGATTAACGAATTTAATGCCATTACAGAGGTAGGACAAGGGAGTTCACTTAGATTGTTAGATGAAGATAGTGAATGGTACAGGGTACAATTTGGGGGATCTGAGGTTTTTGTTCGAAAAAATTCCGGTGAGAGAGTATGGAAATCTGAGGAGAGTGCAGGCGCTATCAATGTTTTTGAATTTGAAGAGGTTCCCTTTGGCGAAATCGATGTCGAAAACAGTGTTCCGATTTTGAAGCAGAATAATCCTAATGACAGGGCCATTATTCTCACGAATGGAAACTCAGTGAATCTGGATCCAAGACAGTATTTGCATAGGGATCACGAGCTGTTTGCATTTTACATGAGATCTGCACTTCAGATGAATTCAAGTCAAATTACCACAATTGAGTTGGACTCATCCGATGAGTGGATTAAAGAGTTTGAAGAATTTGCATCGTTTGACAGTACTTCATCGCTATTTGTATATCTGTCCGGATATGCATTTCAGGAAGGAGATGGCGGTTTGCGTCTACAAAATATTGATGATGAAACGAGCCCTCCAATTCTTTCATCCTATATTTTTCAAAAATTTGAAGAGATGAATCCTGGATCACTTTTTTTCTTTTCAGATCTTGAGTTTACAGAAGATGAAAATGGATCGGCTCAGAGTAGGTTAGGTGCTGTACAGGTACTTGTTGAAACAGCAAATGCATTAACCAGAAGATTACCCAACTCTGTATTACTGTTTAGCAATCGGCCGGGTCAAAAATCTTCAGTTTATGCGTCTTCCGGATTTCAGAATCAGAGGCATAATATCTTTAATTACTATCTTGCAGACGCCATCAAAAGGCGGAATACACGAATGTCAGACATTATTCGTCATCTCGAAAATAATGTTGATTATACGTCACGAAGATTGCATGATCGCTCGCAAGATATTCAGGCGTTTGGTAACACAACTCTCCGAATCAATAATTAATGTTAGGGCAGCTATTCATAGTTCTTTCAGCAGTAACCTCTGTAACGATTGCTCACTTCTTAAAGGTTACGGAAAGCCGATCGCTAAATACGATCCGGGTTTTAACCGTCAATTATTTTGTAGCTACAGCAGCCGCACTATTGTATGCCTCAATTATTGGATCCACTAAAATAGATTTTGAAATTCTTTTTCAACCTCTCTTACTTTCAGTAGGTGTGGGGGCACTGTTTATTGCTAACTTTTTTATATACAGTAAATCGGTTTTCCACAATGGTGTCGGTATTAGCATCGCTGCGATGAGAATATCGCTAATTATACCTGTATTACTTTCTACATTCTGGTATCTGGAAATATTAACAAGCGATCAGTGGATCGGGATATTACTGGTATTTGTCACACTTTTTTTGCTACTGCCTAATAAAAAAAGTTTAATAAGAACGGATCAATCATTAAATAAAGGGTGGTTGCTCCTGTTACTTTTTTTAGGAACAGGGTTTGGTGATGCCTCATTGAAATACTATGAAATGGAGTATTCTCAATGGATCACAAAAGAGTTCTTTATGGGAATGGTTTTCATGACCGCTTTTTTGATTGGAATGATTTATATCCTTTGGAAAAAAAGCTGGCAGTTTACCAGAGAAGAAATATTTGTGGGAATAGCTATCGGTGTGCCCAACTTATTAACATCTGTTTTTCTTATTTCAGCATTAGAGTTAATGAATGGTGCGATAGTCTACAGCTCGGTTAATGTATTAACCGTTCTTGGCGGGACTCTTTTAGGAGTAATATATTGGAAAGATCGATTTTCTAATATGCAATGGACGGGGATATTTTTAACAGTGCTTGCCCTGGTACTTCTTGTAATTTAGTCGTTTACCTATATGTGAAAGCGATAGTAATTGAGTTTTTTTGAGCGTCAAATCAGAATAAATTCCAAATAAAGCTGATAAATGTTTTAATATTGAAACTTTATTACTGTATAACCCAATGCATAGTATTTAGAATATTTATTAGGTCATTACTGTTCTGGAAATGAATCATTTAAAGAAAGGAGGGAAATATCTGCCGGCAGTTCAAAAACAGATACTCCCTGAAAACTTAGATGAGACAAATAAGTAGAAAGAAGTTCAGCCGCTGTGAAATCGGAATAATAACCGGCAAGCAGCAGATACTCATCTTCCACTTGATCAATTCGAAGTTTATCAATTCCAAAATTTTCCCAGAGTTGCATGATTTCAGTTGCATGAACTTCATTGGTGAATCGGCCAAAAATAAGGCTCCATGTTTGTTCATCAGGACTAAACTCATCAGATGAGGGGAAAAGACGGGGATCAATTTGTGAATGATAATGATAGTGGTAATCAGAGTCAGCTAAACGATTCATTCTCCAGTTTACAGCTTCTTCGACATTTTGGAATTTGCCTACAGCAATTTTCCATTGTATCCACTGATTCCCTTCTACTTCTTGGAAAACCGGTATTATATGTAAATTATTATAAAGAGGCCTCATCCTTCTGAAGTTTCTTTGAGATAATTGAGATTGGTCGTTAGTAACAAGAACGACTGAATGAAACGGTTCAAGCGGTCTTATTTCGGGAATAAATATAGGTTCTTGATTCCTGCGTTCACGTTCAAGCTTGCGTACATTGACAGTTTCCATCACCATCCATACGCCATTATCAAAAAGAATTCTATACGGAATATCGGGGTTGCCGAGTCCTGGTGCCAGATTATATACCATATCATAATTCTGGTGTTGATTTTCTCGGGACGGTATTAAGATATATTCCGCGTATTTTTCCGGGTTCGATAGATATGTCACGTAATCATTTTCATAGGGTAATACAAAATCCTGAATGCGGCCGTGAAGGGCTACTACAGAAAATGCAGTCGCATCGTCAACAAGAATTCTGGAAGTATTCGATGAGATTTGTCTCAAATAAGCTGCAGCTTGAAGAGATGGATTATCACCCATATACTCCAAAGTGGGCATTTCAGTTCTATCGATATACCCATCAATTCGTGAATCAAAATTAAAATCAAATGAATAATTTGTTAATGTAAGACCACGCAGATTAGAGGGTTGATTTGTTCCTGCCGAAGAAGATAATTCACTGCTATTATTTTCGTCACTATTCAAAAATTGTGATGCATCGTTATTGCTCAATTGATCCAAACCTCTCATTCTGGTGAAAATGCGGAATGGAGAGTCTTCTAAAGAAAACTGATTAGGATCATTTGAGTCACCAATCAGCAACGTTAAGTAAGAATCGGGTATATGTGTCTGCATCACTTCAGAATAAGCCTGACTTTCAACACGGTTGGATTCATAAAGGAAATATTGATGGTTGAAATAAACTGAAACTAGAGCTAGTATCGCAAGGGAAGTTCCTATAAACCATTTCGGTAATTCATTTTTTATTCTTAGGATTCCAAATAATGAAATAACCATGATCAGTTGATAAAATTCACTTGCTACCTGAGGGACATTTTCTTTCATTAAATTAAATAATATGATGATGATAGGTAGCATCAGTATGTACAGTTTAAGCGGTTCACGCACTGAGATAAAAACTAACAAGAATAAGAAAGGCACCATTAAAATTATTGAAATAATGAAGTCGTTAAAAGTGCTAAGAAAAAAGAAGTCTTGTTGAGTTGATGAAACACTTAGAATTGAATTATACTCAATAACTCTATAGTTATAGTTTGCGTTATCAAGAAAATCAAAAAAATGATTCGTGAAAAGATGGTTGAAAAACAGGTATAACAGGAAAGTTGCAATGGGTAAAATTGTGAACATAAAGGCCGAGGAGATCGTTTTACCGATAAAAAATGATTGTAACTGATTTTCCCGAAAGAGAGCTTTTATTCCACCTTTTTCAAATAAATTATGGTTGTCAATATTTTTACTTGTTATTAAGAGAATAACTGGCAGAAAAAATAGAAAAAGCCATATAAAGACGAAGTCAACAAATATCAAAAACGAATAAAAGATGCCGGCCATTGCAATGTTGTAAGTACTGGTCGTTTCAACATAATTGATCATGTGATGCAGCAGTATAACCGATGACAGTATCAACATATAATCGGAAGCACCTGATGTAGCCAAATAAATCATCGAGGGGTTCAGAAAAAACAGGATAATTATTGAGAAATAGAATAGTGGATGCACTTCTTTTTTAAGGCCCAGGTGCCAGAGATAGCGAAAAATGATAGTAACTCCCAGTGAAGAAGCGATTACGGGAGACATTATCCCGGCTATCGGGTATAAAAGCAATACGATTTGAAAAGGAATCAGAGGGTAGGTAACACCAATTGTAGGTAATTTCGGAAAGTATCCATCGTAAACGATGAGCGCTTTTGTTGTATAAAAAAGTGATTCTAATGTGTGAATATCCGCTTGTTTCAAGATCCAGGCATTCCATAAAAACCAGAGATACAGGAGTAACGAAAAAAACCAGGCTATGGCGGTTGAAAATTTCATTTCGGCTTAATACCTGTAATACCGTGAGTGGTTTTTTCCCAATAAAAGGGTTTGGTAATTAACTGCCATAGTCCTTTATAAGCAGCTACAGAATGATAAAGCCAATAGATAGGATTTAGAAGAGCATAGGGGATTAAATCAAAGTATTTTCGTTTGTAGACAGACATCATGGTAATATAAATAATCAGGGCATTACCAAGGAGCAGGTTCACTAAAGCGATACCTAATATATATTCAGGATAAAAATCATTATATACTTCAGGCTGAAAAATCAAATGGATTAAAAACAGAAAGAGTAGAACCGGATAGAGTAAAAAAGTCATGAATGTACCGCCAATAAAGAGCTGGAAACCGAGAAATCCTTTCCATCCAATCGTTTTTGTAAGTTCAACCGGGTGGCGCATATGAACTAACCATGTTTGCATATATCCTTTGATCCATCGGGATCGTTGGCGTATCCAGTTCCCTGCATCTTTATTTGCTTCCTCGAATGTCGTTGAATCAAGGACACCTACCTTGTAGCCCTTGGAATAGGTTCGAATACCAAGATCAGCATCTTCCGTCACATTAAACGGATCCCATCCTCCAAGTTCCATCAATATTTTATACTTAAAATGGTTACTTGTTCCACCTAAGGGAATTGGAATCTTTAATTTATCCAACCCCGGCAACATGTAGTCGAACCATGTTGAATACTCCAATGTAAACATGCGAGTGAGAAAATTTTCATTCTTATTAAAATAATTCAAGCTGCATTGTATGATTACATGGTCGTCTGATAATTTTTTGAAGAGCGCGACTACTTTCTTCAATTGATCTGAATCCGGAATATCTTCTGCATCATAAATTGTGAGATATTCGGCAGATGTATAGTAGAGCCCGTAATTACAAGCTTTAGGTTTGGTTTTGGGCTGATGATGTGGAATAATTAAGGGTTCAAAAATGGCTGGAATTTCAAGTTCTCGAATAGCATTAAGTGTCATATCATCATCCTCTTCAATCAGGAGTTTGATGTCCAGCAAATGGGTTGGATAATCAAGATATCTAAGTCTTCGAACCAAGGCTTTAACAACTTCGCTCTCTTTATAAACCGGGAGTTGAATGGTGTAAAGTGGAAGCTCTTCATCTTTTAGTTCTACTACTTCTTCCTCTTCTATATATTGCTGCAACTCAACAGTAGCACCGACAATAGCGAGGTAGAATTTAAAAAAAACGGATCCGAAAAATATAAATGTAATAATCAGGTTTAATACGACTATAGTATTTATGGGCCAAAGAAATAGTGATATAATGGTAACTGCTAATGTAATTGCGATAATCAGAATTTGAGAATCTGTGAATGATACAAGTGCAGATCGTTCTCTGTCTTTGTTTACCAATTCAAAGACAGCTCTTTTTACATTTTCTATACCATAGTTCTTGTGCATCACCCACATTACATCCAGATCAGAAGCAAACAACAGATTTACCGGGAGATTACAGATTTCTTCAATGTGCTGAACAGATTCAATATCGAAGGGATCGCAGGCTGCAACCAATATTTCGCCATCCTGAATACAGATAGGAGCCATCAGGCGCTTGTTTAGCCATTGAATATCAAATAGTTTAACTAAATCTTCATCAAAAGGAATTTCTCTTATTGGTTGATATGCATAGCCTGACTCGTTCATTAATTTGGCATAATGGGGCCGTGCAATGAATCCAAAATTTAAAGCCGCCTTGATAAAGGATATATCATGAAATTCTGCAATCTCCATAGCCCTTTTAGCTTGGTCATCGTCAATGATCAAATTTTCTACCAAAAATTGATCAATAGTTGAAAATAGCAGGCTTTTCATATTGAAATATTAAATTAAAAAATAAGCAGTAAACTGATGTTTCCTGATCTACCCTTGGCGACTTGACTTCCGCTGTAATCATAATATATCTGAGCTATAATGCCTACAGATTCAGGTCGGATCATCCATAAAAGTCCGCCGCCCGCTTTATGACCGTCAAAATTTGTGTTGATAAATATATTTTGAGGATTAAATGTCACTTCACCGCTTTCAGACCACCTGCCACTTAGTTCCAATAAAAGCTGCAGGTTATTTGCCAGACTAATACCGGCGCTTGCTGTATAAATCCATTGCCATATATCAGTCTCTAAATAGCTTCGAATACCACCGCCAATTTGATAATATGCAGCTCGCTCACCTAATAGTAAATCTCCGGCTGCAACCAGTTGAGCATCGATTCCATAATATCCATATCCGGGCACAGGTGATGTTTCACTTTCATAGGCAGGCAGCAATAGCAATACTTTAGCAGAGAGCATGAAATCCTGTTTTGGGTAGTAAAACCTATATGCTAATCCTGCCTCAATATCACCAAAAGAGCATCGTTCTTCGGCAAATGTCAGATTTTGAAAAGAAGCACATGTATATGGCGCCGATAGTATACCGGTCATATTTAAAGATAATCCGTGCTCAACATAAACACGATAGGAGAGAGAGTGATAGTATCCCTCCTCATCATAATGGCTCAAATTCCGATTGATATCCCAAAAGGCATTCGCATGATAGTAAAATAGTCCGTTGATTAAAGTGGTTTGATTTTTACCGGCAGGAAACCCGGTTGCATAAGCAGCTGAAGTAAGGGTTGGGAAAAGAACTATCAAGATGAGATAGCGCAGTGAATTCATCATAATATAGACCGTTGAATTAAGGTACTTCAATTAAACTGTTCCCGTGCGGCATGGACTGATTTTTTAAGCAATAAATAGATGACAAAAATGATAATTAGAATGACGATAAGAATGATATAACCATACTGTAAGAACCAGCCGCGAACATCAAAACCGGATTCTACTTCAACGATCGTCGTATATTGATTGATATTAAAAAAGTGGCTTTCATCATCATGGGCAATGGAGACATTCGTATTAAGGCGTCCGAAATCTTCCTGAAGGTTTTGGGTGACGGCGATGAGTCCGGCACCGGGATCCGGACCCATTGTACTTAAGAGTAGAATAGGCAGATTATTTTCCCAGAATACTTGTGCAATTCCAATATTTATATCATCAGTCAGTTCAAAAAGACTGCGGCCAAGGTTTTCTGACAGAATTCTTGAATTTGATTTTGTTATCAGATTTCTGGCACTGAACTTACTAAAAAGATTCGAATCCTGTTTTGTAATTCCAATTATAGGTGCATTAGGCAGAGGTTGATTCTCATAGGCAGATGTAAAATGTACTCTGGGATATATTTCCATGCTGCTTCGCCGATTCGTATTCAGATGTTTAACGATGGAAGATGCAGCATTAATAAAATCGAATGTAATATCATTATCCATGATGATCATAGTATCCTGTCTGTATGCTTGTGCTGCATAATGGTAAAAAGAGAGGATTTCGGGTCGATAAAATCCACTTGCCAAAAAACCCGATTCGTGAAAGTTTAATTGAGCATAGAAATCCTCTACAGATCCTGTACACTCTCCGGAAGCAGGATAGAACACAAATTCAACGGTTAATTCATTAAAAGGGAGAATAAGATCCTCACGAATATTGGTAGATAGACGTAATAGTCCACTATTATCAAGTCGAGTATTTGTTAGAAGTATATTATTGAGGTAAATATTTAAGAAGGCACTTTGCCGGCCGGTTACTGACTTATATCTGGCACTTAAAACAAATTCCAAATTGTTAGGCATAAAGCCGAAATCTGTAGTGGTAAAATTATGAACAGACTGCAGCAGCCCTATACCCTGAAGTCTTTCCGGTGTCTGATCTGGATCTACAAGCGGTAATCGCTCACGACGGTATATTCGGGGTAAATCAAACGGTGCTACAGCGTTTTTAACATTCAGCCACTGACCATATGCTGATGCAGACTGATTATGATCAAGTAAAGTGTAAACAGCACTGTTGTAACCGGCGGTTCCGTTTCCTGTTACAACTAAATGTTTTGTAGTGGTGTTCGGCTGATTTTGTCTGACATGCTCAATTTCAACGATTTCAAGTAATCCTTCTCCTTCTGCAGGGATATTTCTGATTTTTTCACGAATTCGTTGTGGCATTTTTTGCCACTCACCAAAAATGACAGAATTTGGCCTTGATAGGGCTTCATTGTAATCGACAATTGCCACATCAGAAATATCATAATGTTTATTTAAATGTGCTGAAAACCAGGTAGCACCTTCAATATCATTCGTTCCAATGGAGCGGGGCAGGCCAATATGTTGTATGCTGGGAAGAATTCCTGAAATATTTACAGTTCCAATGATACCGGTTCTATGTAATTGAATCATTGATGAATTTCGCACATTTAACCATAGGCTTCGTGCTAATATATCCCGGCAACGATCATCAAAGATAGTAAGTTCAGTGACTACGTCTAATTTCAGGAAATTATCCTCCAACAGTTGAGCATCATTTAAAGGCACAACAAGTCTGTCCGGTAAATTTCTTAGTGAAATGGTACGATGAGCAACGTCTCCAAGTCTGATAGTGACAAAAGATCTATCCATCAATAAGGTTTCGGCAAATCCCATATCCAATGAAATATGGCTTTGTGATAAATCCGTATCGGGAGGGATTCGAAAAAACCAACTTTGGAAACCACTCATTCCTTCCAGTGTCACATCATTGTAATCATAGGATTCGAAAGTCCTCGTTTGAGCTGACAGCAAGCCAGCTTGACATAGAATGAGCAGAAGTAAAAGAAGAATTTTAATTTTTTTCATTTTCAATTTGTTCAAAATATTCTTGTAAAGGGTACTCCACCATAAAGTATAAACCCGAATGAGGATTTGCTGAATAATAAAGATTACCGTTCAAGTTATGTGTAAGCACTTTTGCAAGTGATAGACCCAGGCCTTGTCCCGGCATGGCTGTTCTTTTTTCTTTAGTAATCGACTCCAAAGAATCAAAAAGATCATCAAGTTGTTCGATATTAATGTTAATTCTTGATTGTGTAATGTGGATTCGCACTTTTTTTAATTCTTTTTCTACAATTATTTTCAATTCCCCATTATTGGCTGCGAGTTTGATAGAATATTTTATGAGGTTTGAAAAGATTTGTTTGAGGCTAAACAGATCGCCTAATATTTCAACCGGTTCCTTTGGCAATTCAATATTTAAGTCAATATTCCTATCATGAGCTTCAAAACTGAATTTTTTATATTCATTCTTAATAATTGGCAAAATATCAATTGCTTCTAATTTCATTATAGGCTCTTTATTAAAAGCCTTAAGATTTACATAACGATCCATGACTTCATTAATCTCATGGGCCGAATCTTCGATGTAATCAAGATATTGACGAAGCTTATCGGGTAAATCACTGAATTCAATAGATATGATCTGCAAAAATCCAAAAATACGTGTTAATGGATTTTTAACACCGTGATTAGCGACATTCAAAAATCTGTTTTTTTCAATATTTAAATCTTCAAGAGAGTGTTTTGAGGTACTTAGTTTGTCACGCTGTATAATAATATTACGGATCTCTTTTTGTAAGATTTCCCTGTACTTCTCCTGATACAGTTCGAATTTTACATTTTTACCTTGATATTCAAATCTAAGAGCTGAAATGAATGCAGAAAGCATCATTACCCCAATGTAAAAGAAACCCCCTGATTCCAGATATTCTATTAATGGAGATTCAGTAAAAAACAGCAGAATTACAATATAGCTGATTATGGAAAACAGAACCTGAAACACAGAATGTTGGGGCCTCCATACCATCACTGCCAGGATAAAAACTGAGCTCACAGAGAGTAAGACCATATAAAAATAATGAGCGATCAAAGGAGCGTAGAGCGAGAAAAAAATCATTTGAAGGGTAATCCCGCCCAATAGAATATGAATAGGTAGAGAAATGATTAAATTTGATTTCTTTACAAATTCAAATAATAGAAATACAGCCCCAAGTAATATAAATCGGAGAAGTAAAAATTCAATCCATAAATGATTGATATACAGAAAATCAAGTCCGCTAAAAAGAGGGTATATGAAGATTGTGGTCCAAACAATTAAATTCTGAGATATTCGGCTATTTCGAAGCAGTTTATCATCAACTTCAGCACCGGAAATTAAAATATCATCAGAATCTTCACCGGGAATAGTAGAAAAGCTATTCAGCTTTTCACTTTCCATTGAATCGGAAATATTATTATTGGTTGAATTTTTCATTTAAAAAAAATTCGGGATAAATTAGCAGTATGATATGAATTGGGACAACATAGAATAAAATGTAAGTTACTCAATAATTTGATTGGATTTAGCCATTCATATGTACTTAAGCTTCCTTAAATAAGTAATAGTCTACTCTTTCTTTTAGGTGTTCCAATTTATAGGGTTTTAAGATATGCCCTACCATGCCAACCTTTTTATGTAAACCCTTTTCAATAGTACTTGAATCAGCCGTTACTGCAATAATGGGTATATTATATTTTTCAATTATTTTTTCAGCAGTTTTCAAACCATCTAGTGAAGGCATATTAATATCCATTAGTATGATATCAAACTGATGTTCTTCAACCAATTTAATAGCCTCATAGCCATCCCATGCACACGTCGCTTTAAATCCCAGATGTTCAAGCATTTTTTTTGCCAACATCATATTTGTATGCTCGTCATCAACAATTAAAATATGTTTTATCATCAGAAATCGCGTTCATGTAAAATGGGAGAAAACATTTATGTTTTTTATTTGAGTGTAAAATTATGAAAAGAAAAATTAAGTATTGATTAGTATTATTTAATCTTTCTAAGTCAGATAAGTTATTAATTGACAATGATATAACCGTATATCAATAAGAATCAAATAATAAATATTTAGATTATATCACCGATCTGATAAAACCAAAGTGATGACGGCAAGTTTTTATTGGAATAGATTCCATATGTTCAGCACTAATAAATCAGAACAGATAGGCAAATTGCATTCTGATATAGTGTCTTTCGTCCCGATGATTTTCGTATATGTTTAAGATCGGTATCATCTTGCAGTAACTCCACCTATTACTGAATTGGAGAACCATTTGTATATAGGGTAGAAATGATCATTTCACCATTTTCATCCCACTCTTCGTACAATCCGTGCCTTACACCATTTCGATAGGTCGTAGTAATCTTTAAAACTTCATTTTCATACCATTCGTTGTAGGTTCCGTTCAGCTTACCATCTTCATAGAGTGCCATGGATTTTAAATTTCCATTATCATACCATATCTCTTCCAAACCGTTTTTTTCACCATTAGTATACTCAGTTTTCCTAACCAGTAATCCTTCTCTGTTAAACTCCTCTACGATTCCCTCTTCATTATTATTTACGTAGGTACCATGTCTTTGAAGTACTCCATTCTCAAACCATTCTTCAAAAGGCCCATTTTGTTGATCATTGATATAATTCAGGCGTCTGATTTGTTGTTCATCTTCATTAAATTCGTCAAAAACACCTTCTCTTTTCCCTTCAATATAGTTGCCGGTCAGTTTCAAGACACCATTATCAAACCATTCTTCGTAGAGTCCGTGAAGAAGATTATTTTTAAATATTTCACGTTTGATCATTTGGCCATCCCGGTTAAACTCTTCAAATATTCCTTCTTTACTTCCGTTTTGATAATGCCCAATGATGTACAGATTACCGTTATCAAACCACTCTTCATATACTCCTGATAGTTGTCCGTCAGAGTACTCGGTTTTAATTTTCAGATTTCCATTTTCATGCCATTCTTCATAGCCACCATGCAATTTTCCTTCCTTATAATTGGTAATAATTTTCATCGTTCCACTTTCAAACCACTCCTGATAGCTCCCTTCCATGAGATGATTATTGATATTGTAACTTTTTGCTAACTCTCCATGTGGAAAGAATTCAAATTGTGGCCCCTGTCTGTACCCATCTTGATAATAGTACTCAAATTTGAGTCCCCCGGATTCCCATTCACTAAATACGATGCCTGAATAAGGAGATCTGCCAAAGTAGAGTCTTTCATCCCGATCAGTAAGCTGTAGTAAACTGGTATACCTGTCTGTACACCCAGATATGAAAATTGGCAGAATAACCACTAGAATAAATGGGAAAAGAGCTTTTTTCATAAAATCAAGGAGTCTTTGAAGATTGATTGAGATTTAGATTGAACAAATCCGGTTTACAATTCAGTTATTAAATTATTACGAAATATAAGTAATGAGATATTTAACGGTTGTTGATCGAAAAGGTTGTTAAATAATGAATATATTTACTCAATGAATTTAAAATTGTTTAGTACTTCTTGAGTTCATCAATCATTTTAGATTCTGAGTATCAGGTCCATAGGAGTGTTGCATCCTTTAAATAGTCGACCAATATATAGAAATCAGATTTTTATACATACTGATTTTTTTATTCAGATTCGAATAAATCACTTTCCAATAAATGATTCGAATCGATTCACTTGTTTGTAATGGGGGAGTGATTTAATTTATTTTTACAAGATGTTTATTTTCTAAATTGAGTTGAACTCATTTGAATTAAGGAACAGAGTATTTACGAAAAACGATGAATCAGATCGAAAAAATCAGAGAGAAAGCATCAAAAAAGATCCGCAGAATAATTCTTCCTGAGGCGGAAAAAGATATTCGTGTTATTAAAGCGGGAATTCAACTTCAGTTGTTAAACCTTGTGGAGCCGATCCTTTTAGGAGATCGTGATAAGATTGAATTATTGTGTAAGTCAGAAGGGGTCGCTTTTCCGGAGAAGATTGATATCTATCCCTATCAAAATGAGAACGACCGGGATAAAAAATTCAATTTCTTTAAAGAAAAATTGGCTCATAAAAATCCGACGGATAATCAAATTTACAAAATGTGTGAAAATGATCTTTTCACAGCCGGCTGGCTTTTAAAGAATGAATTTGCTGATGGTGCGGTAGCAGGATCCATTGCATCTACCTCTGATGTTATTATAGCTGCAATTAGAACAGTCGGTGTTTCCTCTGGATCAAAACTTGTATCCAGCTCTTTTTTAATGGAATTACCGGATGGAAGAGTGTTTACGTATGCAGATTGTGCAGTGGTGCCTTACCCCACCTCAGATCAGTTGGCATCTATAGCGATTGATTCAGGTGTAACACATCAAGTCCTGACCGGTAATGAGCCCCGGATAGCATTTCTTTCATTTTCAACAAAAGGAAGTGCTGAACATGAATCGGTGTCTTTAGTGAGAGATGCATTTAATAAAGCAAAAACCAGGAGCGAATGGAAGATGGATGGCGAGCTGCAATTTGATACGGCATTAATTCCCTCTATTGCAAAAAGGAAAGCACCCGGATCAACACTTCAGGGTGACGCCTCTGTATTTATCTTTCCAAATCTTGATGCCGCAAATATTGCCTATAAAATTACGGAAAGATTAGGAGGGGCTGTAGCAACCGGGCCGGTGCTGCAAGGACTGAATAAACCATTTATGGACTTATCAAGGGGTTGCTCTGTTGATGATATTGTCAATACAGCTTGTGTTTGTGCTCTCTTAAATTGATTTAGGTTGATCTTTTTTTAAAGAATTTTGGACAGCTTAGGCTTGCAAAGCCTTCTGATTGTGTCAAAATTGGCTCTATCGCTCTGATAGCATCTATCAATTGGATTTTAAGTCCGATTAACTCTTTCTTAAAGTTGATTTGGTTGCTTTGGGGTGCGTCTTAATTTCCTTATATTTATTCATTCCAAATAAGTATAGTATTGAAAAGCGCCATTTTTTTGAATTGGAATACGATTTATGTTGTACGATGACATAAATAAATTATTTAATAAATAATATCAGAATTTATGAGTGAGACAAAAGCTCTCGAATCCATGATTGGAGAAGATTACAAGTATGGGTTCACTACAGATGTTGAATATGAAGATTTTCCTAAAGGGATAAGCGAAGATGTTGTTCGAATGATCTCTGCGAAAAAAAATGAACCGGAATGGATGACCGAGTTCAGGCTAAAAGCGTATAGAGCGTGGACTGAGATGGAGGAACCATCATGGTTTAATGCTACTTACAAGAAGCCTAAATTTGATACGCTTCAATATTATTCAGCACCGAAAAACAAGCCTAAACTGGATAGTTTGGATGATGTGGATCCAAATATCAGAGAAACTTATGAAAAGCTTGGAATCCCGTTGGATGAGCAGAAAATGTTATCGGGTGTAGCGGTTGATGCAGTTTTTGACAGTGTTTCCATTTTCACAACATTCAAAGAGAAATTAGCTGAAGCCGGTGTCATTTTTTGTTCGATATCCGAAGCGATCAAGAATCATCCTGATTTAGTGAAAAAATATATGGGATCTGTGGTACCGATCCGAGACAATTTTTATGCTGCATTGAATTCAGCAGTGTTCTCTGATGGATCCTTCTGTTATGTACCCAAGGATACAATATGTCCAATGGAGCTATCAACCTATTTTCGAATTAACAATATGAATTCAGGTCAGTTCGAAAGAACATTGATCATAGCGGAAGAGAATAGCCATGTGAGTTACCTGGAGGGTTGTACGGCACCGATGTATGATGAAAATCAGCTGCATGCCGCTGTTGTGGAGTTAATAGCTTTGGATGATGCAGAGATAAAATATTCTACGATTCAAAACTGGTATGCCGGTGATGAGGATGGTAAGGGTGGTATTTACAACTTTGTTACGAAGCGAGGAGCTTGCAGAGGTAAAAATTCAAAAATCTCATGGACACAGCTTGAGACCGGTTCAGCTGTCACGTTAAAATATCCAAGTGTGATTTTGCAGGGAGACAACTCAGTCGGAGAGTTTTTCTCCGTTGCAGTAACGAATAAAAGACAGCAGGCTGATACGGGTACCAAGATGATACACATTGGGAAGAATACGAAGAGTACCATCATCTCCAAGGGGATATCGGCAGGAAACTCAAATAACAGCTACAGAGGGGAAGTGAAGATCAGTAAAAAAGCTGAAAATGCACGAAACTACTCGCAATGTGATTCAATGTTAATTGGTCAAACTTGCGGCGCGCATACATTCCCATACATAGAATCTGCGAATCCTACAGGGAAAATTGAGCATGAAGCGACGACTTCCCGGGTGGGTGAAGATCAGATTTTTTATCTGCAGCAGCGTGGAATAAGTGAAGATGATGCGATTTCGCTGATTGTTAATGGATTCTGTAAAGAAGTGCTAAAAGAACTTCCTATGGAATTTGCTGTAGAGGCCAACAAACTGCTTGGAATAAAACTTGAAGGAAGTGTTGGTTAAAAAGAGTACCAAACAAAGAATATTGTCAACAACTAAACTAAATTAAAAGATCATTGTGTTAGAACTAAAAGATTTACATGCAGAAGTAGAGGGTGAAGGAATTGAAATCCTGAAAGGGGTGAACCTCACCGTTACAAAAGGAGAAATACATGCGATCATGGGACCCAATGGATCCGGAAAGAGTACATTGGCGAAAGTCGTGGCCGGTCATCCCGAATATGAAGTAACGAAGGGAGATATATTATTTAACGGTGAGAGTATATTGGAACTTGATCCTGATGAAAGGGCTCATGCAGGAGTATTTTTAGCATTTCAATATCCGGTTGAAGTTCCGGGTGTCACAAATAGCACCCTTCTAAGGGAATCCTATAATACAATAGCTGCATCACGTGGCCGTGAAGAGATGGATCCACTTGAATTTGATGACTACATCCGGGAAAAATTAGAATTGGTTGAGATGAATCCGGACTTTCTGGGGAGAAGTGTTAATGCAGGATTTTCCGGCGGTGAAAAAAAGAGAAATGAAATTTTTCAAATGGCCGTACTGCAGCCAACCCTGTCACTATTGGATGAGACGGATTCCGGACTCGATATTGATGCTTTAAAAATCGTATCAGAAGGGATCAACAAATTACATGGTGAGGATGATGCGGTTGTTTTGATTACTCATTATCAGCGACTTTTAAATTATATCATTCCGGACAAGGTTCATGTAATGATTGGAGGCCGCATTGTAAAAACCGGTGGTAAGGAATTAGCTTTTGAGTTGGAGGAGCGAGGATATGATTGGTTAGAATCACTTGCAACTGTAAATGGAGAGGCAAAATAATGGCACATCCAGCACGGATAGAACCATCTATAATGCACGAACTTGCATCACAAGTTTCCGATTCCAGAAGTAATCTATGGTCAGAAATCAGGAAGAATGGACTGAGTGTACTAAACTCAAGTTCATTTCCTACAAAAAAGATTGAAGAGTGGAGATTTATCAATCTCAAACCTGTCAGTAGATCTGAGTTTGTTCCAATTGAAGATGCGGGTACTTTGCCGGCAATTGATATTGAGAAATATTTTCTACCGGAATCTGACCGTAGCAGGCTTGTTTTTATCAACGGAAGTTACCATGAGAAATATTCTTCGATCGGTGGTTTAGGTAAAGGGGTTACAGTTGGTAATTTGGCTGATTACGCTGATGATCAGCATGTAAAAGAGTATCTGAATAAATTGGTGAATTATGAAAATGATGTTTTTTCAGCATATAACAGCTACATGTTTGAGGATGGAGCATTTATTCATCTGGCGAAAGAGGCCAAAGCTGAGGCACCTATTCAGATTTTAAATCTTTATACAGATTCATCAAAAGCATTTATAGCAAATCCAAGAATTCTGGTTGTAGCCGAGGAGGATTCGGATGTAACGATTATTGAAGATCACATCGGTTTGGGTGATAACAGATATATGACCATTCCGGTGAGTGAAGTGAAAGTAAAGCAGAGAGCACATATTCATCATGTGAGAATACAAAGAGACAGCATCGATGCGTTTCATTTTTCACGCCCGATCGCTTATGTGGAGAAGAATTCTGAATACCACTCCTATACGATTACTTTGGGTGGGAAAATAACGCGAAATGAGCCAAGAGTTATTCAGGAAGCAGAAGAGGTGGATTTTACACTGGATGGATTGGTTTTGATTGATGGAGATCAGGTAGCTGACACTCACAGTGTGATGGATCATCGTTTTTCATTTGCAGAGAGTCATCAGCTGCATAAAGTGGTTGTGAACGGAAATGCCCACAGTATTTTTAACGGAAAGATATTTGTTCGAAGGGATGCTCAGAAAATTGACTCGTTCCAGGAAAATAGAAATTTACTATTATCCAGGGATGGGCTTGTAAATACAAAACCACAATTGGAAATTTTTGCGGATGATGTTCTCTGTTCACATGGAGCCACCATCGGACAGCTTGATCCGGAAGAGGTATTCTATCTGCAGAGCAGGGGTATGACTGAGGAGAAAGCAAAAGAGGTATTAACCTATGCATTTGCACTCGAAACGATTGAAAATGTGAAAGTAGAATCTGTCCACAAACTTTTGATACAGGAAGTTTATCGATATACAAAAGCGAATAGCAAACCAAAAGTAATGGCCTAAGTGAATCAGGTGATTAGTAACATATCCAGTGTAGATTTTGACAAGATCAGGAAGGATTTTCCTGTTTTAGATCAAAAATTAAATGGACATCCCCTTGTCTATCTGGATAATGCTGCATCAAGTCAAATGCCAAAACAGGTTGCAGACAGATTGGATCACTACCATCGATATGAACACTCAAATGTTCACCGAGGAATCCACACGTTAAGCCAGAAAGCGACAAATGCATTTGAAGAAGCCAGAATAAAGGTAAAAGAGCTTATTAATGCGGCTGATTCGGATGAAATCGTTTATACAAGCGGTACAACAGATTCAATCAATCTGGTTGCCAATAGCTATGGATTGATTAATTTTAAGAAGGGAGATGAAATTATTCTCTCTGAGATGGAGCATCATGCAAATATTGTTCCATGGCAAATGATTGCTCAGAAAACGGGAGCGGTTATAAAAGTCATTCCGGTAACGGATCAGGGAGAGCTTGATCTGGATGCCTATAAGGGTCTGTTATCGGCAAAAACAAAAATGGTAGCAGTTGTTCATGTTTCCAATGCTCTTGGCACTGTTAACCCTGTGAAGAAAATTGGAGAGTTGGCTCACGAATCCGGCGCTATGATGCTCATAGACGCAGCCCAATCGGTTCCCCATAAAAAAATAGATGTACAGGATTTAGACGCTGACTTTATCACATTTTCTGCTCATAAGATGTGTGGCCCGACCGGGTTCGGGATTTTATATGGGAAAATGAATCTGTTAGAAGCCATGCCGCCTTATCGGGGTGGTGGGGATATGATTGATAAAGTTAGTTTTGAAGAGACAACCTATAACCGGGTACCTTTTAGATTTGAAGCCGGAACTCCACCCATTGCAGCGGCCATCGGGCTAAGCAGTGCGATTGATTATCTTAATGATATTGGAATGAGTGCTATTGAGGAACGTGAAAATCAGCTCGTAGAGTATATGATGGATCGGCTTATGGAGATACAGGGGTTGCGATTAATAGGTGACGCAAAAGAGAGAGCTTCTTTGGCTTCATTTGTAGTAGGTGATATTCATGCATCAGACGTGGGTACGATTCTTGACAAACAGGGAATCGCAATCCGAACCGGACATCACTGCGCACAGCCAATACTCAAAAGATTTAAAGTACCTGCTACCGCCAGAGCATCGTTATCATTCTATAACACAAAAGATGATATTGATCGATTTATGGACGGAATCAAAACAGTAAAATCATTTTTTCAATAATTAAAGAGAATAGATTATGCCTAAAATTAAAGAAATAGAAAGAACCCCCAATCCTGACGCCATGCGTTTTGTATTGGCAGAGCCATTAACAAATGGTGTCACCCGATCATTTGAGAACAGCGGAGAGGCTGATCACGATGAATTGGCAAAGGCACTTTTTGAGATAGATCATGTCATCAATGTCTATTATGTAGATAAGTTCCTGACAGTGACTCAGGATGGAAAAGCTGTTTGGTCTGAGCTACTAAGAAAATTAGCCCCCCCAATTCGGGAGGCTGTACCAAAAATGGATTTTGAAGATGACTCTGAAGTACATGCTACAAAAGAAGTTCGGGACACGGATGATCCAAGGCTCATTCAGATCAATCAACTACTCGACGAGCAAGTTCGTCCCTACTTACTTGCTGATGGTGGCGGTCTGAAAATAATAGGATTGGACGGAAACAGATTAAAAGTCCATTATCAGGGAGCGTGTGGTACGTGCCCAACAGCAACATCAGGAACACTTTATGCCATAGAAAGCATGGTAAAGCGAATTGATCCTGAGATTCAGGTGATATCTGTTTAGAATAACCTGATGAATGGTTGATCGATCAGTCTATTCGAATGAAGATACCATCAAAAATATAGTCAAATCAATTTCACGTCAATTTAAGTATGTCAATTTCAATAAGTGAACGGGCAGCAAATCGTATTTTTGAGATACGGAAGGAGCAGAACATTTCTGCTGAGGCACCCCTGCGTGTTGCAGTTGTAAGTGGCGGATGTTCAGGACTCACTTATAATTTAGAGTTCGACGACAAACAAGCGGCAGGTGAAAGTGATAAGATATTTGAAGATCATGGGATAAAAGTTATTGTTGATATGAGAAGTTTTCTCTATCTGGCAGGGACGAATCTGGATTATACGGATGGCCTGACAGGCCAGGGTTTTCATTTCAATAATCCAAATGCAGCCAGAAGTTGTTCTTGCGGCGAATCGTTTTCACTGTAGGAGGCCTTCCATTTAAGTCAGTGTTTGAAATCTTTTCATTTTTGTAAAGTGTTATGAGTGAAATCGTCAATAAAGTAAAATTATCAAAACTGGTAACAGTTGATCTGGAAAAACTGATCAAAGATCAGGAGATCATGGAGTTAGATCTAAAAGATTTTCTTTTTCACGGGATGATATTGAAGGAAAAAGAGTTTCGTGAAAAAATGGACGCTTACAATTGGGAAGCTTACAAAGATACTTCTCTAACGGTATTTTGTTCAACCGATGCAATTATTCCCAAATGGGCGTATATGCTTGTTGTTCAACATGCCAATCCATTCGTAAATGAACTATTTTTTGGCCCAAAAAGTGAGGCAATGACCCAGCTTTTTAAGAAAAAAATAGATGCAATGAATTGGGAGAGCTACAGTGGGAAATATGTGCTTTTAAAAGGGTGCAGTAAGATTGATGTACCTGCGGAAATCTATATGTATGCAACTCAGAAATTACTTCCGCATGTCAAGAAACTGATGTATGGTGAAGCCTGTTCAAATGTGCCTGTGTTTAGAGCAGGAAATTAACACTTTTTGATCTGGGCGGATACCCCGGATATTTTTCTAACTATCTACCCGTTCAAATTCAAGATTCTCTTCCCCATCTCTGATTCTTCGAATAGCAAATCTTGATGCATAAAAAGAGAGTAGTAAAGTTGCGATCATTCCAAATGACGTGACTCCGATATTGACCTTGATCACACTTTGTTGAAGTTCATACACCGGTATCATCACAATAGGATTAAACGAGCTCTCTAAATAGCGAATTGGGATCAACTCGGACTGCATGATCACCTGAGCAAATTGAACCGGTAATGCGAGCTTCTCTTCGACAATCAAACCCTCAGAAGTCGTAAATTTCAGGACAACATATCCGTTTGTTTGAGCGGCGATCTGTTTCACATCAAAATCTGTAACAGATGCGACGTAACTCTCGCCTTGATCAAAAGTGTTGTGAATTCCAAAGTAAGCCATGACCTGATATCCTCCCTGAAATAAGAAATAAACAGGCAGAAGCCAGATCAGAAATATGAAATAGTATTTATTCATCATTTATAAAAGTTACAAAATTGATACTTGTTTAAGGTAATTTCGACATAATGTTGAATGCAATGAACATTTGTTTAAACGCCATCAAAAAAAAGCGACTTCATTTCCGGGGAATGGATCCGGCCAAACGAGATCAAATTTTCATTCCCCACAAGGTCTAGCCGGTTTAAACTGACAAAACTATAGATATATAACTCAATCGGTTTCGCTTATTCAAGGACAGTGTTCATTTGTTGAATCATTGCGGGGTCATAAATAAGTCTTTGCATGAAATCTTGATGCATATGTCCACCTGATGCATGAAACCAAAATCCGATGGGTAACATATCAAGATAAAAAGCTTGTACGGTGGTATCGCCGGTATATGCGGAAGTACCGAAGTCTATTCCATTCATGAGCCCCATTCGATTGTCATATATGGCTCCGTAATCAGTAAAATTAGCATCAATACCGGACTGATATTTCATCGGCCAGCGCATAAATTTCAAAACCATATCACTCACGTTTTTGTTGATCAACTCTTGTTGAATTAATTTCTGAAGAGTATTCGTCATCTCTTCGGGTGTTGTTTTTGGGAAAAAGGCCATTGCATCTCTTTCTTGCATAAATGTAATGCCCAGACGATTTCGATCCATATAGTCCAATATCTGATCTCTATCTGTTCCGGATGCTGCAAATCTTTCAGATTGATGAATCACATGATCTCTCCATACGGTTTTAGGATTTTCGCTGTAGAAATCGGATATATTATCATAACTCATGGATTGTATATCCGGAGATATAGCCAAATATAATCCGGAAAATGGGAGGGGCATATCTGTCCTCAACAGATTTAGTTCGGTTTTGATGAAATCCCATATATCAGGATTCAGCTTCCACCAAAGATAATCGGCCAGAGCAAGATCGTTAAATTGAGAAAGCAAGATGAGAGAATTTTCAACCGATATTGACTGATTGGTAATCAATCCTCGCTCTGTGGCTGTTTGGTAAGTGCCCTGATGTACTGATTCGTCAACACCCGGGAGCTGATATTGATCAATCTGATCCCAGTGAATTTGTTCATCAGCAGAGATGTTTCCCCGGTCCATCTCAATAGCGTATGCCAACAAAATGAAAAAATTTGCAGTGGTACCCTGAGTCCGACCACTTGTTTCCTGATAGAAAATGAGGGAGTCCGGTTGGCTTATAGTAACACTGGCTACAGAAGAGTGATCCGGATTTTCGCCCATATATTCAGAGAGGCCTTTTAGTGAGCTTGTTTTAATAATCCACTCATTGCCTTCAAGGAGTGCTTCGCGATTGTCCAGAAAAACAGTAAAAGTTTTCCAATTCCAACCAATCACAAATCCAAATATAATGATGGCTGTGATAAGGAAAACCCCGAAAAATTTAAGAATTCTCATGTTTTATGAATCTGATAAAAAACGATTAACGTGTAAGAGCCGATAGTAAAATTCACTAGAATCGCGCATGTAAACAAATGAATGATACTCTTGTCTTGTTCTTGAAAATTGATCATCAAAATAGAGTTCATCTACCTGATTATTAGCCATTAAAACATATTTATAACTGTACGACCCTTCTTTGATAATAGAGCTCGTCTGCCATCTATTCAGATTTTCATCTCTTTTAAGCTCCGTATCCGGATTGATCATCCAGTTATTAAAATCACCGACTAAATAGATTGATTGACCGTATGAGATCTCTTCTGCGGGGTCAAATGTAAATACGACATTTGCATATTGTGCAGTCAAATCCCTGTTGGGGCGTCCATATCGACCCGTTTGGATAGATCGGCTTGATGAGAAACCGGAAACATCATCCGTTAAATAGATAGTTGGCGGATATTCGCCGGGCCTGGATTCAACGATTTGTGGATTTGATTGGGTTAAATTATTGAGTGAGAGAGTTAAAAACTCATAATCTCCTACAAATGAGTTTTGGTTACTCAATTCAAATTTCACCTCATCAGGATCCGAAAAATCGACTTCGTCGGCTTCCCTCAGTTTGCCCCAAAATTGGTTTTGTGTAAAGTAAAACTCTAAGTCAAAAAAGGGCTGATCAACAATGTCGGGAAGTGAATACCAACTGACAGGCCGGTGTGTAATTCTCATATTTTGTCTTGGAACAGGAAAAGTTTCAACAGTAGAACGAGTATCACCCTCATTTTCAGTTACAAAAAATGGAAGCTGCAAAATCAGGTCACCATTGTCATGATCTCTTATTTGAAGCTGATAATTGCCGCTTTTTGTGAACTGAAACCGGTTGTTTGGGAATTGATAACTGTATTGTCTGTATGAGGGCCTATGTACTCTGCTAACCTGTCCGGCGTCGAGAATATGAGTGTCCATCCCATTTATAAAAAATTCAGGAGGCAGAGATGATCGACTCCAATCCGGGTTATGGTGACTGAAAGTGATCCTGAACTGTCTTGAATCAAACTCAAGAATTTCGAAAGAAAGATGCAGCTGTTGTGATTGGTTTAGCTGAAGTATAGGTGCAGATGATGGATTTCCGGAACGGTTTAGTTGTACAGAATGAACAAGATCAGTTTCAATATGGTGACCCGGCGGAGTGAATAAGTTTAGATTTTGAGTACTGTTTTGGTTTGATCGGGAGTATTGATACCCTTGATTTTCATACATTCCGCATCCTGTAATAAGATATGTGAGAAAAAAACAAGAGAGTAAGACTCGTAATCTTCGTTTATTAAAATGAGTCATTAAATCAATAGTAATATTCTCCTGAGTATACAAATGAGATCGGTCCTTCAAGTTTTATATTGTGATAATGTTCTTTCTTATCATCAAACGAAAAATGAACATAAAGCGTGCCCCCTTTTACTTTTACTTCATATTGAAAGCTGCCGGACTTTCCATGTTGCAAAAAGTGCCAACCTATAGCAGATGCTATCGCTCCGGTTCCGCATGCGAGTGTTAAGTCTTCAACTCCTCTTTCATATGTTTGAAGGCAGAGTTTATCACTTTCGATGCCTGAAATAAAATTCACATTGGTTCCTTTGGGGTAGAATTCTTTGTGATTGCGTAAAAGACGCCCTTTTTTTATCAGTTGTTCTGATTTTTCCAATTCATCCACAATCATGGGACAAACGATATGTTCGGTATTGGTATAAATATCTAAAATTGCCTCATTAGCGATACTTTTCTCAATTACTTTAGTTGTTAAAGGGAAGCTTATAGTCACATTCTCATCGTCTACTTCAGCTTCATATATTTTATCATGCACTCTAAATGTAAACCGATTGGGAGATCCCAAAGTTACGGCATATTTTGAGAAACATCTTGCGCCATTTCCACACATTCCCGCGTCGCTCCCATCCGGATTTTTATAAGACATCACCAGATCGGCTTTTTTAGTTTCATCAAATTGAAGTGCTATAATCCCATCGCTGCCCACCCCAAATTTTCTGTTACAAATAGCAGGAGCAAGTTGCGAAAGTTCATCATTATTTAGTTTCAGGGCCCTGTTATCAAACAAAATAAAATCGTTTCCGGCACCATGCATTTTGATGAATGGGAGAATATTTGTTTCGTTCATGATTACAGTTCGGAATAGGCGGGCATATGTTGCCAGCGATTATCTTTTGGTATTGGAGCATCCAATCCTCTCATAAGATGAGAAAATCGGATAGAAAGAGCAGTAAATATATATTTTAACTGAACATTTTGATACAAAAGACCTTTCAGATGATGAAGGTGTTCTATCATGTCTGTGATTCGAGCTTCTTTCATGGATGAAC
>TARA_R100001143_G_C3361331_1_pt1 | contig 70470 bp, 48 predicted proteins | sample TARA_R100001143 | Tara Oceans TARA_R100001143 (sample SAMEA2621300) | marine metagenome | biome: marine biome (ENVO:00000447); feature: mesopelagic zone (ENVO:00000213); material: "saline water (ENVO:00002010), including plankton (ENVO:xxxxxxxx)" | depth 800 m | reverse complement strand
GGGCCCAGCATATTGAAAAATGTACGAATTTTGAGTGCTCTGCGAGCCGGCATCACATGTTTCATTGCAGGATGAAAATTTGGAGCAAACATGAATGCCATACCCGTTTCCTTATAAAGTCTTTCTACCTCTTTTTTCTGTAGATTTGGGACGCCACCCAGCTCCAATAAAACATCATAACTACCACTTTTACTGGATACACTTCTGTTTCCGTGCTTTAAAACCGGTATTCCGGCACCGGCTACAACAAACATGGCTGCCGTTGATATATTAAATGTACCGCTTTTGTCCCCACCCGTTCCACATAGATCTACGGCGTGAGTTGTATCCACTTCAACAGGAATTGAGGAGTTTCTCATCACTTTTACAAAGGAGGTTAATTCATCAATTGATTCTCCTTTTATTCTCATTCCCATTAAAAAAGCACTTATTTCTTCACTTGAAACTTGCCCGGACAAAATCTGTTTCATCGACTCTTCAGCTTGGTCTGATGAGAGATTTTTACCCCTGGAAATTATTTCAATAAATTCTGTAAACATTTGCTGTATATATTATTATCAAATATTATAATTCTAAAGACGCATAATTTAAAGAGAGCCAATTTTTAATTATTTTGGGGCCTTCCGTAGTAAGAATACTTTCCGGATGAAACTGAATCCCTTCAATTGGATACTCTCGATGCCGAACAGCCATGATGACATCATCGTCGCTTCTTGCGGTTATTTCAAGGACATCAGGAATGTTTTCCGGGTTCAGGATCAGAGAGTGATAGCGTGTCGCAATAAATCCTTTCTCCACATTATCAAACACTGTTTTACCATCATGATATATTTTTGATGTTTTACCATGCATCAAACTGGGTGCATACCCAACCTTTGCTCCAAACACTTGCCCAATGGCCTGATGACCTAAACAGACTCCTAGAATCGGTTTAGTCTTGCCTAATTTTCGAATAATCGATTCGGTAATACCGGCATTCTCGGGCCTGCCAGGTCCGGGTGAAATTAATATTCGATCCGGATCCATGTCCATAATTTCATCTACAGTGAGGGCATCATTCCGAACTACTTTATAATCCTGCGTTACCGATCCAACAATGTGCACCAGGTTAAAGGTAAAGGAGTCATAATTATCTATAATCAGAATCATCGGGTTTCAATATCTACAATCAAATTATCTGCTAGTATGTAAAGCTTCTAAACAAACCGGTTGCCGAGCGAATGGGTTCCATTACACTCTCAGCTCTTTCCCGCGCCTTCTCCCCCCCTTCTTTTAGAACGTCATTTACATAGTCTTTGTCGTTTGATAATACTTTTCTACGCTGTCTTGCATCATCAAAATAGTTATTGATTAACTCTAGTAACTCTTTTTTGGCATGCCCATATCCGTATCCGCCTTTTCGATATTTATCAGCAATTTCATCAGACAGATTCTTATTTGCGAACAGCTTAATTAATGAGAAAACATTACATGTATCAGGGTCTTTTGGATCTTCCAGTGGAGTAGAATCGGTTTGTATGGACAACACTCTATTTTTCAATGATTTTCCCTCGTCAAAAATGTCTATCGTGTTTTGATAAGATTTGCTCATTTTGCGTCCATCAATACCCGGCACAGTTGCAACGCTTTTTACGATATACTCTTTTGGAATTACCAGAAGTTCTTTGTCATAGGCTCTGTTCAATTTGCCGGCAAGATCCCGGCAAATTTCAATATTTTGCTTTTGATCTTCACCTACAGGTACCAAATCGGAGTGGTAGATTAAAATATCCGCTGCCTGAAGTATTGGATAGGTAAAAAGTCCAATATTGGGATTTAATCCATGAGCCACTTTATCTTTATACGATACGCCTTTTTCCATTAAAGATACGGGAGTAAGGCACCCTAATATCCACGCGAGTTCCGTAGTCTGAGGCACATCGGATTGAGCAAAAAAAGTGCACTTCTCCGGATCCAAACCCAATGCCAAATAATCCAATACCACATCGCGTGTAAATTGGTTCAGTTTCTCACCATCCGATACTGACGTTAATGAGTGATAATTGGCCAAAAAGTAAAAGGCATCCCCTTCATCTTGCATCTGAATGTGCTGTCGCATTGCACCAAAGTAGTTTCCAATATGCAATTTACCAGATGGCTGTATTCCCGAAAGTATTGTTTTTCTTTTCCCCATAATAAATTCAGTTTAAATAAATCCTTTTGAATAAGATTATTTAGTTAATTGTAATGCTACATTCAGTGCTTCAATGAGTGCTCCGGCTTTATTTTGAGTCTCTTCATATTCTTTTGATGGATTACTATCCGCAACGATTCCAGCCCCGGCCTGTATATAGACTTTTTTATCCGTAACGATCATGGTACGAATCGCGATACAGGTGTCCATATTACCGGAAAAATCAAAATACCCAACAGCACCTGCATATAATCCTCTTTTCGTTGGTTCCAGTTCATCAATGATCTCCATTGCACGTATTTTTGGGGCACCACTGACGGTTCCTGCCGGAAAACAGTGCATCAAAGCATTTACAGAATTGTATCCATCATCGATTTCACCTACTACATCAGACACAATATGCATAACGTGTGAAAAGCGTTCTATGACCTGATTCCGCTCCATATGCACCGTACCTGATTTGCAAACCCTGGAAAGATCATTGCGGCCTAAATCAACAAGCATTATATGTTCGGCAATCTCTTTTGGATCCTCTTTCAGATCGGCTTCAAATGCAAGATCTTCTTCATGGTTTTTACCTCTGGGCCTGGTACCGGCTATGGGTAATAACCGGACTTCACTATCGGTTACTCTAACTAACACTTCCGGTGAAGATCCTACTATTGAGAATGAATCAAAATCAAGATAGAATAGATACGGCGAAGGATTTACCATGCGAAGTGCCCTATACAAGGTAAAACTATCTCCATCGAATGGAACTTCAAAACGTTGAGATAGAACAACCTGAAAGATATCCCCTTCATAGATATACTCTTTTGCCCTATTTACAATTTTCTCGTAATAGGACTTCTCCATATTACTTTTTAGTTGATCGGCATTCAATTTAAAATCTCCCTGCCTGCTCTTTTGAGCAAGTGCATTCTTTTCCATACTGTCGAGACGATTCATTGCTGAATTAAAAAGACTTTCCAGGTCACTATCCGGTTCAACAAAAACCGTCTTCATCATAACTATTTGTTGTTTAACATGGTCAAAAGCATATACTTCATCATAGAACGACCATATTGCTTCCGGCAGCTCAAGTCCATTATCCGGAGTATTATTTAAATTTTCTATTTCACGAATGGTATCATAGGATGAAAATCCAACGGCACCACCTGTTAGCCGTGGCAAGTCAGGTAAAATGGGTTCCGTATGAAATTGAGTCAAACGGTCTAAAGCCGAAAAATAGGATTCCTTTAATACTAATTCATCGCCTTCAGTTTTTAAAGTCACATCTTTACCATCAAAATGTAATATTTGATAAGGGTTACTGCCTAAAAATGAATATCTGGCTAATTGTTCACCACCCTCCACCGATTCAAATAGAAATGGATAGGTTCCATTTTCTCTCATTGAGAGAAATAGTGATACAGGCGTAAGAATATCCGCAACCATTCTGCGTGCAACAGGGATGGCTGAATAACTCGTTGCCAGATGTTTAAATTCTTCAAATGTCATAGTTCTAAAACAAAAAAACCCACTCCAGAAACTGCAGTGGGCTTATACTTTTAAAAATTAAATCAAGTTAGACTTCTGCCACTGCCATTAAGAAAAGGCTGTGCCAGGATTTAATAATTGTATTGAAATTCATTTTCATGATTCTAAACTATAGCCATAATGAATTAAATGCAATAGAAATCCTTCATATAGTAATTTATTTATAGAAATTACATTGCGGACGCACTGCCTGAAATTCAGCTTTAAAGTGCTTCAAGTTTGACTGATCATTGCTTACCTTAATCTAAACGTAAATTGTTAAATCTTTGAAAGAAAAAGTGCAGTCAGCAGATTATGATGCCATTATTATCGGTTCCGGTCCTAATGGACTAGCTGCAGGAATTCGCCTTGTACTTGAGGGGTTAAGCGTAAAAATTATTGAAGCAAAACCGACGATTGGCGGCGGAATGAGAACCGTGGAATTAATGGAAACCGGTACTTTTCATGATATCTGTTCAGCCATTCATCCAATGGCTATCGGTTCTCCTTTTTTCAAAAGATTACCACTTGATCAATATGGGTTAAAATGGATTCATCCTGGTCATCCTGCAGCCCACCCTCTACATGATGAGTCTGCAATTTTGTATAATGATCTCAGCAAAACTGCATTTCATCTGGGAATGGATGAAAATAGGTATAAATCAATAGTTGAACCTCTGACCAATAATTGGGAATCACTCTCTGTTGATCTTTTAGCTCCTCTTCGATTTCCAAATAATCCTATTAAAATGGCTGGTTTTGGCTTAAAAGGACTACAATCAGCTTCATATTTTCAAAAAAATTTCAAAACAGAAAAAGCAAAAGCTCTATTTGCAGGTATGGCAGCACATAGTATTCTTCCATTGAATTCAATGGCTACAACTTCTATCGCAATGGTCTTTTTTGCTACAGCACATACGAATGGCTGGCCACTGCCTGAAGGAGGATCACAATCACTGGCCAATGCATTGGCCGGTTATTTCAAACATCTTGGGGGTGAAATAGAGACTTCAAATAGGATAAAAAAATATGAAGATATCCCAAATACAAAAGCACTTCTGTTTGATTTAACTCCCCATCAAGTGTCTGAAATAATGGGAGATCATTTCCCTGCTTCGTACCAAAAAAAATTATCAAAATACCGATACGGCAGCGGAGCTTTTAAACTGGACTATATTTTAAATGAACCTGTACCATGGAAAGATCCTCAATGTAAAAAAGCAGGTACAGTGCATGTAGGTGGTTCGTTTGAAGAGATTGCGGTTTCAGAAAAAACAGTTTCAGATGGAAAACATCCTGAAAAACCATTTGTTTTGGTTTCACAACCAAGCCTTTTTGATTCAAAAAGAACATCAAAAGATAAACAGACTCTTTGGGCATACTGCCATGTCCCTCATGGTTCTGAAGTTGACATGTCAACTGCTATAGATGATCAAATTGAACGATTTGCACCGGGTTTTAAAGACACAATTATCAGCAAAGTATCGATGAATACATCAGATTTTGAAGAGTATAATGCCAATTACATAGGAGGAGATATCAATGGCGGCAAGCAAGATATACGTCAATTGTTCTCCAGGCCTGTAAGCTTTAATAAGCCCTATGCTACACCCATTAGAGGTATTTATTTCTGTTCATCATCTACACCACCCGGCGGAGGTGTTCATGGTATGTGCGGTTATCATGCCGCTAATCTTGTATTAAGAAGAGAATTTAATATTAAGAGTTCAGACTCTAAGTTTAAAATCTAACCCATCAATAATCTATGTTGACTTTTCTACTGTTATGTTTGATCGATATATGAAAAATTTCTTTAGTAAAAGTCATGCCATAAGGCGAAAAAATGCCAAAGCAGGAAGCGGATTTTGGAATTTTTTAACTTTAGTGATTGCCCTGCTTGTATCGATACCCATTTTAACTGTTGCAGTCAATATATTTATTCCCGCCGGGGATATTTGGAGTCATCTGGCATCAACTGTGCTGCCTGAATATATTAAAAATTCTATTTGGTTGATGTTTGGAGTTGGATTTGGTGTGTTTGTATTGGGAGTTGGTACGGCCTGGCTGGTAACGATGTGCCGATTTCCGGGAAGCCGATGGTTCAATTGGCTTTTAATTTTACCGATGGCTGTTCCTGCATATCTGATGGCATATACATATACAGATTTTTTATCCTTTACCGGTCCTGTACAGAATTTTTTGAGAAGCATGACCGGTTGGGGATTTGAAGATTATTGGTTTCCCAACATACGATCATTAGGTGGAGCCATTATTATGATGTCATTTGTATTTTTCCCATATGTCTATCTGTTAACCAGAGCCGCATTTCTGGAGCAGTCTTCATCCGTTTTAGAAGCAAGCCGTAGCCTGGGAGCCACACCATTCCAAAGTTTTCGTAAAATAGCGTTGCCTCTGGCCAGGCCATCGATTGCCGCCGGTATGGCACTTGCACTGATGGAGACATTAAACGATTTCGGGACTGTTGACTACTTTTCAGTTCAGACTTTTACTACCGGTATCTACCGTACTTGGTTTGGATTGGGTGAACGTGCCGCCGCTTCTCAATTAGCCGGTTTTTTAATGATCTTTGTTCTTTTTCTAATTTTGCTTGAGAGATGGAGCAGAAGTAATATGAAAATAGAACAGAGAAGCACTGGAAGCTATAAATCGCTCTATATATACGATTTGAGCGGATGGAAAGCTTGGGCCTCAACTATTTTTTGTTCGATTCCGCTGATTATAGGATTCATCATACCCACATCAATATTGTTTGAAATGATGATATCTAATTTTGACGTTGCAGTCGATTCGAGATTTATTCAGTTTAGCATAAATACCATCATCATTGCTCTATTGGCAGGAGTTACAGCGCTTTTAGTTGCATTAATATTGGCTTATGGAGTAAGGCTGAATCCGGGGTTTGTTACAAAAATAGGGACTAGAATCGGATCTATGGGGTACGCAATACCCGGATCCGTTATTGCAGTCGGTATATTGATTCCATTTGGCTGGTTTGATAATACCGTTGATAGCTGGTTCAGATCACAATTCAATTATTCTACCGGACTTCTTCTCAGCGGAACCATCTTTGCATTAATTTTTGCCTATGTAGTCCGATTTTTAGCCGTTGCATTTAATACTGTGGAAGCGAGCCTGGCAAATGTTACACCCCAGATGGATGATGCTGCGGAAGGTTTGGGCTATAGATATGGTAAAATATTGAGAAAAATTCATATCCCAATAATGTCTGGAAGTCTGTTTGCTGCGATTATGTTGGTCATTGTTGATGTAATCAAAGAATTGCCGGCAACATTAATTGTACGTCCGTTTAATTTCGATACACTCGCGGTTCAGGTCTACAGACTTGCTTCTGATGAACGATTGGCTGAATCATCCGGTGCTGCATTAGCTATTATTCTCGTTGGCCTGGTTCCCGTATACATCCTGAGTAAATCAATCTCTAATAGCAGAAAATATCGAGATAAATCAACTAAATAATAGCCTTGCAGTAAGTTATTGTATTTATTTATCGCCAGCCAACACGATCCATTAACCGGATGGCTCTCGGATTATTCGTTCCATATGCAGTAACATTTACAGCATCTGAATCATAATCACCAAATTGAAGTAACTCGTCTGATAAATCCAAACCATCTATAACCGGAAATTCATTATTCGCAATTGCATAAAGTCTTTGTGCATCTGCGGATGCCAGATATTCAAGAAATCGTACGGCATTTTCTCTGTTTGGGGAATTAGCAGCGATACCGGCACCACTAATGTTTACATGAGTTCCTCCATATTCAATTGATGGAAAATAGATGGCTACTCTTGATGCAACTTCTTTGTCCTCATCTGCATCTGATTGCATGAGTCTTGCCAGATAGTAATGATTTACGATTGCAACATCACATAAACCGGCAGCAACAGCTCGAATTTGATCGGTATCACCCCCCTGCGGTTCTCTTGCAAAATTTTGAACCAATCCGCTTGCCCACTCTTCGGTTGTTTCCTCTCCATATGATTCAATTAAAGATGCCACTAATGACTGATTGTAAATATTATTTGATGAGCGAACACAAACACGGCCATTCCATTCTTCATTACTCAGTTCCAGATACCCTGCTAATTCATCTCTCGTAACCTTTTCAGTATTATATACAATTCCCCGAACACGTTCCGATAAACCAACCCAGTAGTTATCAACTTCCTGCATTTGCTCCGGTATTACATCTTGCAAGTAATCAGACCCATGCGGCTGTAGTACTTCAGCCTCTTTTGCTCTCCACAATCTGCCTGCATCTACTGTTATAATTACATCTGCCGGACTATTTAACCCTTCATTTCTGATACGTTCAATTAATTCATCACTGGAGCCTTCAATTAGATTGATTTGTATACCGGTTTCTTCCGTGAATGTGTCATATAAACTGATGTCTGTATCATAATGTCTTGATGAGTAAACATTTACGACTTCTTCAGATGAACAGGCAGTGATCAGGAAAAGAGTTGAAAACAGTGTAATTAAGAGTTTCATTTGATTGTGTATAGATTATGAATTTTATTTAGAACGAATCTAAATAAAATTCAGGACTCAATCAACAAAGACTTCATCAAGGAATAAACTTTTCAAGATATTGATAGGCATCCGTTAACCGGCCATTGTGAACAATAACTGCATTCTTGACTTCATCAGATAACTGAAGATCTTCGAAAGTATCATCAAAATTACATTCTGATATCTGTTTTACAAATGGTTTTAATGCGCCACTAAAGTGAAATGATGACTCTCTTGGAAGTTCACTGGGTAAAATATCAACCGCCATAACCGCGACTCCTTTCCCGTGAAAACCCATTTTGGTTGAATCACTACCCGGATCGTAAACAAATACCGGGTCTTCAATCTCCGTTGCTTTCTCAGTACACTCTATTGAGCCATTTACATCGCACGAAATATCTCCTATTACACTTGGTCCTAATCCAATTTTAAAATTCTTTTTCAACCATTTTTTAGTGATTAATCTGGGGTATCTTTCATCCCAATAAATACCATTAACAAACAGATCAATATGTGGTAAGATTTCTTCTATTGTGGATTGGTACTGGTCAGGATATTCAAAATAGTGAAAGAGATCAAAAGGCCTGCCATCCAGATGAGTAAGGTAATCTTCGGGTAAGATATTTAACTTTAAAAAGGAATCATTCATTGAATAGTCTTTATTCAAGAACTGATTTACCGTTAATTCACGTCCAGGCAACAGCTCTGCTATTTCAAGTGCCCCTTTTGAAACATTGCCATCACCGGTAATTGCGATTACAACGGGTTTATTAAAATACTTCTTTCTGTTCGAGCTGAACTCATCACCATATTGCAAAATATCATTTTTTGCCGTTTCAAGTGATGCATAAGAGTAGGATTGTTTTAAATTAGCCAATGGGGTATCCTTTCCTAATTCAGAGTGTCTGCGCCCAAATGCCCATAATGAGTTAATCATACCGGCTAATCCGGCAAATCGCCCAAAGAAAATGAGACGTTTTCCATTGCTATCACAAATTCTCTCATAATCAATTAATGTGCTCCCCTTTTTGATTATGTTTTTTAGCATGGACATATTGTAATCCTGCCCTTTTATTACATGTGAAAAAAAGATGTAAGCCACACCTTTCCTGAATAGAGTGTCCGGCATCTCTTTTACTCCAAATACCACTTCACATTGATCGATATTATCAACGATTTGTGCTCCTGCGGATTTGTACTCATCATCGTCAAAAACTCTCTTATCAGATTTCTCAACAAAAAATTTTATTCCTTCCAGATCGATTAACTGCTTAATATGATTCGGTATCAGCGGAGCCCTTCTCTCTAACTCATATTTATCTTCGTGACGAATGCCAATTGTGTTGCCCATTTTCTCCAATACATACGTTGTTTGATCTATTTTTTTTCAGAGTACTGATGAATAGCATTTAATACTATTCTACATTATTACGAACATTTTCAGGTATATATTCAATAATATTATCCAGCAGATATTTGTGAATATCGGCATTTCCGCCGACGACCCGCTGACCGAATGGCCAACCTTCCCCTCCATTCCAGTCAGTCACAACTCCGCCGGCTTCCCGGATAATCAGTGCCGCTGCAGCTACATCCCAAATATGTAACGAATACTCATAAAATCCATCAAATCTTCCACAGGCTACACAGCACATATCATATGCTGCAGATCCCGGCCTTCTGATCCCAAGTAATTTTTCCATAAAAACTTTCAATAATCGTAAATATGGATCAATCATAGAGAGATCATTATATGGAAAACCCGTTGCTACAAAACCCTGTTTGGGATCCGATTTATCCGAAACTGATATCGGTTCTCCATTTAACCAGGCTCCTTCACCTGCAATGGCACTGAATTCTTCTTTCCTGCTTACTTCAATAACTACACCTACAGAGGGCTGCTGATCTACCCATAATGCAATAGAGACACAGTAAATTGGGAAATCGTGCGCGAAATTTGTGGTACCGTCAATTGGATCAATAATCCATGTTCTCTGATCTGTTAATGTAGAATCACTTGCAGACTCTTCGGCTAATACCAGGTCGTCTGGATATTCATTTTGGATAATTTCAAGAATGGCTCTCTCTGCGGCTACATCTGCATCCGTAACTAAATCGTGCAATCCTTTTTGATGGATGTTAATCCCTTTCGATTTAAATTCATTGATCGTATCTATAGCTGCCCAGGCTGCCTTTTTTGCTAAATTCAGATCATCCTTTTTATTCATTTTTATTTTTTTTCATCGTGTATTCAAATTTTTTTGTCCCCATAGTGGGTTCATTTTTTACAAAGTCCGGATCATCATACAGCTCATCCGGTGTTGAACTCTTAATACGGTTAATCTCTTTTTTTAAATTCTGCTGAACTTGTGTCAGCTTAAGTCTTTCCTCACCCGTTGAATTTTTTATTTTTTGATAAAGTTCATCCCATTTTCTTTCACAGTAATTTAACTGGATCGTCCGTAATGTTGACTTAGCATTTCGGACCGGATTTTTGTCCCTTCTAAACTCTCCTCCCGTTCGTTTAGCCAACTCTTCACTTACCGAATGTCGTTCAAACAAAATATCGGCTAATAGAGATGGAAACGGTTGATTTTGAGACATATAAAATTCAACACTGATCTCATCATTATTAATATGACGATTCATGATGTCTTTATAAAACGATCTTATTTCCGGGTCTTCAAAATGATCTTCCCCTATATTATGACCGATAAAATTTCTCATTTCTTCTCCATATTGAAGCAATAATCGAATTGCCTCTTTCTCGTACAGAGGTCTTTTTTTATCCTTATGAGTCTGTTTTTGGCTCTTTGATTCGGTTCTTACCTGTAAATCAGGATCAATCTGAGATGATTGTATTAGCTGTGTCCTCTCTTCTCTTTGGCTTCTAAATCTGTTCTGTTTTTTATTTTGACTGATAATTAAATCCAATTGATTGAATAACTCCCGATCGGATCCTCGTCTGTATTTTTGTGTTTTTTGATGCAGATGTTGTACGTAAAATGATCGGTCTAATTCGCCGGGAATAAGTGCAATACTTTGAAGAATACCTTTAATAACATCAGATCTCTCTGAGGGTCCATCTAATTTATTCTCCTTTTCTGCTTTATGAATTGTAAACGATACAAAATCTTCTGCATGTTTATTTTTAAAATCCAAAAATGACTCTTTTCCAAATTGTTTTACAAAAGAATCTGGGTCTTCTCCATCGGGCAGTTCCATTAATTGTACATTCATCCCCTGTTCCAATGCAATATCCATTCCTCTCACCATTGCAGTCTGCCCGGCACTATCCGCATCATAAATCATAACAATACGTTTACCGTATCTCATTAAGATCCTTATTTGAGAGGATGTCAATGATGTCCCGCTGGACGCAACGACGTTTTTAACACCGAATTGATTCATTGTAATTACGTCTGTATATCCTTCTACCAGAATCACTTCTTCCTCTTTCCGGATCTCATTTTTTGCAAAATTAACTCCATATACGACGTCACTTTTGTTATAGACAATTGTTTGTGCTGAATTGATATATTTTGCCGTCTTTTTTTGTTCATCCAGAATTCTGCCGGCAAAAGCAATGACTCTACCCGCAGGGTTAAATATCGGAAAGATCAGTCGATCCCGAAATGTGTCGTAATACCCCTCACCCCGGCTACTCGGTTTGATTAAATCTGCCTCCAGTAGGTATTCTTCGGATAATCCCTCTTTTTGTGCAGCTTTTAACAGACCTGAGTTGGCAGGGGCATAACCTAAACCAAACGATCTCCAAATAGATTTGTCATACCCCCTTTTTTCAAGATAATCCCGTGCTTTTTCAGCTTCATCACTCTCCAATAAATTTCGATAGAAATATAGCCCTGCAAATTTTAGAACATGCAGAACCCCTTCCCGTTTATGAGATGACTCATCTTCATCATCAGCCTGTTCATCCGGTATGTCGATCCCGTATCGATCTGCAAGGGACCGAAGTGACTCCGGAAAACTGATCCCTTCCATCTGCATTACAAAACTAAAAACATCACCACTTTCACCACAGCCGAAACATTTATAAATACCCAATTTTGGGGTAACGTGAAAAGAGGGGGTTTTTTCGTTATGAAATGGACACAATCCACTAAAACCGGATCCTGATTTTTTTAATTTGACGTAGTCTCCAACTACCTCAACGATATCAGCGGTTGCCCGTATCTCCTCTTTTTTGTCGTCACTTATCATAACAAAATGATAGCAAAAATGAACCGACTCAACAAAGTTTAAATCTCTTCTTTTAAAATAGAAATTTACATTTCACAGCTTTGGCAATCTTAAACAATGGTAGTATATTTGAGGTCTAAGAATTAATCATATTAATAATCTAATTAACCTGTCTACATGAGTGTATTAGTTGGAAAAGAGACCCGTTTAATTGTTCAAGGGTTTACAGGAAGTGAAGGCTCGTTCCATGCCGGGCAAATGATCGAATATGGAACAAATATAGTGGGTGGCGTTACTCCCGGTAAAGGTGGGTTGAAACATCTGAATAAACCGGTTTTTAATACGGTAGCTGATGCTGTTGAAAATGAAGGTGCAAATACATCCGTAATATTTGTCCCGCCACCTTTTGCAGCTGATGCCATTATGGAAGCAGCTGTATCGGGAATTAAGGTTATCATCTGTATTACGGAGGGAATACCTGTTCAGGATATGATTAAAGCGAAACAAGTGTGTAAAAATAACGGTGCCACATTAGTGGGGCCTAACTGTCCGGGAGTCATAACCCCCGGTGAAGCTAAAGTGGGTATCATGCCTGCCATGATTTTTACACCGGGGTCAGTCGGCCTTATTTCACGATCCGGTACACTTACTTATGAAGCTGTAGACCAACTTACTAAAGTTGGATTGGGTCAGAGTACCGCAATTGGTATTGGCGGAGATCCGGTTATTGGAACCAATCATACAGATGCTGTCAAACTTTTTAATGAAGATCCGGATACAGATGCTATTGTATTGATCGGTGAAATTGGCGGTTCGGCCGAAGAAGAAGCCGCAGCATACATTAAAGATAATGTAAAAAAACCGGTGGTAGCCTTTATCGCCGGTAGTACCGCTCCTCCCGGACGCCGAATGGGTCATGCAGGCGCAATCATCTCCGGTGGCCAAGGAACCGCGGAAGACAAAAAGAATGCACTCCGCAAAGCCGGTGTAACTGTAGCCGAGAGTCCGGCCGAAATTGGTATTACTCTTAAAGAGATGCTATAATCCATAGACCGTCCATATAATGTGGACGGTCTTTTTGGTTTATATATTAAAACCGTCCGGAATTACAGCCCCTTTTTGAACAATCACAATCCCATCGACAACTGAATGATGTTCAAATTCACCATCCTCGAGGTGTGAGCCACCGGTAATCTTTACATCATTCCCAATCCTGGCATTTTTATCTACAATTGTTCGACTTATGAAACACCGCTGTCCTATTCCCATCAGAGGTTTCCCATCTGTTTGATTCTGAAAATCATCGGATGTGGCAAATTGATCATTCCCCATAATTACTGAGGATTCAATCGTTGTCCCTTTTCCAATCCTTGATCTGATACCGATCACTGATCTTTCAATTCGGCTTGCTTCAATAATACAACCTTCAGCAATCAATACTTTTTCAAGATTTGTTCCGGTTAACTTTGAAGCAGGAAGAAATCTGGCTCTTGTGTATATTAATTGATCATTGTCATATAAATTGAACTCAGGCAATGTTTCACATAATTCCAGATTTGCCTCAAAGAATGAGCTGATGGTTCCAATATCCGTCCAATATCCATCAAACGAATAACTTGATACTCTACTTCCTTCTGCAATCGCTTTCGGTATAATTTCTTTCCCAAAATCTGTAGCATCCGGATTTTCACTAAACATGCGAAGCATAATGTCTTTGTTAAAAACATATATTCCCATGGATGCCAAATAATTCCGGCCCTTAGCTTGCATCTTCGGTGTGGTTACTGATGACCATTTTTCTAATTCATCGGCTGATGGTTTCTCTACAAAACTCTCAATAGCACCCTCCTTGTCTGTTTTCATGATACCAAACTCGGTGGCTTCATTCGCCGTTACCGGTATCGTTGCCACTGTCAAATCTGCGCTATCATTTTTATGTACCGCCAAGAGCTTTCGATAATCCATCTGATATAATTGATCACCGGAAAGAATCAAAGCGTGATCATATTCATAATTCGCCAAATGATGAAGTGATTGTCTTACAGCATCAGCTGTGCCCTGAAACCAATTGGTACTTTTTGGCGTTTGTTCAGCAGCCAGTATATCGACAAAACCACGAGAAAACAGATCAAAATTGTACGTGTTTTTTATATGTCGATTTAGTGATGCCGAATTAAACTGCGTCAAAACAAATATTTTACGTATATGTGAGTTCAAACAGTTTGAAATAGGTATATCAACCAGTCGATATTTTCCGGCAATGGGAACGGCCGGTTTACTTCTCTGTCTGGTTAATGGATCTAGCCGTGTTCCTCTACCCCCTCCGAGTATAATCGCAATCGTTTTATCCGTCATTTCTTTACCTTTTTTGATTTCATTGATTGATACATTTGAACATAATTTTCTGCTGCTTTGATCCAGGAAAAGTCTAATGACATCACTTTTCTCCGGATTGTGCTGAATTTTCTCTCTTTGTTATATAACGTAACTGCTTTAATTATGGATTGAACAGCTTCATCGAGATTAAAATTTTCAAAAACTATTCCATACCCCTCCTTGTTATTTATATCGATCACAGTATCAGCCAGTCCACCTACTTTTCTGACGATTGGTATGGTACCGTATCTCATTGAATATAATTGATTCAAACCGCATGGTTCTACTCTGGATGGCATCACTAAAAAATCACTGCCGGCATAAATCAAATGGGCAAGCTTTTCATTGTATTCAAGACGTGAATCAAAATAGCCTACACATTCGCTTTGCAAACTCTCAAATACTGAGTGCAGATAAGGATCGCCGGTTCCCAAAATCAGAAATGAGGCCTCAACGTCTCTTTTTTTACACTCTCTGATTAAATCCGGGAGCAAATCCGCCCCTTTTTCCTTCACCAACCTGCCAATAAACGAAATAAGTGGTTTGTTCACATCCAATTCAAAATGTTCACTCAGGATTTCCTTATTTCTTGATTTACCAACCTTATAGTTCCTCAAAGAATAGTTTTCATCCAAATAGTTATCCGTAGAAGGATCCCAAATTTCAGAATCGATCCCATTCAAAATCCCGATCGATTTTTCGCTCTCATCCCTTAAAAGGATTTCTAGTCCATGACAGTATTCCTGTAACTCCTTCAGATAACCTTCAGATACTGTAGTCACCTTCCAGGCGCACTTTATGCCTGATGCAAGGGCATTTAACTGACCATCCCAGTCTAATAATCCGGATTTAAATGGGTCAAACTCAGGTAGAAGTACGGTGCTTGCAAAATCGTACCGGCCCTGATATTCTCCGTTATGAATCGTTAATACAGTCGGTATATTTTTCAGGGAGTTATACCGGTTAGAATGGGACACCATAAACGGCACAAGGGCCGTATGATGATCATGACAGTGAATAACATCAGGTTTAATCTTGTTATGATTAATCCATTCCAGAGCTGCAATTTGAAAAGAGAAAAAACGCTCTTTTTCATCCCAATAGGGATATCCCGACCACGGATCCATATATATTCCGGGTCGATCAAATCTGCCGGGTATATCAATTAAAAACAGATCAAAACCCAAATCAGAATTTAACAATTTGCTAATACGAAATGTAAAAAGAGATGAGCCAAGCAGAGCATCACTTTTATATACTATCTCAGTCTCTGCAGTCTGCAGCCACTTATTGTGATAATGGGGTAAAATAACAGAAGCTTTGTGGCCTGTCCGATTCAGGTATTTGGGAAGAGCACCCACCACATCACCCAATCCCCCCGCTTTTGCAACAGGATAACATTCAGCAGAGATATGTATTACATTCATAAATCCTGCAACTTATTCCAATTTGATTCGTAACTGCACATGACTCATTGATATCTTAAAGTATAGGAAACTTAGCACATTCTGCAAAGAGATAATATTTTCTTAATGCTGGAATCTATAATTAAACATATGATAATTCTCATTCTCTTTAAAATGTGAATTTTCAGTCATTTAAGTTTCATTTTAATCAAATTTCCATTACTATTGTTGCTTAAATAATGATAGAAGAAATAGTCAGTTAAAAAGGGCCATGAATACAATTCAAGTAGAAAACTTAAGCAAATCTTTTGGTGATACAATTGCGGTGGATAATGTATCCTTTAATGTTGAGAGAGGTAAAATATTCGGTTTATTAGGCCCTAACGGTGCCGGAAAAACCACTACTATCCGCATGATTAATTTTATCATGCCTCAGGATCAGGGTAAAATTATCATAAATGGAGTCTCTGTAAGCCCAAAAACACAGAAAATGATTGGCTATATGCCGGAAGAACGCGGACTCTATAAAAAAATGAAGGTCGGTGAACAATTAATTTATCTGGCTCAACTAAAAGGATTGACAGTAGCTGATGCGCGTACAAAAATCAAATATTGGTTAAAACGCTTTAATGCGGAAGATTGGCACGGTAAAGTAGTTGGTGAACTTTCTAAAGGGATGAGTCAAAAAATACAATTTATCTCAACCATTGTACACGATCCGGATATCTACATCTTTGATGAACCCTTTAGCGGCCTGGATCCTATAAATAGCGAACTATTAAAAGAAATAATCATCGAATTGAGAAAAGAAGGTAAAACCATTTTATTCTCCACTCATCGGATGGAACAAGTTGAGCAGATGTGCGATGATATCTGTTTATTCAATAATGGGAAAGTAGTTTTAACCGGAAACCTAAGGAAGGTGAAAAAAGATTTTGGTAAAAATACGGTGCTTTTGGAGTTTCAGGGAGATGATTCATTTCTTGACACGTTTGAGAATGTCCGGATAAATAATCGGTCCACAAACTTTGCAGAAATCAGGATTTTAGGTGAATTAAATCATCAGCAGATTTTACAAACCGCAATGAAACATGCTGAAGTTCATAAATTTCAACTTGTAGAACCTTCACTGAATGAGATTTTTATATCTACCGTTGGTGAAGATAACATCAAATCTCAAGAGGCGCTTTTATCATGAATTGGAGACAGATATTTTTAGTCTTAAAAAGAGAATATATAACCCGTGTAAGAAGTAAAGGGTTTATATGGGCTACCATTTTAGTTCCGTTAGGCTTTGCTGCTTTTATCGGGGTGATGGTATTTATTCAAGTCTGGGAAAGCGATGAAACATTCGAAATTGGGGTTAAAGATGAAACCGGACAAATATCACAATTATTGATAGATATTAATAATGATCGATATCTGGACTACAAAGACCTCTCTCTTGACTCTTTAAGAGTACTAGTTCAAACCGATGAAATTACCGGATATATTCTATTAACTGAAGAGAACATTACGGCCGGACAAAACCCGGAGCTTATTTATAGCGGATCCGGTGGTATGGAATTTTTAATGTCTGTAGAATCAGATTTCAGACAAGTAATCAGAGAAGAAAAACTGCGAAGAGCTGATGTTTCTGATGATGTGAAAGAGATTTATGCTGAAAGAATTAGTTTAGATACCAGAAGGTTAACCAGTGAAGGATTAGAAGAAGATGATGACACAGTCTTTCTCTCATTTGTTGGATTTTTACTGGGAATAATAATCTTTATCTCCATATTCAGCTACGGTGGATATGTCACTAGAGGAGTTATTGAAGAAAAAACGAACCGTATTGTGGAGGTTATTGCCTCATCAGTTAAACCGATTGAATTACTGACGGGAAAAATGGCCGGTGTAGGTGCATTAGCCATCACTCAATTCGGTATATGGATTATTACTTTTGCGGGATTATCCGCTATTGCAGGCCCTTTAGCATTGTCTGTTATGGATACCTCTTCTCAGATGGGCGGTGATATAGCAGCCGCTGAAGCAGAACTTCCTGCTTTTCTGGACCTCCCATCAATTCCCCCCTCTTTGATTGTCTATTTTGTAATATTCTTTATTTTAGGATACCTCCTCTACAGCTCACTGTTTGCAGCCATTGGATCTGCAGCTGATTCAGAAACGGATACTCAGCAGTTAATGATGCCTGTTGCAGCCCCAATTTTTATCGCCTATTTCATTATGTTCCACGCTTGGAGAAGCCCTGATAGTATTCTTTCAATCGTAAGCTCAATGATCCCATTCTTCGCCCCCATACTAATGGTCACTAGAATTGCAATTACTGAGGTTCCTTTCTGGCAAATTGCAACAGCGATTATTTTGATGATCATTACGTTTGCCGGAACCATGTGGATTAGCTCCAAAATATATAAGGTAGGTATATTAAGTTATGGTTCAACAGCAAGTTACAAAGATCTGTTTAAATGGATCAAACAATCTTAGAACAATCCTGAATAACGTGAACTAAGCCTCAAAACACCATAGGATCGAGGGTTTGTTCACGTCAGGAAAATTGAATTAATTATTTATCCCCTGCCGTACTCTCTCATCATATTCATTTTCAATTACATCGTTTATTAATGTATTTCTCTGTTGACTGCTAACCTTACTTAAGCTTTCCGTAGCAGCTAATCGAATACCGGGATGACGGTCGGTAAGCAGATTGGGTAAACGGCGCATCCAGTTAGATGAGGATTGATCGAATTTCTGAATAATTTTTAGTGATTGAAGTCTGATTGAATATGGAAAAGTATCTGCCAGAAAGGATTCTGCTAATTCGACAGTCAGGGGAGTTTCACCTTTTTCTGCTAATTTATTCAATATTAATGGTACTTGATTTAACACACTTTCCCTGGTTACCAAACTTCGGGCCATCGTACCAAAACGTTCTGCAGTTGTAATCGCTGCTAGTGAATTTATGGATTGAACGCGTAATTTTTCATTGGTTGTTTGAGTAATAATTGAATTCAATCTCCCTATAACTCTTTCGTTACCGGGATATGAACCTAAAGCATCGATTGCGGCTAATCGAACGTCCTCATGTTGATCATTCGTGGAGTATTGAATAAAACGCTCTTCGGTTCCGGACGCTCCTTTTGTAAGTACTGACATAGACCTGATGATCTCTGCATATACTTGTGGATTGGACTCCGTTCTTAAAATATCATTTAGGGCAAGTTGTAGATCCGGATTATCACGAATTCCGGCAAGTCCTTTTGCAGCTTCAATTCTCTTTTCAGGATCCGGATCGACTCTTAATTGTGCAATCCAAAAGAGAAAAGGTTTAGTGACTTTTAAAATAATATCTTCCCGATCCATTGGATTAAATTTTACATATTCAACAGATGGAGAAACAGAAACCACTACCCCATCGTTTTCACCAGTAAATGATAATTCATGAACTTTTTGTTCCGTTAAATTAATCTCTACCAACTCAAGAGTAACCAATTCATTAATCGGATTTTGTTCTGATTCAAAATAGATATCAAGTCTGTTTTCGATTTCATCCCATTCAATATTGACTGAATATTCAGAGGTTATTGGCTCCTGTTCTCGAATTTCAATGAGTTCAATACCGTCAAAATAGTTTCTTCCCGACTCATTATAGAGTTTTAAAGAGAGTTGATCCCAATCGAATGCCTTCATTCCGTCATTAAATAATGACTCTTTAATCAAAGAAAAGTCATTTTTCAAAGCCTCAGATTCTGCGGATTTCATAAATTGTACCCATCTGAAAAGTTCATCGTCAGATAATTTATGATAGGGTTCTAAGTCAGGATTCTCATTCATTTTTTCAAACTCAAAAAGATCGTTCATGATTGCGGCTTGTAAAAAAAGAATCGCATCTGGATTGTCCCACTGATATTCTCTCAGGTAGATCCCGGCCCATTGGGCTGTAACAGCTCTTTCTATTTGATATCTGAGATCTCCTCTGTTCATATATAAATAGATGACACCGGCTGCATAGTTTTTGACCTCTAAATAATCATCTTCCAGAATCACAAAATGGAGGTCTCTGAATGGATATTGATTTGTTACATATTCTTCGACTGATCGATATGTTTGAACCGCATGAATCAGGAGCTCCTCAAGGCCGGGGATTTCATTCTCAGAATAAATATGGATTTGTGGGTCACCTCTTCTTCCAAACCCGGGAATACCGGCATTTATTGTACTGATTGAATCTGAAAAATCACTGAGTACAAATGAAATTCCTGTAATTGGCAGAGCTATATTTGAACTAAAACCAGTCCTGGATTCATTAACACTTATAATTTCGACAACCCCTCTTCTTCCGTTTGAAACAACGGACATATCTGATGAGTGAGTAAAGACCAAATCAGTCGTAATTTGTGCTTCAGGATTCTCAAAAACAGGCATCCAATGCTGAATGGAGTTTGGTAATAACGATGACCAAACGGTTCCATTTACATTTTTGTGAATGCCAAAATATGGGTTCGTATCGTATTGAATTCTTATTTGAATTACCTCACTCCTCTCATAACTCTCTTTTAATTCAACAATGAGGTAATTATTCTGAAATCGGTGATTCATTGAATTCCCATTAACTTCCACGGAAATGATATTCATACCCACTGCATTAAATCGAATACTTCTCACAGAATCCCTTAACACACTGGCTGTATAGATAATATCTCCCAAAATCATAGGATCATCAGACAGTTGAATATCAGCGTCAAGATGGGTAAAAATGACATTCCTATTTGGGTATTTATCATAATCCCAATTTTGAGATTGAACATTGTCAGCAAAGAAAAAAAAGAAAAGTAATAAACTGGTCGTTCTGAACATGTCTTTAATTGGATTTTTGATCAAATATTCTAATGATATCATTTTTTAAAAATTTATTGGTAGAAAGAGCATTCCCTGTATAAATACTGTTATTTCCCATCAGATCGGAATAACTGCCCCCGGCCTCTTGTAAAATTGGGAGCAAAGCAGCGGCATCCCAAACATTCAAAACGGCATCCACCATGATATCAGCCCTGCCAATGGCTACCATCATATGCCCATATGCATCGCCCCAGGTTCTGTGATATCGCGATTCGTGCATAAGTTCCTCAAAACTCTTTTGATAACCATGATCGTAGAAGGATTGAACATCTGTTGTTAGAAAAGTAGCTTCACTCAGTACTTTGCATTCACGAACCGTGGCTTTCTCACCATTAAAATCACAACCCAACCCTTCCGCAGCTGAAACCATTTCATCTAAAGCCGGCGCATATATGACGCCTACCTTCGATTCATTTTTAACAAGAATACCTATTAAAGTCGTGTAAAATGGTATTCCATGCAGAAATGATTTTGTCCCATCAATGGGGTCCAATATCCATACGATATCTCTATCTTCATTCTCTTTACCAAACTCTTCTCCTATAATCCCGTGATCGGGGAAATGTTTTTTGATATTATTTCTGATAATCATCTCAGCTTCACGGTCAGCAACCGTTACAGGAGAATCATCCGATTTATAATCGATTTCGAATCTGTTTTGATAATATTTTAAAGTTGATTTCCCTGCGATTCTTGCAAATTCAACAGCAGCATCTCGTAGTTCCGCTAAATTTTCACCCATATTGTATTGAGTCAATTAAATAATTCCTGATTCCTGATTCCTGATTCCTGATTCCAATACACTAAGATACCACATTTCAAACCGATTATCATCGCTCAGATGCGTTTGAATCCAAATATGATCCGGATAATTCATTCAGTTAAACTCTATTTGTATTCATGATCAGATTTTATGTTTCATTGTTTATCTTACACAAAATGAAAAGTTTAAAATCATAGATTAGAACGTTTATAAATGAACACAGATCATAATTTCATTCAATCTTTGCTTTCAGAAATTGAGATCGATCAAGATATATCAGACAGTCGGAACGGTAAAATTATACTGATAAAGGTGGGTGGAAACGCTTTGGTTGACCCGCAAGTCAAAGATCACATCATTGAACAGATTGTAGTATTAAAATCACTGGGTTTAATACCCGTACTTGTACATGGAGGTGGGTTAGATATTGAAAAATTACTCAATGAAGTACGTGTTACTTCTGAATTTGTAGGGGGGCATCGTAAAACCGATAGCAGAACGATCTCTTATATTGAGATGGTACTCAGCGGCTCACTTAACAAGGATTTTGTCAAATCATTTCAAAAATATCACATTGATGCTGTCGGAATTTCGGGCAAAGATGCCGGAATGGTCAAAACCATTAAAAGATTTCACTTAAATAAAGCGAATATCAAAGAAGATCTTGGATTTGTAGGCGATATATCCGCCATCGATACCCGTCTTATAAAGCTATTACTTACGAACAACTTTTTACCCGTTATCTCCCCCATTAGTCTGGGAGAAGATGGTGAAACATATAATGTGAATGCAGATATGTTTGCGGGGCATATTGCCGGTGCATTAAAAGCAGATTTTTATATTGCTCTATCAAATATTAACGGTTTGATGAGAGATCTAAACAATCCCAATTCGATTATGCCAAAACTAAAATTGAGTGAAGTTGAAAGTTTAATGGGATCCGTTATTCAAGGGGGTATGATTCCAAAAATTGATTCCTGTTTAATTGCCCTGAAAAATGGTGTAAGTGCAGTACATATAGCCAATGGAACAAATAGGTGTGAATTATTACGTATATTGTTAACAAAGGAAATACCGGGAACAATGATACTCCCAAACGATAAGTAATTAAAAAAACGAATTAATTTTTGAACTAATATTTTATCAAAAGAGAAAAAATGACCACAAATATTTCAGGTAAATTATTGAAATCGGTTAAAACTGTATTTGGAAAACAACCGGCTAAAAAAAAGGCGGAGAAATATCACTTTGACCTATATGGACGTTATCCAATCACATTAGTAAAAGGGAAAGGAAGTAAGGTCTGGGATGATGAGAGAAACGAATATATAGATGCATTAGCAGGAATCGCAGTAAATAGTTTGGGGCATTGTCATCCTGATATTGTCAAGATAATTCAGAAACAGTCTGCTAAATTGATGCATGTTTCAAATTTTTATTACAATGAGCCCCAAAGTAACTTAGCGGAGAAATTGGTCGAAGTTAGTGGTTTAGATCGCGTCTTTTTCTGTAATAGCGGTGCTGAAGCACTAGAAGGAGCGATAAAGTTAACCCGCCGCCACGCATACAAAAAAGGGAAGTCAGGAGTGATTTTAACCATGGATAATTCATTTCATGGCAGAACTCTGGGTACCATCGCAATGGGTAAGGATAAATATCAATTGGGTTATGATCCTATCCCTTCCGGTTTCAACAGAATACCATTTAATGATGTAAAAGCCCTCGAAAAGCGAATGGATGAATCGGTAATCGGTGTTATTTTAGAGACGATTCAGGGTGAAGGAGGTATCGTTGAAGTTTCTCCGGAATTTCTAATTAAAGCGCGCTCACTTTGCGATCAATTTGATGTGCCTTTGATATTGGATGAAGTTCAGTGCGGAATAGCCAGAACCGGAAAAATGTTTGCCTATCAACATTATGACATAAAACCTGACATAGTTGCGATGGCAAAAGCTCTGGGATCAGGTTTTCCAATTGGGGCAGTAGCGGCAACAGAAGAGATCTCTAAAGCATTTGACCATGGGAGTCATGGCACAACATTTGGCGGCAATCCGCTGGCATGTGCAGTGGCTCTGGAAACCCTGAAAATCATTGAAAAAGAGGATGTTTGCGAAATGGCCAGGGTGAGGGGGAATTATATGAAGACCCGTCTGGAAGATCTATCAACGAATTGGAATGCTATTACAGAAGTTCGCGGAAAAGGGCTCATGATCGGTGTTGAACTCTCCTTCCCGGGAGCTGAAGTTGTGAATGAGATGTTAAAAAGAGGCGTATTGTCTAACTGTGCATCCAATAATGTGATACGAATTGTACCCCCGCTCATTATTTCAAAAGAGGAAATTGATATTATTGTCGATGTACTTGTAGAATCAATAAAAATTGTAGAGAAGAATGGCGAAGTTTAAAGTAGGAATTGTAGGGGCAACTGGCTATACAGGATCTGAACTTGTACGGCTTTTAAGCCAGCATCCGGATATCACGATTGATTTTGTTACCAGTGAAACCCATGCCGGAAAAAATATAAGTGAAATTCATCCACATCTATTGGATGCTGTTGATATCAAATTAAAGAGCATTGAGATGATATCAGATTATAAACCCGATCTGGTTTTTTTAGCACTTCCCCATGGAGTTTCAATGAATTTTATAAAAGAGCATGGGATAGATCGTTTTATCACGATTGATCTATCCGGTGATTTTAGGTTTTCTAATCAGTCCATTTATGAAAAATGGTATAAAAAAGAGCATATTGCACCGAAATACCTTGATGAGGCTGTTTTTGGCCTACCGGAACTGTTTAGAGATAAAATTCGAAATGCAAGACTCATTGCAAACCCGGGTTGTTATCCTACATCAGCAATTCTTGCTCTTGCCCCCCTTTTGAAACATGGCATTGTACACCCATCTTCTATCGTTATCGATTCTAAATCGGGAGTTACAGGTGCGGGTGCAAAACCAAAACAGGGAACTCATTTTCCGGATGTATTTGGTAATTTCACGGCGTATTCCCTGGCTACGCACAGGCATACACCTGAAATTGAAGAAACTTTAAAACAATACACAGGTTATTCAACAGAAGTACTCTTCACCCCTCACCTGCTGCCCATTGACAGAGGAATCCTTACAACAACATATAGCACTCCAAAAAAAACGATCTCATCGGATCTTGTTGAAGATCTTTTCCATTCGATCTATGAAAAAGAAAATTTTGTGAGGGTTTTTGACCATCCGCCTTCCGTGAAAAATGTCAGAGGTTCCAACTATTGTGATATTCATGCGGTATATGATGAAAGAACAAATAAAATTATTACAATATCTACAATTGATAATTTAATGAAGGGAGCTGCCGGTCAGGCCGTGCAAAATATGAATATTGTTTTTGGGTTAATCGAATCCACCGGATTAAAACAGATTCCGCTGAATCCCTAAACTGATCAGTTAACTAATATATTGAGTCCTAAATTGGATTTTAAATTTTCATAAAAAGAACTTATAAATAAAAATGCTGCATAATATTACACATGTACGTGGATTCACCTGCTGGGGATCTCATATGGGAATTAAATCAAAGCGACGGGATTTGGCATTAATTTTTTCTGAAACACCCGCCTCTGCGGCAGCCGTTTTCACACAAAATATTGTCTGTGCGGAACCCATAAAACTTAGCCGGAAGCATATTAAGGGTGGAATCGCACAGGCATTTGTGATTAATTCCGGCAATGCGAATGCCTGTACGGGTGTAGAAGGATGGAAAGGTGCTGTAAAAATGGCCGAGACAACAGCCAAAGAACTGAAAATCCCAAAAGAGTCAGTAATCGTAGCTTCAACCGGGATTATCGGAGAACCCTTCCCAACAGAAAAAGTCCTCAAAGGCATAAAAGAGAGTGTTAAAAAATTATCCAATCGCGAGATGGCCGGTTCACTGACAGCGAATGCAATACTTACTACAGACACCTTTGCAAAAGAGGGCTTTACATCTTTTAAAGTTGATGGAATTGATATAAATATGGGGGGTATTGCCAAAGGTTCCGGTATGATTCACCCAAATATGGGAACAATGCTTGGTTTTATCGTATGTGATATATCTATATCACCTAAATTATTGGATGAGGCCCTTCGGGAAGCCGTCGATAAATCATTTAATATGATTACAGTTGATGGAGATACATCAACAAATGATATGGTTGCCATCATGTGTAATGGATTAGCTGGGAATAAAAAAATTGAAGAAAAAGATGCCAATTATGATCTGTTTCTTTCAAATTTGGTAAGTTTATGTACCCATTTGGCAAAATTAATCATATCTGATGGGGAAGGTTCTACAAAATTAATTGAATACAGAGTTAAGGGAGCAGCCAGCAATCTTGATGCCCGTCAGGTAGTTCGGACAATTTCTAATTCCAATCTTGTTAAAACAGCCATTTTTGGGTCTGATCCTAATTGGGGACGGATTATTGCCGCTGCCGGAAGATCCGGGGTACATTTTGATCCTGAAAAAATCAATCTTTATATGGGCGTCGACATCAATAAAATGACTCAAGTACTGAACGAAGGTCAACCGATTGCCGATATAAGGGAAAAGCTTAAAAAAACGATGCAATCCTCAACAATCATCATCCTTGTTGACTTATGTGAAGGTGAATTTGAAGCGGTTGGCTGGGGTTCTGATTTCTCCTATGAATATGTGCGAATTAATGCAGAATATACTACATAGGAAAATAGTTTAAACACTTCATGTGTATTTGTAATACTACATTTGTCAATTCTGAATCTTTCATATAGAATATCCAGATTAAACAAATCTTCTTCATTTATAATTTGTAGTTTTATCACAGAAAGGAAACAATCATCACGACTGGAATACAGTATCTACTAATAATTAAATGCCTGAATTTACCCTTAAGTCAGATTCATCGAATAAATCAGTAAATAAGAATTTTCTAAAAGACCTGAATGAAAAACAGAGAGAAGCCGCATCCCATGTGAACGGACCCCTTTTGATAGTCGCAGGTGCAGGCAGTGGTAAAACCAGAGTATTAACCTATCGAATTGCACATCTGTTACAAAAACACCATGCCCTTCCTCAAAATATTTTGTCATTAACATTTACAAACAAGGCTGCACGTGAAATGCAAAATCGTATTCATAACCTGATTGGAGACAAAGCAAATGGGTTGTGGATGGGTACTTTTCACTCCGTTTTCTCAAAAATTTTACGATTTGAAGCTGAACATATCGGTTTTACTTCAAGTTTCTCTATTTATGATTCCAGCGACTCCGAAAACGCCATCAAACTCATTTTAAAAGAGTTGAATTTTGATCCAAAAGAGATCAAACCACGAACAATTCAGCGTAAGATCAGTGATGCAAAAAATCAATTAATATTGCCTGATCAATACCAAAGCCGGTTTGTCTTTAATACACTTGATGATATAACAGCAAGGGTTTATACATTATATCACACCCGGTTACAGCAGGCAAATGCAATGGACTTTGATGACCTGCTCATTAAACCGGTCAAACTTTTTACTGAACACCCGGATGTTCTCGAAAAATATCAGGATCGTTTTAAATATATACTTATTGATGAATATCAGGATACCAACCATGCTCAATATAAAGTGACAAGGCTGTTAGCAGATAAATATCAAAACATCTGTGTTGTAGGTGATGATGCTCAAAGTATCTACTCATTTCGGGGCGCAGATATATCAAATATTCTGAATTTCAAATCTGATTATAATGATGCGGTAGAAATACCACTCGAACAAAATTACAGATCTACTAAATATATTTTGCAGTGTGCGGATTCAATCATTAAAAAAAATGAAAAACAGATAAAAAAAACGCTCTGGACTGATAACCCTGAAGGCGATACGGTAACACTGCTTGAAAATTTTGATGAACGGGATGAGGCAAATCGAATCGTAAACACAATACAGGATTTGACTGTCCGACACGGTTACGGGTATAATGAATTTGCTATTCTCTATCGCACAAACTATCAGAGCAGAATTTTTGAAGAGTCTTTCAGACGTAAAAATGTTAATTATCAATTAGTAGGTGGATTGTCCTTTTATCAGCGAAAGGAGATAAAAGATGTATTGTCCTATTTGACACTCCTTGTTAATCCGGAAAATGAACAAGCTTTACTTAGAATCATCAATGAACCAAGCAGGGGAATTGGCAACAAAACTCTGAATGATATACTAAAAAAAGCGCGCAATGAAAGACAAACAGTCTGGAGTATAATTACGAATATTGAATCCGCTGAACTATATAAACCGGCAAAAATAAAAATTGCTGAGTTTGTTGATATGATCTACTCTCTTCGCAAACAGTTAGAGGATGGCGCTCCGCTTCTCGAAATCACAAAAAAAATCCTCGAAAAAAGCGGGTATATGAAATCCCTTATTGAAGAGAACAGTGCTCAATCACTGACCCGAAGAGACAATGTCCTTGAACTGCAGAATGCCATCGCCTATTATCAGCAAAATAATCGAAGCGGAACGTTGGCTACTTTTCTTCAGGAAATAAGCTTGATCACGGATAGTGATAAATATGACGAAACCAAGCCGGCTGTGACCTTAATGACAGTGCACGCTTCCAAAGGACTGGAATTTCCCGTTGTTTTTATTGTAGGTCTGGAAGAAAATCTTTTTCCAATGGGTGCCAGAGATGGAGAGGAAGCAAATATTGAAGAAGAGAGAAGATTGTTTTATGTAGCCATTACCAGGGCTCAAAAACATCTCTATTTCAGTTTCAGTAAAATGAGATTCAAATATGGCGAAGAGCAGAGACAAGCTCGCTCCAGGTTTCTCGATGAAGTAGATTCAGGAGTTGTACGAACTGAAACAGGGGCAACCATATCGCAGAAAAAGAGTGAATTTAATGAACTGAGTTCATCAGATTCCTCAATAGAATATGATTGGAAAAGCCCAAAAAACAGTCTTAAACCGTCAGATTCTTTATCTTTCGAATATGAGTATGATGATGATCCTTTTCAGCCGGGCGTGACAGTGATACATACTCAATTTGGAACCGGAAAAATTCTTCAAAGAAACGGCACGGGTAAGGATTCACGTGTCGTAGTTTTTTTTAAAGAGAGAGGTCAGAAAACATTGATGTTGCGTGCAGCTAATTTGAAGCCGGTACTCTGACACGTATATATTACCCATTCCCCTGACAATTCTTGTAACAATAAGCACAAATTGTCAGAATTCTTTTTAGTTCCATGACGTTATGGTACAGATGACACTTTTGGCTTCCATATTGCTTCGGTTATATTAAAAAAAAAGAAATAAACCCCATTTTATGTTTGATCAAAGATTTAAAATTGAAACAGCATTTGAAGATCAAAACGAAGGATTTGATGATTTTGAACAAGCAATTCCTTTGATGAGTGAAGAGGAAGAAAAAAGATTAGTTGAATCTGAAGTTCCTGATAATCTTCCAATTCTACCGTTAAAAAACACAGTACTATTCCCCGGTGTAGTTGTTCCAATCACAGTAGGCAGAGACCGTTCTCTTGCATTGGTAAAAGAAGCCTATGAAAATGATAAAACAATTGGTGTGGTGGCTCAAAAAGATGAATCCGTTGAGGAACCTGATTCTGATGATCTGTACCGAAAAGGTACCGTTGCTCAAATTTTGAAACTCATCAAAATGCCTGATGGTAGTAAAAGTATAGTTATTCAGGGCAAAAGTATCTTCGAGATTGACGAATTTACGCAAGAGAAACCATATTTCAGAGCAAAAGTAAACCCAATTCGACATGAAATGGATTTACAAGGTGTTGAACTGGACGCATCCATTCGGTCTGTAAAAGAGACAGCAACAAAAATTGTCAATTTATCTCCAAATATTCCATCTGAAGCATCTATAGCAATCAATAATATCTCATCACCTACTTTTTTATTGAACTTTATTTCTTCCAATCTGCAGGTATCTTTGGCAGATAAACAGAAGTTATTGGAGGTAGATACTTTTTCTAAAAGATTAGAAAAAGTAATGGAGCATTTAAATAAGGAACTACAGGTACTGAATCTAAGTGAGGAGATCAGATCGAAAGTAAAAACTGACATCGATGATCAACAGAGAGATTTTTATCTGCGTCAACAGATGAAAGCGATTCAGGAAGCGCTTGGAGAGGATGGCGAACAACAGGATGTTACAAAATTAAGAGAAAGACTTAGTGCCAAAAAAGGTCTGCCTAAAGAGGTTAAAAAGGAAGCTGAAAAAGAGTTGCAAAGACTTGAAATGACGCCCAATTCTTCTCCAAATTACGGTATCATTCACAGTTATATAGAGTGGATTTTGGATCTGCCATGGGGTAATTATTCAAAAGATAAACTGGATTTGAAAAGAGCCCGTAAAATTTTGGATGAAGATCACTATGGCTTGGAAAAAGTAAAAAAACGGATCATCGAATATCTTGCTGTATTGAAGCTGAAAAAAGACATGAAGGCACCGATCCTCTGTTTTTACGGACCTCCCGGTGTTGGTAAGACATCTTTAGGGAAATCTATTGCAAGAGCTTTAAATCGCGAATTTGAACGGTTTAGTTTAGGGGGTATCCGGGATGAAGCCGAAATTCGCGGACATAGGAGAACGTATATTGGAGCCCTGCCGGGACGTATTCTACGTTCCATGAAAAAAGCAGGACAAGGAAATCCTGTAATAATGCTTGATGAAATTGATAAAGTAGGTTCTGATTTTAGGGGAGATCCTACTTCTGCCCTCCTGGAAGTATTAGATCCGGAACAAAATGACTCCTTTACGGATAATTATCTGGAATTAGAGTATGATCTTTCCAGGGTAATGTTTATCGCAACTGCAAACTCATTAGATACAATTCCCCCTCCGCTAAGAGACAGAATGGAGATAATTAATATCAGCGGATACACACAGGAAGAGAAAATTGAGATTGCTAAAAAATATTTACTGCCCAAGCAGATTCTGGAGAATGGCCTTGAAAAAAGCCAAATTAAAATTTCCACTGCCGGAATAGATCGTATTATTGATGAATATACTCGGGAATCCGGTGTTAGAAATCTGGAACGTCAATTGGCATCTGTCTGTCGAAGTGTTGCCGCTCAAATTGCCGGAGATGAAATTAAATCGAAAAGCATTGGTGTGAATGATATCCCGGAAATTTTGGGTAAGAGAAAATTTTTCTCCGATGTAGCAGAAAGAACTACAGTACCCGGTGTTGCCACTGGAATGGCGTGGACACCATATGGTGGTGATATCCTATTTATTGAAGCCAGTGTCTCTAAAGGCTCAGGAAAGCTTCACATTACCGGGCAATTGGGTGATGTCATGAAAGAGTCAGCAATGCTTGCGATCAGTTATCTGAGAGCAAAACATGTTGAATTGAATATTCCGGAAGAGGCATTTAAATATTTTGATCTTCATATTCATGTCCCACAAGGTGCGGTACCAAAAGATGGACCCTCCGCCGGGGTTGCTCTTCTTTCCGCTGTAGCTTCTATATTTACTCAAAGAAAAGTAAAAGGTACTATAGCCATGACCGGTGAGATCACTTTAAGAGGTTTGGTTCTTCCGGTAGGTGGAATCAAAGAGAAGGTGCTCGCAGCCAAAAGAGCCGGAATTAAGAAAGTCTATCTTCCGGCCAAAAACGAAAAAGATGTTGATGAAATAGAAGAAAATGTTATTGGCAATTTAGAAATTGAATATCTTGAGAGAATGGAGCCGATATTAGACTTAATCCTGGAAAAGGATTCGATTCATGATCCTAAAGAATTCTTTAAGATCCCTGATTCTCAAAAAAGAAATGCTCTGCCATTAGACGATGGTAATGACAGCAAAAAAGAGTTCTCGTTAACTAAATAGTTGATATGATAAAATCACAAAATATGGGAAAATACTTCTGCCTAAACGGATAGCCTTGAATGAACAAAAAAGGCAAAGTCATACAATCCAAAGGAAAATGGTATAAAGTATCCAGTGATTCAGAAATTTACGACTGTCGCCTGGCAGGTAAATTTCGTCTCGATAAAAAAGAGGTCACGAATCCTATTGCTGTCGGTGATATGATAGAGTTTATGCTTGGAGATGACGGCACAGGCTACATCATAAAAATCGAGGAGAGAACAAATTATATTCCCCGGCAGGCAACTCATGGAAAAAGAGGAGAACAGATTCTTATCTCTAATATTGATCGTGCTTGGGTTATACAATCGGTGATAAGTCCCAGGTTGAATATGGGCTTTATAGATCGCTTTTTGGTCACATGTGAAGCCTATGACATTCCGGGTGGTATTATTATTAATAAGATGGATTTGGCAAGTAAAAAAGCTCAAGAAGTTATGGATGACATTAGTAGCCTCTATCGAAGTTTAGGATACCCTGTAATCCAAACTAGTACAGCTGATAAAAGTTCTATCAATCATTTGGCGGAAAAAATAAGAAATGAAACGTCGGTTTTTATTGGGCCATCCGGAGTGGGTAAAACCAGCTTATTGAATGCAATAGATTCACAACTAGATCTTAAAGTTGGAGAAATATCTGCATATTCTGACAAAGGGAAGCATACAACTACCTTTGCAACATTAATACCACTGGAAATTGGGGGATTTGTTGCAGATACACCCGGTATTCGTGAATTTGGTATTGTCAATATCAGTAAACCTGAGTTGTCACTCTATTTTCCGGAAATGTCGGACGCAAGGGAAAATTGCAGATTTTATAACTGTACTCATTTTCATGAACCCGATTGTGGAGTAAGAAATGCATTTGAAGAGGGGAAAATAGATCCGGACAGGTACCACTCCTACCTCAATATCCTGGAGTCTATTAAAGATTAATGTTTTCCCAGGGTTTTAAAACTTATCCTTTCTATCTATGAGCGCTTTATAGAGCATTTCACGAGCCCTAAATATATGAGCCTTAACCGTACCGAGCGGCAGGTCCAGCTGTTCAGAAATTTCTTGATAGCTCAACTCCTCCAAGTGTCTCATCTCAATAACTTCCCGATATTTTTCCGGTAAATTTTGAATGGCATCACTGACTATTTTTTTTCTCTCTTTTCTAATTATTTTACGGTCTGTTTCAGCATTGCCAACGATTTGCATTTGCATTTCTCCATCTTTTGCTCGAATCGGTTCATCAATAGAAGTCGTCTGGAGCTTTTTTTTACGTAAATAATCGATGGTATGATTTGTTGTGATTCTGTATAACCACGTGGAAAATGCGTAATTGGTATTATAGGAGTCTAAATTACTAAATGCTTTTACGAAAGATTCCTGAATAATATCTTCCACCTGTTCATTATTTTTTACCATTTTGATAATATGGTAATAGAGTGGTTTTTGATATTTATTCATTAAAGCTTTAAAAGCATCCTGATCCCCGTTTATTGCACTTTTAACCAATTTATCATCTTCAAGACTGCTTTCAGATGCATCCTTTCTTGGTGTTTCATTCTCTTCTGATGATGTGGGATTACTCATTTATCGCTAATAATTACCAGTAAATCTTACTCAATTTGTTCTTTAAATCTACACTTATTGCTACATTAAAGTATGAGGTTTTTTATGGTTTTAAAATATTGGAACCAACATTCATAACCAAATAACTGAGGATAATATGAAAAGAATTATACTATAATACCATGGCGTATCCCTCCTGTTGAAACAACAAGTGTATCGGAGTTACACCATCTTAAAAATTCACTCAGTATAATTGCACCGGCAAGGATAACATCCCCCCTTCCCCTCAGGAAAAGCGGATTAATTGCTTCAATCTCTTCTGATGTTTTATCCAGAAATCGGTCAATACATTTATCAACTTCACTTCTGTTTAATCTATATCCATTTAGGATATTAGTATCATATTTTTCAAGTTCAGTTACGACGGCTGCAAGGGAAGTCACCGTACCTGCGACTCCAACTACTGTAAAAGGTTTCTTTAATAAATCTATTCTATCTAAATTATTTCTTACAGCTTGCCGAACATTGTTAGTGGTTTCAACATCTGCTTTCGAATCAGGGAAAAACCGTTCAGTATATCGAACACTTCCCATGTCAATTGAAATCCCCCTATTTAAATGAAGTCCAATACCAGTTGCAATTTCAGTACTTCCTCCCCCTATATCTAAAATTAGATATTTTTCATTAACAGTGGTATCCAATACAGTTAGAGCCCCTTTATAAGTAGTTTGTGCTTCTTCATCGCCACTTAGGAGACGGATATTCCATCCGGTTTCAACTAAAACCGATTTAAGAAATGAACACCGGTTGGAAGCATCTCTTACAGCACTGGTTGCCGTCACGATTGTTCCTGGGACTAATTCCGGATAATGTCGGGTAAGGTATGCCTTGTACGATTTAAGGACGTTTATGACTCGCTGGCAGCTTTTCACTCCTAATTTCTTATCCTTATCTACCCCTTCACCCAATCTGGGCAGCTCTTGAATTTCATGCAAAACTTTAAGCTTATTTTTTGATACATCTGCTACTAAAAGTAGCACCGAATTTGTTCCTATATCAATTGAAGCTGCTTTCATTCCCCATATTTCCTTAAGTGAAAAAGAATCCACTCGCCTTCTTGACGTAAATCCAGAATATCTACGGGTTCATCTTTCAATTTTTCTCTGATCGTAAGTTCATCACGGTCCAATAATCCGGTTAATAAAAGAGTTCCGTCAGTTTTTGTCTTTTTCACAAAAAATGGAATTAAATCAAGTATCACATTTCGGTTGATATTTGCGAGAGTAATATCAAAAAATTCTGAATCTTTGATTACTTCAGCACCGCCCAGGCGAATATCTACCTGTTCACTAACAAGATTGATTATTGCATTTTCATTGGCATTTACGTCACTCCAGGGATCTACATCAAAACCAACCGCATATGATGCTCCGGATTTTACAGAGGCAATAGCTAATATACCGGTACCTGTACCTGCATCCATTATCGTTTTATCACTAAAATCTATCATTGCGAATTGTTTTAGCATGAGCCGGGTTGTTGCATGATATCCGGTCCCAAATGCCATCTTAGGATCAATTTCGAGCAGTATTTCTGAGATACCCGCTTTTTCATTCGACCACGTAGGCTTTACAAGAAAAGCTCCTATTCGTTGAGGCTGTATCGTTTGTTCCCAAACTTCATTCCAATTTTTCTCCTCGATTGTAGCTATTTCCCGAAATGAGACATCAGGAAACATTGATACCAACTGTTCAATAAATTCTCTGGTCGTATCACTGTAACGCGGAGACTCAATGAAGGCGATTAATTTATGATCCAATTGTTCAAACCCGTAAAAATCCTGATCCATCAGTTCAGCAATGAACTGTTCATGCAGATGATCAGGCAGATTGAATTCTAATTGAATGTAGTTCATGAAGGAATTCGATTATAAATGAGCTCTAACAATACTTCGCCCACAGCTTGCATGACATTTTTGTCGATGATATCAAGATTATCATCCTGTGTATGCCAGTAAGGTGGAAAATTTACATTGCCCGATGAACCCAAACGATGGTGGATAATATTAATCATTGGAATTCCGGTAAGTTGTTCTACAATGATATGATCATCTGAAACCATACCTCCTATCTCATCAATAAATAAATTATCATATTCAAACTCATTAGCAATCGACCATATTTCATTTACCAGATTAGGAGCGAACTGCATAGAGTACCCCTCTTTTGGAAATACAGCATTTACTCCTCCTACCATATCCAGCAATATGCCAAATCTTGGGCTATAACCTGGGACAGGTGGGTTATTCCCCCAATATCTGGAACCTAAAAAATAGTTATCCAGGTCTGAAGGCATTCCATAATCCTCTCCATCAAAAAGAATAATATCGACACCGATTGGCAGTTCATTTTCAGAAAATATTTTAGCGAACTCCATAAGAACTGCTACACCGCTTGCACCATCATCAGCACCTAATATTGGCGAATTCGGATTCGTTAGATCTTCTTCTGCCCTTGGCCTGGAATCCCAATGAGCAGCTAATAAAATTCGATCACTATATTCGGTCCCAAATGATGCAATCAGGTTGTATAAATTTAATGAATCCCCATAAACTTCAGTTTTAAAAGACTGAACAAAAACGGATTTATTATCGGCGTACTCTCTGAAGTGCCGATGGTAGAGTTGAATGGCTTCTCTGTGTGCGTCACTATTGGGGACCCGCGGCCCCAAATTCACTTGCTCTGCAATGTAACGGTATGCATTTTCTGAAGAGAATTCAGGTACAGATCTGCCTTGTTCAGTGAACTGTAATCCACTCTTATCTTCTGTTGTACAAAAATTAAAAAGAAAAAATAGAGTAACAGTGTGAGTGTAAAGAGTTCTCTTTTTCATAAAGTAAACAGGGTTACTCAGAAAGGAGCTCAACGCGCCTTCCGGCGTTTAAAATATCTCCTTCTCTGAAAGAATTACCCATAAATTGAATCCCTACCGGCAGTCCATTTGAATGAATTCCTGCGGGAACACTAATACCACATATTCCGGCCAGATTTGCTGAAATCGTAAAAACATCATTTAAATACATTTGTATTGGGTCGTCCATTTTTTCGCCAATTTTAAATGCTGTTGTCGGGGCCGTTGGTGATACGATTACATCCACTTTTTGAAATGCATCTGTAAAATCCTGTTTGATCAATCGTCTTACTTTTTGGGCTTTTGCATAATAAGCATCGTAATATCCGGCACTTAACACGTAGGTGCCTAACAAAATCCTTCTTTTTACTTCTTTGCCAAACCCTTCAGTCCTTGATTTTTTATACAGACGAATTAATGGTGAATCTGCACTGGTCATTGCAAAATCAACCTCTGAACCCGTAGTATTACCAAGTTCTTTTTTTAATTCTGCTTTTTCTTGTGCTAATTCCGCCTCCAATTCTTTCGTATCTGCACGATGACCAAATCGTATCCCATCATACCTGGCAAGATTGCTCGATGCTTCAGCTGTGGCAAGTACATAATATGTGGCTATCCCATACTTTGTATTAGGCAGGCTAACAGGCACCAATTCTATACTATTTTTTTTCTCTAAATCTTTAAGGGTCTTTTCAACGATAGATTTAACTCCCTCATCTAAACCCTCTCCGAAATACTCTTTTGGTACACCTACTTTTAGTTTTTGTGATCTGTCATTGAGTAATTGCACATAATCATCGACTTTAATATTCGCTGAGGAGTTATCCATTGCATCAACTCCGGCTATTGTATTCAGAATTAAACCGGCATCTGTCACATTTTTAGCGAATGGGCCAATACAATCAAATGAGGAAGCATATGCAACCAAACCATGTCTTGAAACACGGCTATAAGTTGGTTTCAGGCCTACTACACCACAATAAGAGGCCGGTTGACGAATAGAGCCGCCTGTGTCTGATCCTAATGAAACATCACACATATCAGCAGCAACGACGGCTGCACTTCCTCCGCTGGATCCTCCTGATACATGATCTGTGTCAACCGGATTCTTCGTCGGGCCATAAATGGAATTCTCAGTTGAGGAACCCATTGCAAATTCGTCCATATTTGTACGGCCAATTAAAAGAGCGTCTTCATTTTTTAATTTCTGAATAACCGTCGCATCATATGTACTTTCAAAATTGTGCAAAATGTGACTGGCACAAGTCACTTTTTTGCCTTTTTCACAAATGACATCTTTAATGCCTACAACAAATCCTGCTAATTTTCCGGCATTGCCAGCTTTAATCTTTTTTTGAATACGTTGAGCATCTCTTCGAACCTGTGATTCATCAAAATCAATAAAACCATTGATTTCAGGATTTCTGGAATTTATTGACCGGATATATTCCTCACAAATATCCGGTAAATTTTTAGTCCCGGAAGAAAGCTGCTCCTGTACTGAGAGCATATTTTTCATGTAGATAGGCTATTTATTTTTTGATTTCTTCCTTTTCTTTTGGACGTGTTGATTCATCGAGATCGTCCTTGCCTTTTTCTATCTCTTTTTTAATATCGTCAGAAGCTTTTCTAAATTCTGAAATTCCTTTACCCAACCCTCGTGCTAGTTCAGGTATTCTTTTTGCTCCGAAAAATAGTAGAATTACAAGAACAATAATAATCCACTCAAAACCACCTGGCATACCCATAAAAATTTCCTATTCGTTAATGTTTTTAATTATGCTATCATCGAAGATAAAAAATATTTGCAAGACCTATTAGAAGAGTTAAAAAAAATCTTTGTAATTTTGCATTCTTTTTATTTCCATATCTCTTATAAAAGCATTAAATGTTACTATTAGATATCTTAAAAAATTAATCTTAAAAACTGAAAAATAATGATTTGGACAGTAGAATTGGCCGCAGCATTAGATGAGGCCCCTTTCCCTGCAACAAGAGAAGAGTTAATAGAGTGGGCTGAAAGAAATGGTCTGCCACAGCAAGCAATTAATAATCTCTATGAGCTGGATGAAATTGAAGAGGGCGAAGAAACCATTTATGAAGGAATTGAAGATATATGGCCCGATTATATACGGAAAGAGGACTTTTTCCATGGGGAAGAAGATGAAGGATTTGATTATGATGATGTGTAACTGTTTGAATTTTCATCTTCAAATCTACACGTCTGAATGATTCTGCAATTTCAATATATGTACGACCGTTAACGGTGTTACATAGGTATATCATTGAGTATAAATTCATTCAACCTTTGTGATTTGTGAGAATATTTCTTCTAGTTGTATTAATTACTCCACTATTTTATCTGATTTCTAAACCGGTTTATAGTCAAAATGAACAAGTAGAAGAGATATCTGAAGAAGATAATGATGTAGAAGTCATTAGAAGAGTCAGATTTTCAGGGAATGAAAATGTCTCAAATAGTGCACTGAGCACATTAGTAAGAACCAGAACCAACCGCGAATTTCTCTCAATCCCCCGATTTACTCCTTGGTATTATATTTGGACACTGTTTGGAGTCGGTGAATCACCAAGTGAACTGGATCGGGAAACAGTATCAACAGATATCAATCGAATATCGATTTACTATGAGAATCTCGGTTATTTTGATGTAGAAGTTGACGCTTCCGTTGTAGAATATCGAGAAAACCGGTTTGAAGTCACATTCATCATCAATGAAGGAGTACAATCCAAAATTAACTCTATTTCATACACAGGTCTGCCCTCTTTTGAATCTGAAGATAAGTTGAGTAGTTTTTATGAACAGAGCATTTTCAGGGGGGCGATGCGGAATGATTCTACTTTTATATATAATCAGCCTTATAGAGTCCAACAATTAAGAGACGAGCAGACACGAATCATTAATTTTCTCAAAAATAGTGGGTATGCCTCCGTTCAGAGAGATTCTGTAAGAGCACTTTTGAGAAGAGATGATGATGAATCCACAGAAATTGATGTGCTTTTCACGATCAGGCCCGGGAAATCCTACACATTTGGGGATGTTTATATTACGTTAAGTGGTCCGGACGTAGAAATTGAAGAGTTTGACGACACACAAGTTCTGTCGGGGCATCCATATTCCCATGAGGATCACTCCATTACTATCCAGAAACAGAATAGTTCTCAATCTAAATTTGAATTGATATCGGAACGATTAGAATTTACTCCCGGTGAACCTTTTGATCAATCCGCTTATCTCAGTACCATTAATGCATTTCAAAATCTTGGAAATCTAAGCATTTCCAGATTTGGTTTGAGTGATAACAGTTCTATTGCAGATTATTCATTAGATGAAATACCGGTCTATTTTGACTTACGCACACTTCCACGACACTCTTTAAGTGCAGAGTTTTTTGGAATGCGTCGATATGGATTCGGTACGGGTGTTGGGCTAAATTACAATAACAATAATGTATTTGGGAAAGCAGAGAATTTAACATTTGGCATCAATACTAATTTGGAATATGTGCCTTCGGGTACATTAAGTGAAATTGCACCTCGTGATACACTGGGCAGAAGAACATCTTCCGGAGCAGCTATTTTTCAGAGTTATGAAGTAAGAGCTGAATATTCCATTCCGCGACTTAATTTCCCACTCAGATTCTTAGAAGGTTCTCAATTTATTGAAACAGCCCGTACTCGGTATTCTCTCACTTATAGTCAGTCTAATCAGTTATTCTTTAATATTAATTCCGATGTTCGATTTAATATGAGATATGAATTCAGGCATTCACAACGGCGCAGCAGTTTTCTTGACCTGTTAGAGTTAGATATTATTGATACCAATCCATCTGCGCAATTCCGTCAAAATTTGGTCAATGAATTTGGTGAAGGATCTTTTGAATTACTTCGAATTGAACAGGATTTTAATCCTCAATTTTCATCCATTATTCGATATAGTTTCCGTAATGCCAATACAGATTTAATAAAACGAAATTTTGGATTCTTTAGTGAGTACTCAATCGCTATTGCGGGGAATATCCCATTTACACTTGATCGTTATATTATTACTCCGGGAGTTATTGAAGAGAGCTTACCCTCCCCATTTGGAATATCTTCAAATTCACTTGCATACAGTCGTTTTATCAAACTAACCGCGGATTATCGTAAATATATTCCATTATCCCCTAACACTGTATTCGCGGTCCGTGCTTTTGGAGGATTTGCACAACCGTTTGGAAAAAGCTCAACCATACCAATTAATCGTAGATTTTTTGCCGGCGGAAGCAATGATATACGCGGGTGGATTCCATTTCGTTTAGGACCCGGATCTATACGTCCTGATGAAGTATCCATTCATGGCGGTGAAATCAAGATTGCACTTTTTAAAGAGTTCAGACAGACTTTTTTAAATGATATCTTCGGCGCACAGTGGCAAGTAGCATGGCATACAGATGCAGGAAATGTATGGTATGGCCCAAGAAATAGATTTATTGATGAATCTGACCAAGACCTGTTAAGAGATGGTAAATTTTTCTTAGATTCTTTCTATAAACAATTAGCCGTAGGTTCCGGAATCGGCCTTCGGTTAGACTGGGAGTTTATTGTTGCCAGATTCGATGCCACTTTTAGAGTTCATGATCTCGAATTAGGTTGGTTCAATAATAAACAACTTTACTTTAGTTTTGGAATAGGTCACTCTTTTTAGATTTAAACAGGCAGGGTTATAACATGTTCAAAAAAAGCGATTTTAAAAAGATAAAAAAACAAAGCAGTATTGTCTTTAACTCTAAATTATTGACAAATTTATCTCCTTTAGAGAGATATGAATTACTTCAATTGTGTCATCGCAGGAAATACAATGAAGGTGAATTTATCTACTATCAAAATGACCCGGGTACGGGAATGTATTTTATTGAGGAAGGAACTGTTCGCCTCGCTGTAACAGATGGAATCGAAGAAAACGTTGAAAATCATTTCCACCTAGATCTTACTGCACCTTCTGAATTTGGAACAATGTCGATAGGATATGATATAAGAAGATTATCTTCTGCTCAGTGTTTAACCGACTGTACTCTACTTGGATTCTTTAAGCCCGATTTTGAAACTTTAAAAAAACGCAGACCTGAAACAGCCGTCATATTCTTAGAATCCGTCTCTACAAAAGCGATGCAACAATTAGAATTTACAATGAGGAAACTAACTGAGGTTCTTACGGTTAAGGAATCTTTCTCAATTCTTTTTAACTCTGAATTAGATTCAAACAAATAGAGCCAAAAGTATTATATGTCAATAAAAAAAGGCCAGGATGTCGAATTAAAGATAGAATCTACAGCATTTAAAGGAAAAGGAGTCGCAAAACTAAACGGACAAGCCGTATTTGTATCAAATACAGCCCCCGGAGATCTGATAGAAGCCAGAATCATAAAAAAGAAAAAACGATTTCTGGAAGCGAAACTTCTCAAAATAGTCGAACCCTCCCCGCATCGTATTAAACCCAGATGTATTCATGCAAATGTCTGCGGCGGTTGTACCTGGCAACACCTTCCCTATTCTCATCAGCTGGAACAAAAGGAGCAACATGTAAAATCACACATTGAACGTATAGCTCATCTTGATTCCAATATCACACTCCCAATATTATCTTGTGATGCTGATTTTTACTACAGAAATAAGATGGAATACAGTTTTAGTACCCGTCTATGGCTCACCGATGAAGAGATTAATTCAGATGAATTTGTCGATGACAGTGGTTTTGCTGCCGGGCTCCATGCACCGGGACGATTTGATAAAATTCTCAATCTCAAAGAGTGTCATCTACAGGATCAGATTTCATTCAAAATTCTGGATCATGTTCGTAATTACTGCATAAACAATAATATTGAGGCGTTTGATACTTTTTCAAAGAGTGGATTTATTCGGCACTTAATGATCAGAAATGCACATCATACAGACGATTTAATGGTAAATATTGTCACATTTATAGACGATTTGGACGTTATTAACCCTCTATCTGAAGCCATACTCAATGAATTTCCGGAAGTAACGACCATTGTCAATAACGTAAATGATTTACCGAATCCCACTGCAATCGGGCGATTTGAGCATATCATCTACGGTCCGGGTACAATTACAGATAAAATAGGACAACATCTGTTTAAAATAGATGCCAATGCATTTTTTCAAACCAATACAGCCCAAGCTGAAAAATTATACTCTATTGCTCGAGAATTTGCTGAATTAAAGCCGGATGATGAAATTTTTGACCTCTACTGTGGAGTGGGCACGTTATCCCTCTACCTTGCTGATGCGGTCAAAAAAGTAACAGGCATCGAATTAGTAGATGTTGCTATTGATAACGCTCGATATAACGCTAAAGAAAATGGGGTTGAGAATTGCGATTTTGTATTGGGTGACATGAAAGATACATTTAATGACCTGTTCCTTGAAAAACATGGGTTTCCAGACTGTATCATCACTGACCCGCCAAGAGCCGGAATGCATCCTGATGTAGTTCAAAAACTCTGCGAAATGGACGTTCCACGGCTGGTCTATGTGAGTTGCAACCCTTCAACAATGGCCCGGGATTTAAAAATATTAAATGAATTCTATACTGTGGATCATGTTCAGCCTGTAGACATGTTTCCTCAAACATATCATATTGAAGCTGTTTCACAATTAACCCGAAGAGGATTAAGCTAATTTTGACAAATCAGAATCCCTTCAACTTGACAGGCAGTATATGAAACACGCTATAGTGATCGGAGCCGGAATTGGAGGGTTAGCATCCTCCATTTTGCTATCTGTGAAAGGATACCGGGTAACTGTTTTAGAAAAAAACGGAACGGTAGGTGGCAAAATGCAGCAGCATGAAGCAAATGGATATCGTTTCGACACCGGCCCTTCACTACTGACAATGCCTTTTTTACTCGAAAATCTTTTTAAAACCTGTGGTGAAAATCTATCTGATTATTTAGAATTTAGTGAATTAGATCCACTCTGTAGATATTTTTATCCTGACAATACCATATTAGATAACTATTCAGACAGAGAAAAGAGTAAAAAAGAGATCCAGCGATTTGCGCCAAAAGATGTTAAGTCCTACGATCGTTTTTTAAAAAAATCTAAACGGATTTATGATAAAACTGCAGACACTTTTCTATTCAATCCACTCTATGAGTTTAAAGATCTTAAGAGTCTAAATATACTTAATTTATTTAGAATAGATGCCTTATCCACAGTCTCACAAAAAGTGGATCGATATTTTTCTTCTCCATATCTAAGACAATTTTTCAAAAGGTTTACTACATATAATGGTTCATCGCCATTTAAAGCGCCCGCTACTCTCAATGTCATACCACATGTTGAGTTGAATCAAGGTGGATATTATGTGCATGGCGGAATGTACAATATTGCAATTGCACTGAAAAAATTAGCATTAAAACAGGGTGTTGATTTTTTATTCAACTCCCCTGTCACACAAATTCAGACAGAAAAAGATCGTGTTAATGGTGTGCATTTGGGAAATGGTGATAAACTTTCCTGTGATCTGCTATTCGCGAATACCGATGCAACGGATACCATCCTTAATTTAATGCCGGAGTCTTCATTCCATGAAGAGAGGATCAAAAAGCAGAAACAAGTAGAACCCTCATGTTCCGGTTTTGTGGTCATGCTTGGCTGCCGTAAGAAATGGGATCAATTAAAACATCACAATGTTTTTTTCTCATCGGATTACAAAAAAGAATTCAATGAAATATTTGATCAAAAAAAGTTACCTGAAGATCCGACGATTTATATTGCAAATACATCCTATAGCAATCCTGATCACGCCCCTAAAAACGGTTCTAATTTATTTGTACTGGTGAATGCACCATACATTAATTCATATCAAAACTGGCCAAATCTCAAGCAATTTTATACTACCTTTTTAATTGAAGAGTTGGAAAAAAGAGGGTTAAAAGGTTTAAATCAATCCATTGAAACCATTGAAATCATCACTCCTCTTGATTTTTTCGAGAAATACAGATCCAATCGCGGCAGTATTTACGGGACCTCATCAAACAGCAGATTTTCAGCGTTCTTAAGGCCTCGTAATAAAGAAAAATCGTTTAAAAATTTGTATATGGTCGGAGGAAGCACTCATCCGGGCGGTGGCATTCCCCTGGTTATTCAATCTGCATTCAATGCAATCGAACTATTGTCCCGTTTTGAAGAGCACTAATGAATACAATTCAATATCTTTAATAGAGATTATCACAAATTTATGAATCGTTGTACCCCTACTATTGTCGTCGTATTCGGATTGCTGATGGTTTTATCGTCATGCAAATCAGATGATTCTGAAACATACCGATTTCAAAAGCTTGATTCATCCGAAACCGGGATTCATTTTGAAAACAGAATTCAAGCGGATGATACTTATAATGTTCAGGCAGATATATTCATTTATAATGGCGCAGGTGTTGCCATCGGTGATATCAATAATGACGGTTACCCGGACATCTATCTCTCCGGTAATAAGGTCTCAGGAAGGCTCTACCTAAATAAAGGTGACTATCAATTTGAAGATATCACCGAATCAGCAGGCATTGAAACTGTAAAATGGGTGACCGGTGCTTCGATGGTAGATATCAATGATGATGGTTTTTTAGATATCTATCTCTCTGTATCGGGACCGGAGTGGACAACCTCAGAAGATCGTGAGAACCTACTCTTCCTCAATAATGGCGATAATACATTTACAGAAGCCGCTGCTAAGTATAATATCAATGACAGTGGTTTTACGACACATGCCCTCTTTCTGGATTACAATGGCTCCGGTTATCTGGACCTGTTTTTATTGAGTAATTCCCCGGGTGAATTTGGACGGGGTGAATCAGGATTCATGGGATTTGGAGCCAGAGGTGCGAATCCGGATGGATTTGATAAACTTTATCGGAACAATGGAGATGGTACATTCACGGATGTATCAGAAGAAGCCGGAATATTAAAAAGACTGGGTTATGGCCTGGGTGTGGTCGCTACTGACTTGAATGGAAACGGATGGCCTGATATCTACGTCTCCAACGACATTACGCCTAATGATGTACTCTATATCAATAATGGTGATGGCACCTTTACAGACCGAGCCTCGGACTTTCTGAGGCACACCAGTTTTGCAGGTATGGGCATTGATATTGCCGACTTTACAAATAATGGCTGGCCGGATATCATGCAGACAGACATGAAACCCAGAGAGTTGAGCAGCAGAAAACGAGTAAGCGGCTCAAATACCATTCATGGACTTCAAGATATGCGTTTAAGAGGGTATTTTCCTCATTACAATTTAAATGCACTTCAATATCATCAGGGAGTAACCGAAAATGGTGATATCATTTTCAGCCAAATATCCAGAATGGCCGGCGTTTCAGATACCGACTGGAGCTGGACGGCACTTTTTGGCGATTATGACAATGACGGATGGAAGGATTTATTGATAACGAATGGTTACCCAAAAGCGGTTAACGACTTTGATTATCAGAGTGATATGTTTGAAGCACGCAGATTGCCTAATAGTGAGATGGTCAAAGAACGTGAACTTGAAATATTGGATCAACTTCATGGTTATGAAGTGACCAACCACATTTTTCACAATAATAGAGATCTTACGTTCACTGAAAAAACTCAGGAATGGGGATTAAATGAACCCGGGTTCTCATATGGAGCAGCCCATGCTGATTTAAATAATACCGGCCGACTTGATTTAGTGATTAACAATATCAATTCACCGGCTTCAATTTATAAGAGTGTGATTCCAAAAGAGTCCGTCTCAAATAATTTCCTTCAAATCAAATTGAACGGCAAATCACCCAACCGACGAGGAATCGGTTCTAAATTATATCTGACTGCCGGGAATGAACGCCAATATCTATACCATTCACCCTACCGTGGGTACATGTCAACCATGGATGATAGAGCTCATTTTGGCATCGGCCAAAGTACCGAAATTGATAGTTTGGAAATAGTATGGCCGGATGGATCCAAACAAGTACTTTATGATATTCAACCGAATCAAATCATCACTCTTGATCAAAATGAATCAAACTTTCAATCCAATTCAAATTCAAATGATTCACCGGATGAGTCAAAATATTTTCAAGAATTATATCCATTATCTGTGTTGGAGTTCAATCATACCGAGAATTTTTACTCGTCGGATTATTCAATTCAGCCACTTCTGCCTTATGAAATCTCTAAACAAGGTCCTGTAATAGCTGTTGCAGATGTAGACGGAGATGGATTAGACGATCTCTACATAGGAGGAGAGCGTAATATTGCCGGAAAGTTATTTTTACAACAAACCGATGGACAGTTTACTGAGATCAGTGTGCCTGATTTCGAAACGGATCATCATCTTGAAGATTGGGGGGCGGTTTTCTTTGATGCCAACGGAAACGGACTTCCGGATTTATATGTAGCCAGCGGCAGTTATCAGGCTATCCCTGATTCTGACATGTTACAGGACCGACTTTATATTAATATGGGAGATGGGGTTTTTCAAAAAGATCCTGATGCTCTTCCACAAATCAAGACCCCTACTTCTGCAATTGCGGTAGGCGATATAAATGGCGATGGAGAATTTGATCTATTTGTAGGAGGCCGTATTTCTCCGGGCAAATATCCCCTGCCAGTTCGCAGTTATATCTTGCAGAACGATATGGGATCATTCAAGGATGTCACAGAGGAATTTGCACCTGAATTAGTGGTACCAAAAGGGATGATTACTGATGCAACCTGGATGGATTTTAATAATAATGGGTATCAGGATTTGATTACCGTTGGGGAATGGATGAGTATTGAATTTTATGTAAACAATGGAATTAAATTAACAAACACCACAGCCAATATGAATCTTCCACCGACTCTTGGAATGTGGTTTAGTATGACGACCGGTGATTTTAATGGTGATGGCTTTAACGATATTGCTGTTGGAAATTTAGGACTGAATCATAGTTATCAAACGGATCAGGAAAACCCATTTGAAATTTATGCAGACGATTTTAGTGAGAATGGAACTATTGATATCATTCTAACAAAAGAAATCAACCAGAAGGACTACCCTATTCATGGTTATGCACTTCTGGGCAGAGAATTAATACCCATAGCGACCGGTTATAACTCTTTCGATTCATTTTCTGATGTATCAATCAATGAAATTTTTGGTTTATCCAGAGTTGAAGAATCCACTCATTATAAAGCTGATACTTTTTCATCCGTATGGTTGGAGAATAAGGGTGACGGTACTTTTACATTTCGCGAATTACCAAATGAAGCTCAGATATCTTCGATTCAAGCAATTATTTCGATGAATCTGACGAATAATGGCTGTGAAGATTTGATTATCGCAGGCAATATTCTTCATACAGAGGCAAATACAGCCCCTTTAGATGCCGGCAGCGGCCTATTGTTGAAGTGTGATAAGTCCGGAAATTTTACCCCGGTACCCATATTGGAAAGTGGATTTTATACACCGGGTGATGTCCGGAATCTGTCAATCGTAAAAGGTCGTCAAAAGTTGTTAATTGCCGGAAATAATAGTGATCGTTTACAGATATTTCGTTTATCTAATTAGCATGAAACGAAATATCTACGCAGTTGAAGTACCCCATAGTTTTATTTACGATCTCAATATTTATATTCATCTCATGTAGTTCCGGAAGTTCGTCATTTATCCCTGAAGAGCACGTGGCAGAAGTTTGGGAGGCTGAATTTTCAGAAATCGGAATTTTCTCATCCCCAAGAGCTGCAGACTTAAACGGAGATGGTATAAAAGATATCATTTTTGGTGCAGGAAAGGATGAACTTTTATCTACGGAATACGGCGTGATTGCTCTGGATGGCGCAACAGGAGATACTCTGTGGACGATCGCATCTCGCGACCAGATATTTGGGTCGGCCGGTATTATGGATATTACTGAAAATGGCATTCCTGATATAGTTATTGGTGGCAGAGCGGCCGTTTTGTACGCGATAAATGGACGCACCGGTGAATTGATTTGGGAATTTTTACCGAATACAAGTTTTGAGGAAGCAAGGAATTTAGGCTACTATAATTTTTTTAATCCACAATTTATTCCGGATCAAGACGGTGACGGTTTAAACGATATACTTATCTCAAACGGCGGTGATGTCACTATTTCTCCGGATAATCCCGACAGGCCTGCAGGTAAGTTAATGATTATCTCTTCGGGTACCGGTGAACTTATTGCAGAAGCAACGGTACCGGACGGAAATGAGACCTATATGTCTGTGGTTGTATCTAAGATCCATGAGGATGATGAAGACTATACAATCATCTTTGGGACAGGCGGTGAAACCTTTGGTGGCTCTCTATACAGAACAACCTTATCTGATCTTATCAATGAAGATCTCTCCAATTCCATCGAATTATCAAGCAGTGCACGGAAAGGCTATATTGCTCCTCCTGTTTTAATCGATTTAAATCAAGATGGGGCTCTGGATATCGTTGTGAATGCAGTTGAGGGGAAGATCATGGCCATTAGTGGGAAAGACAATTCTGTATTGTGGGAACAAAAAATTGAAAATACGGAAGCGTATGGATCCATAGCTGCCGGACATTTTCTGGATAAAGAACGTATTGACCTTTTTACAACATTTTCAATCGGAGTATGGCCTGTACTGCTCGAGACTGAACAATTGCTAATCAATGGTGATACCGGTGAAGTAATGAAAAGGGATACATTGGGTATTTTTCAAACTGCAACACCGGTTGTCGCTGATTTTAATAATGATGGATATGATGAAGCACTGATCAGTGTAAATATTGGCAGGGAACAAATCAGTGGCCCGATCAGCTATGAAAACATGCTTGTATTGAACGATTTTTACAACAACCAGGTATATCCGATCAATCAACTCCAGCCCGGAGCAAATGTAGCATCCACTCCATGGGTTGGTGACCTGAACAATAATGGAAAACTGGATATCGTCTATGTCAGAATGAATGACCCTATAAATATCTTTGCCATGAAAGGATTCCGAATGATACGCCTACAATCTGACCTGGAAACCAAAAAACAAGTAAGATGGGGTGCATATATGGGAAGCGGATATTCAGGGATCTATAGGTAGAATTGTGGAGAGACAATGTAATATCACATATCCAGCTATTCTGTTTTACATAGGTTAACAACCCTGGGATACCATTCACATTCAGAGCTATCTAAAAGAAAGGAGCTGCTTCGGGACAAGCAATCAGTTCTCTTGCATCATTGAGACAAGTTCTGAAGGGTATATTTCTGCTAAAGATTCCGACCACATAACCAAGACCATCCTCCACATTTGAAAAACCATCCGGCAGGGTATAAATCAAATCTTCTAAATTAGTTACATTCTCATCCCACTCCGGTCCGGCAGAAGCTATAAAGTATTGATTCTCCAAAAATTCTATCTGTCCGCCAGGAATGGATAGTACCAGAGAACTTTCCATGATTTCCTCTTTTTCTTTGTCAGGATCTAATTCAAGCCTATAACTGCCCTCTACTCTTTCATCTTCACTGACACTTTCTTTTAGTGAAAAAACATGGAATCTCTCTTCTTCCCAAAACGGAGTACTTACCCGATAATGCCATCTGGATTGAACGTCAGCCAATTGCTCAACATCATCAATCAAAAGAAAAAATTCCGGTGGAATCCCGGGAACCGTTACAGTTAGGAGTTTTGGAACCGGAAAGGGTTCCGGAATTGTCACAACTACCTGACTCTTCGTTCCATTTGGATTTGATGCCAGAAGTTGATAGGTATTCCCTGCTTGAATGTTCTCGTCCGTCCATACATTGATAGCATTAAACTGATTTCCAAATTGAACCAATTTATTGTTCATAACAATAGAGCTGCCATCTGACATATCCTCTATCGTTACTTGCATATCTGGAATTTCAGGGGGAGCATCAAATGTACCTCTGACCGGCGAAATACGTACCCACTGTGTATCCGCCGAGGCATCTAAATAACCATACATTGTAAAATAAAACTTATCATTCAATTGAAATGGCTCAAAAGTATCCTCACAAGAGTTGATTAACGGGATCAGTAATAGACAAACAGTGAGTGTTTGTAATGCTCTTATGCTGAAATTTTTAGAAATTTTGTCAGGTGAACCTCTGAAATTCCTGGGATCTGCTTCAGAAAATTTGTGACGGGCTTCTACCTCCAATAAGCCTTTCAGAGATCTCATTATTTTTCCACTCATTGAACCTCCAATTTTAAGGTTATATATGGAGAGAATGATAGTTGATCGATTCTTCTACTGGTATAGATATCATAAAAAAAGATATTATTCTGATCATAAATATTAATTGCTCCAGCCTGAATATTAATATTTGATCCGGATTGAGAAATATTAAATGATCGTTCTACTGATATATCGAGTCTATGAACTGTCGGCATACGTCCTTGAAATGGTTTGTCCATAACCACTCTTCTAATCCCTCTATCTCTATTTACATTTGGGAGTCGTTCCCTGAAATCAAGAACATCATCAAACCCAAGGGGTTGAGTAAAAGGCAGGCCGGTTCCCATTTGCCATCTCCCGCCCAATGTATATGCTCCGAGTTCCAGGCTTAACAGTGCATTCAGTTGATGCCTTCTGTCATGTGGTGGATGGAATTCCTGAACAGGTTCACCGAACCAGATGCTAAAATGGTCCTGGGCAGACTCATAAAGTGTCCAGTTATACCCATACCCTACTAATCCATAAATTCTGCCTTGATTGTACTCAATACGAAAATCACTACCATATACACTGCCATTGGCAAGAGCCAATTCGGTAGTAAATTCAGCCACCGTATTCCATACAGGTATAGCCAGGTTACTCATCTCCTTGAAATAGGTTTCTACAGACCATGTAAAACCAGTTCCCAAAGTTTGCTGCCAGCCAATGGTGGCATGGAATGATTGAAGTTGCGAGTCATTGAGTGGTGCACTCATCCACGCTACAAATACAGAACTGACATCCCGAATATCACTGATTCCTGTCAATGGCTGAAGATAAAGTCCGGCAGACCCACTGAATTCTTCACTGTCGCGACCAAATGGATTCCAGGAAAAGCGGAAACGGGGTTCAAGTCCAACTCCAAAATCACCGTTATATGATAAACCAATACCCGGTTGAATATTCAATTTATTACCAATTGGGACAGTGGCCTGAGCATGTCCGCCCATCATAAATTGAGATGAGCTATCTAGATTAAATCCTGCAAATTTCTCGCCGATATCAAAGCTCAAAAATTTTAATCTGGAATAACCCCCATAATCAAACCGAACATCACCTGCGAATTGCCTTAAATCGACATCCAGATTTAAACGCATAGCGCTTGATTTAAAACCGAAGGGCCCGGAGTCCTGGAGTTTATTGGAAATTCTGGAAAAATATACATTGGTAGTCATGAGGGTACTACTCCCTTCAGGCAGGGCCACACATCTGCCACCCATTACAAAGTTTCGCCATTGAATATTTTCATCCGTCTCAAAATCCATTCGGCCTTTATCGAATGTATGTAAGACCATTCCTGAACAGCGGGTATCTTCTTGGATAAAACTGCTTTTTAAAAATTGGCTTTGAAATTGAAGGGGTTGATTTTCAATGGGATACCAGCTGCTGGTTTTCTCTATTAATGAATTTCTTGCTGAGAATACCCAGGAAGACTCGCCTTTTACAATGGGCCCCTCAGCAAATATATCTGCCGCAAATGGACTGACTGAAGCAGATGCAGACGCATCATATAGGTCTCCGTGTCTAAGCTGCACATCCATTACAGAGGAAATCCTGCCGGTAAATTTTGGGCCAAAACCACCCGCGTAAAAATCAGCACCGGCAATAAGTTCACCCGGTATAGGAGAAAAGAACCCGACAATATGCGACGGCTGGTAGATCAGAGCACCGTCAATTAAGACCATATTTTCTGAAGGAGATCCGCCACGAATGAAAACCTGCCCTCCCCTGTCACCGGTAGTTACAACTCCAGGCAACGTTTGCAGATAAGCGGTTAAATCCCCGGAAGCCGGGCTGGGAACTCTTCTGATTTCACGAGGTGAAATACGCTGGGCACCTTCAATACGCTGAGTGGCAATCGTCGTTCTGGAAACAACAAGTTCACCTAAAGTGGATTCATCAACTTCAAGTGTCGTGTTAAACGTCAGATCTTCAGATGAGCCAAATGTAAGAGTGTCTGATAAAGTTTGATAACCAATATAACTGATACGAATTGAAAACGTGCCGGCTTGGATGGATCCAATTCGAAAAAAACCATCTCCTCCCGTTGAAACACCATACATTGTGTCTTCATTTTCTAATGACTGTAAGAGTACATTTGCTCCAAAAAGCGCCTCACCGGTAGCATTATCTGTAACAATACCTTGAATTGAACTATTTTGTGCATGCAGTTCATTGTCAGTTATGATCAAGAATGAAATTAGGAGAATGGGTAGCAAATAAATGTTTTTATTCAAAATATTCTAAATTTTCTTCGCCTCTATTAAAACCGTATGCAGAACAAATTCAATGTAACAAATTGCAATATTTTGAATTGTATAAATATGAAAATTCCACAATAAATTGATAAAAAAAACCCGGCAAGTGTGATCAGCTTCTCACTTGCCGGGCTATGATTATAATATTGAGTAGATAATCAGATTACCAACCCGAATTTTGAACGAGTCTATCCTCGCCTTCCACCTGACTGAGTCGAATCTGAACATCAGGAATTGGATACCATTGGTGCCTGCCTTCTAATGATGCAGCATTCCCCAATTTAGCCAATCTGTTTCTTTCAGTTTGAGTATAGGCATTGAGTACTTGCTGGTATGTCCCCCATCTTCTCAGATCAAAGAAACGATGCCCTTCCATACCTAACTCAACTCTTCGTTCCCAACGAACAGCTTGTCTGGCTAAAGCTTGATCGGTCCAGGGCTGGTCATACGTACCTACTTCATAGTTTGCCCAAGTGATAGATGGATCATCAATAGGAACAGCAATCGTAGATGCATCATCGCCGGGGCCTTGTGCAACAACTCCGGCTCTGGTTCTGATTTCATTTACTATTGCACGTGCATTTTCCAATGATCCTGCTTCCACTTCTGCTTCAGCAAGTAGGAGTAACATATCAGCGTAACGATATAAATGTAAATTCACCCCATTTAATTGATTGGGCACCCAACCTACGTTACTTGTTGAATTACTGGCTACTTCCTGAACATTTTTCTTAGGACTGTAATGGCCACCGAAATTAGAATCACGGATCCATGAAGCTGCATGGGTTCCCCAATCTAAATAAGGTACACCGTGACGCCCAATTGTCCAGTCAATTCTAGGATCTAATGGCAGTGATGAACCGCCTACAATGGTATCATCATTGCTATTCCAGGTTCCAGGTGATGTTACAGCTAGCGGAAGGCCATTTCCATCGACAATAAAAGCATTAGCCATATTTTGTGATGGCTGGTGAAAACCACAGCAGGTTCCCAAAGGGCCTCCATGAGGGAAGTTCAAACGCTCACCAAAATTAGAGTTATTTCCTCCCGGATCTCCATCATTCACAGAAGCCTGGTATGCAAGGATAGTCTCCGGTCCGTTCTGAAATTCTGCAAAACCGGTCCATACGCGATGGAAGTTTTCTTCCAGATCATAGGGCCCATTATTTCTAACATCACGAAGAGTCGTCAATGCACCGGCCATGTCACCACTATATGCCTGAACTCTACCTTTATAAGCCTTGGCAGTCCATGATGTAACACGACCAACTTCCCCATTTCTTGGTGTAGCTGGAAGCAGCTCAATCGCCTGATTTAAATCAGCAAGAACCTGAGCGATCGCATCTACACCTACATTGGTTTTTCGTACATCTGTATCCTCTTCTGTATAATAAGGGATGTTGCCCCACATTTTCCAAGCTTCAAAGTGAAAATGTGCGCGCAGAAATTGTGCTTCTCCCCGTATACTGTTTGCAACCGGAGTTGCAATAGGAGAACTTGATTCCTGTATGCTATTAAGAAGTCTGATTGCTGAGTTTGATCGAACAACTCCTTCATAGACAGATCTCCATTTCCCATTCAGATATGATTCAGCACCGGATAAACCCCAAGTATAGTACTCAAGATCATCAATAGCCGGTTGATCTGTATTCTCTGAGCCTTTGTAAGCATCATCCGCGACAACACTTCCAAATGTCCAGTTACTGGAAGCTGAACCCCAGGCACCACCGACTCCTGTTGTATAACCACCCAGAACTCTGTAGGCTCCGATTAACGTGGCCTCTACGCCACTTTCGTTTGCGAGTGTGACTTCATCCAATGAACCCTGTGGGGGTGCATTTAAAAAATCTTCGTCACATCCAACAATTGTACCAGCGATTATAAGGAACGCTGATCCAATCAATAATTTGAATTTTGATCGTTTTTTCATCGTATTCATTATTTTAATCTTTATTAATTAAATACAGCGCTTACTCCGAAAGTAAGTGTTTTATTAGAAGGATATGTACCTCTATCCAAACCTCGAGCCTGATCACGGACATCAACACCGCCGCTTGATGCAGCTAATGCAGGAAGTGCAGGATCCAAGCCGCTATAACCTGTGAATGTAAACAAGTTCTCAGCTTGCAAGAACACTCGGAGGTTTCTCATACCAGGAACAACATCTGGTGGGAATGTATATCCTACTTGCAGAGACCGGAGTCGTACATAAGAGCCATCTTCTACGAAGAAATCACTCTGTTGACTACTGAACGTATCACTAATATCCAGTTGTGGATATATAGCACTGCCCAGGTTAGTAACCTGACCGTTTTGAACAATAGCTGCTTTTGTTAACAGATCCCTTCGAACATTTGTATTGAAATTTCTAAATACATAGAACTCTTTTTGTACATCAAAAATGTCATTTCCAAAAGTTCCATAAATATTCGCATTAAAATCCCAGTTTTTATACTGAAGACCTACATCCAATCCGGTTGTAAAGTCAGGATGAGGGTCACCGATAATCGTTCTATCGGCAGCTGTAATCTCACCGTCACCATTTACATCCACAAAACGGAATCTACCGGGTTTTGCACCGTCTTGATCTACGTGAGCATCCACTTCTGCCTGGTTGGCAAAAATACCGTCTGTCTGAAGTCCTCGGAATGATCCTATAGGAAATCCAATCTGGTTAATGACCGCGTTACCAAATCTGGAGCCGATAGGCCCCTGGAAGAATTCTTGCTCACCATCGATACGAAGGATCTCATTTTTATAGTGGCTACCATTCAGGGTAACACTCAAGTTAAGATCTCGGCTGATATTTCCTCGATATCCGACTGATATATCAAACCCTGTGTTTTGCATCTTCCCAATATTTACAATTGGAGGGGATGCCACACCTGCAGTTCCGGGCAGTCCCGGTGCGAATAACAAGTTATCAGTCTGTCTTTCATATACATCCAGAACAAAGTTAAAACGACCCTCAAAGAACTCCAGGTCTAAACCTGCATTTATGGATGTATTTTCTTCCCATTTCAAATCAGGATTTCCTAATGATGACTGTCGATAACCGGTTCTTGTACTGTTACCACCGCCGATTGCATAGAATGTATCACCGGTACCACCGCCAAACAAGTCAAATGCACGTCCACCGGGGATGCTTTGATTTCCGGTTACACCATAACCAACTCTAAGCATAACATTTGAGAAGAAGTCATTGTCTTGCATAAATGATTCGTTGGATATTCTCCAACCGGCACTCAGTGCAGGAAAAGTTCCCCATCTGTTATTTGGACCCAATCTTGAAGATCCATCTCTACGCACTGTGGCACTTAAAAAATACCGAGTGTCATAGTTGTAATCAATTTTACCGAAGAAAGAAAGCAGAGATCCTATTCCACCACCGCTACTTACATTCTTCGTTGCCGGATTACCGACAGCATCCTGAATATATCGGGCGTTGATATCTGTTGTGACCAATTGACCCAAACTGCCACTTATCCCTCTGGATCGGCTTTGAATGGCTTCCTGGCCAACGAGAACACTTACGTTATGTCTTTCTGCAAAAATGTCAACATAATTAATGGTATTACTCCACGTCCATTCTCTAAATGTATTACTGAACTCAGAAATTGACTCGCTAAAGCTGGGCTCAGAGTTTTCGGGAAATCTTGGATTAAAAGAAGTGCCATTTCCAAATGACAGGTTAAACCCTAAACTACTTTGAACAACTACTTTGTCCAGAACATTATATCTCGCAAATGTATTACCAAAAATGCGGGTATATTTTCCAACATCATCTCTGTTATTGAAAGCAATTTTCAGAGGATTACTACTGTTTCCTAATCCGGGAGCCTTACCGGATGCAAAATTTCCTCCAATATCATAGACCGGGATAATAGGCTGCAGAAGAATGTTTTTACCTATGATATTTCCTTCTCCTAAGCCATCGCCGCCTAAACCGCCATAACTCTCTTCAAGAGTTAATGCAAGATTTTCACCGATAGTTAAATTACCCATCGTGAAATCTGTGTTAACCCGAATCGATCCACGCTGGAAACGGTTGTATGCAGCGGTACCTTCCTGGTCAAAATAGTTAAATGTTACATTGTACCGGTTATTTTCACCACCGCCGGATACGCCTACATTATAATCCTGTGTATATCCTGTTCCAAAAACAGCATCCCACCAGTTTGTACCTGCACTGGCCGGCATAATTTGATTCCGCTGTTTGCTTTGAACCCCCCAAACGTAATCGTCTTCAGTCAATCCAAAAGGCGCTAAGCTGTTTGTTTGATTGGTCCCGTCATTTGGCCAGAGATAGTTAGGAATAGATGGGCTATTTGGATTCCCATATATATTGGTTGGTGTTGGAAGTCCTGCATTATCATGAACTGCCTTTACTACTTTATGATACTCCAAAGCATCTGTAAACAGGAAATCATCATATCCTCTGACAGGAGTCGACATTCCGGTTCGTATATTTACAGAAACCTGAGGAGCACCCGCTTCACCTTTTTTGGTTTGAATGAGGATAACACCATTATTCGCACGAGCCCCATAGATCGATGCTGCTGACGCATCCTTTAAAACCTGAATGGATTCAATATCATTTGGGCTTAAAAAATTCATAAATGAATCCTGAACCGGTGTACCATCAACTATATATAGAGGCTCATTGTTTCCAAAAGAACTAATTCCACGAATTCTGACCGTACTACGGCCACCGGGAGATCCCCCTGCATCTACGGTAACTCCTGAAACGCGCCCATCCAATCTTTGGAGAACACTTGCCGAAGTTGCACGTGATGCGCTTTCAATATCAATGGAAGCAACCGCACCGGTAATATCCGCTCTTCTCTGAGCTGAATAACCTGTTACAATTAATTCATCCAATAGTGCAATGGATTCTTGCAGAACAACATTAATTTCAGAGTGACCCTGAATGGCAACTTCCTGTCTGATATAACCGATGTATGAAAATACAAGAGTTCCATCAGATGGGGCTGTCAGAGAATACTCTCCATCAATGTTGGTTGTAGTTCCGGTGGAAGTTCCTAAAACAAGGATACTAACACCCGGGATGGCTAATCCATCCGCTCCGGTTACTGTACCGCTTACTTCTACTTGCTGTCCGAAGGCGTTACCATGTACGAAAAGGACTAACATCATACTTAGCACGGCTTTTACGAATATGTAAAAACCTGGACGCAAGGCATCATAAAGATGATGTGTACGTAGCTTTTTATCTTTCATAGTGCAATCATGTAGTTATGGTTAAGGTTGTGTCACGTGTTTTGACGTCAAAAAGAATTATGCATGAAATAGTGGAAGGCCATTCGTAACAATGAATTCCAAAAAAAAAGAAGAGATATGAAATCCGTTTCCGTTCGACATGGGCGATAAACAACTAGTTCTTAATCTTCCAACAACAATTCAAAAAAATACTCTTTACGATATCTAAACAACGCAATCACAACTATAATAAAGAAGCGCTACCAATTATAAAAATTGTTAAAACATTTTTTTTCAACAAAATTATGGCTTGAACAGGGCTGTAGAATTGTCGGTTAGAAATATAATTGACTACAGTCTAATTTTATTTATATCAATGATTTACAGATTAAATTTAATTGCTGTTTGGTAAACATAAATTGAAAAGATTGAATCTATGAGCCCGAAACTTTGGTTACTATATTTTACACAATTTTTCAGGCAGACAAATTTTTGAGAGGAAATCTCACTTTAATTAATATTAAGATAACATTGTCCTATTGTAATTGACCCAAAAAAGTAGAAGAATTTTAATATTACCTTTGAAATTTTTTAGAAAAGTTTTGTGACTATTCATTGAATCAATGATTTCTAAACACCGGCTTTGTCACCGATTGTCCCCAGGTTGATGACTTCTAAATCTTTCAAAATACTATTCTCAATAGAAAATCTTACAACCGTCCTATGGACTTGAAAACCCTGTTTGCCCGCAGCTCCCGGATTCATGTATAACATTCGATTTAAATCCTGATCCCTTGCAATTTTTAGTATATGCGAGTGGCCGCAAATAAACAGGTCGGGTGTATTTTGATTGATTTCATCACGAATTGGAATACAGTATCTGCCCGGTATTCCACCAATATGGGTCATCCAGATTTTCATCCTCTCTCTTGTAAATCGTTGGTGCAACGGGTAAATATTTCGAATATCTTGCCCATCAATGTTACCGTAGACGCCGATCAGCGGAGCTATTTTTTCCAGTTCTTTCGCTATCGATAAATTCCCAAAATCTCCGGCGTGCCAAATTTCATCCCGATCAGAGAAAAATTCTTTAACTTGGGGGTCAAGATATCCGTGTGTGTCTGCTATTAGTCCTATTTTTATCATACAGAGATTAAAACGTACCTGAATGATAGGAATCCTTAGGTTGTCTGCAAAATTTTAACACAATTTTTTACCCGATAAACCAAATATAACTCCTTTGAAGAGATCTTTTAGCATTATTATTGTTACCTGGAATGGGCTTGATTATTTAAAAAATTACCTTCCTTCCGTGGTTGCTTCAAATTATCCGGACTTTGAAATAATCATAGCTGATAACGCTTCAACGGATGGCACAGTTGAATGGTTACAAAATAATTACCCCAAATGTAAGATTGCATCACTCGATAAAAATTATGGCTATGCCGGAGGGAATAACAGATCTGTTCAGTTTGCAACCGGAGAAGTGATTGTTTTTTTGAACAATGATGCGAAACCGGATCCAAATTGGCTACTGGAACTGAATGAATGCCTAACTGAAACACAAGCAGATATTCTGCAACCAAAGATTAAAGCTGTCAAACAACCCGAATTTTTCGAATATGCAGGCGCAGCAGGCGGTTATATCGACTGGCTTGGATACCCTTTTTGCAAAGGCAGACTTTTTGATCATATCGAGAAGGATATGGGCCAATATGATCAAACAGATCAAATTTTCTGGGCCTCCGGAGCGGCACTTACTATTAAAAAAGAATTATTCAACGATTTAGGCGGGTTTGATGAAACGTTTCAATTTCATATGGAAGAGATTGACTTATGCTGGAGAGCACTCAGAAGAGGGAAAAACATTTTTTACTCCCCAAAAAGTATTGTCTATCATCTGGGGGGCGGATCACTTTCAGAAACTTCATCAACAAAAACCTTCTACAATTATCGTAATAGCCTGTTTATGTTGACAAAAAACATCGAGAAATATCTATTTACAAAAATACTATTTCGTCTTTTTCTTGATGGATTCTCAGGTGTTCGATTTCTGCTCAAAGGGCTCCCGAAACACACTCTTGCTATTATTAAAGCCCATTTCTCATTCTACTCTCATTTGAAAAATGTCTTGGTTAGCAGAAAAAAAATACAATCCATTCAATCTGAACCGATATCCGAAAAATTGATTTATCCAACGCTGGTATTAATCGATTTTTTTATAAAAAAGAAAACAAGGTTTAATGAATTGGATTTTTACACAAAAACGGATCATTCTGACTCAATTTAAAATCTGGACTTACACCGAATTAATGTTGAACGGATTGTTTATTCTATCCGTTTAATAGTTCTTTGTAGTTTATTTATACATAATTAACAGACAGCTTATCCGGAAAGTATTTCTGGTAAATCACAATTGATAGCATCAGCCATGACGCAAAAAAACAGATACGATGTGATTATCGCAGGAGCCGGTGCTTCCGGCCTTTCCCTTCTTTGGTATCTGATCCAATCGGAAACTCTTGGCCATCTAAAAATCCTCTTAATCGATAAAGACTTTTCACCCAAAGATGATAAAACATGGAGCTTCTGGGATAGTGGAAATTTTCCCATTGATGATATTTATCACCACACATGGAATTATCTGCAGGTAAACGCAAATTCACAACATTTTAGAGAAGAATTAAACCTCTATAAATATCACTGTATCCGCAGTTATGATTATGCAAGAAAAATCCTCGACATGGCAAAAAACAGTAGCAGAGTCGAACTTCTTGAAACAGATATTTTAGATTTTACCCATGATCAAAACTCTGGTGTAATTTCTACAAAGAGTGGTGAATTTGTAGCTGATACGATTTTTCAAAGTGTTTTAAAGCCCCGTGATTTTTTGAAATCAAAGGTTGATACCTCTATGTCTCAACACTTTTTAGGGTGGGAGATAGAAACCAATACCGATTTATTTGATCCTGAAACTGCACTTTTGATGGATTTTGATGTCGATCAACAACATGGGTTCACATTCATGTATGAACTGCCATTCAGTAAAAGAAAAGCTTTACTTGAATACACTCTATTTTCATCAGAAGTACTTGATGACTCCGTATATGAAAAAGGCATTCTATCCTACATACGGAATAAATACAATCTGAATAGAGAAGATTTTAGTATCGTCAGAAAAGAAAAAGGAGTCATACCAATGGAAGACCGGGCCTATAGCCGTTGGTATTGTCCTCATGTCATGAATATGGGTACGGTCGGTGGTTTAACAAAACCCACAACCGGCTATACTTTCCGTCGAATCCATGAGAAATGTCAGATTATTGTAAATGCCCTGGAAAATGAGACGGCGATTCCGGATCATCCCCTCTCCTCTTTTCGCTTTAGGGTTTATGATATGATGCTATTGAATATATTGGCCACAGACAGCGACATGTCGGTACAAATTTTTCATGATCTGTTTAAAAAGAATAATTTTGACCGAATTCTGCAATTTCTTGAAGAAAAAACGTCTTTTCACCAAGAGTTATCTATTTTTTGGTCTGTTCCGTCCACTCCATTTTTAAAATCAATCTATGCGATGAAACACAGAATATTGACCGGTGCTTGAGTGCTTACATGGATGTTGATTCTTCTGTCACTTATAATAACTTTTGAAGCAATGGTTAATTTGATCGATTTTAAAAAGACAATAAATGATATTTTGCAATTGGATTCTCCCTTATTATTCCAACGTAAACCGTTCCTTCAGTACAATCCTTCTGTAATGCTATCATAGGTTCTATTCGGCTCTTCATCAAACAGTTCAAACGGTACCTGATTAGAGGTGAGCTCTTTCACATTACTCTCTTCAATGGTCTGTTGATAGGTCTTATAACAGTCCAAGGCTTTTTTGAATTTTATCATATCCTTTTCTGTGCACGTTTCAATCACTTTAATCTCTTCTTCATTTGAAGCTTCAAGCCGGAATTTACCATCCTTGAAGACCTCACCCTGTCGAGTGAAAAATGCTAATCGTTTTGGATATGCAGATCCTTCTGATTTTAGTTTACAATAGACTCTTTTTACCACGGCATGACTCACCAGATGGTCATGAAAACCACTGATTCCATGGACAGCATAGGTAATGAGGATATCCGGTTTAAGCCGATGAATCTCTTTTTCAATGACGTTTTCCAATTCAATCGGATTCATCCATTTCAATTCACTGTCCGGAAGGTCTAAAACAGTCATGCCGGATAACCCCAAAACCTTTTCGACGCAGAGCATCTCTTTAAATCGAATCTCTCCCATCTCTTTTTTATCAACACCCAGCCTAAATCTTTGTTTGGTCGCTTCACCTTTTGTAAGCGTCAGCAGATATACTTCATTTCCTTTTCTAAGTTGAGCAGACATTGCGGGAGCCGGACCAAAGGATTCATCGTCCGGATGGGGAAATATATAGAGTATTTTCATAATTTTGATATGTTTGTCTTGAGCCTGTCGATAGACTCTGGGTTGCATTATTATGATTATACAAAAAAATAACCCGATGAGAGATCTTCCCAACGGGTTATTGCATTTTTATGCAAAACCGGCGTCATTGTCCGGTTTTTTACTTATGAGCAGCCTGTTGTTGATCCACAAGTCATGCACTTTAAGCATGTTCCATTCCGGATCATTGTCATGCTGCCGCATTCGGGGCACGAGTCGCCTGTATATCCAAGTTGTTTGGCACGATCATAATCGCTGTCACTGCTACTGATCTTTGCTGCCTGGGTCCCATCTACCTTAACGGTCTCTGTGATTGGATTTTCTTTAATCTTCGTTTCAATTTTTATCTTCTCTGTGTGCACATCTTCTTCAGCTGGTTTCATTTTTCTGAGAAGTATGTCCTCCGGAGCAACATGAGCCAGGTCGTCTCTGCCCAAATATGTAACAGCCAATTCACGGAATATGTAATCGATAATCGATGTTGTCATTTTCACATGCGGGCTGCCGTTTACCATACCACTTGGCTCAAATTTGGTAAAGACAAAGGCATCCACAAATTCTTCAAGTGGCACCCCATGTTGAAGTCCAAGTGAGATTGCTATGGCAAAGCAGTTCATTAAACTTCTGAATGCAGCGCCTTCGCGGTGCATATCGATGAATATTTCTCCCAGCTGACCATTATCATATTCACCTGTTCGCAGATAAACACTCTGTCCGCCAATTTTCACCTTTTGAGTATAACCGCCTCTTCTGAATGGTAATCGTTGTCTTCGGGCGACATACTTATGAATGATTTTCTCAGCGATTTTTACAACCTGATCCTGGGCTGCCAATACTTCATCATCTTCCTCTTCAAGTTCTTCGAGTACATCACTCATAGAGTTGAGTGGCTGACTCAATTTGGAACCGTCTCTGTAAAGAGCATTTGCTTTAAGCATTTTTTGCCATGAGAGCATATATGCATCTTTAAAATCTTCCACTGTTGCTTCATTCGGAAGGTTGATCGTCTTGGAAATGGCTCCGGATATAAACGGTTGTGCGGCAGCCATCATATTGATGTGACCTTCCGCAGAAATATATCGTGTTCCGGTTCGGCCACAACGGTTTGCACAATCAAATACCGGTAGATGTTCATCCTTGATATGAGGGGCTCCTTCAACGGTCATGGTACCGCAAACATAGTCGTTGGCATCTTGTATCTCTTCATTACTGAATCCGAGGAATCGTAACATATCAAAACTGAAATCTGATAGTTGTTCTTCAGGGATTCCTAATTTTTTAATGCAAAACTCCTCCCCAAGAGTCCAGTGATTGAATGCAAATTTTATATCAAAACTGCCGGCTAATGAGTCATTGATCGCTTTCAATTTTTCATCAGTAAATCCCTTCTCTTTGAGCGTTTCCATATTAATATGCGGACAACCCTCCAGTGATGCAGTTCCTTTTGCATAGAGAATAATATCCTGAATCTCTTTTTTGCTGTACCCAAGATTTTTAAGAGCTAAGGGGACACTTTGATTAATAATTTTAAAATATCCGCCACCGGCCAGTTTTTTGAATTTAACCAGTGCAAAATCCGGTTCGATTCCGGTTGTATCACAATCCATAACCAATCCAATTGTACCTGTGGGTGCAATGACGGTTACTTGGGCATTCCGATATCCATGCTTTTCACCCAATTTGAGGGCATCATCAGAATCTTTTTGTGCTGCTTTTAATAGATATTTAGGGCAGTATTCATCACTAATACCCATAGGTGTAATGGTTAGCTCTTCATACTCATCATCGGGTGCGGAATAAGCGGCACGACGGTGATTCCTGATCACTTTCAACATATGCTCTCTGTTTCTCTCATACCCTCCAAAAGTACCCAGCTCTTTTGCCATCTCTGCACTGGTTGCATAGGCTTTCATATGCATAATAGATGTAAGGGCACCGGCAATGGCACAACCTTCAGGACTGTCGTATGGAACACCCTGAACCATCAATGCTGCACCGATGTTTGCGTATCCAAGTCCCAGTGTCCGGAACACATATGACAATTCTGCGATCTCTCTGGATGGAAATTGAGCCATCAAAACTGAAATCTCAAGAACTGTGGTCCACATGCGGGAAGCATGACGAATCGCTTCAACATCAAATTCCCTGCAAGTTTCATCTTTAAAAAACTTCATCAGGTTCAGCGATGCCAAATTACAGGCGGTGTTATCAAGGAACATATACTCTGAACATGGATTACTTGCCTTAATTTCATCATCCTCCGGGCAAGTGTGCCATTCATTAATCGTATCGTGATACTGAGTTCCCGGATCGGCACATGACCATGCTGCATAACTAATCTGATCCCAAAGATCATTGGCTTTGATGGTTTTCATCGGAACCGGATCACGTCCTTCTTCCCTGGCTTTTCTTTTTTCAATTCTGCCCAGCAGGTTCCAATCTTTGTCATCAATTACAGCTTTCATAAAACTGTTTGGAATCCTAACTGAGTTATTTGAATTCTGACCACTCACTGTCATGTATGCTTCTGAATTCCAGTCGGTGTCGTACACATCAAATTCAATGTCTGTAAAACCCTGAGCTGAAAGTTGAATGACACGTTCAATGTAGTTCAGTGGAACCTGATCAACTTTTGCTTTACGAATTGCTTGACCTAACTCTTTATTCTTCAGAGGATCTCTGCTGACGGCTCCATTGAAAGACTTCCCGTCGATCTGAACAGGTTGTGAACAGAGAGTCATTATCTTTTTAAGATGTTTCTGAGTGATTTTCGAGCCTGCAACAATCGCCGCTACTTTTTGCTCCTCTCTTACTTTCCAGTTGATATACTCTTCTATATCCGGGTGATCTAAATCCAGGGTCACCATTTTAGCGGCACGCCGGGTGGTTCCGCCTGATTTAATAGCACCTGCGGCTCTGTCACCGATTTTGAGAAAACTCATTAATCCGGATGATTTACCTCCACCGCTCAATTTCTCCCCGGAACCACGCAGATCGGAAAAGTTTGACCCGGTTCCGGAACCATATTTAAAAAGCCGGGCTTCCCGAACCCACAGATCCATAATACCGCCTTCATTCACAAGGTCATCATCTACACTTTGAATAAAACATGCGTGTGGCTGTGGATGAGTATAAGCATCTTTCGATTTTGTAAGCTTACCCGTTTTTGCATCCACATAGTAGTGTCCCTGAGCCGGGCCATTGATTCCATAGGCCCAATGAAGCCCTGTATTAAACCACTGCGGGCTATTTGGTGCAGCCATTTGATTGGCAAGCATGTAACACATTTCGTCGTAAAATATCTTCGCATCTTCCTCTGTGTTAAAATAGTCGTGTTTCCACCCCCAATATGTCCAGCACCCTGCAAGTCTGTGAAAAACCTGACGGCTGTCTATCTCATGAGTATATCTATCCTCTTCTTTAAGCTTATTAAGCTCCTTTTTATTCTCTTCAGATCGTTGCAGCCAGGTTGGCACTCCCTCCTCTTTAACTTTTTTCAGCTTCACCGGAACCCCGGCTTTCCGGAAATATTTTTGCGCGATAATATCTGTTGCAACTTGAGACCATGAAGATGGCACAACAACATTCTCCATCTCAAAAATTTTCGACCCATCAGGATTCTTAATTTCTGAGAGTCTCTTTTCAAATTTGATACTATCATAAGCCGTTTTCGAATCTGTTTTGGTAAAAAGTCGGTTAAATTTCATAAATGTCTCCTGTGCTGATATCTAAAATTTTGTGTGCTAAACATTTGGGTAATACGAATGTGATGATACTGATGGCGAACCCAATAATAATGAAAGTATTGACGGTTGGGCTCAAGGGTAAAAATGACAACAATTGCTCTGTTGTTCTATCCTAATTGTGCCATGCAATATATTTGAGTGAAGGCGAGACAGCAAGAAAAAAATCAACTACTTTTCCACAAAATGCCAAAGTTATCCACAATTGGGATTCATTCCCTCAGGATGGTGTATTTATAATCGATCAGAAACTGAGTTTACATATATCATATAATATATTTTAAACTAAATTACTTTTTAATAAATATCAGATGTTAATAAATAATAACCATTATGAAGCTTTGGAGGCATATTTAATAGTTACCAACAGTACGTTTAGTTATCCACATCTGCAATTTATGTTAATTTAATATTAAGATATAAATATAATTAACTATTTTATAATTGAATTATATTTCTATTTAATAGATTATATTATATATTTTACTAATCAATTTTACATTACTATTTTAATTATTATTATAAATACCATAATAATACATGATCGTATATTAGTAATAAATAAAATACCTTAGGTCAGAGAGGCCTCAAGTATTCATATCTTCCTTGAATCTTTAAAATATCGATCAAATTTATCAGACAGGATCATTAGCCAATGTCGTCTCAATAATACGTTGCTGGATATCATGGGGTACCTGACCATAATCATGATAGGTTCTTGTAAATGTAGCACTCCCTTGCGTCATTGATTTTAGTCGGGTTGTATATTGATCTAATTCCTGTAGAGGTACGATTGCGCGAATTTTTTGAATTGTTCCTTCAGAATCCATGCCCAGAATCTGCCCTCTTCTGGAGCTTAGGTCACTCATCACATCACCCATATAATCAGCCGGCAGTGTGACCTCAATTTCGTATAAAGGTTCCATGAGTTGCGGAGACGCCTTCAGAAATCCATCCTTAAAAGCCATTAAAGCAGCCGTTTTGAAAGCCGCTTCATTAGAGTCAACCGAGTGCATCGATCCATCATAAACGGAGACACGAATATCCCTGGCCCTGCATCCGCTAAGGGGTCCGTTCGACATCTTCTCCATCACTCCTTTTAAAATAGCCGGCATAAAGCGATTATCAATCACTCCTCCTACAATACAATTTTGAAAGACCAAGGTCCCTCCCCATTCCAACTCTATCTTATCAATATTGCGGACATTTAAATCATCCCGGTCCGGCATCCCCTCTTCCCAGGGTTCTATCGATAAATAAACTTCTGCAAATTGCCCGGCCCCGCCACTCTGCTTTTTATGCTTATAATGTGTTTCTACTCTTTTGGTAATGGTTTCACGGTATGGGATTCTGGGCTTAATGAACTCTACATCCAGATTAAATCTCTCTTTTAATTCATAGAGTGTGATACCTAGATGCTCTTCGCCCAAACCATGAAGGATTGTTTGTTGCAACTCCTGGCTATGTTCTACAGTAATTGATGGATCTTCTTTTTGAATCTGATGCAGAGCAGACCCCAATTTATCCTCGTCTCCTTCTTTTTTTAATTTAATGGCGACCCGCATCGTTGTATTGGGATAATTGATCCCACTTAATTCAACGGATTCCCCTTTCAGCCTCACTGTATCGCCTGAATGCAGATCTTTTAATTTTACAGCCACAGCCAAATCACCCGCCTTTACTTCACTGACCTCAGTTCGTTTTGAACCTTGTGCGATAAACAGCGATCCAACCCTTAAACTATCCTGAGTCCTGCTGTTTTCAAGATCTAAACCGGGCTTGATAGATCCACCCGTCACTTTAAAGTACGTAAGGTCTCCAACATGACTTTCAGATCCGGTTTTAAATACAAAAAACGAGGGTTTCCCATCGCTATCAATCTGAAAATTGTCTCCGTTTTTCAATTTCATATCCCGATCCAGTGGAGAAGGTGCCACATTCCCAAGAAAACCCATAATCCGGCCGGTTCCCGCATTTCTTGTTGCACTCGTGCAAAAAACAGGAAATATATCTCTGTTTAATAAACTCATATGCAATCCGTCTCTCATTTGATACTCATCCAGCTCTCCATTTTCAAAATAGAGATCTAAAAGAGTCTCATCATTTTCTGCAATTAACTCTACAAGTTCATTATGTAAGAGTTCAGCTTGTGCTACATGAGATTCAGGGATTGGAAGTTTATCCGGCCTACCCCCGGCTTCCGGAAATTCATACATTGTCATTTTTAAAACATCAATAATTGCATGAAAATCCTCCCCTTCACTATATGGATACTGCACAATAGCGACAGATCTGCCAAATCTCTCTTTTGCCATATCTATTGTGTTTTGAAAATTTGAATTCACGCTATCCAATTTATTTACAATGATCATGGATGGAATTCCCTCTTTCTCTGCCGCATTCCAATAGGTTTCAGTCCCTATTTCTACACCTGACTCACTGTTTAACACAAACATCGCAACATCAGCAACTGAAAAGGATTCAGCAATTTGACCATAAAAGTCAGAACTGCCGGGAGTATCAAACAGATTGATTTTGGTGCCTCTCCAATCCAAGTGAAGCAGTGAGCCATAAATTGATTTCTGCTTCTCTTTTTCAATATCGTGAAAATCTGACAGGCTATTTTTTGATTCGATGGAACCCCGCTTTCTAGATGATCCCGATTCAAATATCATTGTCTCTGCAAGTGTTGTTTTCCCGGACCCCGTATGCCCTAAAAGAGCAACATTTCTAACCCTATTTGATTCAAATACCTTCATCTCAGCTCCATTTTTTTAATTCGATATTTTTCGAATGGATTGATACAGACATTCTTACTTAATTTTCATCACGGCTATTTTGATATGGCTGATCCATCGAATTTCAATATATTTTGCTCCTCAATTAATTCTACTCTTCATTAATAACACGCTTATTAGATTAAAAATGAAAAACCATCCAATAAAATCATAACTTATTTTCGTTTTCAACTCACTTTTTTAGACAATCATTAGCAAGAGATTCAAATTAGTCATGAAAAAAATATTACTTCTTCAAACGGGTGGTACCATATCAATGCACCTCGAAAAAGGAATCACAGAATTGAATCCCGATAAATGGAGTACCGTTCTATACAATGAGATGCCCGAGCTTCAACAGATCGCAGAAATAACTGTTCAAAATGTGTTTTTTGAAGACAGTTCTGATATGAATCAATTTCATTGGAATCAGCTCGCCAATATCATTGATGATTTAAAGGATTCATTTGACGGATTTGTAATTCTTCATGGAACGGATACAATGGCTTACACAGCTTCCGCGTTATCCTTTGCATTGAGAAATCTTCAGAAACCGGTTATCCTTACCGGCAGTCAGGTTCCAATGAGTAATATCAGAAGTGATGCCCGAAGAAATCTGGTGAACGCCGTTGAACTGGCCACATGTGAACTGAATGAGGTTGCGATCTGTTTTAATGATCATCTCTACAGGGGGAATCGAAGTACCAAAATGAGCATCAATGATTTTGATGCATTTACTTCGCCAAATTACCCTGCACTCGCAGAAATTGGCATCAATATCAATATCTCACAATCAGCGAATCAAAAGAGTCATGATTCATATCGCTTTCTTCCTTCATTTAGTGATGCCGTACACCTTCTTAAAGTGTATCCGGGGTTAAACCCTGAATACTTAACCCAGTTAAATCTTTCCCATATAAAAGCAATCATCATTGAGGCTTATGGTATTGGAAATATTCCTATTAAAGATAAATACAGCCTTCTGCCATTTGTGGAGAGATGTCTGGATCACAATTGTCATGTAATCATTAATTCTCAAGTTGCATACGATTCAGTGGATCTGAATGTCTATGAAAGCGGGCGTATTCTTTCAAAATTGGGCTGTTTAAGTGCCGGTGAAATGACAATTGAAGCAACGATAACCAAAACGATGCATCTTATTGATTTGACGAATAAAACCGGAGATTTCAATCAACTGTTCATGAAAAATATTGCCGGTGAACGGAATTGATAGTTCATCACTATATTTTCTATAACTTAATCTCGTCACATCGAGTAGCAGAGGAGCGCATGCGACGAAGCGTATCGAGATGCCTCCGCCATAGCAGGGAGTTCTCGACACGCCCCGCCGGAAAATCACCATCGGGTCTGCTCGAACCGACAGTGTGTTATTATTTTATATAAAAATAATAAATTAGTCACGTCACACCAGTCTGCACCGACCCCTCAGTGAGGAGCAGAGCGGCGG